>Ga0181531_10001067_pt1 | contig 17714 bp, 14 predicted proteins | sample PEATcosm2014_Bin_38_FD_119743 | JGI IMG/M metagenome (GOLD analysis project Ga0181531, IMG submission 119743) | Peatland microbial communities from MTU Mesocosm Facility, Houghton, MI, USA - PEATcosm2014_Bin11_10_metaG | ecosystem: Environmental > Terrestrial > Soil > Wetlands > Peat | place... | reverse complement strand
CTGCGGGCCGGGCAGAACCTCAATGCGGGCCATGTCGTAGAGATGCACGTCAAGCGTGCCGCCGATCGTGGTGGTCGGCATTTCGTCGAGATAGCTGCCGACGACGGGGAGCGGGCCGGAATGGTTGGCATCGCCGCCATCGACGACGCCGCGCAGATAGATCGTGGTCTGATTCGGGCCGTCGGTCATGAAGGCCAAGCTGGGGACGAATTTCACGAAATCCTGGAACTCGCTGATCTGCAGCTGCTCCAGCTTCTTGGTATCGAGCACCTGAATGCTCTGCGGCACTTTCTGCAGCTTTTCCGAGCGCTTGGAGGCGGTGACGAGCACTTCCTCGATGCCGCCGGCCGGCACGGCGCCCGCGGCGGCGGTTTGAACGGGGGCGGTCTGGGCGTTCGCGCCGGAAGAAGCGGCCTGTGCTGCCACAATCGCGAAGGCGCTCGCCCCCCAGAACCTGCTGCGCACGATATTCAACCCCCCGGCGAATGAGCCGCAAATCTTTCCGATGTTTTCGTGGGGACGCAAGGCCGCGCGCTTTGATTGCGCAAACTTGGCCGTATGTGTGCCGAAACTGCATCGGTGCCGCGGTTGCCCCGGGGCCGCCGCATGGGCCAGGAAGATCGCATATGCTCGCCCTGGATCGCCTGACCCTGACCGATTTTCGCTCCTACGCCGCGCTGGCGTGGCGGCCGCAGGCAGCAATCTCCGTCATCACCGGGCCGAACGGCAGCGGAAAAACCAATCTTTTAGAGGCGGTAAGCCTCTTATCCCCCGGTCGCGGCCTGCGCGGCGCGCGTATCGCGGAACTCGCGCGGGTCGGCTGCGGCGGCCGCTGGGCCGTCGCGGCACGGCTGCGCAATGGGGCGGAATCGCCGTTCGATCTCGGCACCGGCACCCTGGGCGACGGCCCGGCCGACCGCCGCGTGTTCCGGCTCGATGGCGCGGAGCCGAACACCCAGGCGGAAATCGCCGCGCGGATCAGCACCGTGTGGATCACGCCGCAAATGGATCAATTGTTTCTGGAAAGCGCCTCTGGCCGAAGGCGGTTCCTCGATCGCCTGGTATGGGCGCTGGAACCGGCGCACGCGCGGGAAGCCGCCTCGCACGAAAGTGCCGTCGCCAGCCGCAACAAGCTGTTGGCGCAGCGCCAGGCCGATGGGGCGTGGCTGGCGGGGCTCGAAGACAGTATCGCCCGCCACGCGGTCGCCCTCGCCGCCGCGCGCCGCGGCTTCCTGGCGCGCCTGAACGAAGCCCCCCTGCCGGCCAGCGGCTTTCCGCGCGCCCGGCTCACCCTGGTCGATCCCATCGCGGACCGTCTTGCCGAAGCCCCGGCGCTCGCCGTGGAGGCGTGGGTGCGCGAAGCCCTGGCCGGAACCCGCGTGCCCGACGCCGCCGCCGGCGCCACCAGCATCGGCGCCCACCGCGCTGATCTTGCGATGGAGGATGCCCAAACCGGCCTGCCAGCGGCGCGCGCCAGCACCGGCCAGCAAAAAGCCCTGCTGCTCGGCATCATCCTCGCCCACGCCGCCCTGATCGCCGACGCCCGCGCCACGTCGCCGGTGCTGCTGCTCGATGAGCCGGCGGTGCACCTCGATGCCGGGCGGCGGGAGGCCCTGTTCGCGGCTTTGTGCGACTTGCCCGGGACGGCGCTGATGACGGGCACGGATGCGGAAATGTTCGCGCCGTTGCGGGGGCGGGCGGGGTTTTGGCGGACGGGGGAAGGAAGATTAAAGGAAGGCTAGGGGCTCTGCCCCTAGGACCCCGCTGGGGCCGGCGGCCCCAGACCCCCATTCATTAAAGCAAAACGTTGGAGACTTGCGCAAAATGGATCATAATGCTTCGCATGGCCGACGACGTGGATTTTGGGCTGTCCTCACCCGAAGCGGATCAAGACCTCTTCGAAATGGCCAACCTGTATCCGCGCGACACCGGCCTGCCAATGACCATCTGGGTCAGCCCCCGCGGCCACGCCCGCCATGATGTGCGGATCAAGGCGTGCATGACGCCGGGCGACCGGATGGATGCGGACAGTACCGCAACAGTCACGGTGCGGCCGCAACCGCGGGTGCTGCATGGTGCTTTGTCGCCGGCGGACATGGAGGCTGTTTCGGCATGGATTGGCCTGAACGAAGCTGCTTGGTTGCGATACTGGAATGGAACGATCAGCACGGTTGAATTCGTGACCATGCTGGCGAAGGTGTAGCTTATACCGTGGGCGCTGACATGCTTAAGAGTCCGCGCTCAGAGGACCGGCTGCTGCCGCGGGAGCCGCCGGAAATTGTGTTACCTCGGGTGAGTTTAATCGAACAAGTCCTGACAGGAATAATCGTCGGCGTACCAATGGGGCTTGCCAGCGCAAAGGGTGTTGGCTTTTGGGGCCTAATCGGCGTGGGAGGAACACTATTCTTGGTTGCATTCGGATTCAGGCGGCTCGCGCATACAATCCCATTTCATCGGCGGTCGGCAGCTAAGCGACCGTAGACCGGACAAGCGTAGCGAAATCCACCGACTTGATTTGGTTGCGTGGCGGAATATGCTCTGCATCTCCAACCTGTGATTCGGAAGTAGCACTGCCAACATTGCTTAAATTGTGAGTCGACTGGCGAAGCTTGATTGCAGGTTGTTTGCAAATCAACCGCGTTTGTGAACCGCACTTACGGCGTAGCAAGTGGTGGCGCTTGCGTATGGGTTGAGTCTTCTGGATTGCTTCGCCGCCGGGGCGGCTCGCAATGGCGGGAGAGTCGGAACCTTCCCTTAATAAATGGGGTCTGGGGCCCCCGGCCCCAGCGGGTCCAGGGCAGAGCCCTGGCCTTCCTTTCTTCTAAACCATCCGCCCATGGCAATGCTTATACTTATTCCCGCTCCCGCAAGGGCAAGGCGCGTTGCGTGGCGTGGCGGTCCATGTTGCCGGGTCGTTCGGGTTGAACGCGGCGACGGCGCCCATTGCGAGCGAGAGCGGCTCCATTTCGGCTACACCGGCGTCGCCGATGCTGCCGTCGGGCGCCGGGTGGCTGGTGACCATGCGGTTGAAGGCGGGTTCGGGGAGGGGTTGGGGCGGCTCCGACGAAAGTTCCACGCGGGACAGCATGAAGCAGACGCGTTCGCGCATGTCGTCGAGCATGGCGTTGAACAAGGCGAACGCCTCGCTCTTGTATTCATTCAGCGGATCGCGCTGGCCGTAAGCGCGCAGGCCGATGCCCTGGCGCAGATGGTCGAGCGCCAGCAGGTGTTCTTTCCATACCGTGTCGAAGACTTGCAGCAGCAGGCTTTTCTCGATGAAGCGGATGATTTCGGGGCCGAACGCGGTGGCCTTGGCCTCGGCCGCGGCATCCACCGCCTGTTGCAGGCGCTCGCTGATCGCGGTTTCATCGATGCCTTCCTCGCGGCCCCAGGCGACGATCGGCAGATCGAGGTTGAACACGCGTTTCACGTCGGCCGCGAGTTCCGCGGTTTCCCACTGCTCTGCGTAGGCGCGTTCGGGAATGCGGCGGGCCACCAGGTCGGCGACCAGCTCATGGCGCATGCTAGCAACGGTTTCGGAAACGTCGCTGGCGTTCATGAACTCGCGGCGCTGCGCATAGACCTCGCGGCGCTGGTCGTTCATCACGTCGTCGTATTTCAGCAAATTCTTGCGCGTATCGAAGTTGCGCGCCTCGACCTTCTTCTGGGCTTTCTCCAGCGCCTTGTTGATCCAGGGATGCACGATCGCCTCGCCGTCCTTCAGGCCGAGGCGCTGCAGCATCGGGCCCATGCGGTCGGAGCCGAAGATGCGCATCAAATCGTCTTCGAGGCTCAGGAAGAAGCGCGAGCCACCGGGATCGCCCTGGCGGCCGGAGCGGCCGCGCAACTGGTTGTCGATGCGCCGGCTTTCGTGGCGTTCGGTGCCGATCACCAGCAACCCGCCGGCTTGTTTCACGCGTTCGTGGTTGGCGGCGATTTCGGCGCGGATTTCGGCCTCGCGCGCGGCGCGCTCGTCGGGGTCAGCGATCGGATCGACTTCCTGGCGTAGGCGCATGTCCAAATTGCCGCCGAGTTTGATATCGGTGCCGCGGCCTGCCATGTTGGTGGCGATCGTCACGCCGCCCGGCGCGCCGGCCTGGGCGATGATGGTCGCTTCCTGTTCGTGGAAACGCGCATTCAGCACGTTGTGCGGCACGCCGCGCTTCTTCAGCAGCTCGCTCAGCACCTCGCTCTTTTCAATGCTGACGGTGCCGACCAGCACCGGCTGCTCGCGCTTGCGGGCTTCCTCGATCAGCAGTGCAACGGAATCGAATTTCTCCGCACCGGTGCGATACACCTCGTCGTCGGCATCGATGCGGATCACCTCGACGTTGGTCGGCACTTCCACAACCGAGAGTTTATAAATTTCCATGAACTCGTCGGCCTCGGTCAGCGCCGTGCCGGTCATGCCCGCCAGCTTCGGGAACAGCCGAAAGTAATTCTGGAACGTAATCGTCGCCAGCGTCTGGTTTTCCTGCTGGACGGTGACGAACTCCTTCGCCTCCAGCGCCTGGTGCAGGCCTTCCGAATAGCGCCGGCCTTCCATCATGCGGCCGGTGAATTCGTCGATGATAATCACCTTGTCGTCGCGCACGATGTAGTCCACGTCGCGCGCGAACAGGGTGTGGGCGCGCAGGCTTTGCTGCGTGTGGTGCACCACGGCGACATTGAAAATGTCGTACAGATTGCCTTCGGTGATGATCCCGGCGGCACGCAGCATGTCCTCCACCGTCTCCGAGCCGGGCTCGGTCAGGTGGACGGTTTTCATTTTCTCGTCTTTTTCGTAGGTGCTGGGGTCCTTTACCAGCTCCGCGACAACCAGGTTGACGCTGCGATAGAGATCCGAACTGTCCTCGGCGGGGCCGCTAATGATCAGCGGTGTGCGCGCCTCGTCGATCAAAATCGAATCCACCTCGTCGACGATTGCGTAATTGAACGGCCGCTGGACCATGTCCTCCAGCCGGTACTTCATGTTGTCGCGCAGATAATCAAAGCCGAATTCGTTGTTGGTGCCGTAGGTGACGTCGCAGGCATAGGCGGCGCGGCGCTCCTCGTCGGCCTTGTCGTGCACGATCACGCCGGTGGTCAGGCCGAGGAAGTTGTAAACGCGGCCCATATCCTCGCTATCGCGGCGAGCCAGGTAGTCATTGACGGTGACGACGTGCACGCCCTTGCCGCTGAGCGCGTTCAGATAGACCGGCAGCGTCGCGACGAGCGTCTTGCCCTCGCCGGTCTTCATTTCGGCGATCTTGCCATCGTGCAGCACCATGCCGCCGACCAGCTGCACGTCGAAATGGCGCAGTTCGAGCACGCGGCGGCTCGCCTCGCGCACCACCGCGAACGCCTCGGGCAGCAGCTCGTCGAGCGTGGCGCCATCGGCCAGGCGCTGGCGGAACTCGTCGGTCTTGGCGCGCAGCGCGCCGTCGTCGAGCGCCTGGATGGCGGGCTCGAAGGCGTTGATGCTGGGAACCCGCCGCTGATAGCCCTTCAGGGCGCGTTCGTTAGACGTGCCGAAAACGGCGCGGGCGAGGCTGGCAAACATGAGCTTCAATCCGGGAAGAGACGGGTGAAATAGGGGGGCGACCCCGCAGGGTCAACAAAAGTAAAGGAAAGAAAGGCCAGGGCTCTGCCCTGGACCCGCTGGGGCCGGGGGCCCCAGACCCCGATTCTTAAACGAATGGGGGTCTGGGGCCGCCGGCCCCAGCGGGGTCCAGGGGCAGAGCCCCGGCCTTTTATCCTTAATTTCATGCCATGGCGTGGTTGCCCCCCCCAGGCCCATCGTCCATAAGGCGCGCAACTTTCCCGAGGTTGATAATGCGTTTCCTGTCTGTGACGACCGCCCTGGCCGCGGCGGCGATATCCTGTGGCGCGCTCGCGGCGCCGAAGCTGCCGGCAATCAAGCCGCAGGCCGCCGCGCAGGGTGCCGGCACAATCGTCGCGACCGTCAACGGCGAGGCGATCCGCATGTCGGACGTGGCCGCCGCCGCGCAGGGCCTGCCGCCGCAAATCCAGCAGCAGATGCCGCCCGACAAACTGTTCCCCCTGCTGGTCGATCAGCTAGTCAGCGGAAAGGCGGTGCAGGTCCAGGCCCGCAAGGAAGGGCTCGACAAGGATCCGGCCGTCGCGCGCCAGATGCAGGCCGCCGCCGACCAGGTGCTGCAGGGCGTCGCACTGCGCAAGGCCGTGCTGCCGAAGGTTGATGAAGAAGCCATCAAGGCGCAGTACGACAAGGAATACGCCGGCAAAGCGGGCGAGCCCGAGGTGCATGCCCGCCACATTCTGGTGGACAGCGAGGCGAAGGCCAAGGACGTCATCGCGCAGCTCGACAAAGGCGCGAAGTTCGACGAGTTGGCCAAGAGGGTCGGCGACCCGAAGGACCCTTCCACCCAGCAGGGCGGCGATCTGGGGTTCTTCAAGAAAGGCGACATGCTGGCCGAGTTTTCGGCGGTGGCGTTCACGCTGAAGCCAAACGAGTACACCAAGACGCCGGTGCACACGCGCTACGGCTGGCACGTGATTCAGGTGCTGGAGGTTCGCACCTCATCGCCGCCGACCTACGACCAGGTGCATGACGAGATCAAGCAGAAGCTGCTGCAGGCGGATGCGAAGGAGTTCATCGCGCAGGCCAAGGCCGCGGTGAAGGTACAGCTGTTCAACTCCGATGGCACGCCGGTGAAGCCGGGCGCCTCCCCGGTGATGACAAAGGCCCCCGGGGCGCCGGCGCCCGCGGCAAAATAGCGCGGGGCGGCCGCTCCCCTGCTTCGATGGTAAGTCCCCTGGCCGTCGAACTGCCCAAACTGCCGCCCGTTGCAGGCGTGCGGTTGGGCGCGGCGGCGGCCGGCATTCGCTATGTCGGCCGCAGCGACCTGGTCATGGCGGCGTTTACCCCCGGCACCAGCGTGGCCGGGGTGTTTACGTGCAACCGCTGCCCAGGGGCGCCGGTCGATTGGTGCCGCGCCGCGCTGCCAGGCGGGCGGGCGAGGGCGCTGGTGGTCAACGCCGGCAATGCCAACGTATTCACCGGCGCCGCCGGCCGCGACGCCGCGTGCGCGACCGCCGAAGCTGCCGCGGCCCTGGTCGCCTGCGCACCCGAAGAAGTGTTTCTCGCCAGTACCGGCGTGATCGGCGAAGTGCTGCCGCACCACCGCATCACCGCCGCGTTGCCAGCGTTGCACACCCGCTTGACCGGCGATGCCTGGGAGGTGGCGGCGCGCGGTATCATGACCACCGACACGTTCCCCAAGGCGAGCACACGCACGGCAATGCTGGGCGGCACCGAGGTGCGCATCACCGGCATCGCCAAGGGATCCGGCATGATCGCACCCGACATGGCGACCCTGCTGTGTTTTGTCTTCACCGACGCGGCGCTGCCGGCCCCCACCTTGCAGGCGCTGCTGCGGCCCGGCGTGGATCACAGCTTCAATCGCACCACGGTCGACTCCGATACCTCGACCAGCGACACCGTCCTGCTATTCGCCACCGGCGCCGCGGCGAATGCGCCGGACGCCGACACGGACGCTTTTGCGCGGGCGCTGGACAAGGTGTTGCTCGATTTGGCGCTGCAGGTGGTGCGCGACGGCGAGGGCGCGCAAAAGCTGATCCGCATCGATGTGTCGGGTGCGATAGACGACCGCTCGGCGCGCCGCGTTGCCCTGGCGGTGGCCAACTCGCCGCTGGTAAAAACCGCGGTCGCCGGCGAGGACGCCAACTGGGGCCGCATCGTCATGGCCGTTGGCAAGGCCGGCGAGCCGGCCGACCGCGACCGCCTATCCGTGGGTGTGGGCGGCGTCTGGATGGCGCGCCAAGGCACGGTAGTGCCTGGCTACGACGAGGCACCGGTGGTGGCGCACATGCACGGGCGCGAAATCCTCATTGCCATCGATCTGGGACTCGGCGAAGGGCGCGACACCGCCTGGACCTGCGACCTGACGCACGGCTACATCGACATCAACGGCAGCTACCGCAGCTAGGTTGCGATGCCGGTCGCGGCATCATGGGGCAGGGGAGGCTTGGCCGGGCGGATATGAAGCCAAAGCAAGCCCGCCGGCCGCCGGCGCCGCACGTGCCGCCGGCATTTCCCCTGCGTACCGAGCGCCTGGTGCTGCGGCCGCTCGCCGCGAACGACGCCGACGCCATCCATCGCCTGGTCAACGATTGGGAGGTGGTGCGCATGTTGACGCGGCTGCCGTTCCCCTATCCGCGCGCGCTGGCCGACGAATGGATCGCCTCCTCGGCCAGGCAAATGGCGGAGGGGTCCGCCTACCACCTCGCCATCACCGGCGACGAGAACGGGCAGGAAATGCTGATCGGGTGCGTCGGCGTGCGGCTCGATGAAACGCCCGGCGCCGCGGATCTGGGTTACTGGGTTGGCAAGCGCTTTTGGGGCCACGGCGTGGCAACCGAAGCCGCCGGCCGCGTGGCAAGCTGGGCGCTGGCCAACCTGGCGATCGACCGCGTGCGCGCCAAGGTGCTGCTGGACAACCCGGCCTCGGCCGCGGTGCTGCGCCGCCTTGGGTTTCGCGAAACCGGCGTCGACACCGAGGAGGTGTTGGCGCGCGGCGGCGCACAGCCGGTGACCGTGTTCGAGGCCGGCCGCGACGACATTTTTGGGCGTGTCCACGGCGAGGCCGTCGCGGCTCCCGCGGGGGCCAAGCCGGTGCTGCTGGTGGCGGCCTGCGCGCTGATCGACGCGGACACGCGCGTATTGCTGGCGCGCCGGCCGGAGGGCAAACGGCTGGCCGGGCTATGGGAGTTTCCCGGCGGAAAGGTCAACCCGGGCGAAACGCCGGAGGTGGCGCTGATCCGCGAATTGCGCGAGGAACTGGGCATTGACGTGACGGAGGCCTGCCTGGCGCCGTTCAGCTTCGCCAGTCACGCCTACGAAACGTTTCATCTTCTGATGCCACTGTATTTATGCCGGCGCTGGCAGGGATTCGTGCGCCCGCTGGAGGGCCAGGCGCTGGCCTGGGTGCGGCCGGATCGGTTGGGCGAGTACGATATGCCGGCGGCGGATAAGCCGCTGGTGCCTTTGTTGCGGGATTTCCTGTAAAGGAAGGCCAGGGCTCTGCCCTGGACCCGCTGGGGCCGTAGGCCCCAGACCCCATTCATGGGGGGACGTGGCCTAAGAATATTCGACTCGAAATGGGTTCGGTATGAAAGCACGCGAAGCATTAAATGGGGTCTGGGGCCTCCGGCCCCAGCGGGTCCAGGGCAGAGCCCTGGCCTTCCTATCCCCATGACCGCCATCGACGTAACCCTGCGGCGCCCGCAGCTATTCCCGCAACTGACCGCGGCCGAAATAGCGCGGCTGCGGCGGTTCGGGACAGTTGGCACCTGGCCGCCAGGCGAGCGTTTGGCGGTCGCCGGCGCGGTGGGCGCCGGCATGTTCGTCGTGCTGCGCGGGCGGGTTTCCGTCAGCCGGCGGCAGGGGCTCGGCGACGCGGTGGTGATTGTCGAACATGGGCCGGGCGAGTTCCTCGGCGAAACCGGCCAGCTTTCCGGCCGGCCGAGCCTGGTCGACGGCACCGCGGTGACCGAGGTGGAGGCGCTGCTGATACCGCCCGACGGGCTGCGCGCGCTGCTGATCAGCGAGGCGGAACTGGGCGAGCGCATCATGCGCGCGTTGATCCTGCGCCGTGTGGTGCTGATCGAATCCGGCGGCGGCCCGGTGCTGGTGGGGCCACCCGACAACGCGGACATGTTGCGCCTGCAAGGGTTTTTGGCGCGCAACGGGCATCCCTATACCGCGCTCGATCCGGCCGTGGATGCACACGCCGCGGACCTCGTGGCGCATGAGCACGCGACGGCTTCGGACCTGCCGCTGATGGTGTGCGCGGACGGGCGGGTGTCGCACAACCCGACCGAGGCGCTGGTGGCACGCTGCCTGGGTTTGTTGCCCGAACTGGACCCGGATCATGTTTATGACGTGATCGTCGTGGGTGCCGGGCCGGCCGGCCTGGCGACCGCGGTGTATGCGGCCTCGGAAGGGCTTTCCGTGCTGGTGCTGGATAGCCGTGCGCCGGGCGGTCAGGCGGGGGCAAGCGCCCGGATCGAGAACTATCTTGGCTTTCCCACGGGAATCTCGGGCCAGGCGCTGGCTGGCCGGGCTTTCGTGCAGGCCCAGAAATTCGGCGCGACGGTCGCGGTGGCCGCGACCGTGGCACGGCTCGACTGCGACGAGCGTCCGCTTGTGCTCGAAATGACCGATGGCCGGCGCGTGCGCGGGCGCGCCGTGGTGGTGGCGAGCGGCGCCGCGTACCGCCGGCTCGGGCTGGAGGATGTGGCACGGTTCGATGGGCGCGGCGTGCATTACTGGGCCTCGCCGCTCGAGGCAAAATTGTGCCGCAATGAAGCTGTGGCGCTCGTCGGCGCCGGCAATTCCGCCGGCCAGGCGGTCGTTTTTCTCGCGTCGCACGCCGCTCACGTGCACATGCTGGTGCGCGGGCCGGACCTCGCCGCCAGCATGTCGCGCTATCTGATCGAGCGCATTGAGAGTTTATCCAACGTTACGTTGCACACGCACAGTGCGGTCACCGGCCTGGAGGGTGATGAGCACGGGCTGACCGAGGTGCGCTGGTCGTCGCCGGGTGGCGCCGAAATATGCCATTCGATTCGGCGGCTGTTCCTTTTTATCGGCGCCGATCCGAATACCGGGTGGCTAGAGGGCTGCGGCATGGCGCGCGACGACAAGGGATTCTTGGTGACCGGCCAGGCGGGGGCGAAACATGCGCTGGAAACCAGCATTCCGGGCGTATTCGCGATCGGCGATGTGCGCGCGGGTTCGGTGAAGCGCGTGGCCGCCGCGGTGGGGGAAGGGGCGGCGGCGGTGGCCCAGGTTCACGCTTATTTGGCGATGGTTTGAGGAGAAGAAAGCAAGGCTGGTGGGGCGAAGCCGCCCCCCCAGGCCCCCGGCTTTTATAAGGAAGTAAGTAATCAGTGCGCGACGTTGGCGTGGGGCGCTCGGAGAAGGGAGAGAAACGCCACGAGTTTCAAGTGTAAACCAAAACCCATTCAATCTGGCATAGTATCAAGTAGCGTACAATGGATAGCCAAAACGCTGCCCGTCGCTACGCTCACCAACGCATCCCACGACGCAGCGTCGACGACCAGGGTGGCTCATCGATTCAGTATCCGGCTTATAGTATCCTGCGCCTGGTCTAGTATCTTCGGGAAATATGGTTGGCTAGACAGTCTTTCCCGGTAACAACGACGGGAGCTCGAAATAGCCTCTGCGTTCGCTCGGTCAAGCTCAACGAGCAATTCGTCGTGCTCGGCGGGTGATACGTAGCGAATTTTGTCATTATAATCCCTATCCCGCTTCGTAACAGCAGCGAGAATGGCTTCGCATGCTCGGATCGGCCGGATACCCGCACCGGCGCCCGACTTGGTCGCTATGAATACGCGATTTCCGTTATGAACCACCACATCCAGCTCGTTTGGGACTCCGATAGGGTCATCGTTCGTGCGCATCGATATCATTGCATACACGAAGTACGGTCCGGCGGGACGTGTTACCGGCAGCTCCAGGAATTTGTATATGTGTTCATCAGGCGCAATTGCATCTGAAAAAAAATCCTCTGACCGCAGCGCCTCGTCCACGTTGGTGGGGGCAGGAGGGTTGGTGGGGGTAGGGGATTCATTTCTTGAGAGATCAAGGTTTCGCTGGACCGTGCTCAAAAACAATGCAGGAGTTGTCACAACGAGTCCGTCATCTCCCTCAAAGCGGTCGGGATAGGCTGCCTTGAAGAATAAGCCGTCCGCAAGCTCAAAACCGATATCACGCCAAAACAGCGTTTGCACAAAACTGATACCGTGCGTCGAGTAACCCTTGACTTTGACCGGCCCGATAATCTTCTGCAGCCTTTCTTGCAGGTTATTAATAAGTGGTTGCTCGACAAGCTCTTTTTGTTTTTCATTATGCTTGTCGGCGACCTCGCTATCTGCAACTTTGACATACCGAGCTCGGTCCAAGAGATAGGCTTCTTCGTCGGGCGTTGCGGCATAGCAACCGCATGTCCATACGAGTGACAATTCAAACATGCACAAAAAATGCATTGTCTTCATGTCATAACGAAATTTACCCAAGGCAGATTGAGAGAAACGTTCACCAACAGACCAGGCCAGCCGGGTGATCTTCAAGTCAGCCTCCGAAAGCAGGGAAACCGACTTGTGCACAAAGATCATGTGTCATTGGTGCTTACCGACCTTCCATTGAGTTACTTTAGCCGAGAGGCCTTATATACCACGTTGTCCTCCGCGAACAGAATAGTATTCTCGTTAACCATGTGAATCAGGAAGTCGCTACATCCTGCATCCAAGGTTGGAACCGGCCGATTGGTAAACCCAAAGTGGCGGCCCCAAAATTCCAGCTTGGCGGGAAGCTGCGGCAGCAGTCCCTCGAATGTTGCGTTTAGAGGCAAAAAATCTATATGATATGTTGGTGGTTGGCACTCATTCTCGGGCACTTCGAACCACGCGGCCGCGATCACGATCCGAGCGTGCATAAGGCGTGGATTGAAATATGGACGATATGACTTGCTAGCCCACGGGGCGGTTTCAGAGCTTGTAACCCGCCAGGTGCCGGTGAACTGCTCCTGCGCCTCGGCGACCGGGGCCAGGATTGTCAGCGAGCAGGCGGCAATCGCAACGACACGGTTCATGGTGGATCTGCCCCGTCTGTTGCGGCCATCATGTAACAAACGGCGGGCAGTGTGCAACTGTCTTGCGCAGGGTCGCTCATCGCGCCGCCTCCGCCGACCGGACCTAACAGAGCGCCCCGACCGCCTCCGCAATGCGCCCGCGCCAGACCCGAAAGCTCGCCGCACATCCTTGTCAAGCCGAACGGAAACCGGTGGACCTAAATGCGCTTCATCATACAACTTCGAAGTAATACCAACCCGCGTAGTGTGCGACTCTCCCAGGAAGGTCAGGGCTTCGCCCTGGACCCGTCATGCCGGAGGCGTGCTGCGCACGACGGGGCCTGAGGCCCCAGACCCCCATTCATAAGGAATCGTTTGGAGATCGGCGACGCCAAAAACCTATTCCAGGTAAAGGCTTCGCCCAGGAAGCAAAGAAAAGCCGCGCAGCGCTCATGGGGGTCTGGGGCCGCCGGCCCCAGCGGGTCCAGGGCAGAGCCCTGGCCTTACTTGATGGGACCGTCTTAGCACCGACGGGCATAAGTACACGTGCTACCGCGAATTCCCAACTAGTGCGTGGCGTGCCCGCAACGCTAGCGCGCATATCGGCTCATCGCCAATCGAGCCGCGGCACCGACGCAAAGCCTCGTCAGTATGCCGTTACCAGCCTTGGGTGATTCCTGCCAGGCTCAATGATCCATACCGATCTTAAACACGGATTTCTTCGATCCGGCGTCTGTAGCTCGCACGCGACGACATATTTCGTGCCGTGCCGTGAGACCGTGATCTGGATCACCTGATTGAATATCGCGTGTGAGGCGATCGCGGCCGCGAGGTCCTCCCAGCGGTCCCGAGTGAAACCATATTGCCCGAATTGGCCCGCATTTCCACGGTTCTGCGGATTGTAGGGGTTTAGCAGGTAGTCTCTGACCTTCGCATCATCCACACGCGCGTCGGCGGCGTGTGGCAGTTGGCTCACGCCGTCAGGTCGCCGGCTTCGAGCGTAATGACAGCGTGGAATGGGCGTTCAAACTCTACCTCGTAACCCACGCCGTCACCATATGCAGCGACCACAGTTCCTTGAGCGCCCTCCGGCAGTGACTGGCCTTCTATTTCAATCGCGTGGGTAAGCGCCACCACCGACAATTCGGCGAACCGCTGTTTCGCCGGGCGCTTCTTCCGAGGGGCGCCGCCGCGCATGAAAGACATCGTCATGGGTGGACAGTTTCGATTTGGGGCTGTACTGCGCGCGATATAACCGCCAGCAACGCCTCCATGCCAACCCGGTGACAAAAATCGCCAAACCCCTCGCCCGGCAGCCCATCCCTCGCCCACGCTGCAAACAATGGATCGAAGCTGCTGATCACCGCTTCGTGCGGCACCTTCTCCAACAATTTGAAATTCAGCCGCGTACCCTCGAAATCGCCCCCGACAAACAACGCATAAAACCCCGGCATGCGCCCTACGATGCCGATATCGCCCGCGTAAGTCCGCGCGCATCCATTCGGGCACCCGGTAATCCGCACGCTGATACGGCGGTCCGCCATCCCATGCTTTGCCAGCAGCGCATCGAATCCATCCACCATCTCCGCATGCATCCGTTCCGCTTCCGTCAACGCCAACCCGCAGGTCGGCAGCGCCGGGCACGAAAGCGCGTACTGCGCCATCGGCGACAAATCCTCCGCCAGCACCACCTTGTGCCGCCGCAGCACCCCCTCCACCTTGGCGCGATCCCCCGGGGAAATGTCGGTCAGCAGCACATCCTGCTGCGGCGTCATGACAAATCCGGGCGCCACGCATTGCGCGATCGTGCGCAGCGCCGTGCGCAATCCGGCGCCATCGGGGAAATCCGCAATCCGGCCAGCAGCGACCGGCACGCCGAGCCACCATTTGCCGTCGCCCTGCTCGTGCCACCCCAATAAATCAGGCACCACCAGTTTCAACGCCGGCGGCTCCGCCAAAGGCGCACCGAAATACTCCGCCAGCGTCTCGCGCATCCAGTCCAGCCCGCGATCGTCGACGACATATTTCAGCCGCGCCCGCCTGCGGTCGCCGCGGTCGCCAAAATCGCGCTGCAGCCTGATCACGGCTTCAACGATACGTACAAGCTCATCCGGCTGCACGAACGCGATCGGCGTCGCCAGCCGCGGATAGGTGCGCGGCTTGTTGTGCGTCATGCCCAACCCGCCACCGACCGCAACGGTATAGCCGCGCAGCGCCTGATCATCGAAATGAGCAACAATCCCCAGATCGTTGGCCAGCACATCGATCGTGTTGTCGTCCTCGCTGGTAATGCCGATCTTGAATTTCCGCGGCAGGTAAGTCTCACCGTACAGCGTCTCTGTCTCATCGACCTCGGGATTCGGCGCCTCATCGAGGAAAATCTGGTAATAGGCGCGCGATTTGGGCTTCAGATGCTCCGACAGCATCCGCGCATCCGCCTCGATCCGCGCGTGTTTGGCGTCGCGCACCGGCGTCGGGCTCGCCATCACATTGCGCACCACGTCGCCGCACGCCGACATCGTGGTCAGAAGCGTATGGTTCACCGCCGCAATGGCCGGTTTGAGATCCCCCTTCAGAATGCCATGAAACTGAATACCCTGCCTGGTGGTAATGCGGATCGTATGATTGGCGCGGTCGTCCGCCAGCCGATCCAGCCCCAGATATTGCGCCGCCGTCAGCACGCCGCCCGGCATCCGCACGCGCAACATGAACTGGTATTCTTTTTCCATGCCATGCTGCTTGCGGAACGTCGCCGTATCGCGATCGAACTGCTCGTAGCTGCCGTGGAATTTCAAAAGGTTGTAAGCTTCCTCACTGACCTGAATGCCGCCCTCGGCAAGCTCCTCGGCCAGCCGCCCGCGTAGCCCGTCGCTGGCGGTCTTTAGCGCTTCAACAGCAGAAAGTTTCTGGATGACGTTCATGCTTGGTCCCAAAAGAAGGCCGGGGCTCTGCCCCTGGACCCCGCTGGGGCCGTAGGCCCCAGACCCCGTTAATTAGATGGAGAAGCTGATCGGCTCCGCCAAGGGCCGCTCCATCCCGGCCGCCTCCGCGCGCCGGATCATGTCCTCCAACGTCAGCTTCTCGAGCCGGGCGCCCACCACCTCGTCCAGCTCGCGCCACAGCGGCTCGACAACGCCCGCCTGCATCTCCCCGCTCGGCCCATCCTCGGCACCCCCGGCGTCCTCGGCGGTGGCAACGCGGAAAATCTCGTCGAGGTGAATGTCGCGCCGCGGCCGCCCTAACCGGTAGCCCCCGCGCGGCCCGCGAATGCTCTCCAGCAACCCGGAACGCGACAGCGCCTGCAACAAAGGCTCAATCCCCCGCCGCGCCAGCCCCGCCCGGTCGGCGATGTCCGCGGCACTCACCGTGCTCGTGCGGCCGGCATGGAACGCCACGTCGAGCATGATCAGCACCGCCAGCATACCGCGATCCCGCCGCACGATCATGCAACACCCCTCTCAGCCTTTGCGCGACTCCGTGCCAGCACGGCCTGTTTGCGCCATACAGGTGCTACATGCGCCAGGGTGCCGACATGTCCAAGCGAATTCCACGTGATCCGGGCGTGCCATTAACAGCGTCCCCGCGCGGCCGTATCTACGATAGTATTCTGCAAACCGTCGGGGGCACCCCGCTGGTGCGCCTGCCGCGCCTGGCCGCCGAGGAGGGCTTTGTCGCCGACCTCGCGCTAAAACTGGAATTCTTCAATCCACTCGGCAGCGTGAAAGACCGCATCGGCCTCGGCATGATCGACGCGGCGGAGCGCGCCGGCCTGATCACCCCCGGCAAAACCACGCTCGTCGAACCCACCAGCGGCAATACCGGCATCGCGCTCGCCTTCGTGGCTGCCGCCCGCGGCTACAAGCTGATCGTGGTCATGCCCGAAAACGCCTCCATCGAGCGCCGGCGCATGCTCCGCCTCATGGATGCGCAGGTGGAGCTGACGCCGCAAAAGCTGGGCATGGGCGGCGCCATCACCCGCGCCGAACAAATCCTGGCCGACACGCCGGATAGCTGGATGCCCGCCCAGTTCGACAACCCATCGAACCCCGACATCCATGCGGCGACCACGGCCGAGGAGATCTGGGCCGACACCGACGGCCGCGTCGATATCGTGATCGGCGGCGTCGGTACTGGCGGCACGCTGACCGGCATTGGCCGTGCCCTGCGTCCGCGCCGCCCCGGTTTTTCCATCGTCGGCGTCGAGCCGGCCGAAAGCGCCGTGCTCTCCGGCGACGAGCCCGGCCCGCACGGCATCCAGGGCATCGGCCCCGGCTTCAAACCCGCGGTGCTGGACATGACGCAGATCGATCGCCTGATAACCGTATCCGAGCGCGAGGCGCTGGCCGCGGCCCGCCGCTGCGCCCGCGCTGAGGGCCTGCCGATCGGCATCTCCTCCGGCGCCATGCTGCACGCGGCGATCGGCCTCGCCCGCGAGGCTGAGAACACAGGCAAGTTGATCGTCGGCATCGTGACCTCGTTCGCCGAGCGCTACCTTTCCACGTCGCTGTTCTCCGGCCTCGGCTGATGCCGCGCGCCGCATACCGTTATTTTCAAAGCATCCCCACCCGCTGGATGGACAACGACATCTACGGCCACGTCAACAACGTGGTCTATTACAGTTATTTTGACACAATTATAAACGCCTGGTTGATCGCACATGCCGGCCTGGACATTCAACAGGGCGCGCAGATCGGCCTGTGCGCCGAATCGCATTGCAAATTCCTCGCACCGATCGAATTTCCCAAGACCGTGGAGGCCGGCCTGCGCGTGGAACATCTGGGCCGCTCCAGCGTACGTTACGGCGTAGGCCTGTTCGTCGAGGGCGACCCGGCGCCCGCCGCGGAAGGCTGGTTCGTGCACGTCTTCGTCGACCGCATCGCGCGCACCCCCACCCAAATCCACGCCGAAATGCGCGCCGCATTGGCAACGCTGCTGATGGAGCCAACCAAATGAATGAACAAAAGTTTTTGCTTCTTTTTTCAAAAAGAAGTTCTTTTTTGAAACGCGGATTCAACTCCGAAATGCATAATGGGTAAGCTCGCCCGCCCGCCGCTAGGCCGCGAAGAAGACCTCGTT
>Ga0181531_10001065_pt1 | contig 17725 bp, 18 predicted proteins | sample PEATcosm2014_Bin_38_FD_119743 | JGI IMG/M metagenome (GOLD analysis project Ga0181531, IMG submission 119743) | Peatland microbial communities from MTU Mesocosm Facility, Houghton, MI, USA - PEATcosm2014_Bin11_10_metaG | ecosystem: Environmental > Terrestrial > Soil > Wetlands > Peat | place... | reverse complement strand
GGAAATTGTCCCTGGTTTAGTTGAAAGTAGCGGCTCTCGACTTTGTGCACGTTACGCGACCTGCGCCTGTTGAGTCAACGACGGGTTCATCCGGCGATGCAGCCGTTCCAGTTCCCGATAGCCTTTCACTCGCCGGAATTTCTTCTGCGCTTCCAGCAAGCCGGTGGCCGTCCAGCGCAAGGCTTGCTCTCCTTCTCGCCAGCGTTTCACGTTGCGCGCCACGCGCTCGACGGTCGAGAGGCAGGACTCGATGGGATTGGTGGAGGCCAGCGTGCGGCGCAGCAGCCAGCCCACACCCAACCGGTGCACCGTCAGCGTTTCGATGTTCGATGACCTGGAGGCTTACCACTGGCTGATTGGTCTCTACGAGTCCGGCAAAGTGAACAAGGCAACCATCGAGGTGTGGTTGCGTCAACATGCCGAAGGATTCTAGCCGGCTACCTCATTTTCGCGCGTTAACCGCGACCCTATATCTGCGTTTACTTCGCCGCGGGTGTGATCGTGATGTTGCGGAACTTCACGTGGCCTTTTTCACTGCCCTGGAGATAGATGGGGCCCGGGAGTCCTTCACGGCTGTCGAGGGCGCCGCCGGTGATTCCCGGAATTTCCTTGTTGTCTATGATCGTGGTGCCATTCAAAACGACGGTCACCATTCGCCCAACCAGCGTGATGTCGTAGGCCTGCCATTTGTCGGGCGTCCGCGCCGGCTCGGGCGAAGGAGCTAGAAAACCATACACACCGCCAAGGCGTTGACTCGGCGGATCAGTAGGTGAGTCCGTTTCGATCTGCACTTCGTAGCGGCCCCGGAGGTAGACGCCGCTGTTGGACTCCGGACCGCAGTTGAACTCGAGGTGCAGTTTGAAATCCTCAAACTTCGAATTATTAATCAACTCGGGGCCATTACCCGGGGTGATCAACACCCCGTTGTCGACTTTCCACGCCGGGGATGCGCCGGCTTTCTCTTCGTGCCAGCCAGTCAAATCCTTTTCGTTGAAAAGAGTGATCGCTTCTCCCCAACTCGGCGGGCTCGTTCTTTTGAGGGACGGCGCTCGGCGTCCGGTCCATTGCCAGGTTTTGCCATCGGGGCCATTCAAAGTTCCCGAAAGAATGTTTCCGGTGAGAGTGCCCTCAAAAACCAGATCGGTCTTGCTGCCTTCCTCTTGTTTCGGCGAAGTGAATTTCACTTTGCCATTCGAGAGTTCCGCGCTCGGCAGCGGTCGTGGGTTTCCCCAGCGGCCTGTGTATTCCGCCTTGAGCGTGCCATTTTCCTTGCGGAGTTCCAGCCAGGAGGGATATTCGTGGTCCGGCGCTTTTAGCGTCATATCCCAGCGGCCGAGAAACGCCTTGTCGGAATCCGCTGAGGAACCGCCGGCGGATTTCCCTCCCTGCGAATAGGCCGCGGCGGAAAACAGCGCGGCAGCCGCGAACAAGCACAAGCTTCGGTGCAGCTTCATAATTTTGGAATCCCTTCTGCGTAAAAATAGTAAATGCGGATGACGAGCAGACTCGCGGCGCCCTACTCGTCTTTTTCCAAATATTCTTCCGGAACGTCGTCCTCGGGCACTTCGTGGGTTCTCACTTCGCCTTCATCGGCGTCCGGAACATCCTCCACGCCCTTGACGATTTCGGCCTCGAACGCGTTTCCTTCCTCGATCAGCTCATCCACGCTCTCGGAATCGGCACCCGCAATTCCGGAAAGGCCCTGCAAATCGCCGGACTGGCCGCCAGACCGCGCGCCCAAGCCTTTCGACTCATAGCTGACCGAGTTGACGTTCTCGCTCTTTCCGCGAGCTTTGCGCTTCGGCGTGGCTATTTTTTTTGGTATGGGCTTTTTGGGGCTGGCCTTTGGGGAAGCAGCCTTGATTGGAACAATTTTTTTCGGCGACGCCTTCTTTTTCGCGACGATTTTCTTCGGCGCGCGTTTCTTGCTTGCTGGTTTTTTGGACTTGCTTTGGTTTTTCTTTTTGGTGGCCATGCTGGGAGTCTACCACTGAGAAGGGGAAGCGCAAGAGAGGGGGCACGAGAAAGGGGCCGGGAAGGAGAAAGGTACGTGAGGGGTACCTGGAAAGTGATTGTAAACGTCTTACATAAGGAAAGCCCGCACACGGCTCCTATTGCGGAGTACTGTGGCGCGGCATGATAACGCAGGCGCTAGCAAATGAAATGAGAAGGGGGAAATTCCCTTGCAAACATTCAGGTTGTGGACTTTTTCCTTCGCCTTGGCGACGGGCTTGGCGATCGGGACTCTATCAGAAGCAGCAACCACGGATCCGCCCGCGGCGCCAATTCCTTCGCAAATCCTCAACGGCAAGAAAGTGTTCATCTCCAACGCCTCAGGAGAGAGCGCGGTGCCTGCCGGGACTCCCGAATTGGCGTACAACGAGTTCTACGCGGCGATCAAGAGTTGGGCACAGTACGAAATTGTGTCCGCTCCCGCCGATGCTGACCTGGTTCTTGAAATACGTTTCCTAACGCAAGTGGGGACCACGAGAATAATGGGCGGCAGCGGTGGTTCAGGCCAGGATTTTTTCTTCCGGCTGGTTGTTCTCGACCCAAAAACGCGCGCGGTGCTTTGGGCCTTCACGCGCGGCGTTCAACAATCGGGAAATCAGGCGAACGGAAGGAAGCTGTTTGACCAGGCCATGGCCGCGATCGTGGATGATTTGAAAAAGGTGGCGACGCCCGCCGCAGCGGCCGCTGAAGCTGCGCAGAAATAATTTCCAACTTCCGTGGAAGCGGATTCCACGATGCAGCGGTCCGCATTAGCAGGCATTTCGTATGCCGCTTCGCATGCCACAAACCGGGCGCGCAGCTTGCAAACCCTACGGACAACCTCTACTCTGCTTTGGCTGAGAAAACCAGGGAGCTTGACTGCGTGCCGGAACTCACTCCAGAAAATCTCGTTTTCGCGTTCATCTGGTATGTCGCATTTCTCTTTTCAACGACCTGCCACGAAGCGTCTCACGCTCTGGTCGCCAAGCTCGGCGGCGATGACACCGCTGCGAAAGGCGGGCAGGTCTCTCTGAATCCCGTGCCGCACGTCAAGCGCGAACCCTGGGGCATGGTAGTAATTCCACTCCTTTCGTACTTTTTAATGGGCGGGATGATCGGATGGGCCAGCGCGCCCTTCGATCCGCTTTGGGAGCGCCGGCATCCCAAGCGATCGGCCTGGATGGCGCTGGCCGGCCCGACGGCCAATTTCACGCTGATGTTCCTGGCGGTGGCCGGGCTGCATCTCGGCGCGGCCCAGGGGTGGCTTCACAGCGATCCTGTCACTGGCCGTCTCGATTTCGCCGCCACTACACTTGTTATCTTTTTCTCATTGAACCTTTTGTTGGGCACGTTCAACTTGCTTCCGGTGGCTCCTCTCGATGGAAGCACGGTCATTATGCTGTTCATGGGCGAGAAAACGTCCCAACGCTACCTCGATTGGTTGCGAGGCAACAGTCTGGCGATGGCCGGCTTGCTTGTTGGAATTCTCTTGTTTCGTTATATCTATGGCCCAATCAATACGTTCGTAAGCCACTTGCTCCTGCCTGGGCAGATCTGATTTGCCGATTGCGCATTTGCCCGCTCCTTATGTGCCAACCGGCGATGTGCCAACTGTGAACAGTTCGCACTCAGGTGTTGCGCCCGCGAACATTCCGACCACTTCTCCCCAGACCTAAGCGATGGAATCTCAGCGGGTTAGCATTGCCCGTATTGGCTCTCGAACTGCATTTTTCCGGGGCGGAGGGCGGAATGGTTCCGTGTGAAGACTTGGTTGGCTCACGCTTGTACGCGGTAGAGGTATCGGGCTGGGACAACCAGCAGAAATTCTTCGTGGAGAAATGCGACCTAGCTTGGGACGATGACTCCGGCAAGCAGATTGAGCTCAGACGGAAGCTGCACGACAATGCCCTGCTCTTCATCCGGCTGTCGCAGACCGACGATGGCGAGCGTTCGTCTCCGGTGGTTTACGAAGCGGAATGGGTAGGCACGGGGCCGAACGGGCAGAACCAGTTCCGGCTCAGCGCGGTTGTTCCCGTCATACGAGAGCAAGAGGTATCCCTAAGCTAGAAAACCTGGCTGCGTCGGAGTAAAAAGTCTGGGCTCAAAAAGTTTCTAAAAGGCGATGCGTTCCGCACCGAAACGAGACAGTGAACCAAAATGAAAGAGGCGCGAAGGCTGCTTTTGCTGCGCAGTAAAGTTCGCTGCGCGTGTTCGGCTTGGATGCTTCACCTGCGGAGCCTCTAAACCATTGATTCTCCGCGATGTGCGGGCCTGGAAGTGCGGCCTCAGCCCCCTCCTGCAGAAGAAGCGCGAAAAAAAAGGAAAGTGCAAGGATGGCACAAACGTTGCGAGTGTGTTGGGCGTGGCACACGCATACTCCAAGGCTGTTCAGCTGGCGACGCCAAGAACGGCGCTAACTCCCTGCATTCTGGACGACGATCACACTCAGTTGGTCCTGCTTTCCGCAGTCATGGAAGAGATGGGCTATGAAGCGGTTACGACCTCCGATCCGGAAGAAGCGCTGAGCTTCGTGCGGTCGGGGCGTTGCCGGCTGGTTCTTGCGGATGTAAAGATGCCGGCGATGAACGGTTACGAATTCCTGGATCGCGCGCTGCGCATGGACCCGGGGATTCACGTCATTGTGATGACCGGAGACTACACGCTGGAATCGGCGCTGGACGCCATCCGGCGTGGGGCGACGGATTTTCTGCCCAAGCCGATTGACCGCCTCCGCCTAAAGAGAACGCTCGACGAAGTCGCGACGCTCTATGACCAGCGGAAACGGGTACGTGCGCTTGAAGAGCAGCTGCTGAAGGATTTGGAGTTTCACGGGATCGTCGGCAAAAGCCCGGTGATGCTGGAAGTTTTTGATTTTGCGCGGAAAGTGGCGCGGCACTATACAAACGTGCTACTGGTAGGCGCGACGGGCTCGGGAAAAGAGCTGGTGGCGCGGGCGATACACAACATCAGCCCGGTGAGCCAGCAGAAGCTGGCGGTTTGCAACTGTTCGGCGATGGTGGACACGCTGCTGGAAAGCCAGCTTTTTGGGCACGTGCGGGGATCGTTTACGGGTGCCACAGACACGCGGCCGGGGCTGTTTGAGTACGCAAACAACGGGACGGTTTTTCTGGATGAAATTGGAGAAACGTCCTTGCCGATGCAGGCGAAGCTGCTGAGAGTGATTCAAAACCGGGAGATTCAGAGAGTCGGATCGCCGGAAGTTCGGCAGGTGAATGTACGCCTGATTGCGGCGACCAACCGGGATTTGCGGGCAGAGGTGCTTGCCGGGCGGTTCCGCGAGGATCTTTTCTACCGGCTGAGCTCCATCCAGATTCGCGTGCCATCGCTGACGGAACGGCTTGAGGACATACCGCTGCTGGTGCACTACTTTCTTAAGAAATACAACGAAGCGTACGGCAAAAACATTTCGGGTTTGACGCGGCGGGCGCAGACGGTTGTGCTGCAGCATTCCTGGCCAGGGAATGTGCGTGAATTGGAAAACGTCATTGCCACAGCGGCCATTACGGCTACCGGGGATTTCATCGACCTGGGAGACCTGCCGGAGCATTTGCATCACCGGGGGTCAAGAAGGCCGGAGGACGAAGACTGGAGGCCGCTGTCGCTCGACGAAGTGCGCAAGCTGCACATTCAAAGAGTGCTGGAGCTCTGCCAGGGAAACCGCCTGCGGGCGGCGCAGATTTTGGGAATTGGCCGCACCAGCCTGTACCGCTACCTGAAACGCGATGGCCATGACGTGCGCACGCGGGAGAAAAGCGGCAGCGCAGTGGCTTGAAAAACTCAACACGAGTTTTGTTTCCGCTCCTTTGCCGTCAAAACCGTTGGTCCCACCGGTGCGCCGACCGTGCCGCCAGTACGCGTGGTGTTTCGCCAAGACACAGTGTCCCGGCTTGACGCAGGAAGGCTGTTTGGCGGCATTCGTAAACCAAAGAGAATGCGGCGTTTGCGAAAACGGTGTTTGGCAAGCGCCCTGCATTTGGAATAGCCGCACCGCAGATGCGACCGGCCGCACCACCGAAAAAGAAGGCACATGAGTGTATCGACGAGATTCGTAAAGATTTGCGGGGAGGCCAAAGGCGGAGTGCTGCCGGAGCCCTCCGCGAATGAGTTCCCGCCAAGCGTAGTTCCCCAGCGTACACCCCGGAGACCTAGCCAGAACCCCCAAGAGCGCCGTCCTCCCTCTCTGAGGGGAGTGCGGCGCTCCTTTCCTCCAGGTAGGCCCCCTCTTCATTTTTGTAAGTATTGCATATAAAAGACTTAGACTTTTCGCAAGTCCTTTAGAATCAACAGTTAACTCATGGCGCGTCAGTGTTGCGTTTAAGGGGCTTATGCACTCTGTGGCGGTGGTGGCGAAAGCTGTGGCGTGAGGTTATGCGGCACGGATTGGGGCTGGTGGCACGACAACCTCAACGAGCCCGGTGGCGACATCGTAGACCAGGCCCGAGAGAAGCCACTGGCCCGGGAGCAACGGAATCGTCTGGAGCAAAGCAACGTCGGCCGCTACCGCCGCGCGGGGATCGGTGACCGCTTTTGCCTTGAGCTGGGCTTCCGGAACTTGAAAATAATGCGCCAGCTTGTCGGGGTCGCCGGTGAGGCGAGTGATGCCGCAGTCGGTGTGCTGAAGCACGATGAGGTGAACTTCTCCGCCGCCTCCCGGAATTCCTCCAGCGACCTGACCAATGCGCCCCAGCAGACCCATCTCCTCTAGCAAAACGGGCGTGATCCGACCTCCGATATTCCGTAGCACTACCGCCTCGCCCGGTTTGATTCCAAGGACATCAGCTGGATCCACGCGCATATCCGCGCAACCGATGATGAATGCCTTCACATCGGGCATGGCGCTCGGAAGGCTGGGCATCAGTGTGCCCGCAGCAGACTGCTGAGCAGCAAAGCTTTTATTGCGTTGTAAGAAGCTGTCGAGATTGCTCATTTGATTTCCCCAAGAGGTGTTGCGTGGTATCGCGCTATCTTTCGTTGGAGGTACTCGAGCCAGTTCGCGGCAGGGTGGCGTGCTCTTTGAAACCACAGTATCGAGCAGTGCCCGGATCTTTTCAACCTCTCAATGTGCTTCCGCATGCCGAATCCGAGGGGGAACATGAGCCAGCTCCCGGTATTCTACGGCGCCTGTTTTGTTTGGCCGGTTATCCAGTAATCTTGCGGGAAGACTTGCGTTCAAGGCAGTTGTCGCGAATAATGACGAACCGACCCCTCCGATGCGCCATCTAAATTCATGTATATGACCAAGCAAGAAGGATCGAGAGGCAGAAGGAGACAGAATGCGTTCACGCGTGGCAGTTCGCTTGTTACTCTTCCTGGTGGTTTTGATGGCTCTTTCGGCGGCTTCGAACGCACAAATCGGAATTTCCGTGTCGTTTGGTCCGCCGGCACTCCCCGTGTATGAACAACCGATCTGCCCCGGGGATGGGTTCATCTGGACTCCCGGCTATTGGGCGTACGGCGATGACGATTATTATTGGGTGCCGGGCACCTGGGTTGAAGCGCCCCAAGTGGGCTTCCTGTGGACGCCTGGATATTGGGGATGGGGCGGCAGCGCGTTCTTCTTTCATGAAGGATACTGGGGACCGCACGTCGGATTCTATGGCGGTATCAATTACGGGTTCGGCTATGGCGGCGTCGGATACCTAGGTGGGCGCTGGGAGAACAACCATTTCTTTTACAACACGAACGTGAACCGGATCAACGAGACGATCATCCGCAACACCTATAACACGCGAATTGAAAACGTCACGGTAAATCACATCAGCTACAACGGCGGCAACGGCGGCATCAACGCGCGTGCCTCGGCGGAAGAGGAAGGGTACGCGAGAGAACGCCACATCGGCCCCGTGGCTGCACAAAACGAGCACGTGCAGCAGGCTCGCGGCAATCCCGAACTGCGCGCCTCGGCAAATCACGGCAGGCCCCCTATCGCGGCCACGGCAAGGCCTGGAGACTTTAAGGGCGGCGTAGCTGCCAAGGAAGCCGGCGGCGAATACAAAGCTCCCGAGCGCGGGGCGGGCAATAATCATGCGAGCGAAGTGCAGTCCCATAAATACACGGCGCCGAGCAGCGGGAACCCTAATACCGACAAAAAGTATCAACAGAAGCAGGACAATCTAGCGGCCAAACAAAACCAGGAACACCAAAGGCTGCAGCAAAAACAGGAAAACGAACACCAGCAAGCGGCCCGGAAAAATGCGACTGACGCGCAAAAAACGCAGATGGAACAGCGGCATGCGCAGCAGACACAACAGCTCGAACAAAAGCACACTCAGCAACAGCAGAAACTGCAAACGCGGCAAAGTCCACCGCCGAGCCATGCGCCGTCGGGAAAGCACTGAGCGCATTTCTTCAGGCGGAAATCCGGGGCCACGGAAGAGCGCGACTTCGGCTCGGGCCCGAATATGCAGGGCGTTCTCGTCGGGGACTCAACGCACAACCACCAGCATAAGATGGGTTGGCACCCGTGCTCTGCTGTTCTTTTTCCGCCAATTTATCCAAGGGCAGGCCTGACTTAGCCTTACTGAAGCGGCGCGCTAGCGGAGGTTGCAGCAGCTCCAACCGCGTAGCGAATCACACCGGACTGATCCGAGTAGAATCCTCGCACGCCCGTGGTGTTAAGGGTGACAGGATTGCCCTTGATCGAATAGCTGACCGATGGGGTATTGCCGTCGCCGGTCCAAGTGAAGGTGTAGCCGCTCTTCGTGCCAGCGGCGAGAACCGCATCAAGCAAGCAGGCTTGCGTCGAGGAAGCCACGCAAGCGCCGGCCGGGCCGCTCATTGCAACGAGCGTCAGAGGGAAACCCTGGCTGACGTACGTGGACGAGTAAGTGACCGCCGAGGTGTTGATGGTACGGATGGAGCCAACTGCCGAAGCCTCGTTGGCGGCCATACGCGACCGCAGGAGGTTCGGAATTGCAATGGCAGCAATAATGAGAATGATGGCCACAACGATCAACAGCTCGATGAGAGAAAAACCTCTTTGTTTTTTCATGTTTTGACCTGGGCGCACGAGTTTATAGTCTCCGCCGCGCATTCTAAATGGGCATGTAAGCTGCCACTCTGATACAAAGCGTTGCGCGATGTGTTCCCTCTGCATCTTATTGATTCAAAGAATGTTACTAGAAAAATGCGCGAGCGTTCCGATTTCCTTGGGCGCTCGAAATGACTTTTAGTGACCGTCGCTCTGACAAGATTTGGCATACATTGCTTGGACGACAAGAACAATTTCCGTTACGGCCCTGGAGTTGCGGACGCAGGCGCGGGCGCCAAACGGGTGCTCCAGCAGAAAGATTTCACGGCCGACCGTGCTATGAGCGACATCTCAATTAAGGACGAAGGAGGGTGTAACCGGTCTAACCCGGAAACTGGCTTCTTGCGCGCACTTGTACGAGGAGTAGCTGGGCGGACGAGATTCTGCAGTGCCGGCTAAGGAGAAGATCATGAGCAGCAGGTTGATGGGAGCAGCGGGATTGAGTGGGGCGTTTATTGCCGGGATGCTGGTGGCGACGGCGTTGAGCGGAGGGTTTGCTGCAGCGGGGGCGAAGTCTCCGGCTGCCATGGCGCCTGCTGCGGCGACGCAGGGACAGCAGGTGGTGGTGGAGAAGATCATCAGCCCGACGATCACGGACGAGGACATCGCTTTGCTGCGGCAGGATTTGCGGGCGAAGAAAATGCAAGTTATTGGGCAGAACATGTCTCTTTCGGATGCGGAAGGAGAAAAATTCTGGCCGATCTACAACCATTACGTGAAGGACTTGCGCGAAGTGAACGACCAGAAGTATGCGCTGTTGAAGCAGTACGCCGAGATGTGGGAAACGATGTCCGACGAAGACGCGATGATCTATGTGCGGCACTGGCTGGAGGTGGATGGGCAGGCGCAGGCGCTGCGGTTGAAGTACGTGCCGGTGGTTAGCAATGTGTTGCCGGGCAGGAAGGCGGCGACGTTCTTTCAGCTGGACCGGCGGCTGAATATGATCATCGATTTGCAATTGTTTTCGCAGATTCCGTTGGCGCACGTGAAGGAGTAGAGGGCAAAAGCACTCCAGATGCTATTGGACGGTGACCTGGACGGTTACGTTGTGGGACACGGCTTGAGCACCTGAGCCGCCGCTGGCGGTAATGGTCGCGATGAAGGAAGTGGACGAACTGCCGCCAGACGAGCCGGACGTTCCCTGGGCACTTTGGCAGCCGACGAGCGCCCACAAAGAGCCGGCAAAAATCAACAACAGTGCGGTAAGTCTCAGGGGCGCATCGCATTTAGGCGATGTGCGGAGGCACAGAAATGCGCTGAGTGTCCCGCGTTTCTTCGCAGGCCACGGCAGTGCAACGCAAGCAAGCGCCATCGCGCCAAGGCATGCGGCGATTGTGAGAGCTCGTTGAGCTGATGGCATGCGGAACGCGGCTATCTGTGACGGTTTGCTGATGGTGAGAGCGACACTTAGGGGACTGAATCCATTGAGATTCGGTTGGGCCGGCAGAAATGTGCACGCAGACCCCGCAGGCAGGCCCGAGCAACTTAGCGAAACTACGCCAGAGAAAGCCAAGCCAGCCCCGGGCGAGAGCAAAACAGTGGTCGCTCCGGGATTTGCACCGCTAATCGTGACGTTTCCTGGATTCACGGAAATTTGAAAATCGGGGTTGCCGACAACAACGGTCGCCGTACCCGATGTGGAGCCGACAAAGTTAGGATCGCCGGAATACACGGCCGAAATGCTGTAAGTGCCGACGGCCAACTGAGGAGTGGTCAGAGTTGCCACGAGATTTTTTACGGTGATGGGGGGCCCCAGGGTATTTTTTCCTGAATAGAACTGCACCGTTCCTGTGGGATCGAAGGCGCCATTGGGAAGAACAATGGCTTCGAATTCGGCGGTGGTGTTTGGCAAAACGCCCAGAGGCGTGAACAGAACAATGTTCGTAGGCCCTTTTGCGATGTTGACAGTTATCGGACCGGCGATGCTTGATGAAAAACTTGGGTCACCGGAATAGCTGACATTGAGAGTGTGGGTTCCCAACGCGAGAGCGGTCTCCTGCAGGAATGCGTTGCCCTGGCTGTTCAAAGTGGTGTTTAGCAGCGTGGCGGTGCTTCCATTGAAGGTATCTGAAAAAGTCAGCGTTCCGGTGGGAGTTCCTTGCTTTGATGCGCCCGCGACGGACACGTCGAGATCGAGGAAGGCTCCGTAGGTGGAGTTCACGGAGGTGGAAGGATTCCCGGATTGGCCGGAGGGGAATGCGGTAAATGCGGTGTTGCTTGGTTCGGGATTTATGGTGATGGGGACGCCGGTGGAGGTGCTTGGGCCATAGGTGCCGTCGCCGCCATAGTTGGCGGTCACGGAGTAGGAACCACCGGGAAGCGTCTCGATTGCGCCCGATATGGTTCCACTGCTCAGACTACCGAGATTGACCGACTGCTGACCCCCTGCAAGGAGCGCCACATCGCCGGTTGGTTTGCCACTTCCAGCACTGGGAGCAACGGTAGCGGTGGCGGTCACTGGTTGGCCATGAGTCAGATTGGCGGAGGAAAGGTGGAGGGTGGTTACCGTCGATTTAAACGTGATGTTCTGCCAATTCGCGGCGAGATTTGCTGCGTTGACAGAACCCAGGCCGGTGGCCTGATCGTAGCCGACGGTGGCGGAAAAACCGGTTTGCCCGGGGACATTGTCATTGCCGACAGTGATGTCGTTGAAGGTGCAGCCAAGCTGCGGGCCCGCGCTGGAATTGCAGTTCGCGCCGTTTTGCGACGCGGCCAGAGGATAGAGAACAAAGTTGGCCTGGCCCTGCCGGGAATTGGTCTTCTGGGCGATGAGCGTCATGATCGCGGCAAATGTAGGAGCGGCGGCGGAAGTGCCGCCGACAAGCTCGGCATTGACGAGCTGGCCCTGCGCGTTGGTGGTGCAGATGCCGTCCTGGCAGAGAAGATAGGCGTCGTGGCCGGCGGCGGCATCGAGAGAAACGTCGGGAAGGTCGCGTTTGCCATCGTTTGGAACGCCGAGACCGGCTTGCCAGGTGGGCTTACTGTAGAGGGTGCTTGCGCCGCCACTGCTGGCAAAGAGTGAAGCGAGGCCGCAGACGTTTGGATCGGCGCAACTTTCATTCCAGACATTTTCCGGGATGTAGCCCAGCGCGGAGGACTGGTTCGGGTTGTTGGTTGCGGACCAGTACGTGCTGTCCTGGCCGTTTTCGTTGAACTGCGTGCCGCCAACAGCGATGTTGAAGGGCGTGGAAGCGAGGCCACTGACAGCGAGGCCCTGGCTGGCGGGAGTTGTTTGCGTGTCAAGGTCGCAGCCGGCGGGGCCGTTGTCTCCGCTGGAGACCACGGCGGTGATTCCTTCGGCGGCGGCTTGCTCCCACAAATTGTTGTAGAAAGTGTTTTCCGCGGCACCGAGCGATTGTTCGCATTCGCCGAAGCTCACGCTTAAAACAGTCGCAAGGTTGTTGTCCACGATGTATTGAGCGGAGAGATCCACGCCGTCGGTCGTGTTGGTGCTGGCGGAGACGACGAACTTAATTGTCGCATTGGGCGCAATGGCGCCGGACCATTCGACGTCAAGATCAGCTTCGCCTTCTTCGGAGCCGCCGAGATTGCCGGGATCGGGACCGTCGAGAATGATTTGCGGATCGTTGACAGGGAGACTGAAGGCGATGCGGAAAATCTGCACGTCGGAGAGATTGATGTTGCTGCGGGCGACGATGGCGAGGCTTTGGCCTGTACCATCGATGCCGCTCTGATAAAGCGGGGAGGTATTGTAGATTGTCGCGAAGTCTCCGGGGGCGAGATAGTGCTGCGTGCCGGAGGGGCCGCTGAACGTGAAGTCAGGCTGCCAGAGATTGGAGTTGGTGAGGCGGGTGGCTTTGCCTTTTAGATGGATGGGCGGCTTCTTTTGAAAATTATGCAGAGTTTTTATTCCGGCCACTACGGAGGTCAGCGCGGCTGGGATTTGCGGATCGGATGCATTGGCGTAGTGATTTTCGCCGTTCACTTCGTAGGAGTGAATAGCGGTGTGGAAGGCTTGCTTGACCTGGCCCGCGTTGCCGCTGAATTCGATGGTCATGGCGCTTTGGCTCACGCCATTCACGCGAAATCCACTCGATACGAGCCATGCGGTTAGCTTCTCGATATCCGAGGGGGAAACCCCGAACTGCGCACCGAATTGAGCCGGAGACATCCAGGCATGGAAGTTCGGCGAGGATTTGTCTTGCTGCGCAGCGAGGAGTTTTTGGAGAGCAGACTCGGCGGAAGGATCGCGAATCAGGACCAGAAGCATGCGTTCCATGGGAAGGTCGGGCGAGACCTCTCCGCGGTCATTGGCTGGCGTCGCAAGTGGAAAATGATTGTTGTGCAGTACCGCAAGAGAGAATTCATCGATCGCGCCGATGCGGCCAGCGGAAGCAGGGACGGCTTGGGCCAGTAGGCGGCCCGAGGGATGAGCAAAGATGCCAGCAAAAAGCAGCAAGGCAAAAGAGAGTTTTTTGTGGAATGGCATGGCTTCCCTTGGTTTGGCAGGAGGATTGTTTGGATGATTGATTTATAGCTGAACTCTCACTCACTGGGAAGCGCAATCTGGCAGCGCATTTCCAACATAGGCAAGGCGAAAATGCGAGCGCCGGCGGCATGGAATAGGCGCTGCTTCGCAAGGCCATTCTTGAAAAAATAGCGCTAGGCTCGATTGGGGTATTTTGGTACATTGGTACCACAGAGAGAGCTGCTGGCGATGGCTCAGGATAAACAATTCGTTGTCGAGCGGGTGCAGACCGGCGTGCGCATGGAAAAGCGCATTCTGAAAGTGCTCAAGGGATTCGCTGAATTCCACGACATGACGCTCGGAGACCTGCTTGAAGGGATCGTGCTGCACGCCTTCGACGGCAAGACCCCCTTTGGGGCGGAAAGCCTCCAGCGCATAAAAGATTTGAAGAAATTCTACGGGCTTGATCTGGATTCCCGCGCGAGCCACCAGCTCACAGAAGTACGAGGAGGCTCGACACGAAAGGAAAAGCGCGCAAAATGAAACGCCCTCTTTCGCAAATCGCTATTGCGCTGCTTCGGTGGACTTTGGGTCTGGTCATTATCGTAGAGTCCGTGCGATTCATTTTTTCCTCAGGCGTGGCTCATTTTTTGGCGGAAGCACGAGTGCCGGTCTGGATTCAGCCCGCGCTTGGGGCGACGGAAATTCTGGCAGCGGTTTTGTTTCTTATTCGCTTCACAGAACGGATTGGCGGCTACGCACTGCTTGCGGTGTTTGTCTTCGCTGCGTTGATCCATTTCGTGCATGGGCAGTTTGATGTGGGTGGACTGGCGGTATACGCCGCGGCTGTCCTGGTGTGCATGGCATACGGGAACGACGAGAGCGCCGGGCCGCAGCATGCGTGACGAGCAATGGATTGAGCAATTTGAAAGCTGCACGTTACCGGTCGATTCGTTTCACCATACTGACCACGTGAAGATGGCGTTTTTGTATTTACAGAAGTATCCCCCACTCGAAGCGCTGGGGCGCTTTTCTTCAGCGATCCTTCGATTCGCGACGGCCAACGGCAAGACGGACCGCTACAACGAAACGGTGACGTGGGCATTCGTGCTGCTGATTCGAGAACGAATAGCGCGCGCGCATTGCCCGCAGACATGGGCAGAATTCGCGGAGGGCAACGAAGACTTGTTGCGCTGGGACGACAACATTTTGAAAAAGTACTACCGGTCCGAAACGCTTGGTTGCGCGCTGGCGAAGAGCACTTTTCTTTTCCCCGACAAACTATAATTCTGATTACAGCGGCTCGCTGAAAACGTCCGGCAAATCAAGTTGCATCCTCAACACGTATCGCTTTATCCTTTCAGGCACCGGTTCCATCGTTGGGCTCCGCGTTTCGGCCTGTCAGGCCGGAGACAAGCTTGCGTCGAGGTGACCTCCGAAGGGTGCCGAACCAGAAGCTTTCGCGCCGTGGCAAGGCGGGCGGCGCGCAGGAAGTAAGAAATCACAGGTTCTGACAAACGGACGAGTGACTCGATGAGTTCCGCGGAACGCCAGACAAACGAAACTTCCGGCAAGGGGCACGGGGCGTGACAGGACAGGCGAACAATACGACTCGCGCAAGCGGCCCGCGCCGACTGGACTCCGTACAGCAGGACGTGAGATTCGCAGTGCGAGCGCTGCGGAAAACTCCCGGCTTTACGATCATTGCGATTCTGACGCTCGCGCTTGGGATCGGAGCCAACACGGCGATTTTTCAATTGCTCGACGCGGTGCGTTTGCGGAGCCTGCCGGTGGCGGACGCTGGTTCGCTGGTGAAGGTGCAGATCAAGGGCGGATTGCACCGATTCGGGTGGTACGAGAATGATTCGGCGCTGAGTTCGGCGCTGTGGAAACAAATCCGCGCAGAACGAGGAGCGTTCTCCGGATTCTTTGCGTGGAACAGTCGGCGATACGCGGTCGGGCAAGGAGAGCAGGAACGGCTGGCGCAGGGCCTTTGGGTGAGCGGAGAGATGTTTCCCGTGCTGGGAATTGTTCCGGCGCGTGGGCGTCTTTTCACGTCCGAGGATGACCGGCCAGGCTGCGGCACTGCGGCCGCGGTAATCAGCTATTCGATGTGGCAGACCGAGTTTGGCGGCAAGGATTCCGTGATAGGAAGCAGAATTTTTGTCTACAACCGCCCGGTCGAAATCATCGGAGTGACGCCATCGAGTTTTTTTGGACTGGACGTTGGAAAAGAGTTCGAGGTCGCGCTTCCGGTCTGCTCGCTTCCAGCGTATATCACGGGAGATGGAACGGCGATTCGGCCGGATGTTTTCTGGCTTCAAGTGATGGGGCGGCTGAAGCCCGGGTGGTCGCTGGAGAAAGCGTCGGCGCAACTGGATGCGGCCAGTTCAGGAATATTCGAGACGACTGTGCCGGCCGGATACACGAAGGAGCAGTTGGATCTTTATCGAAGCTTTCGTCTGACGGCGTATCCTGGCCGAAATGGAATGGATTTGCCCGGAGAGACTTATAACTCTTCCCTATGGATTCTCCTAGCGACGACGGGACTGGTGCTGCTGATCGCTTGCGCGAACTTGGCGAACCTATTGCTCGCCCGGGCCAGTTCCCGGGAGAAGGAAGTCGCAGTGCGCCTGGCGCTGGGCGCAACTAGGGCCCGAGTGATTCAGCAATTGCTGCTGGAAAGCCTGGTGCTGGCGCTAAGCGGTTCACTGCTGGGAATGGGTCTTGCGCCGGTGCTGAGCAAAACGGTTGTGAGGATACTGAGTACGGAGAGAGACCCGCTACAGCTGGAGATCAGCATGGACTGGCGGGTTTTGACGTTTACAGCGCTGGTGGCGATAACGACTTGCCTGCTTTTTGGACTGGCTCCGGCGCTGCGCTCATCGCAAACCCAACCGGGAGCGGTGTTGAAAGCTGGCGGCCGAGGAATTACGGGTGGACGGCAGAAATTTTCGTTCCAGCGAGCGCTGGTGGTTGCACAGATTGCTGTTTCAATGGTGTTGCTTGTCGCGGCTCTGTTGTTCGTGCGGAGCTTCTGGAATTTAAGCACCCTTGATCCGGGGTTCAGGGAAGACGGGATTCTGCGAGTGTACGCGAACTTCCGGCGGCTCGATCTACCTCCCGACCGCTACGAATTGTTCAAGCACGACCTATTGGAGCAGATTCGCTCGATTCCCGTTGTGGAATCCGCCGCGACTTCGACCAGGGTTCCACTAGATGGAAGCACCTGGTCGCTGGGAGTCAGCGTGAATGGGCTGGAAGGAGATTCCAAATTCACTTGGGTAAGCCCCGGATATTTCGAGACGATGCAAATTGCGCTGGTGGCAGGGCGCGATTTCAGCGACCGCGACACGGTGAAGTCACCGCCGGTCGCCATTGTAAATGAAACATTTGTCCGGCAGTTTTTGGGAGGCGGGAATGCGGTTGGAAAAACGATACGCACGAAAGCCGAGCCGCATTACCCGGAGACGCAATACGAGGTTGCGGGGGTGGTGAAAGACACAAAGTACGGCGGGTTGTGGGATGAGGTGCCGCCGATTGCCTTCGTGCCCGCTCAGCAATATCCAGAGAGAGTTTATTTTACGAATGTTTTCATACGCTCTTCCTCGCCGTCGGCGGCGCTGATTTCGGCGGTGCGCCAGAAACTCAACGGACTCTACCCGGAAATGAAGGTGGAGTACCACGAATTCCAGGCGGAGGTTCAGAATGGGATCGCGCGCGAACGCATGATGGCTCTGCTTTCCGGTTTTTTTGGCGCGCTGGCGGCTATTTTGGCGATGATCGGCCTTTACGGTGTGATCTCCTATATTTTCGCCATACGCAAAAATGAGATTGGAATCCGAATGGCGATGGGGGCCACGCAGGACAATGTGGTAGGAATTGTTCTGCGGCAGACAATGGGTCTTCTGGCTGTGGGCGTCGGAATCGGATTGGTGCTCGCCGTTTTCACGACAAGGGCGGTGCAGGCACTGCTCTTTGGACTGCGGCCAAACGATCCGATCAGCTTGATTGGAGCAGCACTATTCCTCGCGGGCGTCGCGCTTGTCGCAAGTCTGTGGCCCGCTTATCGAGCGACTCGCGTCGATCCCATGAAAGCTCTTCGTTACGAGTAGGTCATGGTCCCCGGAGGCCCACAACGAAGGATGAAAATGGGCTCGAGATGGCGTACGGTTTGTGCAGCCGCGTTGGCGACAGAGGCCGAGTTACTCTGGCGCTCACAGAGCCCGCTTACGAGTATGGCTGGGACGCTG
>Ga0181531_10001064_pt1 | contig 17728 bp, 20 predicted proteins | sample PEATcosm2014_Bin_38_FD_119743 | JGI IMG/M metagenome (GOLD analysis project Ga0181531, IMG submission 119743) | Peatland microbial communities from MTU Mesocosm Facility, Houghton, MI, USA - PEATcosm2014_Bin11_10_metaG | ecosystem: Environmental > Terrestrial > Soil > Wetlands > Peat | place... | reverse complement strand
CGCCGCGGCAACGTTCAGCGTTGCGGTGTTACTGGTCGTCTTGCCCACACTGTTGCTAACGACCACCGTGAACAGCGCACGGTTGTCGGCAGCAGTCGTCGTCGGCGTCGTATAAGAAGAAGAAGTTGCGCCGCTGACAGCGGTTCCGTTCTTTTGCCACTGATAGTTGAACGGCGCGGTACCGGTCACCGCCACGGAGAAAGTTGCCGTTTGCCCGACTGTGACGTCTGCGCTGACCGGTTGCGTTGTGATTGCGGGGGGAGCGGACGCGGTATTACCTTTGGAATTGTTCGTCGTGCTGTTGGCGTTCGCCAGACCTGCACATCCCGGAGAGGAGAGGCTTCCAATCAGAACCGCGAGGACAAGCACGAACGCTTTTTGAGTTGGGCGACGACGTCTGGCAGTCAAAGGTTGGCCCCGGCTTCTGCCTATGTTGAATACAGGAGCGCGCCGACCAATACATCTGCCCAACAGTCCAAAAAAGGGGAACTGCCCAAATGCTGTCCCCAGCTGTCCATTCTGTCATTGAAGGACGGAGCCCGGGAAAATAGCGAGGGCTTATCAGCCAGAAGGAATCCAAGGATATCCCGATATATTGAGCTAAACCCAAGTAAATGCCTTACGTATGGGAGGTTGGCAGGCTGACTAAGTTGCCTTCAAAACGAGTCCGCGGCAGTGACCCCTCTCAAGATTGTTTGCAACCGGAAGCGGGCAAAGCTGGGATTAGCCACCCCGTAGCGTCGTATGTCGAAGGGTCGAATCTCCCCAGTGCGATTCCAGCCTCCATAAAACGAAAAGGCTGCCCGATAACCCGCTTGTTCTAAGACGCGTACGGTGTCAGAGGAGAAACAATGCTTAAGTCCCACAGGATAGGCGAGGATATCAATGCGCCGGTTAAGCTGGCGTTCCAATATTTCACGCGAAGAACGAACTTCCTCGCGCTGCCTCTCAGGCGAAAGCTTCGTTAAGATCTCATGGCTATGGGTATGCGACCCGAACGCCATGCCGTGCTGCTGCATTTCACGGGCTTCATTCCAATTTAGGAAACAGCGCTCGGTCTCAGCTTTGGGCCGCGATACTTCGCATTCCCCCTCGAGATCTGCTAAGAATCGCTCGGGATCTTTCATGGCAGGATGCGTAAAGAGACGCAGGATTTCCTTGCTGGCGCGCTTTCCGCCATCGACTGCGAGGTCAAACTTTGCAGGTTCCGGATATTCGAGATGGATGCTCTTCTTAGCACTCCGTTTGATGATGTAGGCAATGGTGTCCCACCAGGGCAGTTTCCCAGTGCCGATGAACGCCGTAGGCAGGAAAAACACGGCCTGCACACCATGAGAGCGGAGGATCGGAAATGCCATTGTGTAGTTATCCAGATATCCGTCATCGAAGGTAACAAGCACACTCGTTCCCCGAGGGGAATCGCCACCCATCATGGCGAACACGTCCTCTAAAGTTGCCATGTGAAAACGGCGCTTCAGGTAAGCGAGCTGCGAATCAAGTTGCTCCGCCGTCGCGGAAAATACGCCCGAGTCGAACGGAGTCTCGTCCGCGTTTCCGATGCGGTGGTAATTCAGAATGATCAAGGCGCGGCGCTGGGGCAAGGTTTCCAGAATTCTGGTCAGCCCTGTCCGCGAACACATCTGTGCTAGCAGTTCCCGTTTCCCACGCATTGGTAGAGACTATCGGAAGACCAAAAGAGTCTAGCAGCCGGTTGCATGCATCGCGCTCACAATTCGCCAGTTCTCCATCAAGCGGTCACGGCGGCGCGCGTGGGCCAGGTTCCGTTCGGCATAAGCGCGCATCACGAGGAAAATAGGGACTGGGATCCGGCTGCCGTTATTTTGCACCAGCTCGACGGTATCGCCCCATTTTGGCGGGCCCTCGAGGGCGGCATGACAAGCCCCGTCCAGCAATACCTTTGGAGCGAATCCTGCTGTGCCACTTTGCCGCTTGATGGAACACTCGATCTTGTCGTAGTCAAAACGGGATCGCGAACGGGAGCCATCGCGCCGCTCGTTCGCACCAAGGGCATTCTTGGCCGATTGGAACATCTCGGGGTCAGTATTCTTCGCGAGCCCACCGATTTATTGTTTTCCGATCCGGTTGCTCTCAAGAATCTTGCAGATCTTCTCGTCAAACTAGGCTCTCCGCTTTTTCTTGAAAGAATTCCAGCCGATTCACCGACCATTGCTGCCATTCAAGAAGCGTATTGTGGCCGTGGGCTGGTTCTTCTACGCCCGGCTCAGCCACATCCTCGGATCTTACTGCACGAGGGTTGGCGGCAGCCAGAGAGCCAGCTCAATAGCGGGCGTCGCTCGGATTTGCGGCGAGCTGCTCGAATCGCCGGGAAAATGAGTCCCCTCAGTTACCAGATTCTGTCCCCGTTTCCATCCCAACTCGCGCCGATTCTTGAGGAGGCTCTGGAAGTCGAAGCTGCGAATTGGAAGGGAAGCGAAGAGAGTGCCATAGCGCGCGATCACGTTCGCGGCCCGTTCTACCGCCACTATGCGGCTGTGGCAAGCGCTGCGGGAATCTTGCGGGTATGTTTTTTGCGAGTTGGCGGCAAAGCTGTCGCGATGCAGCTTGCCCTCGAGTGTGCGCGCTCGTTCTGGCTCTTGAAAATTGGCTATCGCGAAGAGTTTGCACGATGCTCCCCTGGCATTTTGCTGATGGCAGAGACCATCCGCTACGCAGTTTCGAGAGGACTGGCGTCCTATGAGTTCCTCGGTAACGCCGATAACTGGACGCGCGTCTGGACGTCAGACGAGATGCCGACCGTAACAATTCGAGCATATCCCTTCCGCGTCAGGGGAGTCGCTGCCCTGACAGTGGATGCATTCCAGGCGGTGCTTCGACGGCTTGTGGTAAAAAGAAAAACGGAATGAAACGCAATCTCAACAAAGTGGTCTGGTCCGCTTGGGAAGTCGTGGCGAAACACGCCTCCAAGGCCTATATTGCTGGACCCCAGCTAACAGATGCGATGAGCACTTGCCGCCGTCTCTTCGGTCTTGGTTTTGGCGGCACAATCTGTTTCTGGAACGTCGAAACCGACTCGCCGAGAAAGATAGCCGACGCTTACACCTCCACTCTCTCTTTCTTGGCTATCGAGAAGATGGATTGTTATCTGTCCATCAAACTTCCTCCGCTGAACTATGACTTCGCACTGCTCAGTGAGGTGCTGGAGCAAGCTCGCCAAAAGAACACTCTCGTCCATTTCGACTCCCTGCAGCACGAAACGGCTGATCGAACCTTCTCCCTGATTGCGCAAGCGGCGCGCTCCTATCCACATCTGGGGTGTACTTTGCCTGGCCGCTGGGCGAGAAGCTTACCTGACGCAGACATTGCGGTTGATCTTGGCTTGCATGTTCGCGTCGTCAAAGGGCAGTGGACGGACCCCCACCGCGTGGAGATTGATCCTCGGGAAGGGTTTCTAAATGTCATTGGCCGGCTAGCAGGTCGTGCAAGCTCAGTTGGGGTAGCGACACATGATCCAGAACTCGCGAGATCCGCTTTGGAGCGGCTCCGCGAAGCGGCCACTCCGTGTTCCCTGGAACTCTTATACGGCCTACCGATGAAGCCACTTTTGAAAATCGCCGCTGAATTGGATGTGCCGGTGCGAGTCTACGTGCCTTTTGGTCACGGCTGGCTGCCTTATTCGCTTACACAAGCGCGTCGCAATCTCAGGGTTTTCTGGTGGGTCGTTCGAGACCTAACCATCCCGTTGGCTTTTCCGCAGGGCGTCTTATATCGTGGTTTCTGATTTCCTCCTTGGAAGAGCCCGGAGAATAGGACCAGGAAGTTTTGTTCGAAACCATCTCCTCAAAGCGCGCGTCGTTTGATCTTTCCTCAGATACATAGCACCGCGTGTCAGCGGCCGGGCAAAGTGGATATCGGCGTAGCTTCCCACTTCTGCGCCCCACCGATTTGTGCCCGAATCTTCGTGTCCGAGAAAATCGTAGTGGCGCACGCCTTGGCCCATCAGTGTTTTGAGGACATGGGCCCTGAGCACATAGCCAACGCGGTCGGACGAGTATTCAGGGTTGAATCCCTCCTGAAGTGAATAAACAACGTCGCGATAACGAAAGCCATACTGCGCCGCGACCGGCTTTCCCTCCAGTTGCAGAATCCAGAATTCGAGCCACCCTCGTTCTGCAAATGACGCTGCCATGTCGTAATAAAGTTCGCGTCGTGCCGCCGAGGCAAACGCCCCTGGCCTACCTTTCAACTGCCAGCGTTTTTGGTGAAGCCCGAACAGTGTTGCCAGAGAACCTGGGATTGCTTGTACCTCATCACACTTGGAAATCGACACGTGAAAACGTTTCATCAGACGGTTCGTGTAGTAACCAATCTTCGTTTTCTCTTTTCTCGAAATAATTTGTTTGAGATAACTCTCCCAACTGTCCGGCAGCGTTATCCTCGATCGCGGCCGTTCTAGGCGACGCTGTGTCCAGCGGCGCTGCTTCAGTTCGCAAATCAGCGACGGCAGCGAGGCAGAATCCAAAGGAAGGGTGTTTAGCTCACAAATGTCCCAGTGCGGGTTCGACTCCAGCCACGATAGAAAAGCCTGGGCGCAGGAGGTTTCATAACCAATACGGACGATCAGATCGAGATTGTCCGAATCTTCCGAGCCATCTCCAACCAAACGAAGTCGTCGGACCCGAAAGGGAAGCGCGTTTTCGACACACTCTGCGTAGAGCGGGACTACCCCCACTATTTCGCCGTCTGCATTCGAGAAAACCGGCGCTACGAGCTCTTTATCCTTCGCAAATGCCTTCCACCAGGCTCCCAACCATTCAAGCGTGGAAAATATCGTCAGTCCCGCGGCACCTTGCAAAATTCTCTCCCACGCAGGGCGAATCGCCTCCATCTCGTTCCACATCCTTAGTGTTTTCACTTGCAAGGGCATAAAATCGCGGACAAGGCAGTCACGCAAGAAAAACTAATGCAGTACGGATAGCGCCAACGATTTGCACATAATCCACCATGCCTGCGGAGATCCCGGCTGAATCACAAGCCGTCGCGCGGCTGGCCCCATAGCCGATCGGGGCTTTCCTCGCGCGAGGTGACTGCCTGCCCAGCGGCGGTAAATGGCTGCTTCCTGTTCGCGTACGCCCTTCGCGCCAAGCAGGGCGGCGTGACGATGCACGACTTTGAGCATGCTTGCGCAATCACGATTCGAATCGCTGTTTGAGAGTGACTCCGGCAATTGACAATAAGTGGCGAGTGGTTCCGGCACGAGGTGCACAGCCGTGGATGCCACTACTCTGATCCAAAGATCGCGATCCTCGGCTGGCTCCAATCCCGAGACGAAGCGTTTCTCGCCCAAAACCCTCCGCCGTACAAGCAGAGAACTCGTCCAAAGGTTCATCGCCACCTGGAATGCTTTCAAGTCTCCCGGCCTGAATGTTGTGCCGAAGAATGCAGGGTTTGCTATTTTTGCCACGCTGCGCGGCCTATCATCCGTTTCCGTAAACCACATGCTTCCGACAACTCCGGCTCCCTCCGAAAATGCAAGCTGCCTTTCGAGCTTTGCCGGTTCCCAGTAGTCGTCAGCGTCGAGAAATGCGATCCACGCACCTTGCGCGTGGTCGATCCCCAGATTCCGCGCACTTGCTGTTCCGCCATTGGGTTTGCGAATCAGAGTCACGGACGAACCGAACTGTTGGGTCGCCGCCACCGCATCTTCTGGACATCCGTCGTCCACGATGAGAATTTCTTTTGGGGGGGCCGTCTGCCCCAATACGCTCTCCACGGCGCGGGCGATGGTCCCTCTCGCCCGATAGTACGGAATTACGACGCTGACGGTTTCTTTGGACATGATTCTCTTGATCTTTATTCCGCTTGCCCCATCCACAGCCGGTAATAGAAGACTCGGCGTTTGAGTGATTGCACCATCGGAGTCCGCACTTTCACCGTGAGATTGGGGAGACGCCGAGCTTCAGCTGCGAATGCACACAACTCGCTGATGACTTTCGCCTCGTCAAACTCAAGAATTTCCACGGCTTCGAAGTCATTCGACCAGTCCAACGTTACGATGGCGTGCTGCGGATTGATGCGCTGGCCGGGCGAAAGTTGCGTCACGATGGCATTCTTGACGGAATGCAATACATGCGGCTTGTGCCGGAACTCCAGTCCCCGCTGGCTTCCTTTGATGAGCCATCGGTGGTGGTAGTAACCGGCATGACGGGGATTTTCGACACCTTTGGATTGTTCGACCACTCGGGAAGGGGATTCAATGTAACCCGCCTTGGCGATCCGCCGCAGCTCCGAACAGACCCATATCGGGTCGCGTATATCTTCCAGTAGATGCGAGCAGATCGCAAAATCGAAGGACTTATCCGCTATTGGCCACGGCCGGCGGTCACACAGATCCGTCTGAATCCATCGCTCTTCCGCGTACCGCGGTTCGATCCCAAGTTTCTGATGGATGTTTCCATCGCTACCAGCGCCGAGCTTCTCATACGGCATAGCATCAATCACGTAATCCGCTCTGGGAAATGGAGCGGCGCCACCCCCAACGTCCACCACCTTCGCATCGCCGGGGATTGTTCTTATTAGTCGCCGAGCATTATCGAAATCCATCAGACGTCCTCGATAGCTGGTGCCCGGGTCATTCGCCTATTGGAACCGCGCTTCATCTCCGTGCCCGTTTTGACTGCCCATATCTCGAGTGCCACATCATCTGAAAGGTCTAAGCTGTGATGAAAAAAACCAAAATCCTGCTGGCGGAAGACAAAGACGACATTCGCATTGCGTTTCAGGAAGGCTTGGAAGGCCAGGGGTTTGCGGTCGCGCCGGCCGGCTCCGTCAGCGAGGCCCTGGGGCTTATTGCTACGGAACCCTTCGACGTCCTGCTCTCCGATTTGTATATGCCGGATGCCAGTGATGGTTTCACCGTAGTCAACGCCATGCGCCACACGCAACCAAAGGCTGTAACTTTGGTGCTCAGCAACTACCCCGTGCTGCAAGCGGCTATGACCGCCATTCTCTTGCAAGCTGACCAAGTCTTGCTGAATCCGATTGCCTTCGGCGAAGTCGCCGCGATCATCCAGAAAAAACTCTCTAGTCCTACCGCCCACACGACGGTCAGCAAAGAGCGCGTTGCCGCAATTCTCGAACGTGACTTGCAGGAGACCATTCAGAATTGGATGTGCCGCGTCGAACGCACCGACGAGCTCACGGCAGTTCCCCTCACGTACCAGGATCGAACCGGGCATCTCCCGCTCCTCCTGGGCGATCTTATTTGTCGCCTGCGCCTTCCAGTCGATGCCCAATCTCCCATTTCCCGGGCTGCCCGTGATCATGGAATTCTCCGCAGGAGGCAGGGTTACTCCGTCCCCATGGTCGTGGAAGAATCGCGAATTCTGCAAGTCAGTATTTTCAATACCCTGCAAAACAATCTGGGCAGCGTCGATTTCGGTACCGTTCTGCTCGACGTCATGACCATCGCTGATGAAGTGGATTCGCAATTGAAACAGGCCATGCTTGGTTTCTTGGAAACCGCAGTTGCCAAATCGACCGGGTAGCGGTCCGCTGTCAACATCGCGTCGCGCACCTTTCCAGCGTCCTTTGCGTCGCGGAACCACCCGCTTAGTGTAGGACAACACTGAGAAGGGATTGCTCAATGTAAATTTGGCCGTGCCGATCGTACTGAACGAAGCCCAGTTTTCTGAATTTGTTCATAAAAAAGTTCACTCGAGACCGCGTTGTGCCAATCATCTCGGCCAACGTTTCTTGCGATATATTGGGAAGCAGCTTTTTGGGCTCGCCTCGGGCTCCATATCGCGCAAGCAGCAAAAGTGTGCGCGCCAGCCGTTTCTCGCTGGAGTTGAACAGCTGGTCGATTAGGTCCTCTTCGGCTCGGAGGTTTCGTTTCAGCATGTAGCTGATGAAGCGGTCGTGGAATTCGTTCTGCTGGTGGAGCACCCGCATCATCACGTCTTTCTCGATGATGAGCACGGCCGTCGGTGCAAGCGCGGTTGCCGTGGCCATGCAAATGGCTTGACCCGCGAGACATCCTTCTCCAAAAAAATCATCGGGTCCGAGAATCGCCAGAACCGCCTCTTTCCCGGATTCGTTGACGACACTGAGCTTCACGCCACCTTCTTGAATGAACATCACGCTCGTCGCAGGTTTGCCCTGCGCGAAGAGGGTTTCTTTCGGCCCAAACTTGGCTATTTTTCTTCCCAGCCCTGGCGAACCGAGAAAAGATTTCACGTCAAACGCGGGTGTTTGTGGCTCTGCATTTTTGGGCGAGGGGGAAACGCCGACACCTACACGTCGAAGAGCGGTGCTAGCCATGCGACAGAATAGCACCAGCCAGATTCTTCTAGCTGTATAATATTGGACAGTTTATGCTTGGGTCCATCCCGGGCCTTAGTTCGGCGCCGGGCGTGAGCAAACCCTGCCAATTCATTAGGTTACGAGTGGGTAGCCGCTCAGAGAGCTTTCCGCAACGATCGGTGCACTTCCAGGTTCCCATTGTAGTCGATGAATTTTTTCTTCCTGAAGCGGTTCATGAACAGATTTACACGCGAGCGCGTCGTCCCAACCATCTCCGCCAATACCGTGTGACTCAAAAGAGGAATCTTAACAAGGGCGGGGCCTTTTCCATCCAAACGGGCAAGTCGGAGAAGTACGCGCGCGAGCCGCTGTTCCGCCGTTGATGTCAGCAAATCCGCAACGTGATCCCTGTAGTTCTTGACGCTCGACAGTAAATAGGTCACCAGAGAATTTGACGTTTTGTTCTTCTGCCGGAGCATCTTAAGCATGTTCGTTTTCTTGATCGTGCGAATAGAGCTCGAGGTCAACGCCACCGCCGTCGACATCCGAAGTGGATAACCCGCAAGGCACAGCTCGCCAAAGAAGTCGTGTGCGCCCAAGATAGCAGTGACAGCTGCTGCCTGATGGCTTGACTTCGTGGTGAGTCGTACTCCACCCGCTTGAATATAGAAGAGTGTGTAAGCGGGCGCACCTTGTTCGTAGATGCCCTGGTTTCCCTTGTAATGCTCGATCTTTCCACCCAGGCTGGCGCCGGAACCGAATCCTGGTAGAGGAGCAGTTGTCTTTTTTCTGTCTTTCATGCTTAGCCGCGCTCCCAATATGCGGGTTCTCCCCACCTTAACAAACGGTAGCGAACCGGGCTGTGCAAGAGTGCACAGAGATAGGAAGCGTGCCGTTCACGTAGAATCTCAAGCTGCCGCTTAGGATGCGCCCGAGTCTCAATTTACTGCGAGCGCGGTAGAACAAGCAAAACGGATCGTACATGCGTTCGTGCCAGATAAGGAGGCCCTGCGCAGCCCTTTGGCGAGTTGACGCCGTGCGCGCCACAGCCTCGCCTTCACGGTGTTTATCGGAACGCGTAATATCTCCGCGGCTTCATTCGTCGTGCACTCCTGCACTATACGCAGGAGAAACACGCTGCGGAGCGCCGGCGAAAGCTCCTCTATATGCGCGCGGAAGATCTCCATAATTTCTTGGCGCCCCAGAACTTCTTCGGGCGTCGGGCTTTTGGAGACCAATCGGTCCGCCACCGGCGTTTCGTCTTCCCAGTTCCGTTCGAGGCTCGTGGTGAACAGAAGGCGGGTCGCCATACTGCGGCGGCGCATGAGTGCGGCATTAATTACGATTCGGGTCAGCCAAGTCGAGAATTGCGAACGGCCTTCGAAAGTCTTCAGGTTTCGAAAAGCGGAAAGAAGGCCGTCTTGCAGAGCGTCTTCCGAGTCTTCATGGTTGCGCATGACACGCATCACTGAATGGAAAAGAGACTGATGATGGCGGCGGAAGAGGACGTTGAGTGCTTGCAAGTCACCAAGCTGCCCCGCTTGTATCAGCTCTTTTTCCTCCATACTCCCGCCCGGCGCCAGTGCGCTTGACATCAATTTTCCTTTCTTTTCAGAAATAACTCGAGAACGTTTGGAATCTTGCCCCAAAAGCCGCCGGACTGGGGAATCCGGCGATTCACTCAAGCACGCAGTGGCGTATGGCGACACGTCAAGGTCAGCATGGGAAAGACCTGTCAGACCTGCTATGAATGAGACTTCCAGCGCGGCTAAGACAGGCCTCAGTTACTGTCTGGATGACCGTGGCGCCAGTTCCAGTACGCGTCCTGCTGCCCGCGGTTCAGCTTTGAGTACTCGCGATAGTCGCGATGCTTCTCTTCAAGATATCGACGATACGCGTGGTCTTCGTTGTCATCCCAGTTGTGGTAGTCCTTGTGCGAGCGATCATAGATCCGACTATCTTTCCTGTCGTCGCGGTGGTCATCCTGCGTCGCAGCAGCGGTTCTGATTGCCACAGGGGCAGTGAGTGTGGCGCTCAGAAAAAGTAAACTTACGTATCGGTAGGCGGCTTTCATTTTTAGAGTCCTCCTTGAGCCAAGAAATAGAACTCTTATTTCTCAGCTGCCCGTCAGTATGCTAAAAATTCGCTGCCTGGGATGTTCCGTACGGCACACTCCCCGGACCGGAAGTATCTCCAGACCTTTAGTGAACCCGGCTGGTTCGACCTATTCACGACCGGGCGCAAGCGACTATATATTTTGCCGGGCACGAAGATGTGCAAATGGAAACAGACATCCGTTTCCAGTGGTACTAGGTTGGCTGTACAAACGGCGAGGAAAGAATGTAAGGGACCGGAAAGCAGGGCTGGGCCCAGTTCTTTTCACTTCCTCGCCGTTCCAAGAATTCAGTTCGGAGAAATCGAATCTTCGATTGGCGGGTTCTGCTTGGCGTGCCGGCCTTAGCTTTGGTTCCGGATGAGCTCTACTGACGTGCCTTCTATTCGTTCGTACCCGGCGACGACGGGACCAGCTTCCGAGGTCGCCATCGCCCGACGGATTGCGTGCTGGTCGTCCCTTTCCCCTCCCGAGGGCTCTGACTCCGTCATCGCAGGCGAAACACTAAGTCCGGCCGTGAATCCCCAGCTTGATAAATCGGGAAACCTCCGTCAAAGTCCTACTCTGTCGAACTGGCCTTCTGATCCTTCACTTCCAATTCATTCACGACCTGCTTCACGTTCGGCACGCCCGCCGCCAGATGCTCCACCGAAGCTCGCCTGACTTGTGAGTTCACATGTCCCGTCAGCGTGATCACTCCGTTCTTGACGTCATACTTCACGTCGCTATCGAGTTTGTGCTGCAGCAGTATCGCGTCGAAGTTTTTCCCAATACCTGCATCGAGATCGGAATCGACTTTCTTGGCGATGCTTTCCCCGCCTAGAGGACGTACGGCGATCTGGTCAGAAATCACCTGTGTCCCGGCAACGGATTGGGCGATGGATTCCGCTTGCGCCTTATCCGCGGCCGAAGTCGTTGTACCCGTCAGGGTCACCACGCCTTTGTCCCGGTCCTGGCTGACGCTTACGTCCTTCAGCCCCGCCTGAGTCAAAGATTGACGGATGGGTTCGGCCACGTCTGCCGATTGCGTTGCTGTATTGGAGCACCCTGAAAATGTTCCGACGGCGAACAGGGTCAGTAACGCGCCGGATAGTATGTTCGATTTCATGTTTCTCCTTTTTGGTCCACACACTTGAATGGATCTCACGCAGTTTCCGTACTGATTGAGAAAATCAAGGCTAAATAGCGCAAGAGTTTCTGCGTCGAAATTCCACTCGATCGACACTAAAGCGATCTTCGGCTTGTGTCTGTTCAGAAACGTACGCGGCGCCCGTGTGTCGTCGGGAGACCGGCCAATCCTTCATTGCTTGCCGCAGGCCTTTTCAGATTTCTGATGTGCTTCTTGGGAAGACTGGAAGGCTTTTGCCGCGTGTTCCACCGCTTGTCGGGAGTGTTCGTGGCCCGTCAGGTGATCCTCTTTGCCGTGATGCGCGGCTGCCGTGCGATGGGCGTGCGCCGCCATTTCATGGAACTCAGCCGCTCTTTGGTGGGAATCCCGTGCCATAGCATTTCCTTTCAAGAAAAGAGTTTCGTTGTTGGTGCGCAGGAACACACAAATTCTATTCTTGCCGCGGGATCAGTTCGGCCTGGAATCTAGCGCTTCGTTGGCAAGGCGCAACCACGCAAGTTCCTCGCTGCGGGCGCCGGTGTCGTTGCAAATGTCAACTTGCAGTTCGATCTCAGCGCCGCGAGGGCGTATCGGTTCAAAAGCATCGCGGGATTCTGATGCTAGCGCCTCGCGAACCTCGTTCCATGTGGCAAGGTGGTCCAATTGAACGGAGATTTCCATAATTTGCCTCCCTGATTCCCCTACGCTTTTAGGTCCGCAGTCCCCCGAATAGATAGACGACCACGAAGATGATGAGCACAATCCCGACGATCCCGATGCCGCCGCGGCCGCCCCATCGTGAATATCCGTAATAGCCGCCTCCGCCCCCGAACAGCAGCAACAAAACGATAATTAGCAGTAACATTTGGAGCTCCTCTCTCAGTCTTGATATTTTTGAATCTCGTAGGCCTTATCCATCGCTTTCCGGGCGGGCGCTCGATAGTCCGAGTCTGTCCCGCGTGGAACCGCTTGTTATTTGCCGAGAACTTTCTTTACTTGTCCGACCTTCTCCTGGACTTTCCCGCTTATCTCTTCAGCCTGGCCGTCGGCTTCGAGATCCGGATCATTCGTCACCTGCCCCACTTTTTTCTTCACTTTCCCTTTCAAGTCGTGAAACTTTCCCTCTGCTTCATCTTGGATACTTGGCTTCATTGGATGGCTCCTTTCAAAAATCTGATCAGGTCTTTCTCGCCGCGGTGTAGTTTCCGAAACGTGAGGAGGTTCTAATCTATTTTCCCTTTGCAAACTGGATGCCCGCATTTGCATTCGATGTCCGGCATCTTTTCCATCGTTTCACACTGCACGCTGCAGTACTTTCCGGCCATCGCAGTACACGAGCAGTTTGGATGAGCGCATTTCTTTGGTTTGTCGGTAGACATTCGTTCCTCCGCTAGTGAGTTTCTCCATCTTGCGGCCACTTGGCGTTTGCTAGTTCCTCAAGAGAGTCCGCTCCGATGTTCCAGGCTCATCGAAGATAAGAGCATTCTCGACAGTTGGCTGTTCAAAATAGCGCACTGGATCCATCTCGCGAGGAAGTCGCCGAACCTGGCGACAGCATCATTCGTGAGCTGCCTGCCGCAGGGCGTCAATCCACAGCGCAGGTCATCGATGCCGTCTTCAGCATAACGAGCGCGAAGGCGCGGGCCCCGGGCTGTGTCCTTTGGAACAGACAGGCCCTGGGTCCAACTGATATTCATGGTTCCAAGAACGTTCGTCCCGCTCCGGCGCATGGACGCGATGGAGAGTAGCTCGAACCACTGAGGACCTGGGCAAATTTGTGAGCCACAACGCTAGTATTCCGCACCGCTTGATTGGCCACGATCTGCCACAAGCCCCCTCGCTCGTGCGAGCCACGCTTACTTCCCTCTGGAGTCCCTTCAATGGCTTTCTTGAGTGGTTCGGCGAGCTGGGCCTTTTTGCTTGGCAAGTGATTCGCGCTGTGCTGCGGCGGCCTTTTGAAGGTCGCGAGTTGATCCGCCAGTTCGACGAAATTGGTTCTAAATCTTTGCCCCTTGTAGCCTTGGCGGGCGCAGCTATCGGCGCCGTTCTCTCCCTCGAAAGTCGCAACAGCCTGGTCCACTTCGGCGCCCAATCCATGCTCCCGGCCGCCCTGGTTTTCTCCATCATTCACGAAACCGGTCCGATCGTGACGGGCCTGGTCGTCAGCGGCAGAGTTGGCGCAGGCATAGGCGCGGAATTGGGTTCGATGAAGGTGACCGAGCAGATCGACGCCATCGAAGCCTCTGGCGTAAATCCCTACAAATATCTGGCCTTCACCCGCATCGTGGCTTGCATCTTGGCGCTACCGCTTCTGACCCTCGCTGCAGACTTCTTCGGTGTGCTGTTCGGCTGGCTCGCGGACACTCTGGTCGATCCCATTTCTTTCACCAAGTTCGTCCATAACGGATTCGCTGGCGCCACCTTCAGCGAGTTTCTTGCGCCCACCTTTAGGACCGCCGTCTTCGGCTTGATTATCGGCACCATCGGGTGCTTCCAGGGAATGCGGGCGCAGGGCGGCACCGCCGGTGTGGGGCTCGCGGCGACCAGCTCGGTCGTTCTGTCTTCGCTCTTTGTCATTCTGGCCGACGTCGTCCTGGTGAAAATAATCCTGGTGTTCTTCCCATGAGCCACCCTGTTCAAGAGGTCTTGGTTGGTCGAGGGGAAAGAGAGTTCGTACCGGCGATGAAAAGCCCGGGTGGGGCCAGCGACGGACCTGCCGTAGCGTTGCAAGGATTGCACAAGTCCTTCGGTGCTCAGGTCATCCTGGACGGAATCGATTTGACGGTGAAGCGTGGTGAAACGCTGGCCATGCTAGGACGCAGCGGCACCGGCAAGAGCGTTCTACTCAAACTAATCGTCGGTCTGCAGAAGCCCGACTCTGGTTCCATTCTCGTATACGACCGGGAGATAGACTGCCTCGACCTTGAGCCCCTAAATGAAATCAGAAAACAAATGGGGTTTTTGTTTCAAAGCGCGGCTCTCTACGATTCTTTGACCGTCGAACAGAACGTTGCCTTCCCTCTACAGCGCCATTCCAAAATGACGGAGTCCGAGCTGGCAAATCGCGTCAAGGAATTGCTGGCTAGCGTGGGCATGGAACGCGAACTCAAAAAAATGCCTAGCGATATTTCGGGGGGCATGCAGAAACGTGTAGGACTGGCACGCGCACTCGCTCTTAAGCCCGGCGTCTTGCTGCTCGATGAGCCGACCGCGGGACTCGATCCCATCACGTCCAACGAGATCGACGAGCTGATCCTAAAGCTGCAGGAGGAACATCACATGGCCTCGATTGTGGTCACTCACGACTTGCAAAGCGCAAAGACCATCGCCGATCGGATCGCGCTGCTCCACGAAGGCAAAGTGCTGATCGAAGGCGCCTTCGAGGATCTTGAGAAAAGCGATAACAAATTTGTCTCGGAATTCATGAAGCGGGATTCCTAGGGAGCGCATATGTCAAGGGCCGCGAGGGTCGGAGCATTTATCATTGCAACGCTGGCGATTTTAGCCGTGGGAATCTTCATTATTGGAAGCAGGCAGTATCTATTGAGCCCCACCTATCGTCTGAAGGCGCAGTTCGCCAACGTGGTAGGCCTCGATTCCGGCGCGGAAGTGCGTATCGGCGGAGTGCACACCGGCACCGTCCGCGAAATCGACCTGCCCAGCGAACCAGCCGGCAAAATCACCGTGCTGATGGATCTCCAGCGATCGACGCACAACATTGTCAAGCAAGACTCCATAGCTTCCATCGAGACCGAAGGCCTCTTGGGCAACCAATATGTCGCCATCTCCTTCGGGTCTGGGCATGCGCAGAATGTAAAGGACAACGACACCATCGGCAGTGAAGCCCCGCTCATCATGGCCGACCTCATGAAAAAGGCCGACGGTATTCTGGATACCAGCCAGGAAGCGCTGAACAATGTCACCGTGGTTGCCGCCAATTTAAGTTCCATCAGCGGCAAGATCAACCAAGGCCAAGGAACCATCGGCGCCTTGGTAAACGACAAAAAATTGTATACCCAGCTCGATGAGACTACCGTGGGCTTGCGAGATACTGTCAGCCATGCCCAAATTGGTGTAACCGCCTTCCAGGAAAATATGGAAGCGATCAAACAGAATTTCCTGCTGCGTGGTTTTTATAAAAGACGCGGTTATGAAGACTCTTCCGATCTCGCAAAAAATGAAATCCCGCAGCTTCCTGAAACGACGCCCTTAAAAACCTTCACCTTCGAATCCAAAGAGCTCTTCGAGAAAGCGGATACCGCCAAACCGAAAAACCAGAAGTCGTTGCGCGCCGCGGGACAGTTTTTGGCGGACACCGAGTTTGGATTCGCAGTTGTCGTAGTTTCGACAGGCGCCACCGGAGATGCGCAAAAGGACTTGGTGCTCACGCAGGCTCGCGCCATGGTGGTGCGAGACTACCTCGTGGACAGTTTCTCGTTCGACGATACGCAGCTCAAAACCTTGGGGCTCGGCAAAGGAAAGAGCGCCGCAGGGGACTCAGGTTGGGGCACCGTCGAGATATTTGTCTACCCCCTTGGCACTCACGCTCCCGGAGATTAGCAGATGGAAGAGTTAGGACCCAAACGGGTCGCGGTTCACTTCTTTTCTTGATAGAAGCAAACACTTACAGAAGTCAGGCACTCAGGATTTGACGCGCAGAGACTCCGTGGATGTTCCAAATCTTGTTGGAGTACTCTTCGACGGAACGGTCGGAGGAAAAGTATCCCATGCGAGCCGTGTTGAGGATGGACATCCTGGACCAAGCGACCTGATCTTGGTAGGCTTCGGCCACCCGATCCTGGCAATGAACGTAGGACTCATAGTCGGCGAACAAAAGATAGGAGTCCTGGTAAAGGAGCGAATCGAGCAGCGGACGGAAGAGGTCGCGATCCCCACGGGAAAACTGGCCGGAATAGAGCGCATCGATCACACCGCGAAGTGAGGGGATCGATTCATAGAGATGGCGAGGATTATATCCGGAGGCCCAAGTGGCGTGGACCTGATCGACGGTGAGGCCGAAAAGGAAGAAATTCTCATAACCGACGGCTTCGCGGATTTCCACGTTGGCGCCGTCAAGTGTTCCGATCGTGAGCGCACCGTTCATCGCGAACTTCATATTCCCTGTTCCGGACGCTTCCTTGCCGGCAGTGGAAATCTGTTCGCTTAGGTCGACACCGGGGTAGACCAATTGGCCAAAGGTCACATCGTATCCAGGGAGAAAGACGACCTTGAGCCGGTCTTTCACTTCGGGATCGTGATTGATTACCTCGGCCACGGAATTGATGAGTTTGATGATGAGCTTAGCCAGGTGATAGCCCGGCGCGGCCTTGCCGCCGAAGAGGAATGTGCGGGGCGTGATTTCGAGGCCGGGATTGTTCTTGAGCCGCTGGTAGAGAGTGAGGATGTGGAGCACGTTGAGGTGCTGGCGTTTATACTCGTGGATGCGCTTCACCTGAGCATCGAACATAGAATCGGGGTCAACGGCAATGCCAGTCTCTTCGAGAATGAACTTAGACAAGCGGGATTTCACCGCGCGCTGGCCCTTCTTCCAATCGCTGACAAACGCAGCATCGTTTGCGTAAGTTTCCAGGCGCTTCAGATCCTGCAAGTGAGCGATCCAGGTGTCGCCTATCTTGCTGGTCATAAGTTCCGATTGCTCTGGATTGCTGACAGCAAGCCAGCGGCGCGGGGTGACGCCGTTCGTCACGTTGATTATTTTTTCCGGCCAGAGCTCGTCGAAATCACGGAACAATTCGGTTTTCAGAAGTTGGGTGTGGATTTCCGCGACCCCGTTGATCTTATGGCTGCCCACGCAAGCGAGATGGGCCATGCGGACGTGCTTCTCGCCGGATTCGTCAATAAGAGACATCCGGGCGACCCTGGCTTCATCGTTTGGGAAGCGCTGCCGCACTTCCGCAAGAAAGCGGGATTCAAATTTCAAAGCGCTGGGCCAAGGGAGAAGACGGAGAAACAAAAACCGATGTGTCGGACGGTTACGTCCCGCTACATTCGCTTTTAGCCGGGCATCTTCGCGCGCGGCAACGCCAGACGCTGCATGCGAATGAACCCGACTTTGTGTTTCCGTCGTTCAGAGCCAAGGAGAAGAAGCCGCTCTGCTCTTCTGTATTCGTCGCCGACTATCTGCGACCGGCCGCAAAGAGAGCCGGAGTACATATCGAGGACGGCCAACGGTTCGGACTTCACAATTTGCGTCACAGCTTATG
>Ga0181531_10001063_pt1 | contig 17733 bp, 12 predicted proteins | sample PEATcosm2014_Bin_38_FD_119743 | JGI IMG/M metagenome (GOLD analysis project Ga0181531, IMG submission 119743) | Peatland microbial communities from MTU Mesocosm Facility, Houghton, MI, USA - PEATcosm2014_Bin11_10_metaG | ecosystem: Environmental > Terrestrial > Soil > Wetlands > Peat | place... | reverse complement strand
TAAAACAGCTTGAAAAGGCTAACACAGCGGGAGCCTTCGACAGCCGTCCCGCGTCAATTCTGCGGCAGCCGCGTGTTATCCTAGTAGCAGCAGCTGCGTCTTCCTCCGATTGGATCGATTCCCGCAGTTTCCTGAACATCATGATCTCAGTCAGCAATGTGTCCATGCGCTACGGCGCCAAAGTTCTATTTGACGAAGTCTCCACCGGATTTGTGCCCGGCAAGCGGTACGGCCTTACCGGTCCGAACGGGGCGGGCAAATCCACATTCATGAAGCTCTTAACCGGTGAACTGGACCCACAGAAGGGAACCGTGGTGCGCCCCCGAAAGCTCGGAGTGCTCAGCCAGGACCAGTTCGCCTTCGACAAATACCGTGTGATCGACGCCGTCATCATGGGCAACCGACGTTTGTGGGCTGCTCTCGAGGAGCGCGAACTCATCTACGCCAAGCACGAAATGACGGACGCCGATGGCATGAAGCTGGGCGAACTCGAAGGTATTGTCGGCGAAGAAGACGGATACACCGCGGAAAGTGATGCCGCGATTCTGTTGCAAGGCCTCGATATTCCCGACGAGATGCACGAGCGTAAGATGGCGGAGCTTCCCGGCGGCCAGAAGATGCGTGTGTTGCTGGCGCAGGCGCTCTTCGGACATCCCCAGGCCTTGCTGCTTGACGAACCGACCAACCACCTCGATCTCGACTCGATTCACTGGCTGAAGAATTTTCTCAACCAGTACGAAGGCGTGCTGATCGTGATCTCCCATGATCGACACTTCCTCAATGGTGTTTGCACCCATATTGCCGACATCGACTACGAGACCATCATCACCTACACCGGTACTTACGATGACATGGTGATCGCGAAAACGCAGATTCGCTCGCAGATCGAATCGCAAAATGCGCAGCGCGAAAAGAAGATTTCGCAGTTGAACGAGTTCATCGCGCGTTTTGCCGCCGGAACCCGCTCCAGCCAGGTGCAATCACGGCGCAAGGAAGTGGAACGCCTGCAAGTTACCGAACTGGCGAAGTCCAATATTCAGCGCCCTTATCTGAAATTCGAACAGAAGCGGCCTTCTGGGAAGCACATTCTTGAGATCGAAGGCCTCACCAAGTCGTATGGCGATGCCAAGGTCGTCTCGGCCTTCACCGCGAGCATTCTGCGCGGAGAAAAGATTGCGTTGATGGGACGCAACGGCTCGGGGAAGACAACACTCGTCAATGCGCTGCTGGCAAATTCGCCCACAACCTCCGAATCCGAGCTTCGCAAGACGAGCGGTTATGATGGCGCCTTTGTCGATGATGGAAAGGTCATCTGGGGACATGAGGCTTCGGTCGGATACTTCGCACAAGATCATAAGTCACTGATCGAGCCCGGCATTAAGGTATTGGAATGGCTCCATCAGTGGGATCCGGCGGCGTCCACCGAGGAAATCCGCGGCATCCTGGGCCAGATGTTGTTTCCGCGTGATGACGCCGAGAAGCGCACCGACGTCTTGTCGGGTGGAGAGGCCGCGCGTCTGCTCTTTTGCAAGCTCATGCTGCAGAAGCCGAACGTGCTCGTCCTCGACGAGCCCACGAACCATCTCGATCTCGAATCGATCAATGCCCTGAACATCTCGTTGCAGCGCTACGCCGGAACCGTCCTGCTGGTGACGCATGACGAGGATCTGATTGACGAAGTCGCCACCCGAATCTGGCACTTCGAAGGCAATCACGAGATTACCGATTTCAAGGGTGTCTACAGCGAGTACGAAAAGGTGCTGGCTTAGGCGGGTTCGCGGCTGGAAGATTGACTGGCGGTGGGGTTACTTGGCGTTCGCACCTTTGTGGACGATTGCTAGCGCCGGAGTCTTCTTCGCTTTTTTCTTCGAACGCTTCCGCCCTTTTCCGGGTTCGCCCACGATATCAGCCACGCTGGTGCTCTCGAGGATCTTCGCGGCCGCATCCCGTACTTCCAGAAATACGCCGTAAAGGGCGCGATGATCGGGGTCAGTGACAATCAGATTCCGAAGTTGATCGGCGTCGCCAAACGGAGCCAGCGGGCCGTCAACCAGACGAATGATTTCGCTGAGCTTGATCTCCTCCGGCGCGCGCCGCAAGCGATAGCCGCCCTTCGCGCCCCGGACGCTCTCGACGATCCGCGCGTTCTTCAGTTCGAGCAGAATTAATTCGAGAAACTTCTCCGGCAGATCGCTCTCAATCGCGATGTCTCGTATCTTGATCGTATCGGTTCCGTATCGGCGACCGAGTGTCGTGATCGCCTGCAGTGCATAAAGCCCCTTTTGTGAAATCTTCAATCGCTTCTCCTCCAGCCGACGCCAGACTCCCTGCTGCGCTCTGGTTTTTCCGGGAGCAAAGTCACGCTGGACGTACTCTAGTACCGCCGCCCACGCTTTGCAACTGATCTTCTCTTTTGACTATCGCCTTACTTCCATTGCATGACCCCTGCCGCGATACATGCCTCGAGATAGTCAGTTACCTGATTGACCGCTATCGGTCCATATTCCGCAGATACCGCCTCGCGTATCTCGCCCACTGTACGTTTGCCATTCACAAAATTGACGATTTCGTAGGCGTAGAGTTCCGACTGATCCCGAACATTGAGCAATTGGGTGGCGTCGCTATTGAGCAGTTTAATTTTGTCGTATCGCTCTTTACCGAGGCGCGCCAGCAGGACATTGTCGTTCTGATACGTCAGTGGACCAAACTCTCCAACTCGCGCTGGAATTCGTTTCGCATCCGCATCTGCAGCCCATGGAGCGGTCGGCTGTGTTCCCTTGGCGCCGCGACCCTGGGCGACAGCGTCGATCCATCGGTCGTAACCCGCGGCTTGCTCGGCGAGCGCGTTGGCTCCATCCGCATCAGCCTGTGCGGGCCCGTTGGTGAATTGAACCAGGGAGTGCAGCGTCGCGAGCTCGCGCTCCAAGGTCTCATGAATCAGATTGCGCGCTTCGTACCAAGCAATAGCAGCATCGTCCTGCGGATCGCGAACCAGTTCTTGAGCTTGCCCAAACGATTGGGCCAATCGCGCTTCAGCGTCGGTCGCCAAAAACGGCAGCAGCGTGGGAAGTTGATCTGCCGTGACGCTCGCATAGATGTAGCCGGAAGCCGCGCCCAGCAGTGCAATCCGTCGCAGCTTGGTTGCATCGATCTGCTGCAGCGTGTCGTGGTCGGTGTGAATATAGATGTCGGGCCAGTCGCGGAGATAGAGCGATGGCACCGCGATCGTCGACGAGTCGTAGTCGTCATGATCGCTGCCGCTGGAATACGGCGTCACGTCCCCGATCAATTCGTTACGCGTCCCCGGTGCGCCGGCACGCGTTTCAACGATGCCCGCATCCGCTGGAAGTTCGCCCGCCGCATATCCACTCGCCGCCTCGCGAATGGTTGCAAGAAACAACGCTCCCACATCTGTGACGAAACTCGGCAGCGACCAGGGCGTGGCCGTGACATGGAAAATAGATTCGTTTTTGAATGGATCTCCGCCCACCATATCCATGTGAATGTTCGCGCGCAGCCGTTCGCGGATGTCAGGATGGCTCGCGAGAAATGCCATTGTGCCTTCCACCTCCGGTCCCCACGTAAAGCGCAAGGTCCGTTGCGGCCGCGGCAATTGTTTCGAGTCGATCAGGTGCTCCAAGATCCGCGCCGATTCGAGGATCGTCACGCATCCACTGCCATTGTCGTTGGCGCCGGGGCGCTCATGAACGAGATGGCAGCTGTAGACAATCTCTCCGGCCTTGGGATCGGTTCCTGGAATCGTGGCCGTCACGAATGTCCAATGTCCCGGGCCGACGGTCGCCTTTACATGCGCGCTGAGAACGATCGACTCGCTGCTTCGCAGGCGCCCCCGCAGTGCCTCCGCCGTCTGATGAGAAACCATGAACGCGAAGCCGGACGCCTGCCGCGCGTCCAGATGTCCCCACCGAATGATTGTCGGATCCAATCCGGACCAAGCGGTGGTTTGGTTGGGCATGTCGCTTATGATTCCCACGGCGCCGTGTTGCAGAATCGCCATCTGCTGCACTCGCGCCAAGACTCCATCGGCGAGCACGATCTTGCCGCGGACATCCTTGCCTGAATAATCCGCCTCGCTGGCGCCGTTGCCCACGTCCACGAGTTGCGCTTCTGCATCGGCGCTGTGGCTATAATCGGCCAGCCGGATCGGATCGGTCTTCCAATCGCCAATCAGAACGTGCTGTGGGCGGACTTCCCAGAGTCGGCCTTCTTCCACCGTCCAGGCGAGATAGGATCGCATCAGTCCATAAGTCTTAACGCCATCAATCGGAAACTGCTCGCTGTGCGCGTCGGCGAGCCCGTACTCTTTCGCCCGCTGCAAAATGAATTGCGCCGCCTGGTCAAACTCCGGAGTGGCGGGCACTCGGTGCAGGCTCGTGAGGTAGCGCAGGTTTTCGTAAGGAGCCGCGCCATTCGACTCGTCGCGCAGCGCTGTCCACTGGTGCGAGTCGAGAAAGGGTTGTTGGGCAAAACCACAGATCGGAATAAGGGCGATCAGGACAAACGCCAGCGGAAAGCCGGCCAGTCGGAGAGTGCGCATAAGCTAACGAGAATAGCACCAGAGCGGCTCGAGACGGGATAGCTTATCTCGTGGTTGCCATGCGCATGGCGGGCTCGCCGATCTCGTTGTGCGCCTCGCCTTCAAGGCAGACGCGATGCCACAATTCGAGATTCAGCAAACGCCAGATGCGATCGTAGTTGTCGCGGTGATGCGAGCGATGTTCGTTGAAGAGTTGCTCGATCGCCTCGCGCCGAAAGTAGCCGCGATCCAGACTGCGCGGTTCGAGCAGCATTTCGCGGATCGTCTCCAGCCGCGGCCCCTGCAGCCACCCGCTCCACGGCGTCGGGAAGCCCAGCTTTGGACGATACAGAATCGAGTGTGGCAGCAGGTCTTCGACGGCCTTTTTTAAAATTCGCTTGCCGGCCAGTCCTTCGATTTGTACTTCGCGCGGAATCCGCGTCGCGAACTCGACCAGAACGTGATCGAGAAATGGAACCCGGCTCTCAATCGACGCCGCCATGCTCATGTTGTCCTGCTTCATGAGCAATTCGACGAGATACGTCTTGATGTCGGTGTAGAGCAGCCGCTGCAGCATCTCGCCCGAAGAATGCTCCCAGTAATCGAGCACGTACTTGTAGGCCGTGGAGGGATTGGCTTCGCGGGCAAAATCCTCGGTCAGCAACTTACTTTGCTCGGCTTCGCCGAAGGCGGAAAAGAAATTATCGAAGTAGAACGAAGCCCACGAATTCCCATCTTTGGCCAGGAAGGTATGATCCAATTTCCGGCGGAGCGTCGCACCCAGCAGAGAAGAGTTCGCCACCTGATTCCGCAATTCGCGTCGTAAAAAACTCGGAACCATGCTGCGATACGCTCGATCGAGAGCGGCATTTTTCAATGTGAATGCATAGCGAGTGTAGCCCGCGAGGGTTTCGTCCGCTCCCTCGCCGGTCAAAACGACGGTGACCCACTCGCGCGCCAACCGTGCCACAAAATAGAGCGAAATGCTGGATGGCCATACGATCGGTTCGTCCTCGTGCCAGATCAAATGTGGCAGGGCACCAAAAAATTCCCCCTCGCTGACCAGCACTTCGTGGTGCTTCGATTGAATGTGTTCCGAAACAGTACGGGCGAAAGGCAGTTCGCTGTACGTTTGTTCCGTGTAGCCGACGGAGAAGGTTTCCACCGGTTCGCGTCGCAATTTCGTCATCAGCGCTGCCACCGCGCTCGAATCGACGCCTCCGCTGAGAAAGACGCCGAGCGGCACGTCGCTCATCAGGTGGCTGTTGACCGCGCCTTCCAATAATTCGCGATAACTTTGAACGTAGTAGCTCTCATCGCGCGACTCGTGCGCTTTCGAAGCATCCAGGTCCCAGTATTGACGAATCTCCGGCTTGCCTTCGGGCCCGATCGTCATCGTGTGCCCAGGCAGAAGCTTGCGAATGCCAGAATAGAAACTTTCCTCGCCCGACAAATAACCGAAAGCCAAATACTCAGGCAGTGACGCGCGATTGTATTCCGGGCGGACACTGCCGTGCGCCAGCACCGCCTTGATTTCGGAACCGAACAGCAGCCTCTCTGGAGTCAGCGAGTAGTACAACGGCTTGATTCCCAGCCGGTCGCGGGCAATGAAAAGTGTTCGCGTATTGCGATTCCAGATCGCGAAGGCGAACATGCCGCGCAGATGTTGAACGCAGTCTTCGCCGTACTCCTCGAAAAGATGGATAACGGTTTCTGTATCGCTGTGGGTAACGTAGCGATGGCCGCGCGCAATCAGTTGTTCCCGCAGCGCGAGATGGTTGTAAATCTCGCCATTGAACACGATCCACAGCGTGCCATCTTCATTCGAGATCGGCTGGTGTCCGCCCGCCACGTCGACAATACTGAGCCGGCGCATGCCGATGCCAACCGCGCGGTCGGTGTAAAAGCCCTCGTCGTCCGGCCCGCGATGTCGGATCACGCCGCACATTTCCCGCAGTGCCGCGGCATTTGCCCGCCCCTCGCGTCCGAATTCAAGAATTCCGGCTATGCCGCACATCTAGTGTTTCTCCGCGTAGCTTGACGAACCGTGGTTCATGCCGCTCGACCCATGCATTCCGCCTATCAACTCCTCGAACCAGGGTGTGAGCGAAATCTCACCCGGCGAGCCGTTGCTTATTGCTTCGGACGTCCTCCCCGCTATTTCGGCCGGCAATGCCCGGCGCCACTCGAAAAACTCGCGCACCTTCGAAGATGCGAGCAGTGGTTTCCCCTGCCACGCGACGTTCGTCCCCCCGATCGCAACCAATTGGGCCAGCCTCTCGTTTTCCACCCGGCAATAAACGACGGCGGCATCCGACGACCACGGACCGAAACTCCATGCTTCGCTGCCTCGCGCGAAGAAAAATCCGTGGCTCTGTTCATGATAGTCGAGTTCGTAAACTTGTACCGAGGCTTGCGCCATGGCCGCCAGCTTCGGAACGGCGCTTTCTTCCATGCCATTTTCGCCAGCCGATTTGCCGTCACGGTCAATCACCTGAGGTATCAGGGCTGTAGCCACTTCGGCCGGCAATCCCAGCCGCGCACCGCACCGCACCAACGGAGCAGGCTGCAGCGCCCCATACACGGGCGACACCAGCGACCGCGTAATTCTCATTCCCGCCTGCCACGCGCTGCCCTCCGGAACAATCAGGCTCAGTTCCGGCTCTCCCGACACGGCTCCAAATCGTGAAGCGCGGATTCGTCCCGCGCCTGCCATCTGAACATCAACATCCGGCGCAAAGTGCCACAGGACTTCGAGTTCGTGCTCAGTTTTTCCCGAAGCCAGATCCCGCACCAGCCAGGGGCCGCCAGCGATTTTCAGGACGTGCCTCCGGTGCACAACCGGATCCGCCAGCCGCGCGTACCCGTTGTGACTACCGGCAAAATAAACGAAGCTTTTCCCGGCGATCCAACTCTCAGCTTTTACTTCTGGAATGTTCATCCACGAAAAAGGCTGATCGGCGACGGCCTGGTCCAGCCCGTCGACCCGCATTGTGTTGTGCGCGCCTGTTCCGCGGAATGTGTTGCGGTCGGCCGGATCCTTCGCGATATAAACGCCGCTGCCCGAATCAACCAGCCATCGATGTCCATTCATCGTAAGCCGAACGCTCAGCGCATCGGCGTGACCGTGTCCGCAGCGCCCGATCCCCTGTGGGCCACCATCGACGACCATCGCTTGCGCGTAGGGTTCGGAATCCGCAATGACGTACAAACCCCCATCACGAAACGCCGTCGAACGCACGGCGGAAGTCGCTGCAATGGTGGCGAGCAACTGCTCGATCGCCGGCTTGCCGAACAGCCAGATTGCTTCTTCCGTCAGCCGCGATCCGGCGAACGCTGTTCCGTAGCTGACGGCTCCAAGCGCGAGCGGATCCGTCATGTGCTCAGTGCGATTCCGCAGCGGATTCCAAAGGCGCCCGCCGTCATCGTCGCCGAAGCCCTCTGCCGTGCCGGACTGCGCCAGCGCCGCCACCACGTCCAGCATCCGCTTGAGAATCGCATCGAAATCCGCAGGAATTTCCATGCCATTCCGCAGGGCCAGCAATCGCGCATAGAGGAAAAAGTCGAGGGCATACACGTGATAGTGCAGCGACTGCTCGAAGTACACGCCATCAGGACGAACCTGCCGCTTCGCCTCACTCAGCAGAACCTGCCATCCCGCCTGTTGCCATTGCGCCGCACCGCGCATTTGCGGATACAAGATTCCGAGAAAAAAAAGGGCCAGCGCTTCCCCCAGCAGGTGCGTGTTGGGAGAAAAATAGGTGGAGAGATATCTCGCGATATAGCGGCCGTGAAAAGCCAGAGCCGGCGCTAGTTCCGCACGAAACGCCGCGTATGGCCCCGCGCTGCTCGCGGCGAGCAACTGGTCCACCCAGATCCACGAGAGGCTGCGGAACGCGACTTCCAGTGTGCTTCCCCAGTTGATCCCGAGAGGATACGGGTTCGCTTCGATCCAGCTGCGCCATTGCGCCATCAGTTCCCGCGCGTACTTGTCGTCGCCGCTTAAGACGAACGCCTTCGCCAACCGCACGAGATGCTGGTGGCGATTGAGTTCCCATGTGATCTTGTGGTCTCCGACAGTAGCGAAATCGAGAAAAGGGATTTTGAACCACGGTTCCTGCGGTGCCCGCTTGTCGTGCACCGGGTCGAGATGCCAATCGATATTCGTGCCGGGGGCTCCGAAATCGAGGTTCTCGTAGCCCAGCAAGCGAAAGCGATGTCCACAAATCGCGTCGGCGTCGCGCAAGATTTCGGCAGTTTCATCGGGCAAATACCGGCGCAACAGCTCGGCTCGCTCCGGAATTTCGGCAGGCGCAAAGAAAAAATTCCCCGCCTTGCCCGCCGCACCACCCTCGAATGGGATCGCGCCCTGCCGCACGCCCAGGCGGTACAAGAGCAAGTCGCCCCGTTTGTGGATCTCCTGCCCGGTTCGGACCTGTACCTCCTCCCAGTTCATTTGGGACACGCGCGCCAGCTTGGTTCGCCATCCGGAGGTCACAGATTCATTTATCTTACATGCCCGAAAGTCGCCTCTTACCCAGGAGGTTACTGTTGTTACTAGTCCGATTTCGCTGACGTCGATTGGCCCTCATCTGGGTGTCACTTCGCGGCCCAAGGGGGCAAATTGCCCATTTTTCTTCCCCCCGAGTGGAAATTGTTGTCCACTTTTGCCCCACCCAATTGGGACCGCCCCGGACCCGTATCGACAACCCATGTAAGCCATTGAAAATACGACCGTTAACACTCGCACGGAAGAGGGATTTCTGCCCCGTTGGCCAGCTATTTGCTACCCCTTTACACAGGATTGATATAGTTCCTAGAGCCATAGAGGACGCTGAATTCAGTCGACAGGGAGGAATTGCTTGGGTTTGCCAGTTAGCATTTTTGGATTGGGGTATGTCGGTTCGGTTTCGGCCGCCTGTTTCGCTTCGATGGGCCACAAAGTCATCGGCGTGGATCTGAGCCAAACGAAGGTCGACATGATGCACGCCGGCCGCACTCCGATCGTCGAAGCGCGGATGAGCGAGATGGTCACCGAGGCGCACCGCGCCGGACTGCTTACCGCGACCACCGATGCCACAGCCGCCGTACTCGGGTCCGACGTCTCATTCGTTTGCGTCGGTACTCCCAGTCTGAAGAGTGGCAAACTCGATCTCAGCCACATCGAGCACGTGGCCCGCGAAATCGGCGCGGCGATCCGGCAGAAGAAAACACCTCACGTCTTTGTGCTGCGGAGCACCGTTTTAGCCGGAACGACCGAAACCGTCGTCCTGCCCATCCTCGAAAAGGAGAGCGGCAAGAAGTGTGGAATGGATTTCACAGTTTGCTATAACCCCGAGTTCATGCGCGAAGGCAGCGCGGTCGCCGATTTCCTCAATCCTCCCTACACCATTCTCGGAGCCAGCGACCAGCGCCATCTTGCTCCGCTGCGCGAACTCTATAAAGACACTCCCGGCACCTTATACGAGACCACCATCCCTGTCGCTGAAATGGTCAAGTATTTTTCCAACTGCTATCACGCCGTCAAAGTTGGGTTCGCCAACGAGATGGGCACCATGTGCAAACATCTCGGCGTCGACGCGCAGGAGGTCACGAAAATTTTCACCTCCGATACCAAGCTGAATATTTCCACGGCCTACCTGTCTCCGGGCTTCGCTTTTGGAGGCTCCTGCCTTCCGAAAGATCTGCGCGCGATTACCTACAAGGCGAAGGAACTTGATCTCAGGCTGCCCATGCTCGAATCCTTGATGCCGAGCAATGCCGAGCACGTCGATCGCGCCATCGAGATGGTGCTCGATACCAGGAAAAAGAAAGTTGCTCAGCTTGGTCTTTCGTTCAAGGCTGGTACCGACGATTTGCGCGAAAGCCCGCAGGTGCAGGTGATCAAGCGCCTCATGGGTGAGGGTCTTGACGTCAAGATTTGGGACGAGGACGTCAGCCTCGGCCGGCTGGCCGGATCCAATCGCCAGTACATCGAGGAAGTTATCCCTCACATCGGATCGGTTCTTTCCTCCGACCTTGAAGCTACGATTTCCGGTGCCGAGGTCGTCATTCTCGGCAACAAATCTGCCAGCAAAGATCAGCTCGCCAAGTATCTTCGGCCGGACCAGATCGTGATCGATCTCATCCATCTGGATAAAGCGCGGCGTCCGGAAGGCGTGCGCACTTATGAGGGAATCTGCTGGTAGAGAGCAAAATCAAAGCGACGCGGCTTTCAGAATTACGCGCGTCCTGAGTGACGAATGAAGTTTCATCGCATCGACATCAAATCGGCCGACTGGAAACGTCTCGACGCCTTTGCTGACCGGACCGTGTTTCAGACACGGGCCTGGTTGGAATTCGTTGCCGAGGCGCAGGACGCTGAGCCCGTGTTGGCGGAGTTGCGCGAGCGCAACGACGTTGTCGGGTACTTCTCCGGTCTCACGATTTCCAAGTTCGGCATGAAAGTGCTGGGCAGCTCGTTTCCCGGATGGACCACGCCCTATATCGGCTTTAATCTCGTTCCCGGCGTCCCGCACCGCGTCGCTCTCGAGACGCTCGAAAAGTTTGCATGGGACGATCTGAAGTGCCTGCATCTCGAGGTTTCCGACCCGAATTTCACCTTCGAAGATGGCGAAGGCGCCGGATTCAAAACCGAATATTACGCCTCGTATCGTACCGACCTGTCGCGCTCGGAAGACGAACTGTTTAATGCTATGGAAAGTGCCTGCCGCCGCTGCATTCGCAAGGCAGAAAAGAGCGGACTCAAGATCGAAGAGGCACGCGACCTGGCATTTGCCGATGAATATTACGAACAGCTGAAAGACGTCTTCGCCAAACAGTCGCTCGTGCCCACCTATTCGGTGGAGCGCGTTCGCTCGCTCGTCCGCAATGTCGCGCCGAGTGGCAACCTCCTGTTGCTCCGCGCGCGCGATTCGGAAGGGAAATGCGTCGCCACCGGAATTTATCCCGGATACAACCAGATTGCTGAATTCTGGGGCAACGCCAGCTTTCGCGCCTACCAGAATTTGCGTCCGAACGAGGCATGCCACTGGTATGCCATGCGCTACTGGAAACAGCGCGGCATCACTGTTTTTGATTGGGGCGGAGAAGGCAAATACAAAGAAAAGTACGGATGCACGCCGCATCGCGTCCCCTGGTTTACGAAGTCGCGTTATCAGATCGTGGGAACGCTGCGCAACGAAGCGCGCAATATGTTCGCCCGTAAACAGAAGTTTCTAGGATGGCTGCAGGGCCATCGCTCAGCCGTGGAACGCGCTCCGGCTGAGGAATGACGATGAGCTAACAAGTCCGAGGGAAGCATCAATGGCATTTCTGGTTCGCAGAGCATTCCGGCATCTGTCGCGGGTTCATGATGTCCTGTTCCGGCGTACGCTCCTTGAGCGCGAGATCACCATTTTTGACGACGACGTTTTTCTGACCTCCTACCCACGCTCGGGCAATACATGGACGCGCTTCCTCGTCGGTAATTTCGTCAACCCGAATGAACCGGTCACATTTCTGAACGTCGAACGCCTGGTTCCCGACATGTACAAAACCGCCGACTGGGTCCTGCGTCGGCTACCCCGCCCGCGCGTTCTCAAAAGCCACGAGTGCTTCGATGCCCGCTATCGCCGTGTCATCTACATCGTGCGCGATCCGCGGGATGTCGCAATCTCAAACTATCACTGGGAAATGAAACTGCGTTCCATCCCCGAAGGGTGTCCGATCGAAGAATTCGTTCCTCGCTGGATGGACGGCAATTTCTGGCGCCGCATCGGCTCGTGGGCCGACCACGTGAACAGCTGGCTCGCAACCCGCAGCGGACATGACAATTTCATCCTCATGCGCTACGAAGACCTGCAAGCCAATCAGGCTGCAGAACTGGCGCGGGTGGCGCGTTTCATGGGTCTCAATCCGGACGCGCAGCGCATCAACCAGGCCATCGAACGAAGTTCCGCTGCCAACATGCGCAAGATGGAAGAGACGCAGGGAAAGAAGTGGGTTGCCACTTTCCACACCCGCAGCGACAAGCCATTCGTCCGCAAAGCCTCGACCGGCGGCTGGCACGCCATCCTTCCCGAAAAAACCGTCACCTATATGGAAGCCCACTGGGGCAGCCTCATGAAGCAGTTGGGATACAAGCTTTCCACCGAGAGCGATCAGGAAACCAGAGAGGCTGTTCAGGCGCAAGAAACATTGCGCTAGTGTGATTCGCCGCAACCCGCCTATTTCAGACTGTGGATCAACACCTGCGCGCCGTTCCAGGCGATCTGTACGCCGATGCACAGCAGAATAAAGGCGATGACGCGCAGAATCCCGTGCACCGTTTGCGGCGAAATCTTCTGCGTAATCTTCGGTGCATAGCGATAACTGATAAATACCGACAGACTCAGGGCCACCACCGCAAGCAGGATTCCGAGATGCGCCAGAACGTTGTCGAGCACGTTCTTGCTGGATGCGTGTGCGCTCAGCGTCAGCATCACCACAATGCAGCCGGGTCCTGCAGTTACGGGGAAAGTAAAGGGATAGAAGACCTTAGCATCGAGCGAGCGAAAATCGGATGGCGCAACCGCAGTCTTCTCTTTGCTTGCGGCGCTCTCCGTTTGATTGAGAAGCCCCCAGCCCATCGCGGCGAGAACAAACCCACCCGAGACCTGCACGACGGGAAGCGAAATCCCGAAAAAATTCAATAGTCCGGCGCCGACCAGCTCCACAACCAGCAAAAAGAGCGTGGTGCTGATTGCAATCTTGCGCGCAAGACTAAAAAACACTTCGCTGGGCGCATCGCCAACCAGCCCCAGAAAGACCAGCGCCGACCCGAGCGGATTGATCACCGGCAAGAGGGCGCTGAAGGCAATCGCGAAATATTTCAATACCGGTAGCATTTTGGGGTTGTGCCGAAACAGCATAGCATCGCTGCGCAATCGGATGCATCGGCAAAGCCGCGGCGCGTATCAGAATCAGAAATTGGCGGGCAGCCCGTCTCCGTCGGCTCTCGTCAGATGCATGCGGGGCCGCACCGCCTCCCAAGGAGCCAGCAATTCGGCGAGTTTCTTCGAAGCGGCAAAAATAAAATTCGAGGGGCCGCCCAGATATCCTGCTGCGCGGAATGCCTGCCCCCAATTCTCGTGACTCTGGTTGCTGAGGATGAGATCAAAGCCCTGTCGCTCCAGAACGCGTGTGGCTGCGCGCACCACCGCGAAATATTCTCCCGGTAATGCCATGCCGTCTACCACCGAGCCGACACGCATCGCGCCGTACTTCGCGTCTTTACGGCGTTCTCCCACCACCGCCCATCCGACCACAGTCCGGTTGCGTCGGACGAGTACTCGCGTGAGATGCGTCTGCGTCGCCGGATACAGCACTTCCAGCGCATCCGCATCGCGTACCGCCGTGAACGAACAAGTCGCCCGCGCTTGCTGCCACAGAGTTTCAACCAGGCCACTGGTTTCCGGAGCGTCAAAGCTTGAAACCTCGTCCCATTCCAGGCTCCCCACCCGCGGCGCGGTCAGCGAACGATAACCCTGGAAGAGTTTCGAGCCTGCCCATCCGGCTCCGCTATATGCCGCAAGATCCAGCAGCAACCGCCGCGCCGCCGACGATCGCACGGTCTGCATATTCGTCAGAAATCTTCCCGGGTGCACCACGCGAAAGTAGAAGGGAACCGCGAAGTGCGTCCAGCCCAGCCGCATCAGCATTTGCGGCAGGGGATTCTCATATCCTCCCATGCCGAGACAGTAGAGCAACGGCGAGCGTTGCGTGGCGTCGCGGAGCAGCAACGTGCCCACCATGGCATGCGCCTTGTTGACGATGCCTTCCGAGAGCGGATGGTGGTAATACCCAATCGACCGAACCTGGCCATCGGGGAACAGGAATTTCTGGCTCTTGATCGCATAGCCGCCCCGCACCGTCTCGCCATCGACCGCTACGTAAAACTCATTGTGGATGGTCGATTCCGCCGAGCGGGGCAACCAGCGCGGTTCAGCCCACCTGTAAAAAACGGTGTTCTCATCTGCCCCCGCCTCTCGCAAGCGCTGGTTGAACGCATTGACCGCGGCCTCATGCTCGGGTCGATAGGGCTGAATGACGATGGCCATGAATGAAGGGTATGCGTGAAGCCCGGCTCTGTTTCAGTCGCCGTTAATACTCTGCGTTCCAGAACGCCGCGACGGACCTTTGCAGTTGCTTGTCGCCTGTAGCGCTCGTACTCCTTGGGAAAGAACTCCTTACCGCCCCGCCGCCTGCAGCTTGTCGACCAGCGCCGCGACCGCGCCGATGTTCTTCATCTTCTCGATGTCTTCCGGATCGAGCTGCACGCCAAATTTCTCCTCCACCGCCAGCACCAGATTCAGGTGCTGCATGGAATCCCAGTTCTCAATCGTCTCCGGCGAGGACGCGGCCGTAATTTTGTCTGCAGGAACGCTGAATATGTCACTGGCAATATCACGAACCTGCTCGAACGTACTGGCTGTCAATGTTCTCTCCTGCTGGCGGATTTCTTACTTCACTTCCGCCAGCACCTTCAGCTTAATCCATTCCGGAGACCGGAGCCGTGACTCATTAAGATCGAGCGTCCACAAAGAACCTTGATCCGTTGTCTTCTGTCGCGCGAACCCATGTTGCTCATAAAAATCGCGCGCCGGAGCGTTCTTTTTCGTGGGGAGGAACCATCCCACCAGCCGCTTGCGACCACGCTGCGCCGCGCTCTCCGCCAGGTGCGCCAGCAACGCCGTCTCCACCGTCCTCCCAATCACGCGGCAACTGAGCAGGAACGTGTCAATCTCGCATTGCTCGCCTTCATCATGCGCCATCGCGACGCCCACAAGTCCGTGGTCTCCGAAACGGTCGCGCACCCGGATCGAAAAAATGTGCCATCTCGCCTGCTTCGCCAACTCCGCAATTTGCGCCTCGGAATATCGGCGCGTCGTCAGATTGAACTGGTTGGTCTTTTGCGTTAATTGCGCCACTCTGGCGAGCGTCAGCCCGGTCACCGGTTCCAGTTCAGCTTCCTGCTCGAGGAAGCGAAAAAAGTCTTCCTTGGATTGGAACGTCTGTTCAGCCGTCGACCGCTCCTTCTGCGCCGCATACAGTTCGGTGCGTTGCCGGTCTTCGGAGGAGAGTGTCAGCCGCTCAAACCCTGCAAAATTTCTTACTGTCTCTGCATACTGCAGAGGATTTTTCGGCAAGTCGATGACCGAGACTTCAGGCAGCGACGCACGCACCTGCTCGCGTTCGAAAGGATTGTCATCGAGGAAGGCCAGCGAATCCAGACCGACGTTGAGTTCCTGAGCGATCTCCCGCAGGTTTTGCGCCTTGTCGGTCCAATTGATCCGCAACGCGGCAAAATGCTTGGCTCGCGTCAGCATCCCCGGATGCTTTTCGAGTGCCTCCATGGCGTCGTCCTGATTGTTCTTGCTGCAAACCGCCAGCAGGATTCCCTTGCGCGACAAGTCGAGGAGCGCCCGCTGCAGCGCTTGATACGCGGCGCCCGGATATTCTGCGCCCACCTGAATGCCGGCCATGCCATCTTCACCAATCACGCCGCCCCACAGCGTGTTATCGAGATCGACGACCAGGACTTTCGAAGCACGCCCGCTCAGTGGCACAATGAAACGCATCCACTCCCGCGCCATGTCGAGCAGATGTGGTGCGGCAATGGGTAACCGCGCCGTTAGCCATTTGCGCTCGTCGTGCCACTGTTTGCTGCCGTGGCGCGCTACCAGCGCGTCATAGTCGAGCATGTAAACGCCCCGGAAGCCGGAAGCGATGCGGCGCAGTTCGCCGTTGATCCGGTGGATCAGCCCCGATTGTCCCGACTCCGATTGATCGTCAAGCACACCCAGGGCAGGCGCCGGAGGACGCTCGAGCGCATGAACAATGAGCGCCGCCTGACTGTGTTTGCGAAAGGTGCTGATCCGCTGTTCATAGCCTCCCGCCACCCGTTCCGCAGCTGCTTGCGCTGCCTCCGGCGTCAGATCGGCAAAGTCCCGCCACAGCTCAGGAGCCGCCTCGTCCGCTCGCACCGCCAGGATCACGGCATTCGGAGCAAAACGATACAGCGAACTGCTCGCATCAATGATGTCCTGCACATAAGTATTGAAATCGCCGACGTGCACGGCGAGGTCGATGCCATGCGCAAACGCTTCAGCCCGCAGCAGCGGAACCATCGGCTCGACCGTAAACGACCGCAGAATGGCCACGCGAAACTTCGTCAATGACAACTTGTCGCCCAGCTGGTCGATTCGCGCCGTCACAAAACTCGCGGTACCCGATGCCGGATCGCGCCGCCACAACTCGGCCAGTCGCCGGGCCGCGGCTTCGAACGCGCCTTCGCCGATCAGCCGGTCAATCTCGACACGCAAGTTCGACGGGTGACGATCGCCCGCACTCGAGTTGGATTCCAGATCAGACATTCGCTCGGAAATCTCGCTCACTGCTCAAGGTATTCAATCAGCAACCGGTTCTTCGTATAAATCCACGCGATCCGGCGTCCGCCAAACGCAACCGCCGGCAGCGGCTGGCGCGTAATCAGCGCGCCGCGAGCACGCGCATCCGCTAGAGCCTTTTCCAGATTCGCTACCACGTAACAGACGTGATGCAGACCCCCGCCCTTCGCAGCCAGCGAGTGCACGGGCGATCCTTCCTCCGCCGGTTCCACTAATTCCCACAGCGGATCGCCTCCGCGACGGCTTTTCAGAAATGTGACCCGCACGCCCTGGTTGGGATCATGAAAAACCTGTTCGTCCCAATCCGCCTGCAGCATCTCGGCGAAGCCGTGGACTGTGTTCGCGATCGAAGCCACCACGAAGCCGACATGGTGAAACGCGCCTTCCGGCCGCCAGGTGAGCGAGATGGCATTCATCGTTGGATTTGTCGTCGGACTTTCCATTGCGAGCGGCGTTCCGCCTCCTCGAGCAAACGTATTAGTTCGAAGGCTTCGCGTCCGATTCCGGAACGCCCATCCGCCCCTTATCCGCGATCCGTGCCAGCGGAGTCTCGGACTTCAGCCATAACTTGAGGTCGAAATACAACGGGTAAAGAAAATTCATGATGCGCACCGGCAATGAAGCGTGCCGCTCTGCAACTGGAGTTTCGAGCGCGTATCCGGTCTCCACCAGCAACGTTCCGATGCTCGCTTCCACGTCGCGCACCTGGCCAGGGTTGAACATGCGCTTCCACCGGCCAATCGTGGCGGCTTCCGTCTCTTTTCCATC
>Ga0181531_10001062_pt1 | contig 17742 bp, 18 predicted proteins | sample PEATcosm2014_Bin_38_FD_119743 | JGI IMG/M metagenome (GOLD analysis project Ga0181531, IMG submission 119743) | Peatland microbial communities from MTU Mesocosm Facility, Houghton, MI, USA - PEATcosm2014_Bin11_10_metaG | ecosystem: Environmental > Terrestrial > Soil > Wetlands > Peat | place... | reverse complement strand
CGACGGAGAAGGCGATCGCGTTGCACAAGACGCTCGAGCGCGTGCAGGTGCGCGATGAGTAGTCCGGCCGGAGCGGTTGCCGTTTCGAATACGACCGAGGAGATCGTCGAGGAGCTGCGGCGGCGGTCGTCGTTTATGTTCGTCTCGCACGTCAAGCCGGATGGCGATACGCTCGGGGCCGGGCTGGCGTTGGGCCTTGCGTTGCGGCAGCTCGGCAAGCGGGTTGGGTACTTCCAGCAGGATCCGGTGCCGCGCAATTTGCGGTTCTTGCCGGATTCGGAGCACGTCGCGCGGGCCGTGCCGGCCGATCTGCCGGCGGATACGCTGTGGGTGTTCTGCGACATGAGCGACTTCTCACGGGCCGGCGAGTTTTTGCCGGCGATCGCGCGCGAGAACATGCTCGACATCGATCACCATTTGGGCAACTCGCATTTCGGCGCGTTCAACTACGTGATCCCGACCGAGGCCTCCACCGGGACGTGCGTGCTGCGGCTACTGCACGCGCTCGACGTCGAGATCACGCCCGACATCGCGACCTGCATCCTCACCACGATCATGACCGACACCGGCGCGTTCATGCATACCAACACGACTGCGGACGTGCTGCGGATGTCGGCCGAAATGGTCGAGCTGGGCGCCGATAAGCCGCTCATCACCGAGGAGATCTTCGCCAACAAGCGCTTCGCGGCGACGAAGCTGCTCGGCATGGCGCTCGAGCGCGCCGTGCTCGAAGAGGACGGCCGCTACTGCTGGACCTACGTCGACGACGTGATGCTGGCGGCGGCGCACGCCGACGGTGAGGACACCGAGGAGATCGTGCAGCATTTGCGCGCGGTCGAGGGCGTCGAGGCGGCGGCGCTCTTCAAGGCCTATGAGGGTGCGGTGCGGGTGAGTCTGCGTTCGAGCGGACGGATCAACGTCCAGGCGGCAGCGGCGACGCTCGGGGGCGGCGGTCACTTCATGGCCTCCGGTCTGACCTTCGACGGCAATCTCTCGCAGGCGATCGCGGGCGTGCGCAGCGCGCTCAAGGCTCAGGGGTTGTGACGCCCTTCGCGCTCTAGCGGTCGCGATGCTGGCGTTCGTCAACCTCTTCAAGCCGGCGGGGCCGACGTCGACGCAGTTCGGCGCGCGCTTGCGCCGCATCTACCGCGATCCGGCGGGAAAACTCGCGATCGGTCACCTCGGCACGCTCGATCCGCAGGCGGCCGGCGTGCTGCCGATCGCGCTCGGGAAGGCCACCCGCCTCTTGCCGCTAATTCGCGACCGCCGCAAGGCCTATGTCTGCGCGCTGGTGCTCGGACGCGCGACGACGACTGGCGACGGCACCGGCGAGACGCTGGTCGAGCGGGTCGTTCCCGACGATATCGACGCGCGTTTGGCGGCGGCGGTCCCGCGCTTTCTGGGCGCGATCGCGCAGATTCCGCCGATGTACTCGGCGCTCAAGCACGAGGGGAAGCGGCTCTACGATCTCGCCCGCGCCGGCAAGACGGTGGATCGCCCGGCACGGACGGTGACGCTCTACGCACTGCAGGTGCTCGGGCGCGACGGCGACGTCGTGCGGCTGCGCGTCGCGTGCAGCGAAGGGACGTACGTGCGCACGCTGTGCGAAGACCTCGCGGCGGCGTGCGGAACCGTCGGTCACATGGGCGCGCTGCTGCGCGAGGCGTCGGGACCGTTCGTCCTCTCGGAGAGCCGACTACTCGAGGAACTCGAGCAGGATCCGGCGAGTGCCCTCGTGTCGCCGGAACAGGTCATTCCGCTGCCGACGGTCGTGCTCGACGGGCGGCAGGCGGCGGATTTTCGCGCCGGGCGGGTCGTGCCGCTGCAGCAGTTGCCGGCCGAGACGCACGTCTTCGTGCGCGACGCCGCCCGCACGCTGGTCGGCGTCGGCGAAACGGTCGGCACGCTGCTCGCGCCGCGCAAGGTGTTCGTGTGAAGATCCATCACGTGCTGCCCGAGCACGCGCCGGACCGCGCGCGCGTCGTCGCGATCGGCTTCTTCGACGGCTTCCACCTGGGCCATCAAGCGATCGTCCGTGAGGCGCTGCGCGAGCGGCGCGCCGGCGAGCGCAGCGCGGTACTGACCTTCCGCGAGCATCCGTCCGCGTTCTTGCGACCGGGTCAGGAACCGCCGATGATCGCGACGCTCGAGGAACGGGTCAACGCGTTTGCGCGCGCCGGCATCGACGAAGCCTACGTGCTCGCCTTCGACGGCTCGATCGCCTCGCTCGCGCCCGAGCAGTTCCTCGACGACGTGCTGGTCGGACGGATCGGTGCGCGGGCGATGGTCGTCGGCGAGAACTTCCGCTTCGGCAACAAGCGCGCCGGCGACGTCCCGTTCGCGCGCGAGCACTTCGCGGTGCAAGGGCGGCTCGCGATCGGGGTGCCGAACACGATGGTCGACGGCGAGCGCGTCTCGTCGACGCGCATCCGTGCCGCGATTCAGGCGACCGACCTCGAACTGGCGGATCGGCTGCTCGGCTACGGCTACGCCGTCCGCGGTCTGGTCGCGTTCGGTGCCGGCCGTGGCCACGACCTCGGCTTCCCGACTGCCAACGTCACCGTACCGGCCGGCAAATTGCTGCCGCCCGACGGCGTCTACCGCATCATCGGCCGGCACGACGGGCGGAGCTATCCCGGGCTGGTGTCGATCGGCACGAACCCGACCTTCGACGGCGCCGCGCGGACCGTCGAAGCGTGGCTGCTCGACTTCAACGGCGCACTCTACGGTGAGGAACTGGTGCTGCGCGAGTTCCGCTTCGTGCGCGGCCAGCAGCGCTTCGACTCCGTCGACGCCCTCATCGCGCAGATGCGCGAGGACGCGGCGACGGTCAAGTTCCCGACCGTCGCCTAGACTGCTGGCCGAAATCTCGACTGGCTCGGCGGGGCAAGCGTAGGATACCTTGCCAAGGTAAGCGAACCGCAGGGGTCCGGCCGATTGCGGCCTTCCGGGTGGGGGTAAGCTCATGCGCAGACGTTTACTCGTCGCTATTCTTGGCTTTCTCGGCGCCCTCGTCGCGCTGCCCGACTGGGGCGCCGTGGCGCCCCGCAGTGAGGCTGCGGCCGCGACGACGACGCCGCATCCTCACCCGGCGAGAACCACGCCGACCAAGGCGCCGACGACCGCTCCGGCGACGAAGACACCCACCAAAGCGCCAACGAAGACCACCGCGACGACAGCGCCCGCGAAGACCCCGCCGACGATCGCGCCAGCGAAGACGCCGACCAAGACCCCGACCAAGGCGCCGACCACGAGTCCGACCCCGAAGCCGTTCAACGGGCTCATGGTGTACGTGTTCACGTTCTCGCAGACTGCCGGGACGAAGCGCGCGGGCGCCGAGGACAAGTTGGTCAAGCGCATCAACAGCGGCGGCGGTCCGTACCTTGCGTGCGACAAGACCACGCCGGTGGCCGGCTGCAGCGTCGACGACGCGGCAATTCTCATCTACGGCACGGACGGGACCGGCGACAATCTCACGATGAATGCGCGCGAAGACCTACAAGGTGCGGGCGGTCCGTGGTTGGGTTCGCTCTCGCTGACGACGGCAGAAGACATCGCCGACTTGGGCCAGGACCAGGTCCAATCGCTGCTCGGCGGTGTGCAGCTCGTCGACGGTAAGCTCGTTGCGGTCCCCGGCGGATATCAGCAGTTCGTCCAACTGGTGCCACAGAACGTCGCAGCGACCGACCCCGACTATTCGGGGTTGCTCGCCTTCGAGCTTGGACAGCGCGGAATCGTTGCGTATCCGTCGTCGTTCACGTTGGGTTCGGTCGGATCGAATCCGAGTCAAGCCGCATGCCTCCAGGGTGCGGAATATTTCGTGTACCGCTTGACCGTCAACACCGTCCCGCATCCGCTGATCGGCTTCACGCGCATTGGGGTGACCGTGACGGGCAACTTCATCAATTGCAACGACTTGCACAATATCTCGGCTGGGTTCTCGGGTGAAGCGCGCACCAACATCCCGACGACATCGGGATCGGCGCTCACGTACGCGTCCCTCTTGAAGTTCGTCTTTCCGAAATTAGGGTGGGCAACCGTCACGCTGGCCTTGGGTTCGGCTTCCGGGCTGGTCGACAAAACGCCGGACTCGCTCGAAGTACGCGGCGCTGCCGGTGAAGTCGCGCTCCGGAACCTGGTCGAGCACTTCTGCGAAACACGGCACTTCATCGAAGTCGGGCTCCCCTCGCCGACGCCGACGCCGGTCCCGACGCAGGTACCGTTCCCGACGCCGACGCCGGTCCCGACGCAGGTACCGTTCCCGACGCCGACGCCTCCCGGCAGCCCGTCGCAGCTCGAGGCGCACATCGAGACATTGAGCGGCACCAGCCTCGGCAACAATCCCGCGAGTGGGCAGACCGCGACGACTCAGGCAGGGCCGACGTTGGATCCGGGCGCAGCTGCCATTGGGCCGGTGCCGTATGACCCGATCTGTCATCCGGTCTTCCCGGCACCGACGCCGCCGGCCTGACGGGCGGTCCGGGGACGGCTCCGTGCAACGGCCGTGCGCCGCTACGCGTTCCTACGGACGTGAAACGTCCAGGTCTCATCGCCGCGCTCGCCGCCGGGGCGCTCGCGCTCGTACCGCTCGCTGCCGCCGCCGTGCCGCCGACCGGTCAGCCTGCCCCCGCGTTTAGCCTGCCCACGCCGGACGGTAAGACGGTCGCCCTCGGCAGCCTCAAAGGCAAGCCGGTCTACGTCAATTTCTTCGCCTCGTGGTGCGGACCGTGCAACGAAGAGGCACCTTCGATCGCGGCGCTGCGCGGCAAGTACGCCAAGGCCGGCCTGCAAGTCGTCGGGATCGACGAGCTCGACGGCGGCAACGGCACCGCGACCGCGTTCGAGAAGAAGTATCACGATCCGTACGGCCTGGTGGTCGTCGACGACTCGGGATCGGTCGGTCACACCTACGGCGCGATCGCGATGCCGGTGCACGTCTTCATCGATCGCAAGGGCAACGTCGTCTATGCCCGCATGGGCGAGATGAACCCGGCCGAGATCGAAGCGCAGATCAAGAACGCGCTGAAATAGCGCTCAGTGCGGGCCGGCGCACAGGTCGATCGCGCTCTTCGCGTCGACCTTGGCGTTGAACAACTGCCCCATCGCGTCCTCGCGCTGCGCGGCGTCGAGCAGCGCGCTCGCCCGGGTGGCCCCGGGACGGTGCGCCGTGCAGGCGGCAACCGCGCCGCGCGCCTGCGCGACGAACGCGTCGGCGTCGATCTGGGCCAGGCTGCTGGCCGGATACGCGAAGACGCGCGGATGTTCGCCCGGCACGAGCGGGGCGATCGTCGGGATCGAGGTCTGCTGCGGGGTATTGGCTTCGATCATCGCGCGGATCGCCGAGGACTGCGCGCCGTTCAGGTCGCCGCTGCCGTAGCGCTGCAGCGCGATCGAGTAGTTCAGGGCGGCGGACGAGGCTGCTTGCGGATTGCTCGCGGCAGCCCGTGCGATCGACATCATCGTGGTGAAGAGCAGGTTGGCGGTGCTGCTGCTGCCGACTTGCGGCTGCGGGACGTGCGCGCCGATCGGCAGGGTCTGGGCCGAGGCGACCGTCGGGATCACGACGGCCACCAGCAGGGCGGCGAGCGGACGTCTCATGGCCCCCTCGTACCCACTTGGCCTCAGGCGGCCTCCACGGTGACGGCTTTGCCGTCGTAGTCGACGCGAGCGACCTGGCCGCCGGCCAGGCGTCCGCGCAGGATCGCCTCCGAAAGCGGGGTCGTCACGTGGCGGGCAATTGCGCGCGCCACGAAGCGCGCGCCGCTGCCCTGCGCGATGCTCTCGTCGGCCAGGAAACGGCGGGCGGGTTCGCTCAGGTCCAGCCGCATCGCGTGCGCACCGACTCGCTCGGCCAACTGCGCAATCTGCAGCGCGACGATCTTCTCGATCTCCGTCCGCCCCAGGTCGGCGAAGACGATGAGCTCGTCGATGCGATCGAGCAGTTCGGGGCGCAGCGTCGCTTCGACGTCCTCGCGTTCGAGGTTCGACGTCAGCACGACGATCGCGTGGCGGAAGTCGATCGTGCGGCCCTTGGCGTCGGTGACGCGGCCGTCGTCGAGGATTTGCAAGAGGATCGCCGAGACGTCGGGGTGCGCCTTCTCGATCTCGTCGAACAGCACCACCGAATACGGCCGGCGGCGAATCGGCTCGGTCAGTTGGCCGGCTTCGTCGTGACCTTGATAGCCGGGCGGTGCGCCGAGCAGGCGCGAGACGGTGTGCGCTTCGGTGTACTCGGAGAGGTCGAGCCGCACCAGCGCGTCGTCCGTGCCGAAGAGCGCCTGCGCGAGGGCGCGCGCGAGTTCGGTCTTGCCCACCCCGCTCGGTCCGATGAAGAGAAATCCGCCGACCGGTTTGCGGGGATCTTTCAGCCCGGCGCGGGCGCGGCGAATCGCCTCGGCGACGGCGCGAACGGCCGGATCTTGGCCGACGACGCGCGCTTCGAGCGCGCTCTCGAGCGCGAGCAGGCCGGCGCGCTGCGCGTCGGTGATCGTGCCTTGCGGGATGCCGGTCCAGCGCGAGACGACGGCGGCGACGCGCTCGACGTCGACGGTCGGTTCGCCGCGCATGGCGGCGCCGGCGGCGGCTTCGTCGACGACGTCGATCGCCTTGTCGGGCAGGTAGCGGTCGGCGATGTAGCGCGCGGCGAGCGCCGCGGCGGCCTCGAGCGCCTCGTCGCTGATGGTGACGCCGTGGTGTGCCGCGTACTTGGGCCGCAGTCCGCGCAGGATCGTGACGGTCTGCTCGATCGTCGGCTCGTCGATCTGCACCGGTTGGAACCGCCGTTCGAGCGCGGCGTCGGACTCGACGTACTTGCGGTACTCGTCGAACGTCGTCGCCCCGATGCACTGCAACTCACCGCGCGCCAGCTCCGGCTTGATCATCGAGCTCAGGTCGAGCGAGCCTTCCGCCGCGCCGGCGCCGACCAGCGTGTGCAGCTCGTCGATGAACAGGATCACCTCGCGCCCGGCGCGCTTGACCTCGTCGATGATCTTCTTGACGCGCGACTCGAACTCGCCACGGTACTTCGTCCCGGCGACGAGCGGGCCGAGCGAGAGTGCCAGCACGCGCTTGTCGCGCAGCGCCTGCGGCACGTCGGCGCGCGCGATACGCTGCGCGAGTCCTTCGACGATCGCGGTCTTGCCGACCCCCGGCTCGCCGATGAGCACCGGGTTGTTCTTGCTGCGGCGCGCCAGGATCGAGACGACCCGCTCGACTTCGTCGTCGCGCCCGATCACCGGATCGAGTTCGTTGCGGCGCGCGGCCTCGGTCAGGTCACGCGAGTACTGCGCGAGCGTCGAGGTGCCGCCGAAGACGCGGCCGAGGTTCGCCAGCGACGGGCTCGCCGCGGGCGGCGACTGCTCGCCCTTTGCCCCGCCGCGGCGGTTGACCGAGTCGATCGCCAGGGCCGCGCCGCCGACCAGGGCCGCCGCTGCGGCAGCCGCGCCGAGGATCGCCAGCGGGGCGCGCCGCCGCCGGCGAGCGCAGTCCTCGCAGACCTCGGCTTCGGCCCAGTGGCCGGCGCGCAGCGCGTAGTCGCGCACGCTCGCCGGCTTCTTCCGGCAGACCTCGCAGGTGGCGGTCATCGCACCCTACCTACCCGGCGGGCAGTGACCCAGTTTCGGCTCAGGGCGCCAGTGCATACACGACGGTCACCGAACGCTGCACCGAGAGGCTGCTTGGTTGGACGTCGGTCGGCACCGACAACGCTTGCACGTTCGCGCGCAGCATGAGCGGGCGCGGGCCGATGATCGGGCTCCCCGTCCCGGCGTCGATCGAGAGGACGCCCGCCAGCCGCAGGTGGGCGGCAGTGGCGATGACCTCGGCCTGGGCCCGGGCGTCGGCGACGGCCGCGGCTTGCGCGGCCCGCTGGGCTTCACTCGCGTCCTTGAGGGTGAACTGGACCCCGTTGACGTCGGTTGCTCCGGCCGAAACCGCGGCGTCGATCAACGCGCCGACCTGGGTGACGGCGTCGGTCGTGACGCTGATCGTGCGGCTGACGATGTACCCGTACCGCATCCCCACCTGCTGGTTGGACGCGCTGGGCCGGGGCTGAAAGTTGATGGTGAAGCTGGTCGTGCGCTCTTGGCCGGGGTGGATGCCGGCCGCAGCGAGCTTCGCGCTGAGCGCGCTGGAGATCGTGTTGTTGGTCGAGGTGGCGACGGCCGCTCGGTCGTCGTTGGTGACGATGTCGAAGGTCAGGACGACGCGGTCGGGCGCTCGTTCGACGGTCCCACTCCCGGTGACGGCCAGCGTCGGAGGAGGCGGGGCGGCGAGGGCGGCGCCCGGCACGAGGAACGCCAGCGCGAGACCGGCGGCGGCGAAAGCGAGACGTCTCATGTCCCCTCAACGGCCCTGCCGCCCGGTCCGTCCCCGTTTCACCCCGGCGGAGCGCGGGGAATCGTAGTGCCATCATGAGCATCATCAGTTGGTTGATCGTCGGACTCTTCGCGGGGGTTCTTGCCAAATGGGTCGTCCCCGGCGAGGGTCCCGGCGGGATCATCGGCGACATCGTCATCGGCATCATCGGCGCCTTCATCGGGGGCTGGGTCTTCAACGCGTTCGGCCATGCCGGCGTGAGCGGGCTGAACGTCTGGAGCGTCGTCGTCGCCTTCGTGGGCGCGGTCATCCTCCTGTTCATCCTGCGCGCGATCTCGGGCCGCCGGGCGACCTACTGAGCTCGGCCCCGGCCGCTCCCGCCCGCGCGCCGGCCGTACGGCGCGCGGCTGCGGCTTTTGTCGGTAGGAGCCATCCCCCCGGCCGGGCAACCCCTCTCCGCCATGGCGTACATCATCACCGAACCGTGCATCGGGACCAAGGACAAGTCGTGTGTGGACGTCTGTCCGGTCGACTGCATCCATGGCGATGATGGCGACACGCAGCTGTTCATCGATCCCGAGGTGTGCATCGATTGCGGCGCGTGCGTCTCGGCCTGCCCGGTCGAGGCGATCTATGCCGACTCCGACGTCCCCGATAAGTGGAAGAACTTCATCGAGATCAACGCGGAGTGGTATAAGAAGTAGCCCCGCGAGGAGCGCGTGAGGCGCGCGATCGCTCGCGAACTGATGGACGAGCCCGTCGACGATCTCGACGAGCTCGGCGCCAACTTGCGCGACATCGCCTTCGCCAACGCGCACCTGGGCGGGACGGCGCCTGTCGTTGCATGCGTGCGCCGGCTCGGCGCACGCACCGTTCTCGACGTCGGGACGGGACTAGCCGACGTTCCACTCGCGATTGCCGACGATGCAGCGCGCCGCGGCGCTCACCTCGCGCTCATGTGTGTGGATCACAGTGAGCAGATGCTCGAGCTCGCGCGCCGCCGCTGCGGCGATCGGCCGAACCTGACCTTCGTGCGCGCTGACGGAACGGCGCTGCCGTTCGCCGCCGGCGCGTTCGACGTCGCGCTGTGTACGCTCGCGCTGCACCACTTCGATCGCGAGCCGGCGATCGCGCTGCTGCGCGAGCTGCGGCGCGTGTCGCGCCTGACGCCGGTCGTGTGCGACCTGCGGCGCTCGCCGGTCGCGTTCGCGGCCACCTGGCTGTGGTCGCGCACGTCGCGCAACCGGTTGACCCGGCACGACGCGCCGCTCTCGGTGCGGCGCGCGTACACGCCGCGCGAAGCGATCGCGCTCGCGCGCGAGGCGGGATGGCGCGCGCCGACGGTGCGGCGCGAGCCGTTCTTTCGCATGCTGCTGGCCGACGCATCGTGAGCGAGGACGTCGTGGTCGTCGGGGCGGGGCCGGCGGGGAGTGCCCTCGCGCTGCTGCTCGCGCGGGCCGGCGCGCGGGTGCGGATCCTCGAGCGCACGCCGTTCCCGCGCCGCAAGGTGTGCGGCGAGTATCTCAACGGCGGCGCGGTGCTCTCGCTCGCGCGGCTCGGGCTGCTCGATGCGGTGCGCGCGGTCGGATCGCCGCTGCAAGGGGTGCGGCTCGTCGCGCCGGGTGCCGCGCCGGTGGCGCTGCCGTTTCCCACGCCGGCCTTGGCGTGCGCGCGCGAGCGGCTCGACGCGCTGCTGCTCGACGCGGCGTGTGCGGCCGGCGCCCAGGTTGAGCGCGCGCGGGTCGACGAGGTGCTGCTCGAAGGCGGGCGGTGTGTCGGGGTGCGCGCGCGCGACGAGCGTGGCGAGACGGTCGAGCGGCGCGCGCGGATCGTCGTGGGCGCCGACGGCACCGGCTCACTGGTCGCGCGTCGCTTGGGCTTGGCGCGCGGCCCGCGCCGCAGCGCGCGCTGGGCCGTCGGCGGGCACTTCGCCGGTTTGGGCGCGCTCGAGGGACGCATCGAGATGTACGTCGGCGGCGGTGCGTACTTCGCGCTCAACCCGCTCGACGCGACGAGGACCAACGTGATGGTCGTCGTACCCCGCGCGCGGTTGGCGCAGTGGTCGGCCGACCTCGATAGCGGCGTCGGCGCCGCAGCCGCGACGCTCGCGCACGGCGCGCGCTCGTTCACCGGTACGACGCGCCTGGGGGCGCGGGTGAGCGTCGGGCCGCTGGCGCACGACGTGCGGGGGCTGTGGGCGCCCGGTGCGCTGCTGGTCGGCGACGCGGCCGGCTTCCTCGACCCGTTCACCGGGCAGGGCGTGGCGCTGGCGCTGCTCGACGCCGAGCACGCCGCCGAGGCGACCCTCGCCGCGCTGCGCACGCCGGCCTCCGAGTCGGCGCTGTTCGGCGGCTACGCCCGCGAGCGGGTGCGCGATCGCGCCTGGCGGCGGCGGCTGGGCCGGCTGGTGGCGCTGCTGGTCGACGTCCCGCCGCTGGCGCGACGTGCGTCGGTGCGCCTGGCGCGCATGCCGGAGCTGGGCGCGACCCTGCTCGAAGGGCTGGCTGGGACGATCGCGCCGCAACGGGCGTTGCGGATCGACGTGCTGGCGCGGCTGCTGGCATGATCGTCAGTCGCATGACGGTCGAGATGGCCGCGCCGCCGAGCGCGATCTACGCGCTGGCCGCCGCGACCGAACGCTGGCCGGAGATCTTGCCGCACTACCGCTACGTGCGCCTGCTCGCCGATGAAGGGCCGGCACGCACGGTCGCGATGGGCGCGCGACACGACGGCATCCCGATCAGCTGGACTGCGCGGCAGACCAACGATCCGGCGACGCCGCACATCGCGTTCCATCACCTGCGCGGCTGGACGCGCGGGATGGACGTCGAGTGGCTGTTCGCGCCTCACGGTGACCACACGCGGGTGACGATCGAGCATCGGCTCGCCTTCCGCTTTCCGTTCGCGGCCGACTGGATCGGCAAGCACGTCGTCTGCGACTACTTCGTGGAAGGGGTCGCCGCCAAGACCCTGGCGACCATCAAGCGCCTCGTCGAGCAGCCGTCGTGATCGCGCTGCACCGGGTCGCGGTGACGGGCCTGGGCGTCGTGACCCCGCTGGGCATCGGGATCGACGCGTTCTGGAACGGGGTGCTCGCCGAGCGGGTGGCGGTCGCGCCGATCACCCGCTTTGCCGTCGACGGCTATCGTTCGCAGTTGGCCGCGCACGTCGACGATTTCGCGCCGGCAGAGTTCCTCTCGGCGAAGCGGTTGCGGTGGACGGACCGCTTCGCGCAGTTCGCCATCGCCGCAGCACGGCTCGCGCTGGCCGACGCTGCGCTCGACCCGGCGCGGGTCGCAGGCGATGTCGCGGTCTCGCTCGGTTCTGCGCTCGGCGGCGTCGCCTACGCCGACGAGCAGCACGACGTCTTTCGCGAACAGGGGATCGACGCGGTCAAACCGCTGCTCGCGCTCTCGGTGTTCGGCGGCTCGGGGCCGTGCAACGTCGCGCTCGAGTTCGACCTGCGCGGACCGGTGCTGGCAAACGGCAACTCCTGCGCGGCCGGCGCGGTCGCGATCGGTGAGGCGTTTCGCGCGATCGCGCGTGGCGACGTGCGCGCGGCGTTGGCCGGCGGGGTCGAGGCGCCGCTCTCGCCGCTGGTGTACGGTGCCTTCACCGTCATTCGCGCGATGTCGACCCGCAACGACGATCCGGCGCACGCCAGTCGCCCGTTCGACCGCGCGCGCGACGGTTTCGTGATGGCCGAAGGCGCCGGCGTGCTGGTGCTCGAGCGGCTCGACGATGCGCGCGCGCGCGGAGCGCGCGTCTACGCCGAGTTGTCCGGCTACGGGCTGACCAACGACGCCTACCACATGTCCGCGCCGCGCCCGGACGGCTCGGCCAACGCCCGCGCGATGCAGGCGGCGCTCGACGAGGCGCAGGTGCAGCCCGGCGAGGTCGACGTGGTCAACGCGCACGGCAGCGCGACGGTGCTCGGCGACGCGTGCGAGGCGCTGGCGGTGCGGCACGTGTTCGGCGCGCGCGCCGACGACGTCCCGGTGATGGCCACGAAGGGGCAACACGCGCACGCGCTCGGCGCGACCGGCGCATGGGAAGCCGCGCTGGCCTGCCGGACGATCGTCGAGGGTGTCGTGCCGCGCAGCGTCAACGCCGACGACCTCGATCCGGCCTGCCCGCTCGCCGTCACCCAGCGCACGCTGAGCCGTCCCGTGCGCACCGTCCTCTCGAACTCGGCCGGCTTCGGCGGGATCAACGCGGCCCTGGTGCTCCGTGCCGCCGACTGAGGCGCTCGTCCCGTCGGTCGCCGTGCGCGAGGTCGTCAAGGAGTACGGTGCGGGAGAAGAGATCGTGCGCGCACTCGACGGCGTCTCGCTGGAGGTCGCGCGCGGCGAGATGGTTGCGCTGGTCGGGCCCAGTGGGTGCGGAAAGTCGACCTTGCTCAACCTGATCGGATGCATCGATCTGCCCACGCACGGCGAGGTCGTGCTCGGCGGTGCGTCGACGAGCGCGCTCGACGACGACGCGCTGACCGCCCTGCGGCGCAATCGGGTCGGCACGGTGTTCCAGTTCTTCAACTTGCTGCCGGCGATGCGGATCGCCGAGAACGTCGGCTTGCCGCTCGCGTTGCAACGGGTCGGTCGCGACGAGATCGGGCAGCGTGTCATGGCCGCCCTCGCGCAGGTCGACCTGAGCGCGAAAGCGCGGGCCTTTCCGGCGGAGCTTTCCGGTGGCCAATTGCAGCGCGCGGCGATCGCGCGCGCGATCATTCACCGGCCGGCGATCGTCCTGGCGGACGAGCCGACCGGTAACCTCGATTCGCAGACCGGCACGAGCGTGCTTCGCCTGTTGCGTTCGCTTGCCGACGGCGGCCAGACGATCCTGATGGCCACTCACGGTGCGGAGGCGGCGGCGATCTGCGACCGCACGATCGCGATGCGCGACGGCCGTTTGGCGTGATCACGCCGGCGCTGCTGCGCGCGCTCGTCCTCGCACCGCTGCGTGCGAACCTGCTGCGCACGCTGGTCACGCTGGTTGCGGTGGCGCTCGGCGTCGCGCTCGGCCTGGCGATCGACCTTGCCAACGCGACCGCGATCGCCTCGTTCGCCTCCAGCGTCGACGTCGTCTCGAATCGCGTCACGCTGCAGGTGCTCGGGCTCGGCGATGGCTTCGACGAGCGGGCGTTGCTGCGCGTGCAGGCGGTCCCGGGCGTCGATCTCGCCGCGCCGGCGATCGAAGACGCGGTGGAGATACCGGCGCGTGGCGATCCGTTCGGCGGCGAGGTGCTGCGGGTGCTCGGCGTCGATCTGCTGCGAGCGCTGCCCGGCGTCGCCGGAAGCGCCGGCGCTACGCCCGGCGATCCGAGCGCGGCGCCGGTCGACGCATGGCAACTCGTCAACGGGCACGGCGCGCTGGTGTCGGCCGTGCTCGCGGCGCGGCATCAATGGCGCGTCGGCACGGTGGTGCGCGCATTGGCCGCCGATCGGACGGTGACGTTGCGCATCGCCGGGGTCGCGCCGACCGGGACGGTGCGGGTCGACTCGAGCGTCGTCTTCGTCGACGTCGCGACGGCGCAAGAGCTGTTCGACAAGATCGGGCGCCTCGACCGCATCGACTGCGTCGTCGCACCGGCGCGTGTCGCCGCCGTCCAGCGTGCGATCGCGGCCGTCCTGCCGCTCGGTGCGCGGGTGATCCGACCGGCGACGCGCACCGGCGAGATCGCACGCATGCTACAGAGTTTCCGGCTCAACCTCGAAGCGCTGGCGTCGATCGCGCTGCTGGTTGGCATGTACCTGATCTACAACGCGGTCGCGATCTCCGTCGTGCAACGCCGCGCCGAGATCGGTACCGTGCGCGCCTTGGGCGCGACGCGCGGGGCGGTGTTCCGCACCTTCCTGGCCGAAGGCGCACTGGTCGGCGTGGCCGGGTCGCTCGTGGGCCTGGCGGTGGGAGCCGCGCTCGCGAGGCTCGCGGTCGGCGCCGTCTCACGTACGGTCGACGCGCTGTACGTCGGCTCGCACGCCGACGGCGTGCTGTATACGCCGCTGCCGTTCGTGGTCGCGTTTCTGCTGGGCGTACTGGCGTCGGTCGCGGCTGCCGCGCTGCCGGCGCTCGACGGCGCGTCGACGCCGCCGGCGATCGCGATGCGCGCGCAGGGCTACGAACGGCGCCGGCGTGGTCTCGCGCCGCGGACGGCACTCGTCGGCGCTGGATGCCTGGTACTCGCCGCGCTTTGCACGCGGCTGCCGGCGCTCGACGGGATCCCCGTGTTCGGCTACCTCGCGGGCTTGCTGATCATCGCCGGCGGCTCGCTGTTCGCGCCGTCCGCAGTCCTGGCGGCGGCGCGGGTCGGGCGAGCGCTGGGTGCGCGCCGGCCGATCGTCGCGCTGGCGGCGGCGAATCTGGGCGGCGCGCCGGTTCGCATGGCCGTCGCGGTGGCGTCGCTGGCGATCGCGATCGCGATGATGGTCGCGGTCGGGGTGCTGGTCGCGTCATTCCGCACGACGGTGGTGGAGTGGGCCAACGAGACCTTGCGCGCCGACTTGTTCGTGCGCCCGCTCGCGCTCGGCGACGCCTCGACCGACGCGCGGTTCTCGCCCGGCGTCGTTCGCGCCATCGCACGCGTCCCCGGCGTCGCGAACGTCTCGACCTTCCGCGGCGTCACGATCCCCTACCAAGGCCGGTTGACGACGCTGGGGGCGCTGGATCTGGCGCAGCTCGGGCACGCCGGACCACAGCTGCGGCTGCTGGGCGGCGCCGACGCGGCGCAGCTCGCGCGCACGCTGCCGGGCACGATGCGGGTGCTGATCTCGGAGCCGTTCGCCTCGAAGTTCGGCGTCGGCGTGGGCGACCGCATCGCCCTGCCGACGCCGTCCGGGACGGCGAGGTTCACGGTCGCGGCGGTGTACAACGACTACTCCTCGGATGCCGGCTTCGTGCTGGTCGATCGGCGGACGTTCGTGCGACTCTTTCACGACGACGCCGTCAACTCGGTCGCGATCGACGCGGTCGCCGGCGTCGACCTGGCGCGGTTGCGGACCTCGGTGTATCGCGCGGTGGCGCCGCATCGCGTGCTGATCGAGACCAACCGCGAGCTGCGCGCGCTCGTGATCGACGTCTTCGACCGCACCTTTGCGATCACGTACGCGCTCGACGTCATCGCGATCGCGATCGCCGTCCTGGGTGTCGTCTCGACGCTCTTCGCGCTGGTGCTCGAGCGCCGGCGCGAGCTCGGCATCCTGCGCTACCTCGGGCTCACGACGGGCGGCGTGCGCGCGACCGTGTTGACCGAAGCGGCTGGGATCGGCCTGCTGGGCGGAGGGCTCGGCGTCGCGATCGGTCTGGTGCTCGCGCTGTTGCTGATCTTCGTCATCAACCGACAGGCCTTCGGCTGGCTGATCGAGTTGCACGTCCCGGTGGCGTTCCTGGGCGAGACGCTGCTGCTGGTGCTGATCGCCGCGGTCGTGGCCGGGCTGCCGCCGGCGCGCATCGCCGCCCGCATCCGCACCGCCGATGCAGTGCGCAGCGAATGACGCGCCTGCTCGCGGCGGCGGCCCTGACGGCCTTCGGCTTCGCCAACGCGCGGCTACCGTGGCACTTCGTCTTCCCGCGCGACCATGCCGCGCACGTCGCGTTTCAGAGCGAGTGGTGGTACTACACCGGCCACCTGCAGACACGTGAGGGGCGGCGCTTCGGCTACGAATTGACCTTCTTCCGGTACGGGCTGCGGCCGGGCGATCCGAGCCCGGCACCGGGTCAGTCGCGTTGGCGCGGCAATCAGGTGTATCCCGCCCACCTGGCACTGACCGACGAGCAGGCCGGGCGCTTCGTGCACGACGAGATCGTGGCCCGCGAAGCGCTCGGGATGGGGCGCGCTTCGACCCGCACGCTCGACGTTGCGGTCGACGGGTGGACGCTGCGAGGAAGCTCGCCGTTCCGGCTCCACGCACGCAGTAACGAGGTCACCCTCGACCTCGTGCAGACATCCGAGAAGCCGCCGGCGATCCACGGCCGCGAGGGCGTCTCACTCAAGGGCTCGTGCGCGACCTGCGCGTCGCACTACTACTCGCTCACGCGACTGCGCACGCGCGGTACGCTCGTCTACGAAGGTGTACGCTCTGCGGTGACCGGGCTCTCATGGATGGACCACGAGTTCGGTTCCGACGAGTTGCAGCCGGGCGTCGTCGGCTGGGATTGGTTCGCGATCCAGCTCGACGATCGCCGCGAGATCATGGACTACCGCTTGCGCCATCGCGACGGCACGCCGGTCGCGGAATCGAACGGCTCGCTGGTCGACGCACGCGGTCGCGTCACGCCGCTCGCGCTGCGCGACGTCGACGTACGCGCGAGCGGCAGCTGGACCAGCCCGCACACGCACGCGGTCTATCCGAGCGGCTGGCGCGTGCGGATCCCCCGTGCAGGGATCGACGTGACCCTCACGCCGACGGTGCGCGATCAGGAGCTTGCGGGCGACGGCGGCGGGGTCGCGTATTGGGAAGGTGCCGTCGACATACGCGATGCGCGCACCAGCCGACACGTCGGCACCGGCTACGTCGAGCTCACCGGCTACGCGGGCGCGCTGACCTTCTAGTGGACGGGCCTCCGGCAGTGGACCTCGAACCGCCTCCTGCATGACACTGCGGGAGGCGAATGCGCAGGGCTTCATGCACCGCGAACGGACGCGCTACCGGGCCGGCACGAGTTCGTTGCTCGGGGTGGTGCTCGAGCCTGCACCGGGCGAGGGCGCGATCGTCGACGTCGCGGCGGTCGACGAACTGCGCAGCGTGGTCGTCTCGCCGAAGGGCGCGGTGACGGCCGGCGCGTTCGCGCCCCTCGACGCGCTCGCCGAGGTGCCGCACCTGCATCCACCGGATGCCTCGCCGGCCGGCGTGCGCATGCGGTTGGCATTGCACGACGCGCGCGTCACCGTCTACGGGCTCGGCCGCACGCGCGTGGCACCGGTCGAAGGGCTCGCGCTGGCGCCCTACGAGTTGCCCGGCGTCATCGAGGTGGCCGCGCCGAAGCCGGGTTTGGGGATCGCAGAGCGGCGGCTGGTGCAACGCGAAGGCACGACGTCGTTCGCGCTCGCGGTCACCGTCGCGCTGCGCGTCTCGTTGCTGGGGCGCTTCGAGAACGTGCGCATCCTGGTCGACGTCGACGGCACCGTGCGCCGCGCGAGCGACGCGGAAGCTGCGCTGGACAAGCAGCGCTGCGAACGCGACCGTTTTCCCGAGGTCGCACGCCTCGCGTCAGCCGCGTTTCCGGCCACCGACGCCCGCTCCAGCGCGATCGCCCGTGCACTGGTGCCGTTGGTGATGGCGGCCCTGCGCGACGCGTTCGCCGAGGCCCGCGGGACGCCGGCGCCGGGTTAAACCTGTTCGACCGCGCGGATTTCGGGGACGTCCTCGCGGACGACCGCTTCGATGCCGCCCTTGAGCGTCGAATTCGAGGCTGGACAGCCGCCGCAGG
>Ga0181531_10001061_pt1 | contig 17777 bp, 16 predicted proteins | sample PEATcosm2014_Bin_38_FD_119743 | JGI IMG/M metagenome (GOLD analysis project Ga0181531, IMG submission 119743) | Peatland microbial communities from MTU Mesocosm Facility, Houghton, MI, USA - PEATcosm2014_Bin11_10_metaG | ecosystem: Environmental > Terrestrial > Soil > Wetlands > Peat | place... | reverse complement strand
TTTTTACAGTGACGTTAGCATTTTTCGCATATAATACTGTTCCCTACGATGACAATTCTCTATGTTGGGCACTGTAGCAACGACTGTGAACCCTAATTTTTCATAGAATCCTCTTGCTAGTACTGTTTTTTAGATTTTCTATGCGTTGTGCGAAATAGTCAGCGCGACTCTCATCTGAGGGATGGCTATCAAAAAATTCCGTTGCCAATTGTTCTATGTATGAATCGCTTTTCCATTCAGCGCGGGCTCGAAACATCTTCTCCATTTGTGTAAGGACATCAATATCATCACGCACACCTGCATCAGCCTGGGCTTCAATAGTTTTTTTTATCAGTTGCCGCGTTGCAAAATAAGTTCCCACATAAAGGGCCGTGGGAATTACCAATTTTATAAACCATCGACGCCCAATAAGAGCGGCACCTTTTAGGGTATTAGGTGCGTGAGGGGCATGCTGTGTGAAAGACTGTTCAAGTTTGGAACGCATTTTAAGCCATGATGCTCCCATAATGGTACAAGTTGCGCTTATTAATAATGGCTCTCGATAGCTATCATAATTATTCAAATGGGTGATTTCGTGATCAAGTATGCCTTTAAATAAATTAAGATCATCTGTAGTATCTTCTATCTCATATTTCAGTTTAGCAGGTAGATATTCATGCTCGGGATATGTAGTAACATATTGTTTTCGCTCGTTTTCAAGTGATAGTTGTTTTTCGAGTGTCTCTTTTAATCCCCGTTTATGTGGATCAGCGGGCACATAGAGCGTATTAAAAAGGGTCATAAGGCCTGTTCTGCTTTGCCCTTTTAGCGCCTTCACTTTAAAATTATTTCTTCCTGCTTGGTCATAGCAAAATTGTTTTACGTTATCCGGGGCATCATCACTTTTAAATAATTCATAACAAAGAGCCGCACCCCCTAAACATACAGCTGCTGTACGTGCTGCAAAGGCGGTATTTCTTACTCCACGAGCAGCATTAATGAGACGTTGGGCAAGTGGTGAGGCGGTAGATGTTTGGGGTATGCATGCCAATGGCGGCCATTGCTTGATTACCGCTAAAGGATATTTCTTAATGGGCTCCAAAGCATATCGGGCTTGTGGTGGATTTTCCGGCAAATCGCTGCAATAGCTCTGAGAAAAGCCAGCAATGCCGATGAGAAAAAAAGACAGTAAGATGGTTGATTTCACGAGCCCCCCTAGGGTATACGATAAAAACGGTAAAAAAGGCATATATTCAATAGTATCAAACTAAGGATATCCCACAAGGCCCCCTCCAGATCGGGGCCCTCTCTTATGCGATATGATCTTTGAGATGGTTGATTATCGTTGACGCACCGTTCCATCTTTGAGTTCATAAGCAAATCAATGCTTTTAACTGCTTTTATCGTGCCATTACCTGATTGCATTTATAACACACCTGGCTAGACTGAGGCCCTAGAAAATATCTTAAGGTTTATCATAACGAGGAGACATCCTTGAAAGTGAAGTGCAACTAATGCGATCGTATAATGAATGCAAGTGAGGTTATGACGCATGCCGCAATAGAATGTTCAAAATGTAAAAACAAAGCCTGTTGGGATCCCTATCCTGTGATAGAAAATATCCAAGAAGAATCTGATCTAGACAATATAACCATTAGATAATTGTATCTTAATACAAAAGAAGGAGAGTAGGTTATGAAAGTGTCAAAAAAAATGATCCTATTCCTAATGAGTTTGCTAGTCACCACATTTATATCCGCGATACAATACGATCCCTCAGCTAGAATTGCTGAACTAGAAGCTCACGCAAAAGAGCTCCAATATGTTGCTCATACAGTGATAAAAATGACCCAAGACTTTGAAGATAAATACGGCTACAGACAGTGTTTATTATGCACCACATGCAAAAAAGATACAGTATCAGTGGGGGCTGTTCTTGGTTACATTTATCTAGCCCAGATTGATATCTGGGGCGAGGATCCAAACCGAGTATCTAAAGCAAGAAGACTACTTGCAGAAGCTATTGAGATTTTCCCCTATAAAGAACTTGATGAATTACTCGAATTTATGGCACGCACTGCAAATGAGCTTAAAATGCCTTGCGATAACCGCAAGTGCCTTGGAAAACACTGGGGAATTATACATGCAGAGCAAGGGGCGTGACGACGCAATATCTTTATAATCTGCTGCTGTAAAAAACATATGTTTTACTGCAATTTTTTTCGCATATAATACTGCTCTTTGCCGTGACAGTTTTCTATATTAGGGACCGTTGCAACAAGGATAAATCCTAGCTTCTCGTAGAATCCGCGTGCTTGCCATTCAAACGTCTCGAGTTGAATGAGTTGGCACTTCTTATTATGTGCATATTGCACCAGTTCATTCATAAGTTTTGTGCCTAATTTGTGTTGCCTATATTTTTCATGTACCCAAAGGGCGCTCAGATCGCAGTACGCGTTGCCATTCAGTATACAGATGTGCCCAAAGGCGCCGCCAATGATTTCACTGCTATCTGATACGAGAAAGATGGTATAGGGATTATCGGCTTGTGCGTGAACATGTAATGCATTGTAGGCATTTAATCTATCGACAATTATCTTACTATTTGTTTCGTTCCAAGAAGTTTCTATGTGCACCTGATAATCAGTTTCAGCAGTCATGGGGGAGAGATCATTATCGATCAGTGATTTTCTCATGATGTACATCGCAAAACCGGCAAGAGTATCTGGAGTGGGAACGGTTGCAGTGGTTTTGAATCCTAGTTTTTCGAAAAAATCTTTTGCGTGATCTTGGTATTCATATGCATGTAATTGGATGATTTTGCATCCTTTGCTGCTTACATGTTGTGAAAGCGCTTGCATGACTTTGGTTCCCAGGCCACGGTGTCTGTGATCTTCATGGACCCATAGCGTATCCAGAAAACAGGTATCGACAGTTTTTTCATTCTTGCAAATATCACCGGTTGCTCCCGCGATTATTTCACCCCCTGCGGAAGTAATAGTCACTGTGCAATGATCCCACGTATCGTCCCCATCTTTTAGATTATTATATGCTTGCAAACCGTCGCGAATTACGGCTTCAATGTTCCTATCGTTAGATTCATTGAGATATACTTTATAACCGTTCTCATAGGTATTGAGTAAGGTTGAATTGCTGAATTGTGTCGATTGAACATCGCCATTGGCAGTATGCTGCCTTTCATGGCAGGAGCCAGCAGGGCATACGAGTAAAAATGACAATAGGATGGTTGATTTCACGAGACCCCCCTAGGGTATACGATAAAAAACGGTAAAAAAGGCATATATTCAAAAAAAGGCATATATTCAATAGTATCAAACTGCGAATATCGCACAAGGGCCCCGATCTAGAGGGGCCCTGTCTTATTTCAACTTAGGCCTCTAAGTTGAAATAAGGAATCGAGTTATTTTCGATATTTTGTGTTTTCGAAAATAAAGTCCCGATTGCAGCCTTAAAAAGGTGAGATAATCGCGCCATAAGGCATTTGTGGGGAGGGTCTATGAACCTGCTATTTTCGATGGCGAAAATAGGAATCGGCCTTATTTTCGATTTTTGACATTTTCGATAATAGCGGTATAATAGGAGGTATAAAAGGCCTAAATTAAGAAGAGGTATCCATGCATATCAAAGAATCCCCATCAGGGAAAATCGTCAAGGCAGGGACTGGCTACGAGGCTTTTGTCCCAAACCCACTGCCGCCAGCATTTGAGTGGAACAACGAGCTGGTGAGCGCATTGTCCAGAGCTGATCATATTTTGGGTATGCTTGCACGAGAAGGAGCAAAACTTCCGAATCCGCACCTTTTAATACGTCCATTCATCGCGCGGGAAGCGGTGCTTTCGAGTAAGATAGAAGGTACGCTGGCAAGTTTGGGTGAAGTGCTATCTCAAGATGCGGGCATACAGGTAGACCAGAATCAAGCCGATCTGCAAGAAGTTAATAATTACATTGTAGCGCTTGATTACGGATTAAAACGTTTGGAACACTTCCCCTTATCGTTACGCCTTCTTCGCGAAATGCATGAAAAATTGATGCAGGGGGTGCGTGGTTCTCATGCAACGCCAGGCGAATTTCGTAGAACCCAAAACTGGATTGGAGCGCCTGGGTCGACGCTTAATACCGCAAAATATGTTCCGCCGCCACCAGAAGAGATGATGAAATGTTTGGGATTATTTGAACATTTCCTTCATGATAGAGCGCTGCCGCCGCTTATTCAGATCGCACTGTGTCATTATCATTTTGAAGCCATACATCCATTTATAGATGGCAATGGACGCATTGGGCGCTTACTTATTATTTTGCTTCTTATAGAACGTAAATTATTGCCATCACCGATTTTGTATATAAGTGCGTTCTTTGAAAGAACACGCGATGAATATTATAAACAGCTCTACAACGTCAGCAGTGAGGGCTCTTGGCAGGAATGGTTCTTATATTTTTTGCAGGGAATTTCAGGACAATCAGCAGATGTATTGTCACGCGCTGAACGCATTAATACGTTGTTGGTCGAATGGCAGATTAAGATTGGGTCTTCTGACGGAACTGCACAAGATATCTTAAAGCAACTTGCGATGAACCCATATTGCACTGCAAAAAAAATTGCCGCAACACTTGATATCGCATTCACGACAGCGCAACGTGGTATTAGCAAACTTGAAGAAGTGGGCATAATAGAGCAAGTCTCAGAAGGTAAGCGAGATCGTGCATACTGTGCTACCGCAATTTTAAATATTCTTGAAGAACCAACTAAGATTGTTGCATATATAGAAGATATCAATCGCTAAACAAGGACTGTTCGTGAGAAAAAGTTTTAATAAAATGTTGGCGGGCTATGAGCAGTTCCGGCAGAAGTATGCATCGGGCGATAAATCGATCATGCAATATCTTTCGCGCCATGGGCAAAAGCCGCACACGATGGTGATAGCCTGTTGCGATTCGCGCGTCGATCCGGCGCTCATTCTGCAATGTGATCCAGGCGATTTATTTGTGGTACGTAACGTGGCCAATATTGTGCCGCCGTATGAAAAGGATACCATGCACCATGGTACCAGTGCGGCGCTTGAATTTGGTATCTGTTTTTTGAAAGTGAAACATCTCGTGCTTTTCGGGCACAGTCAATGCGGCGGTATTAATGCGCTGTTAAAAGGGCAGGGCAAAGATAATCCGAACGATTTTATTCTCAATTGGGTTTCGCTTATTACAATTAAAAACGCAAAACCTAGAAATGCAGATGAATACGCTCAGTTGGCGCTGCGTAAATCCTATAAAAATTGCTTAACATTCCCGTGGCTTAAAGAAAGAGTGGACCAAAAGAAACTTTTGATTCATCTCTGGTTCTTCGATATTAAAGCGGGGCAAATTTTTAATTATTCTGAACAGGATAAGATGTATACGCCATTGGAGACAACCAAACCGTAGACTGATTCCACAAAAAGCACATAGCAAATGAAAAGAGGATGACTTAAATCATCCTCTTTTTTAATACATTAATGTTTGCAAATACGTTACGCCGTAGCGAATTACGCCGAGGTAAAACGAAGGCGAATTGCGCAGGCGAAAGGAGAGAGAGGGATTCGAACCCCCGATCCCGATCTCTCGAGATAACGGTTTTCAAGACCGCCGCATTCAACCGCTCTGCCATCTCTCCAAACTATGCACTTATTTCAACCTACTCCGGTTCATGCCCTGGGAGGGCATCTATCTGATGGAATAGAATAAAGATGGTATATATTGTAGTTTTTCTAGTGAAAAAAGCAATAGCTGAATACGCGTTTACAGGGCTACTGGCTATGAGCAGATTTCATTTTTATCAGAGGCAGGATCAAAGGGTAAGTCGGCGCGTTCTTTTATGCGTTTTATCAGTTGGGCTGTAGAAATGCTCTTGGTATAGGGTACCGTCCTGAAAATTTCAAGATCTATAGGTGTTTCATAGTAGTAGGCCATGGTATCATCATCAAAGTCATCCCCGTGGACAACCAGATCGATATCATGCTTTTCAATCCATTCTTTGGTGATTTTAGAAGGGGCATTGGGTAATACTTCATCGACGTATTTGCAAGCTTTAACCGACATCATGCGCTCTTCCATACTCAAGATAGGTTTGCGTTTATAGGATCGGATATCTTTATCAGAGGCGATGCCGACGATCAGATGATCGCCGAGTTGCTTTGCTTGGCGCAAGAATTCAACGTGGCCATAGTGAAAGAGATCGGCACACATATCCACGTAGACTCGTACGGGCTTTGATTTGTGTGAGAAATGAGCACCAGTATGCCTGACGTAATGCTGGACTACGAGCGTACAGAAAAGGATGGTTAAAACAGTGGGAATGTACCATGTGCCTCGTTCCATGGAGGGACCTTTGTGGATAAATTATGATTCAATATTTTGGGGTGAAATTGTCCGCCGTCATTTCATTTCAGCGTGACACCACGCCGTAGCGCTACACGCGTAGGCGGGTGTAGGAACAGTATGATTTTTTTCTTATTCTGTCAAATTAGACGTGGCTTTGAGAGCCATTATTCGAGACTTTTATTGAGAAGATGAGTTTGTGAAATAGGGATTGCGCCTAAGAGGAATTGAACCTCTAACCTTCAGATTCGTAGTCTGACGCTCTATCCAATTGAGCTATAGGCGCATAAATGAGAATTTTCTATAGTATACGGAGCTTTTAATCTTTGCTCAAGTAATCAGTCTTATTGGTCTTGCTTGGAGCATATTTTGCTCTATCAGCAAGATTTTCTACAAGGAAGTCCGTCTACGCTTTCAGCTACGTCGGACCAGTCTTCGCTCTGTCTATATTGCTATCAAGTTGTTTTTATTTATATAGCGGCGCAGCCAGACGAAGCTCCGTTAGGAGCGAAGACTGGAGAGAGAGGGATTCGAACCCTCGTGCCCGGTTTCCCAGACTCTTGCTTAGCAGGCAAGCGCTTTAGTCCACTCAGCCATCTCTCCTGAATTGTTCAAAAATTTTATAGATTTCGTGCTAAAACACGTGCATTTAAAGGATAAAGTATTTAGTAGTTTATGCAAGCGTGTCTATAGTATATCTTGTTACGTAACGCATTGATAGGTGGACTTTATATGAAACATACGATTCAATGCGTGTTTTGAGGAACTGATGATGTTGATTATAGAAGTAAAAGTGGTCCCGAGTTCGGGCAAGTCTGGCTGTATTTTGGATAAGGCTGGGCGGCTCAAATGCTACCTGAAGAGTCCGCCGGAGCGCAACGAGGCCAATACTGAGTTGGTTAAGCTCTTTGCCAAGGCGTTAAAGTTGACCCAAAACGAGGTCACTATCGTGGCGGGAGCGACGAGCCGAACCAAGAAGTTAAAAATTGCAAAAACAATAACTGAGGATGAGCTGCTTGCGCATTTAGGCGTTCAACGACAATTATCCGTGTGGTAAAAACTGAAAGGTTTCTATGCCCTATTTTCGATGGAAGGGAATTGATCTCGATGGAACGATACGTGCGGGGCGCACCTGCGCAGCATCGGTAGAAGATCTTGATACGCTCTTGCTGGGTAAAGATATTGCGTTGATGAGCAGCAGGCAGCTCTCGACCGGATTATTTGCGCGACCGGTCAGCATGGAAGTCAAAATTCAATTCTTTAAAAGTTTAGCAACGCTGCTTGAGGCTGGCGTTATGATGCCAGAAGCACTCGCGCTCGTGGCGCATCACGTCAAACATATTGGTTTTCATGAGCTGCTCTACTCGCTCAAACGTGAGGTTGAGACGGGAATATTACTCAACGATGCGATGGCGCAACATCGGCATTTCTTCAATCCGCTTATGATTGAAATGGTGGGGATCGGCTATGAAACGGGAAGCTTAGTTGCATCATTGCAGCGATTGGTTGCCTATCTTGAAACAATGGCAGAATTTAAGAAAAAGATTCGCATGGCATTGATGATGCCGCTCATTACGTTTGTATTCTTCGTTATGATTGCAGCAATGCTAGTGGTTTACGTGGTGCCGCAATTTGAATCATTTTTTACTGCGCTCAAACAACCATTGCCGATGAGCACGCGCATGGTGCTGCAGATGAGCAACGCCATTCGTGCCTATGGATTATATATAGTTGTTTTTATGGGTATGGTGAGCGCATTGGTTCTATGGCTGTATCGCACGAATAAAAAGATGCGCTATGCCTGTGATCGAGCGATGTTATCGGTGCCATTCTTCGGGCCACTTTTGCTCACGCGGCTTTGTGCGCAAATCTCTCAGGCATTGGCGTTACTCTTAGAAGGTGGCATTACGGTGGTGCATGCCTTTTCAATCATCACCTCATTGGTGGATAATGAAGTTTTAAGAGATGTTTTGATTCGGGTCAGACACGATATTGAATCGGGCGTTTTGGTGAGCGATGCGCTTGAACGGCGCGGGAAAGATTATTTAGGCTCCGATGCGATTGCCTTGGTCCGCGTGGGCGAGACCTCAGCAACCCTAGCTCCGATGTTTGCAGCTGCAGCGCGGCGGTATCAATCATCAGTGGCAGATACCTTGCAGCGGCTTTTAAATATCATGCAGCCTTTAGTTATCATTCTGCTGGGCCTTCTGATTACCGGACTGATCATGACCATCTATGTGCCGATAATGTCTATTTCTTGGGGTGTGTAGCCAGTAGATTTGACCTTTATGGCTGTTTCAAGTACTCTAAAAGCCTAATCTATTATATCTTTTACATCTATTCGCAAAAAAGTGTTTGCCTATGTTCGATGAACTATAGGCGAATAGAGTATCCGGCGTAGTTTGCCGAGCCTGAAGGCCCGGATAAACGAAGCCTGGATTATTCCAACAAAAAATACGCCGGGGTGGCGAAATTGGTAGACGCACGGGACTCAAAATCCCGCGGTGGTAACATTGTATCGGTTCGAGTCCGATCCCCGGCATTCGCCGTCGCTCCGAAGGAGCTATGGCGTAACCACGCCGAAGCTAGCGCAGGCGGGCCACATTTTGTTACACTACATGCAGAGTTAAAAACCTGAATCTTTGTAGGTGTACCATGTCTGAACAAAATTGTATTTTTTGCAGTATTATTAATAAAAAAATTCCCGCAACGGTTGTGATGGAAAATGATGAAGTAATCGTCATCAACGATCTTCATCCCAAAGCGCCGGTGCATTATCTGGTTATTCCCAAAAAACACATTGCTGATTTTATGGGTCTGACTGACGAGAATGAGAAAATTTTGCATAACGTCAGGCAGATGATTCAAAAAATTGGTATGTCATTGCCGGGGCAATCATTTCGTTTATTGATCAATAACGGAACTGGTGCAGGGCAAAGCGTATTTCACTTACATTTCCACATGCTTGCGGGTAAAACAATGGGCGGGTTCTAAATTCGCGCTATTTTTTTTCTTGTCATTGTATTCACGTATCATTTTCCCCGAAACTGTCAGAGGGTATTGTTCAGTTTTGCTTAGGAGAGTATAGTGAGTATGAAGTTACGCAATGCGTTACCGATACTGTTAAGCGTATGTTATCTTGAAGGTCATGAAATGATGATAATCGCCCATCGCGGGGCCTCGGTCCAAGAACCTGAAAACACCATGCGTGCTTTTCACAAGGCTGTTCAGCTTCGCGCCGATATGATGGAATTTGATGTGCAGGAATGCGCATCGGGTGAGATTGTCATCATGCATGATGATACGCTTGAACGAACGACTAATGGGTATGGTGAAGTTACTAAAACGCCACTCGCTGGTTTGCAACGGCTCGACGCCGGTAAAGGTGAACAAGTGCCAACACTCCAAAAAGTATTAGATACTTTCCGCGGCAAAATAAAACTCAATATAGAATTAAAAGGGAGGCACACGGGAGAACCCGTTGCTGACTTATTACATGAATACATCTATCACTATAAATGGCCTGTTACCGATATTTTAGTGACTTCCTTCCTTCCAGAAGAATTAAAGAAATTGCATGCGATCATGCCCGTGGTGCGGCTTGGTTTGATATTTGATGATAATGAGCCAATAGTCTATGATACGGCGCTTTTCCAACACATTATCATTCCCTTCACTTCGTTGACTCCAGACGTTGTTAAAAAAGCCCATGAGGGAGGCGTTCGGGTATTTGTGTATACCGTCAACAATCCTGCTGATGTCCGCTATGCAAGAGAATGCGGTGTAGATGGCATTATTTCGGATGCTCCTGATATTGCGCGTGCTGCGCTGCTTGGGAACGCATAATCATCCTTCAATCATTTCAGGCATTTTGCTTTCTTCTTTTTGGCGCTTAATATTTTTCAGCTCATCTTGATAAAAGAGTGCCAGACCAACAAATACAATCACGCTTGAAGCATAAAAATGCCACGTGGTTGTTTCGCCAAACCAAACCCATCCATAAAATGCTGCAAAAAAGGGAGACATAAATCCTGCAAAGGATAGAAACGTGGTGGTATAGGTTTTAAGCAAATAGGTATAGAGGTTTTGGCAGATCAAATTGCCAATTACAATCACAAATAAGAGCAGCTGGATGAAATCCATCGTATTGGTAACCGGATACCAGCCTTCAAAGAACGGTGCGGTTGCGAATGCAAAAAGGCCCCCGACAAACATCGTGGTGCCGTTAATGAGCGTCGATGAATAATTGGTTTCGCGAATCAGTTTTTTTATGAGAATCCAGGCATAACTTTGGCCTGCAACTGAGGCGAGCACTGCAATTTCAGGCAATGATAAAAGTGGCGTTGCTTCAGGAGATGGCGTTGTCATAGCTGAGGTTTTTAGGATTGGTATGAAACCAACAAAAGCAATTGCGAGCCCGAGCCATTGTTTCCATGTCATGCGTTCATTGAGCAAGATGTAAGAAAAGAGTGCAGTAGCAAAGGGGGCCAAATTAAACATAAACATCGATTTTGCGGAGGTCATAAAGAGAAAGCCCCAGAAGCGTATAATGTAGGTAATATAAATGCCAATAAAAGCGATTTGAAAAAATATGCCAAGATGCTCTTTTTTAACGCGGAATGATTCATTGGTGTAGAGATATTGATATGCCATCATGAAGGCGCCTGCGAGCGTGAAGCGTGTGGCAGTATAAAAAATGGGTTTGCAGCACAAGAAGATCAATTTGGTGGTGATAAGCGTAAGCGCAAAGAGCGCATAGTGAACAACGATTAATATCATAAGGTAGACCCCCCTTAAGTTTGTTACTCAATAATTTCTGGAATTTCCTGCTGAATCGATTGCAATTCATCTTGATAGAAAAGCACTAAGCCAATGAATACGACAACGCTTGAAACATAAAAATGCCAGGTAATTTTTTCATTAAGCCACATCCAGCCATAGAGCGCTGCAAAAAGTGGGGACATAAACCCTGCAAAAGAGAGGAAAGTTGCAGTGTATGTTTTCAGAAGATAGGCATACAAGTTATGGCAAATGAGATTACTAATGATAATCACGCAGGCGAGGAGTTTTGCAAATTCTAAGACATTATTCACGGGTACGTAGCTTCCTGGCGTGAATGTTTCGTGAAAGGGTAGATTTGGAATAAACGCGCAGAGTGGCGAGGTTATTAATGCGCCAACACCGCCTATAAACATGGTAAGTCCATTGATCATAGCAGGAGATTGGGAATGATCGCGCACGAGCTTGCGAATGAGAATCCAGTTATAACTATGGCAAATGACTGAAATGAGGACGGCAAGTTCAGGCCATGAAATGAAAAATAATTGGCCCAGATTTTCTTGTCCTACCTTAGAAACCACAATTGGAATGAATCCTATAAAGCCGATCATAAGACCAAGCCATTTCTTACGGGACATAGCCTCTTTGAAAAAGAAGTAAGAAAAAAGAGCGGACATAAAAGGCGCCAAATTGAACATAAACATTGCTTTAGAGACGGGTAATTCAGTTAAGCCCCAAAAGCGGATGATGTAGGTGAAGTAAATACCAAAGAAGACCACCTGCACATAGTGCCAGAAGTGTTCACGTTTGAAGTTAAAATGTTCACGTGCAGAGATATATTGATACGCAAGCAGGATCATGCCGGCGATAGACATGCGGGCGCCGATATAAAAGATAGGCGTGCTATAACTGAATATAACCTTGCTGATAAAGACGGAAAGTGCGAACAGGGCGTATAGAAATATAATAAGTATCATAAAAACAATCGATTAAAGTGTGGTACATATGCTGAGAACTTAGTGTACCACATTATTGTTTTCAGAGTAGTAGAGTTGGTGGATAAAGAGCGATTTATTCTTTTGTGGCTTTGATCTTGTTAATGAAATTCACAACAATCTCTTGATAAGGAGTTTTATATTTCAAGAAATTGTTTCCATGGCTTGAATTTTTAAATATATGAATTTCATCATTTTTGTTCCCATGATCCTTTACGAGCTGTTCAACGTGCTCCTTACCGGCATAGCCATCGTCTTCTGCATGAATGGCTAAAATTGGCGTTTCTTTGATGGCGCCAATATTGGTATCGATGCGTGTTTCTGGATTGTACTTTTCGATTCCGCCTTGCACAAGAAATTTGAGCAAAGTGATACATGGATATCCGATGAAGAACCAAATCAATTTTGGCAGCAATCGGTTACGCAATTCTTCATTTGAATCGTTCGGATAAAGAGGCTTAAACAAAGGAGGAACTACTTTCTGAAAGTGGTGCTCAGCTGCATGCAGTACGCTGGTTCCTGAGACGAAAGCACTATCAAGAATCAGGCTGTCGACATTATAATCTTTGAGTTTATCCGCTTTTTTAAGTTGTTCGAGAGTTCGTGTCGCATTATATCCGCCACTGCATAATCCCAACATGGTTATGGGTGATGTGGGATACGTCAGTTTTACATAGTTCATTACCGCCTCTACATCTTTAACTTCATCAATGCCATAACGGCGTAAATTAATCCAAAAATTTCCATCACTTTCACCATGGCCGCGTTGATCGACGAGTATGATCTTATGCTTGCCAGAGAAAAGAGGCACTAAGGGGGTCATGCCTTCCTTTAACCCGGGATAAAAACCTGCAAAGGCGACAATAATGCGTTCGGGATCCTGCGTTTTGGCGGGAATAGAAATGGCTTTGAGGGTGACATTATCTTGAGTAATAATGTCCAGCGAGGATGCTTGATAATGAGTTTGCAGATGATCCATCACTGCTTTGCGATTATTAGTGATGAATTTTGTGTTAAAAAGAGGATCTTGCTCAATATTTTCTAAGTCTGGCGCAGGAAGTTGATGCATGGTGTGGCTCGATAAGGTGAGCATCAAGAGTGAGGCGGTCAGTATTCGTTTGATCATGGTAATTCCAATCGAAAGATACAGGAAGTAGTGTTATTGCGCACTCATTCTACCTGATTGCTCAATGAAAGCAAAAGTTTTACCTTATTTTTGCTCGGTGTGTTCATTGGAATATGGAGCACGTTTACATGAACAGAGTTGTTTATTGACACGTAAAAAAGGGCCCGTTAACACGGACCCCTGTAATAGTGATTGCGCAGTAAAGATAGGGCAGCTTACTTTGCAGCATCTGGATCAGCGGGTCTTTCAAGGTTGAGTGTGGTGATGCGTCTACCGTTTGCGTCGTAGATGATTATGTAATTAAGATTGCCGCTTTGGGTAGCGCTTGTTCTATAGAATGCCATGCCTAGAGTACTCAGATCCCAGTAGCCGGGAGTATTTTTCAGAGCTACTTGCAAGATTTTGTTTTTGATGAAGTCAGTATTGAAAATATATGTTTTTTTAGTGGTTTTGATTTTTTTGGGATCGTATGTTTTGCCTGGGTTACTTGCAAGATAGTAATAGGTGAATTGTAGTTTAACACCCTCATCCTTTATGCGCTTGAAAACGGTTGATTCTTTAGGGTTTAGAGTAGAAGAGATTGGACTAATGGTGCGACTTACCGATAAATCACTGAGGTATGCATATTTTTTCCCCGATTCTGTTGCGCCAGTTGGTTTTTCATTGGCGTTATATACTACGATATTACCTTTGTTTTTTGTCATGAGATGTTCAAGTGCACGGTCAATTTCTCGATCATATGCATTTCCCCATGTAGCGCATGCATCTCGTGCGACGCCCAAGAGCATACAGACTGATAGTATTGCGAGCTTTTTCATACTTATTTTCCTCCATTAAGTATGGTTTGTTTGATACATCTTCAATCTATCAGAAAAATATACGGAAAATAAAGAGTTTTCACGGCCTTTTGGGGATTTCAGGTTTGGGATGGCGGCACATCAGGGGGTATGGTGAGCATGATTGTTAAAAGGCAGTGTTTTTTTTAGTAATCAGTATACTATGAAGTCATACCAATAAATGTCATGTAATTGAGGGTTTTTATGAACTTTTTAATCATATTCCTGAGTATCATATTATCTATCTTTTCAACGGCGGTGATGAGTTATATTTCCATGGCGACGCCGATTGGGCCATGGATCGCACCAACATTAGTACTTTTAGCGATGTTAGTGGTGCGTTTATTCTATCGTGGGCGTGATTATGGCCAAGAAATAGTGCTTGCAACGTTTTCAGGTTCTATTGGCGGTATTTTGGCGACCTCGTTTGGTTTTTCATTCCCGACGCTCTATTTTCTTGATCCAGTCTTATTTAATAGTTGGATGAGCAGTCCGTTATATTTTGCGGGAGTCATGAGTGCAATAGCACTTTCTGCGGGCGGATTTGGTTTTTGGGTTGCCAACATGCTGCAAGAACGCTTGATCATGCAAGAGCAATTGGAATTTCCGGTTTCACAGTTGGTACATAAGATGGTTATAGCCCAACAAAGTATGCGCAAAGCAGTCGAATTAGTGACTGGTTTTATAGGCACCGCCATTTTTTGCGTCTTACAAGATGGGCTTGGCGTGGTGCGCAGCATGATTCCCAAATCCTATGTGCTTATTAAACCAATGAATTGTGGCATTTTGCATGTGGAGGCTATCTCTCTTGATCTTATGCCGATGCTTTGGGCGATTGGATTTGTAACGGGGCACGTCATTGCGATTCCACTTTTGGTTGGCGCTTGCTCGAATATTTTGATTATAGAGACGCTGCGCAATGGATATTATCCCCATTATGAAAAGTTACACTTTGTTTTAGCGTTCAGTAGTGGAATGATTGTGGCAGGGACGGTATTTGGATTCCTAAAAACGCCGCAAATATTATGGCATTCAATGCGTCGGCTCATGGAACGCAAAGCGGATGCGGTCTCGGGCGTGGGCAAACAAGCGCTGATGCAATTGCTTGGAATTCTCTTCTTCTCAGCGATATTGTTCAGTTATTTTGAATTTTCGATACTTGCTCAATTTTATATCGTACTGTTTACCTTTGCATGTACGTATGAGATAGCCAATCAAACGGGCAAAATTGGTTTGGCTCGCCTTGGCATGTTTGCAACCTTTGTGATGGTGCCGGCGATGCTGCTTTTTAATCTTAATGCAGTGCAACTTACGCTCATCGCAACATACGTCGAAGTCTGTGGTGGAGTTGCGGCTGACGTGCTTTTCGGGCGCAAGATGATTCCGCTTATGAAAATTTCTCAAAAAAGCATGCAGCGTTATCAATTATTAGGCCTTGTAGTCAGTTCGCTCTGCGTCGGCGGAATATTTTGGTTACTCATTAATCATTTTGGCTTGGGAACGCCTGAACTCTTTGCGCAAAAAGCAAAAAACCGCGAACTGTTGGTGGCGATCGAACGATTTGATTTGGACGTCGTGCTCATTGGCTTTTGCTTTGGCTACTTACTGCGCCACATGCAGGTAAATCCAAGTTTGGTTTTGGGTGGCATTTTGATGCCGATTCACGTCTCGCTCGGGCTGATCATCGGCGGCTTGAGCACCTATCTGGTCAAAGACAAAGAGGAATGGTACCCATTTTGGTCCGGCGTCTTTGCCTCAAATTCACTCTGGATGCTCATAAGATCAATATTATAAATAGTTTTTTCCATTTTTTCACCTCGACCGTTTTTTCATATTAAAATATATCTCCGCAATCTTTTTCACAAAACTGTTTCAATTTGACAACTCTCTGTGATAGTCTGACGGTAGGGAATAACAAAAAGGGGAAATGGAAAATGATGAAAAAGTTATTAATTATTTTGATTGTGATCGTGTTAGTGGTGATGAACTTACGCATGTGCATGTAAAAAAGCGCAAAATCATTGTGAACTATAAGATTTCTGCTACTCTATTTGCCTTATTAATAGACTAGCAATTGCAGGAGTCTTCATGGTTCGCAAACATCTATGGGCATTACTATTGGCAGGTAGCTTTTCGAGTACCATACTCGCGGGCAATAAAATATTATTTCTTATTTCTACACCACGATCATTATCGACAGCGTTTCTGCGCGCAATGCAAGCGCGCGGTGAGGTTGATGCGCGGTATCGTATGGAAATTTTTAATGAGCCCTTCTTTCAAGCCTGGTGGGTAAACAATGTAGATGGTCAGCCAGTAAACTTTTTTTCAGGAGCACTTACTGCTCATAAGTTGATAGTTGATAAGCTATTGCAGGAAGCGGAGCGTGGACCGCTATTTATTAAAGAGCAAAGTTATGCTGTGAGAGATCTTTTAAAGCATGATGATCGTCTCTTTGCCAATCGAGATATTACCTTTGTAATGTTATTGCGTAATCCGCATCATGTTATTATTTCCTATTATAAGAAGCTGGATAATGGGGAAAAGTATAATTTCTATGGATTTGATCAGGCTTATAATTTCTCTACCATGGTTGGGCAAAAGGAATGTTATGAGCTTTTTCTGGAGATTAAGCAACGAACAGGCAAAGCTCCAGTAGTAGTCATTACGGAAGATTTGTATGAACATTCTCATGACGCTATGCAGCGTTTCTGCCAGGGCGTGGATATTCAATTCGTACCGGAAGCATTGCAGTGGGAACCTTTGGGGTCGAATTTTGACGCCACTCAAGCATGGCATGAAACCAAAATGCAAGATAAGGTACAGCATTGGCATGATGACGCGATGAGGAGTACTGGTTTTGGAAAGCCACGCCAATATGAGGTTGATGCGCAAGGCAATCCGACGTTCTCGGAAATAGAAAATCTTGATGATCGGGAGATTTGCAAGAAGGCATATGAAGAGAATATGTATTATTACAGGCTCATCTTGCAGAGCATAGGTAAATAAGTAAAAGAAAAAGCCGGTCGAAAAGACCGGCTTTTTTATGCTCTATTATGAAGCTTTACCTAAATCAATCAGATATGCTTCGATGAAATCCATTAAATCACCATCGAGCACAAGATCTGGCTGCGGTGATTCAACATCGGTGCGGTGATCTTTCACCATCTTATAAGGATGTAATACGTATGATCGAATTTGGGATCCCCATTCGATCTTCTTCTTTTCGACGGCATCACTTTTTGCTTTTTGCTCATCTTTCTGTTTTTGCGCCAAACGAGCCTGGAGCATTTTCATAGCGATGACTTTGTTTTGCCCTTGTGAACGCTCATTCTGACATTGAACAACAGTATTAGTAGGAATGTGCGTGATGCGCACTGCAGATTCTGTCTTATTAACGTGTTGCCCGCCTGCGCCGCCAGCACGATAGGTATCGATGCGTAAATCGCTCGGATCGATAGTAACTTCCGCTTCAGGAATTTCGGCGGTTACTGAAACTGCGGCAAATGAGGTGTGTCGGCGTTTGTTGGCATCAAATGGAGAAATGCGCACGAGCCTGTGTACACCATTTTCGGCTTTCAGGTAGCCATAAGCAAATTCACCATCCACTTCCAGGGATACCGATTTAATACCTGCCCCTTCTCCTTCCTGCAGGTCAATTTCTTTTACTGTATATCCATTTTTTTCGGCCCACAT
>Ga0181531_10001059_pt1 | contig 17804 bp, 19 predicted proteins | sample PEATcosm2014_Bin_38_FD_119743 | JGI IMG/M metagenome (GOLD analysis project Ga0181531, IMG submission 119743) | Peatland microbial communities from MTU Mesocosm Facility, Houghton, MI, USA - PEATcosm2014_Bin11_10_metaG | ecosystem: Environmental > Terrestrial > Soil > Wetlands > Peat | place... | reverse complement strand
CGCGGCCACGGCCAGCACGAAACCGAGGACAATCAATAGTCCGCTGGCGTGCGAAGCTTCCGGCTGACGATTCAGAATGGGCATGGCGCCATTTTACGCGATGCGAGGTGAATGCGACTGGGCGCGTCGGGTACGCGGCAACAGACGCCGCTCCGGCCGCAGGCGCTGGCTACTCCTGCTCGAGCTCGCCGGTTTTGGGGTGGTAGAAGAAACGGATGCGCAGGGCGAGGTAGGGGCCGTGGAACTCGTGAGGCAGTGGCGAGAAGGGGTCTGAGGCGGTGATTCCTCCGTACGCAGCGCGGTCCAGGGGAACGTCGCCGGAAGGTGCCTCGATGAACAGGCCTGCTACTTTTCCGGTGGGAGTAATGAGGAAGCGGATGGCGACCTTGCCATGTTTGTACAGGGGCGCGCGGGCCTCTTCGGGGATGAGGTTGTACCAGTTGTTCTTGATGGACTGAATGACGCGCGACAGGTATGGGCCGAAGTCAACGCCCTGGGTGTCACTGAGCACGTCAAAGCCGCCCATGCGCGCGTTCCGGTCCACGGGGCCTGTGCCGTAGCCTGTGCCGCCACCGCCTCCGCTGCTGCCCATGCGCGGGGCATTGCGCGCGGCCTGGGCGATGACGTCTCCGGCTGAGCCGGGCATCTTGAACGGATTTTCGCGCGGCTGCTCCTGGGGTTGAACCCGTGGCTGCGGGAAATTATTCATTGCCGATTGCGGGTTGGAAGGCTGCGGCTGCTGCGGCGCAGCCTGGGGCTGCTGGATCTGCGGAGATGGCTGCGGTCCGGGCGCGCGCTGATTGCCGCGGCGCAGTTCTTCCAAGGTTTTCGGATCGGGAGTATGGGGCGACTGCGCGATACGATTCTTGTCGCTCAATTTGTCGGCGCGAACCTTGGGAGGCGCTTTTTGCAGATCCTGCGGCAGTTCGAGGTAGGTGGGCTCCTTGGTTCTCGCCAGATCCTCAGCGCGCAGCAAATGGGGCTGAGCCCAGTTCGGCAGCCAGTCAGGCGAGAAGATGATGAGCAGCACGAGGACAATGTGGACAATGACGGAGATCCAGAAGGCTTCGCGCATGCGCGAACGGGAGAGCTCGTCCTCGAGCTCGGCCAGCATATGCGGCGAGAATTCGGGGGTTTCGTCTGGGGAGTAATGCAGTTGCAGAGGCCTTGCGTAAGGCACGGGTCTGGGCTCTGGCCTGGGCTGAGGAGATACAGGGACGGGCTCCGCAGGTGGGGTCGCGGGTGCAGCCTCAGGCTCCGGCGTGGACGGCGGAGGAACAGGGGACGGCGGAGCTATCCTATTGTTGTTGTCCGACTCGATCTCGGTGCTCCTCAATAGCGCCTCGCAAGGCGATCCGGTAAGCAAGGTCCGACCGCAGGCTTGCCGACGCTAACCGCATCGTCCGGTCTTCGGCACCCGCGGACGATCACAACTTCAATCTGCACATAGATTTTCGCATCTCTCAGGGCATTCCAACTGGCTAAAACAGCACAGCCGAAAAGCACTTAACGATTCTTAACTTCGGACGCGCATGGCGGCGGCGACTTCGTCGAGGTGCGCGCGCTTCTGGTGGATGGCCATCTGCTCCTGGATTTCGAGGGCCAGGGAGAGCGCGGCGCGTCCGTCTTCCAATGTCACCTCGGGGGTTGTTCGCTGCCGGACGGCCTCAAGGAAGCTGGCCAGCTCTGCCCGCAAAGGCTCCTCAGTGGTCACCGGCGGCTTGTAGGGTGCGATCTCGGGCACTCCTGAGGCGGTGGGCTTCACGGAAAGCGAGAAGACGTCACGGCGGGAGTAGTCCAGCGACACGTATTGCGCGGGCTGGAAAAAGCGAAGCTTGCGGACGCGTTCCGTGCTGATGCGACTGGCCGTGAAGTTGGCAATGCAGCCGCTCTCAAACTCAATGCGCACGCTGGCGATGTCCACCTTTCCGGTGAGCACTGGAAGGCCAACGGCGCGCAACTCGCGAACCGGAGAGTTGGCCATCTTCAACACGATGTCCAAGTCGTGAATCATCAGGTCGAGTACGACGTCGACATCGAGCGAGCGCGGGGTGAAGACACTGAGGCGATGGACCTCGAAAAACATGGGACGGGTGAGCAAGGCCCAAGTGGCGCGCACGGCAGGATTGAAGCGCTCAAGATGGCCGACTTGGGCGATGCGTCCATGCTGCTTTGCCAGCGCGATGAGCGCGTCAGCCTCGTCGAGAGAGACGGCGAGCGGCTTTTCGATGAGAACGTCAACGCCGCGCTCGATGAGCTGGCGGGCGGTCTCCAGATGGGCCGAGGTAGGCACGGCGACACTGGCGGCGCGAAGCGATGGAGTGGCCGTCAGCATTTCACCGACAGAGGCGAAGGCGCGGCCTCCAAATTCGGCTGCCACGGCTTGGGCGCGGGCAAGATCGGCATCCACCACGGCGGCCAGTTCTGCACCGTCCGCAGCGAGCTCCTTATAGACACGGGCATGGTTTCGTCCAAACGAGCCGACGCCCACCACAGCAACTTGAAGCTTTTGAGTGTTCACATCATTGATTTTCGCAGAAGAGCAGGCTGGCGGAAAGCCGGGCAGGCTGGAAGCTCAAACGTCAAAGCACCTGGCCAGGGCCAGATGCTCATTCGTTCGCGCGTTCTTAACGTTTGTTCTCGCCCGTGTGGCCGCGACCATCACGCACTTCATTGCCTTTGAAATTGGCAGCATTCTCGGCGTGCTTTGCGGGTTCGGCTTTCTCGCCACGCTGTGGCGCTGCGCCCCGGTAGCCGTGCTCAGGATGATAATTGTTATTCACGTTGCCACGGAAGTTCTCGCCGCCATGAAACCATGGACCGGCACCGATGAAGACGCCACCGGTAAACCATTCCGGCCCGTAGTAGCCAGAGGGAGCGCAGCCGTAGGGGGAGGCGTCATAGTACCCGTAGGGGCATTCCGGGGCGACTCCAATGTTGATGCTGACCTGAGCCTCCAGTTTAGGAGCGGTCACCGTGAAGCAGATTGCAGCGACACCGGCTAGTGCAAGATATTTTAGTTTGTTCATTTCATTCTCCTCGCTTTTCAAGGATCGTCCAGCGAAGAAGCCACGTCTGTGCTGTTTTGCACACCAGCGCAGATAACTTCACGAACACGGCAAACCGGAAATCAATGCACTCCGAGAAATCTCCTGCTTCGAGTTGCGCTGGAAATCTCCTACAATCCAGAATTGCGTGAAGTGCGGCAGTTTCTGTCGCACATTCCTTGCAGCACAGGAGTCGATCCCGAATGGCGATCAAGAAGCCGAAGTCCGATCCGAAACCAAAACAGAGCAAGGACGTGCTGTCGCATTACGATGCGGCGGGCCGGGCCAGTATGGTGAATGTTTCCAGCAAGACCGCGACGGTGCGGACAGCCGAGGCCAGTGCTTTCGTTGAGATGAGCCCTAAAGTACTCGCTGCGCTTGGACAAAACCCCAAAGGTGATCCCTTCGAGGTTGCCCGGATTGCGGGCATTCTGGCCGCCAAACGCACATCGGAGCTAATACCAATGTGTCATCCCGTCTACCTTAGTTACGTAGATATCTCCTACGCGGTGTGCAAGGATGGGGTTGAACTGAGCTCCCGGGCTTCGACGACGGCGGGTACCGGGGTAGAGATGGAAGCGCTCACCGCGGTATCGGTGGCAGCATTAACCGTCTACGACATGTGCAAGGCTTTAGATAAAGGAATTTTGATCCGTTCCATACAACTGGAGCGCAAGAGCGGCGGCAAGAGCGGGGAGTATCGACGCCCTGGCCCAGATTCGAAGCGCTGATTTTCGAGATGGAAGCTGCAATTATGAATAAGGCTCTAAAAGTTCTGCTGGTGGACGACAATCCGGTTATTCGCGAGTTGCTGGCGACATCGCTTTCGCGCGAGGCGAACGTGGCCTCGTTTTCCGGAGCCGCGGAAGCCTTGCGGCGTGCCGAGAAACAGACGCCGGATCTCATCATTTCCGACTATCGCATGCCGGGGTTGAGCGGTCTTGAATTGCTGGCCCAGTTGCGCATTGCCTTTCCCAAGGTTGCGGTGATCATGATGGCGTCGCGGGCGGATGTCACTGGACCGCTGGCCGGTTCCAGCCCATTGGTGGAAGAGTTCATTGAAAAGCCTTTCTTCATCGACGAAGCGGTCGTCCGGATCAAGAGAGTGCTGGAGCGGGTGAGTCTGGGCAAGGCAACGCGAGAGGGAGAAAATTCCTCCAGCGTGCGTGGCACCCTGGCCCAGATGTCAGTGGTAGATCTGCTGCAGACGCTCGACATGGGACGTAAGAGCTGCAGCCTGGTGTTGACACACGGCAACGATCAGAGCGAAATGCAATTCCACGACGGGCAACTGGTTCACGCGACGCTTGGCAAGCTGACCGGAGAGAGCGTGGTATACAAGGTCGCCGCGTGGTCTGAAGGATCGTTCCAGATCGACTTTGAGCGCGTGGAGTGTCCACGCACAATTACCCACAGCACACAATCAGTGCTGCTGGAAGCATTGCGGCTCTACGACGAAGCAATTCGCGATGGGGACTCGGACGACATTTCGGCAAAGCCCAGCGGCAGCACGGGCTTTGAGAGTGTTCCGGCAACCGCCGTCGGATTCTAGCGAGACTTATTCGCGCGTCTGGTACTGCGAACTCCTCCGTCAATTACCACTGACGCCAAAATATCTATTGCCCCAAGCACCCACTGGCACGCTTACCAAGGCATGGTTTCCCCGCAGCCGTTATGATCGTAGGTGGAACTTGAGATTAACGTAAGTGAGGCCCGTTCATGCCGCTTTCTGCAAACCGTATTTGGCGACAATTACCCAATGAGATTCGAGTCTCTGCCAGCAACGTTTTTTGGGCGGAGCCAACGAAAGAACAGAAACAGTTCCTCTTTGCCGCTCTTGCGAAAGCAAAAAATGTTCGTGAGATCAGTGTCCGTCGCGCCCCGGTTGAGCGTCTGGTCAACTGGACGGCAGCAACTCTGAACCTTCCCGATCCGATCGCGAATAGCCTGCTGCAGGACTACCTGCTCCACGACCATCAGGCGACGATTGTGAGCTATCTGGAGTTGCTGGGGATTCCGCACTCAGAAGGAATCATCGAGGATAGCTACGATCTCGCAGCGCTGCCCAAAGAGCGCATCCAGGACGCAGCGCGAACCCTCCTCGCATCCGCGGATCGGCAATCAGCCGAACTTTACCTGAAGTATCTCGTGGTGCAAGGTGGCCCTTGGTCGGTAATCGAAGAAGCCCTGCCAACAGGGGACGCCTAACCGCTTACCAACAGCAAATTTAGAGAGACCTACGCCGACCCGGTCGAATCCGGCACGTCACAGGTCCCAAAGCGCGTGTTTTGCATGACTGCGTTGAAGTTGAGTGAAGCGGGCAGGGCCTCCCTGTCCCGTCGAACTGTCCCCGAAGAAGTAAGTAGATACCCCCATCCGCCACAAATTTGTTGCCTCTGAGACTTAAGTCATAGGGCGCACGCCCTGGCTGTAGTTTCCTGATAGAGACTACCGCCACGGTGATTGCGAACCCAGCGGTAAAGAGGAACTCATAATGCAATCCCAACCTTCTCCCAAGCTCCAACTCGCCCTTGGCACGGGAGCTTTCGCCTTCTGCTTCGCGGTGTTTGGCTCGCTCTCCGCCATGATGCCGATTCTGAGCAAGCAAATGCATCTCACTCCTGTGCAGAAGAGCATTGCCGTCGCGCTGCCGGTTTTGCTTGGCAGCCTGGGACGCATTCCGCTTGGCATGCTCACGGATCGCTTCGGCGGACGATCGGTGTTCAGCTTCGTGATGGCGATCTCCATCGTTCCGGCTTTTCTGATGGGAACGGTGAACGATTACCAGCACCTGTTGATCTACGGATTCTTCATAGGCATCGCGCTGGCGAGCTTTTCAGTGGGTGTTGGATTCGTCAGTGGCTGGTACAGTGCAGAGCGGCAGGGATATGCCTTGGGCGTGTACGGAGCCGGAAACATCGGCCAGTCCTTGGCTGCATTTGGCTCGCCTTTCATCGCTGCCGCTGCCGGAATCAGATGGGGCTTCTGGACCTTCGGCGTTCTGCTCTCTGTTTGGTTACTGCTCTTCGTGTTACTGGCGCGCAACGCTCCGCGCCGTGGTGCGATCAAATCGTTTAAGGATACAGTGCGTCCGCTGAATGATCCCCGGAGCTGGGTTCTCAGTCTCTACTACTTCCTGACCTTCGGCGGATTCGTGGCGATGGCTGTCTACCTGCCTATCTTCCTGACGGAGATGTTCAAGCTCACTCCACAGAACGCGGGAATGCGAACAGCAGGCTTCGTTGTTCTGGCCACGGTCATGCGCCCGGTGGGTGGGATTCTGGCTGACAAAGTTGGCGGACGGACAATTCTCAAGTGGGTGTTCCCGGCCACGGCTGTTATGGCGATTTTCCTGGCTTGTCCGATGATGGTCACCTTCACCATTGGAGCTCTTGGAATGGCCGCCGCAATTGGCCTCGGGAATGGCGCGGTGTTCAAGCTGGTGCCTGAGTATTTCCCGAACTCCGTGGGCAGTGTGACTGGATTGGTGGGTGCTGCTGGCGGACTTGGCGGCTTCTTCCCGCCGCTCTTGCTTGGCGTCATCAAGCAGCAGACCGGTGGATTCGCGCTTGGTTTTGTATTGCTTGGAGTGTTTTCACTGATCTGTCTTGCAGTTCTCCTGTGGCGGCCTGCTGCGCCCGTCGCGGCAGTTGCTCTTTCCTAGGTGCTAAATGAGACAGCCTGAATTTCCAGTTCGCGGTTCGGATACGGCCCATGCTTTTGGATGGGGCGTCCTTGTGGCGTCATCGCTCATTGTGGCGATCCTTGTTGGCAGCCGCGGCTTGAAGGACTTCGATCCAGCACTCGTGTCCTATGCGGGCGCATCGGTCTTTGCCGCATTCGGGATTGGCTATCGATACTCGATGTGGCTGCGTCGCCCACCCACACGCATGTATTGGTATCGAGGCTGGCAGCTGTTCCTGCAGCCTCGAAAGCTGCCTGGAAACATTCTGCACCTTGGTCGAATCTTCTGGAACAACATCTTTCTGCAGCGCTTCATTGAAAAGCGTTCGCGCATCCGATGGACCGCACACTGGTTTCTGGCCTGGGGATGCCTATTAGCTGCCGCCGTTACATTCCCACTCTCTTTCGGATGGGTGCGCTTTGAGACCGCGCGTGACAACCAGGAGATTTATAACGCCTTCATGTTCGGCATTCCTGTTGGCAGCTTCCACCTTGGAACGGTCGTGGCGGAGCTGACCTTTAACATTCTGGACATTGCTGCCCTGATGGTTCTGATCGGCGTCTTCTTCGCTTTCTGGAGACGCGGCCGCGATCGTGATGCAAGGTCGGTCCAACAGTTTTCAAACGATCTATTGCCGCTTATTCTGCTGTTTGCAATCTCGATCACCGGACTATTCCTTACGGCGTCCACGCACCTGATGCACGGGCTGCTCTATGTTTTCCTCTCACAACTACACGCCATCACCGTGATCTTCACTCTGCTTTATCTGCCCTTTGGGAAGTTCTTCCATATCTTTCAGCGTCCCGCACAACTTGGAGTTGATTTCTACAAGAAAGCTGGAGCTGAAGAAGAGCAGGCGAGTTGTGTCCGTTGCGGCGAAGCCTACGGATCGCGGATGCAGATGGAAGACCTCAAAGCTGTGCAGGCGGCGATCGGCGTCCGTTACCAGATGGCTGACGGAACTCACTATCAGGATGTCTGCCCCGCGTGCCGCCGCAAGAATCTTGCGCTGGCGCAGGACGGTCTCTGGAAATCCCTCGGCAAAGACGTGCGCGGGATGGGAAAGGAATTGTAACAGTGGCAAAGCTTCCGACAGATATTCCTGAACTGGTTAAGCAATTCGGCCCCACGCTGCATACGGTTCCTCCCGGCGGATGGGCTCACACCGATAAAGACGAGAAGCTGGTGAAGACGCATTGCTGCTTCTGCGGACAACAGTGCGGAATCCAATTGCGCGTCCGCGATAACAAGGTTGTCGGATTCGAGCCGTGGGAGGATTTCCCGTTCAATCGCGGCAAGCTGTGCCCGAAGGGCGTGAAGCGCTACATGCAGGACGAACACCCGGACCGCCTGAAGAGTCCGCTGCAGCGTGTGGAAGGCAGGGGCTTCGAACCCATCGGTTGGGATGCTGCGATGGACCGCGTGGTCAGCGAGATCAAGCGGATTCAGCAGAAGTATGGCAATGACGCATTTGCGTTGCTGACAGGAGCCTCGCTTACCAACGAAAAGGCTTACCTGATGGGCAAGTTCGCGCGCGTCGCCTTGAAGACCGCCAACATTGATTACAACGGACGACTTTGCATGGTTTCCGCCGGAGCGGCCTCGAAGAAAGTTTTCGGAATTGATCGCAGCGCTAATCCCTGGAGCGACATCACAAAAGCGCAGGTCATTCTTGTCGCCGGAGCAAACATCGCTGAGTGCGCGCCGATCACAACGGACTACCTGTGGCAGGCGCGCGAAAAAGGCGCCAAGCTGATCATTCTTGATCCGCGCATGACGCCCATTGCGCGCAACGCGGACCTGTTCATTCCCGTGCGCTCGGGCGGCGATATCGGCGTGTTCAACGGCATGCTGCACATCATGATCGAACGTGGCTGGATTGATCGCGAGTTCATTGCGCAACACACTACCGGCTTCGACGCCGTCATGGAAACCGTGAAGAAATACACGCCGGAGTACTCGGCAAAGATCGCGGGTGTTCCTCCGGAGATGATCATCAAGGCCGCGGAGCTTTGGGGACCTGCTCCTTCCAGCTTTCTGCTTCATGCCCGCGGCATCGAGCACCACTCGAAAGGGGTGGACAACTGCATCGCGGCGATCAACCTGGTCGTGGCCAGCGGACGAATCGGCCGCGAAGGATGCGGCTATGCCATGATCACCGGACAGGGAAACGGGCAAGGTGCGCGCGAGCAGGGACAGAAATGCGACCAACTTCCCGGCAGCCGCGATATCAGCAATCCTGAGCATCGCAAGTACATTGCCGGCGTCTGGGGCGTTCCGGAAGAATCGATTCCCCAGAAGGGACTGTCGGCGATTCCACTGGTCGAGGCCATTCACGATGGCAAGATCAAAGGGCTGATCTCAATCTGTTTTAATCCCGCGGTGTCTCTTCCGGACGGCAACTACGTTCGTGAGGCGCTCGGGAAACTTGAGTTCTACGTCAACATCGATTTCTTCCTCTCAGAGACAGCGCGTTATGCAGACATTGTGCTTGCGGGCTCATTGATGGAAGAAGACGAAGGCACCACGACCAGCACTGAAGGACGCGTGATCCGCCATCGTCAGGCAGTGACGCCTCCTGAAGGTGCGCGCCAGGACTGGGCAATCATCAACGAAATCGCCAGCCGCCTCGGCTATGCGGACAAGTTCCACGACGCTCCGCGCGAGATATTTGAGGAGCTACGCATCGCTTCGAAAGGCGGCGTTTCAGACTACTCGGGTATGACGTGGGACGCCATTGAGAAAGACTACGGTCTGTTCTGGCCATGCCCAGAGCCTGGACATCCCGGCACTCCGCGCCTCTATGAGGGCGGAAAGTTCGGCCATCCCGATGGGAGAGCCCACTTCATTCCCGTTGAATGGCGCCCTTCGGCAGAGATGCCCGACGACGAGTATCCGATCATCCTTACCACCGGGCGCGTGGTCTCGCATTTCCTCTCCGGCACACAGACGCGTCGTATCGGAAGTCTGATGGAGCAGTATCCGCAGCCTCGCTGCGAGATTCACCCGCGCCTGGCTGAAAAGCTCGGCATCGTCGAAGGTGATTTCGTGAAAGTGGAGAGCCGCCGTGGTGAGGTTGTAGTACGCGCGCAGGTGGTGAAGACCATTCGTCCAGACACGGTCTTCGTGCCCTATCACTGGCCGCTTGATCGCTCGGCCAACAACATGACGATTCGGGCTATCGATCCGGTATCGAACATCCCTGAATTTAAGATCTGTGCGGTTCGCGTCAGTAAGACAGAGGCCCCCACCGACGCCATCGCGCAACTTGAAATGGAAGCAGGTGGTATTCGATGAGCGAGGCTGCTTTCTTCATTGATCACTCGCGTTGCATCGGATGCCAGTCCTGCCTGCAGGCCTGTGCCGAGTGCGACACGCATCGCGGCGTCAGCATGATTCACCTTGAGACCATTCAGCGCTCGGACAGCGTACAGACCGCGCCGCAGGTCTGCATGCATTGCGAAGACCCGATCTGTGCCCGTGTTTGTCCGGCCGATGCCATAAAGAAAACTCCTGACGGAGTTGTACAGAGTTCGCTGAAACCGCGCTGCATTGGCTGCTCGAACTGTGTGATGTCTTGTCCGTTCGGCGTGCCGAAGTATCGAGCGGAGATCGACCAGATGATGAAGTGCGACATGTGTTATGACCGCAGCAGCGTAGGCAAGAAGCCAATGTGCGCCACGGTCTGCCCGTCCGGGGCGCTAACCTTCACGACCATGGAAGACATTCAGCGCACGCGCAGCGGCATTCCTATCAACACATGGAAATTTGGAAATGAGGTTGTGAAGACTAAGGTGTACGTGATGGTTCCGCGCGAGGTTGAACAGGTGAACGTGGATCTCGTACAGATTTCATCCACCCCGACCGCGTTGCAGGTTGATCCTTACGATGTTGCATTGATGCTGGAGGACGCATAGTGACCGACGAAACGAAAGAGTGTGCCTGCTGCAATAAAGATTCGAAGTGGAAGCAGGACTTTCCCATCGAGTGGGAAGGCGATCACTACGTCACCCGCCGCGAGATGGTGAAGTTCATGACGCTCGGCTCGTTGCTGCTGGCAGGAGCGAACTGGATCGCAGCGATTGCCGGCAAGGTGCTGCATCGTGGGTCAAAAGCTGAGCGCGATATCGGCGCGATCTCGACACTGGATAAGACTGGCTCCTTGCTCTTCCGCTATCCGACCGACAAGGATCCATGCATTGCGGTGCGAACGCCGGAGGGTAAGCTGGTTGCGTATTCGCAGGTCTGTACGCACCTCTCCTGCGCCGTTGTGTACAACAAGAGTGACAATGCACTGGTATGCCCGTGTCATCACGGCGTGTTCAATATTGACCAGGGAAGCCCGGTTGCTGGCCCACCGACTCGGCCACTCCCGCGAATCAAGGTTGAGCAGCGCGGCGAGCGGCTCGTCGCCACGGAACTGGAGGCATGATGAGCGTTCGCACTCAGGGAACGACCCTGTTCACAGCAATTCTGATTCTGGTCGGCACAACCGTTGTGCTACAACTCTGGCTGCTTACGGTGTCAACGGAGGCCCTGCTTAGCGGCCAGGTTAAGACGCTCGTTCCAGCGGCCATCGGTTCATCAGTATTACTGCTGATCAATGCCTGCTTGCTTCGCTATGTATTTCGATTCGACCGCGACATTGAACGGGAATAACGTTCGCCAGCAAGACATGATTTAGAAATCGATCCGTGGCGGCATCCACGCCTCTGCGGCTTGTCATTTCGCCAGCAATGTCCATCTTTTCCGCCGGGGTCAACAGGCGCGCTGCCAGTGGAAAGATGACCGAGTCCTCAACGATGATATGGCGCTTGTACAGCGCCGCAAGCGATGCAACTGCATTGCGAAACCTTTCTACTTCGGCAGCAGAAAGAGTACCCGTCAAAAGGTAGCGTGCTCCCAGGAGATCGACATCGGCATGCAAGGGAGCTGCCCAGCGATGCTCGTCCTCTAACCGGTGTAGTTGTGAAAGTGCGGATTGAACCTCCGGGCTTTGATTCTGGCGCAGCCTCGGAAATAGCGATTCTTCCTCATCCGCAGTATGTTTAGGCGCGGCCTGGTTGAAGTACCGCAGCGCAGTCTCCAGTCCACGACGGGTTTCCTCCGAGGCTGGCCGGTCAATCACGGCCGCTACAGCTTCCAGGGAGGCGAGGAACATTTCGATTCGCCTGTGGCAGTCGGACAGCAAGCCTGTCGGGTTAGAGAAGTTATGAGTCTTTGCTCCTATTTGGATAGGCATGTCTGAATGCGGCCTCCAATCCGCGTAATTTTCCGGCAGCGCTGTTCAATACAACACATTGAGCGCAGGTTCTCTCGCAATCGGCGCAGACGTTTTCAAGTATCCTTTGGGGACGTAAGAACAGCATGGTTCTTCCGCCAGCGGATCACCGGTAAGTGCAAACGCCCGCGAACGCGACCCGCCACAGATCTCCTTGAACTCACAAGCGCCACATTTTCCTTCGAGCATTGAAGTATCACGCAAGCTCAGAAACACGGGTGACTCGCGATAGATCGACGCGAGAGTCTGCTGGCGAATACTGCCGCCGGACTGCGGAAGGAATCCGCTCGGAAAGACTTCTCCCATGTGCGAGATGAAAACGAAACCTTTGCCGTCGTTCAACCCTCGAGGAGCACGGCCGATCGAGTCCAGTGCCTGCGATGGAGCCACTGTAGTAGTGACACCAGCCTTCCTTTCGATGACGCGCTGTTGCAGCACATAGCGCCGGTAATGCTGCGCTTCCGTGGTCTTCAGGTCGAAGCTTGCAGTCTTGGAGAGATGGTAGAGCTTCTCGAACACCTGTTCGAACTCTTCTGCATTGAGCAGCTCGTCCAGTTTTCCGCGCCCGGTTGGGACCAGGAAAAACACGCTCCACAACGTGATCTTCAAGCTCTCCATCAACTGCACAATCTCATCAATCTCGGCAATGTTCCGGCGGCTGAAAGTCGTGTTGATCTGAACCGGCAAGCCGACTTCGTTAGCCCAACGAATTGCATACAACGTCCGCGCAAACGACCCTGACATTCCTCGGAACGCGTCATGGGTTGCCGCGCTGGCGCCATCCATGCTCACGGCCAGTCGTGCGAGACCCGATTCCTTCAGCCGGACGACGATGTCTCTCGTCAGCAATGGAGTAGCGCTAGGGGTCAGCGAAACACGCACGCCAACTTTTCGTGCGTGGTCAATCAACTCAAACAGGTCTGGCCGTTTGATTGGATCCCCTCCGGTGAGAACGAACACCGGAACTTGCAGTGCAGAGATCTGGTCGATCAACTCTTTCCCCTCTGCAGTACTTAGCTCAAAGGGGTTACGGTCAGGCTGAGCTGATGCCCGGCAATGAACGCAAGCCAAGTCGCAGGCCTGTGTCACTTCCCAGATCGCAATAAAGGGCCGCTCGTCGAAGTCGATCGCGTCGATCAGTGGATTCATGAATTCATTACAGCGAATGGACGAACATCGCGCAGTGACCAAAGTCCCGCGCTTGCTATAATCCGTCGCGTGAGCAACGAACATACAGACCTCGTCGCCGTTCTACAGAACACACGATTGTTGTCCATCCTCTCTCAACCTGAGCTGCAGATGCTGGCACAGCGTACGGTCAGAAAGCTGTTCAGCGCGGGAGAGTTGCTGTTTTCCGAGGGCGAACCCTGCCACGGGTTGAACATTGTCTCGAAGGGAAAGGTGCGCATATTCAAAATCTCGGTAGGCGGAAGAGAGCAGGTCCTTGCCATGGAGTTTCCGGGAGACACCGTTACCGAGATTCCCGTGTTTGATGGTGGACCCTACCCGGTTTCTGCGGTCGCCGTCGAGAATACGGAGATCGCCTTCATCTCGCGCCATGACTTTCAGTCGTTTTGCATGGAGCACCCGGAGGTAGCACTCAAAGTGCTCACCGTGGTGGGAAAGCGATTGCGGCGCCTCGTGGCCATTATCGAGGAGCTGTCATTTACGACGATTCGGCAACGCCTGGTCTCAACGCTCGTGCGATTGGCCCACAGTGAGGGCAAGCAGACCACGCGCGGAGTGGAGTTCTTATTGCCCTCCAGCCATCACGAGATGGCAAACCAGCTCGGAACGGTTCGTGAGTTGATTTCCCGCAATCTGAAGCGTCTCGAAGCCGAAGGATTTCTGGAAGTGGATTCGCGGCAGATCGTGATCAAAGATGTGAAAGCGATGGCGGGCATTCTCGACATTGCCGCGTAGGAGACACGATAAGGTTAGACCTCAAGTGACATAAGTTACTGCTCCACCGCTCCTTCTTTACTAGGTTAGATGGTGGAGAGTGCGTCATGCTCAGTTCATCGCAAACCATCCGGGAGATCACGTCCCATCAGCCATCTGCGCTTGCCCTGTTTGAGAGATTTGAAATTGATGTTTGCTCGCAAGCGGACAAGTCTCTGCGTGAAGCGTGTTCCGAACTCCAGCTCTCACTTGATCAGGTATTGGAAAAGTTGCAGGAGTGTAGTGATCGCGAAAGTGGCGCAGGTCCCGGTGATCCCGCAACTTTATCTTGCGCACATTTGATTCAGCACATTGTACGAGTTCATCACCAGCATCTGCGGCAGAACCTGCCTCGGCTGGTCAGATACGCGCGCAAGCTCACGGATCAACTCGGCGACCAAGCCTGCGAATTCACAGCCATCGAAAAACTAGTCGGACAACTCCATCAGGACTTGTGGACGCATATTCGAAAAGAGGAGGAAGTGCTGTTCCCCTTTATCGTCCGCATGGAGGAGGAGTCCGCGCTCGCATATCTGGCAGAGCATGCCTGTTTCCGGTCAGTGAGTCATCCGGTTCTGATGATGGTGCAAGAGCACGAAGTAGCGAGTCGGATCATGGAGCAGATCCGTAACTGTACTGGAAATTTCACTCCGCCTGATTGGGCGTGTCCCACGCAACGTGCACTGTTCGAGGGACTGCGAGAATTGGACGTCGACCTACGAGAGCACATCCGTCTGGAGAACGACTCTTTGTTTCCCCGCAGCATTCAGATGGAATCCAAACTTCGTGGTGAATAACGTGGCCGAATTCAAGCTGGTAACCAACGAACTTCCTGTCGCGGTCAAGAATGCACACGAACGGGATAAGAGCTTTCTGCTGCGTGCGTGGATACTCAGCGGCCTGTTCTTTATGGCGCTTCCGGGAACGTTGCTCGGCTTTTCGAACCTGCTCGCCATCAGTACTCACCATGGGCTCTCCAATCTGCCACCCGCGTGGATGGAAGGCCACGGCCATGCCCAGGTGTTTGGCTGGATCGGCAGTTTCATTCTTGGCATCGGCTTCTACTCGCAGCCTGCAAGTAAGCGTTCGACAAATATCATCCCGGGGGTGTGTCTGCTTCTTTGGACTTCCGGCGTCGCACTACGCTGGATCGGGAACATCTATGGCTGGCACTGGAGAATTCTGCTGCCGCTTTCTGCAGGACTTGAACTGGTTGCGGTTCTTTTCTTCCTCAAGGCCGCATCGCATCACAAGTTACCTGAGACAGCAGTCGGTCAGGTTGCGGTGAAGGCTCCCATGGAGAACTGGATGGTCTCAGTTCTGATTGGAACGGCCGGGTTGGCGCTGGTGACCGGATTTAACTTCGTTGAATGCCTGCGCCTCGCAATGATGGGTTCATCGCCTTCCTTCCCTCATAATCTGGATCAGAAATACTTGTTACTTCTTGGATGGGGATTCATGGTTCCCATTGTGTGGGGATTTTCAGCGCGATGGCTTCCGTCGTTTCTGGCGATTGCGATGGCCGATGGTAGAACTCTGCGCGTGGCTCTGGGGTTGGACTTACTTGGCGTGGCCTGCGGCATCGTTGGCTGGACTGTCCCCGCAGCTGTGCTGCTTGCGCTGGGTGCGGTCGTGGTCATGTTGGCGCTACATCTAGTCCAGCGGCCAACCGGCACGGCGAAGGTGTCAGGAATTCATCCCAGCTTTCCATCCTTCGTTCGAATCGCGTACGCCTGGCTGATGATTGCTGGCGGCATGAGTGTCTGGGCTGCGTGTGCAGATCAACACGGCGGCATCTGGGGAGCGTCCCGCCACGCGTCGACCGTAGGCTTTGCCGCGACGATGGTCTTCGCGATTGGACCGCGCATTCTTCCTCATTTTGGAGGCATTTACAAGATATTCAGCAAGCGTCTGATGTTCTTCAGTTTGCTGTTCCTGCAGGTGGGCTGCACGCTGCGTGTCTGTTTCGAGCCCCTCGCGTATGAGGGAATTACGTCCCTGGGATGGCGAATACTGCCCATCTCCGGAGTGTTGGAGTTGACCGCAGTCCTTCTCTTCGCAACCAACCTCTCATTGTCCTTCTTGCTTGGACGATCGATGTTTACGCAAGGACCTGCTCAAGCCGCGTAAGAGAAGCTACTTCCCTCGAAGAGTAGCGTCAAGATGAACAAAGAGCAATTTGCGCTTTCGGACAGCGGGCCGCCAACTCTTTCTGCAGCCGCGCGACATCACTCTGGCTGTCTGGAGGGATGAGAACGTTATGACAGATTGCGACCACCGGGTACCCTTCATAGGGGTTGGGTGCAATCGTTTCAAACCGGAAGAGCAGACTGCGCGGCTGTCTCTCATCGATGGATGCGGCCGTCAAGTAAACGTTGGTCGTGAGCCATGTCGTGAAAATGCCGTCACAAAACACTCCATCATGACCGAAGTAAACCTCCGGACTGATCTTGAGGAGCGTGGCGCGCAGCCTTTCGGCGGCGTGCTGATTTTCGTGTGGACTCCACACAGCCACTGCCAGGATCAGGCCGCAGCCGAAGAACACACAGAGCGAGTCCAGGAGCCAGCGGCCGGGATTAAAGAGAAAGGTTGCTCCCGCAATTGCGGCCAGTGTCCAGCCAAGTTTGCGCCAGTCTCGTTTCACGATGAACTTTGGAGGTGTCGCCTCAAGGCGTTGGATTTGCACGCCGGTCCACTCTATCCATTGCTCGGGCGTGTATTTCCAGTGAATCCACGGGTCGCACTCCAGCGCGGTGAGGGAAACGTCGAAGCGCCGGGCGTTCACGTACCCGATCGGTAAGAGAATGACCGCCACGAAAAGCGTGAAACCGCTGAGCGTCAACGCGGCAATCCTCGCGTCGCCGGGAATCACAAGTCCTGGAATTCCAAGGATGACAATCAGCAGTCCGAGACGCTTCGCCCATATGTAAACCTTTTCCCGATGCACCTGGACGAGCTTTGCCGAGCGCGGTAGCACCGTCTCCAGTTTCGCTTCTTTGGGAGTTGATACGAACTGGATGACGAAGATGAGGGAGAAGGTAGTAACGATGATGACCGACGCCATGGTGATCCCAACAATGACTGGCGACTTGTGTATTGTCAGGTGGACGGCAGCTACAACCATACAAATCACAGCGGCGACTGACAACAAAACTGCGGCCACAGACCGCAGGGCGGTCCGAGTGGAATAAAGCGGATTACGACGCATTGCAGCCCATGCGCCTGCAAAAGAAAGAAGCGCAAACAGCACCATCACCATGGATAGATATGTCCTCAGCTTCTGCGTCAGAATCAAACAGCTTTAGTTCAGTCGGTCAGCTACAACTGCCTTCTGAGCGGCAGACTGCCGCAACCACCTGCGCCACGCCCACCACAGGAAGCAGACCAGGTTGACCGAAACCAGAACCATGGCGCCAACCAGCAGCGGCTCGTACCGCGGGTCTTTGTTGTAGAGAATCACCGCCGGCATTGCGATGCCGTACTCGACCAGAACGAAGCCGATGGCGATGAGCCAAACGCGTCCAGTCAACTGCCCCTTGCGGGCGGCGTCACGAAGCACGAACACATCCCAGACGATCTTGAAGAACTCGAGCATTCCCGCTCCCCAATGGACATGTTGCTAGTAAGACTGGCCGTTGCCGTGGACCTTGGTGTTTTCTGTCCAGTTCCCGCCGAACACGCCGTTCGGATTCGCGTTGGAATTATTTGTTTGGTACCACTGATTCTGGCCATTGGACCAGGTATGCGAGTACGCGCTGGACACTTTAACCGTGCCTCCAGAGCCGTTGACGGTCTGCTGGTCGAGGGCATAGTCAACCCAGTCTGATGCGGCGGTGGTGCGGGCATTCAT
>Ga0181531_10001056_pt1 | contig 17829 bp, 22 predicted proteins | sample PEATcosm2014_Bin_38_FD_119743 | JGI IMG/M metagenome (GOLD analysis project Ga0181531, IMG submission 119743) | Peatland microbial communities from MTU Mesocosm Facility, Houghton, MI, USA - PEATcosm2014_Bin11_10_metaG | ecosystem: Environmental > Terrestrial > Soil > Wetlands > Peat | place... | reverse complement strand
GGCCGCTGGTCGGGATGCGCACCTGGGGCGGCGTGATCGGCATTCATCCTCGCCATCGTCTGGTCGACGGCACCGAGACGACGCAGCCCGAGTTCTCGTTCTGGTTCACCGACGCGGGCTGGGGCGTGGAGAACTACGGCACCGATCCGACGAGCGAGGTCGACGTCGCGCCGCAGGACACGCTGCGCGGCGAGGATCCGCAGCTCGCCGAGGCGTTGCGCCTGATCACCGAGCAACTGGTGACGGCGCCGCCGCGGCCGACTTTCCCGCCGTTCCCGAATCGCGCCGTTCGCCGGTGACGTACGACTATTGCGTCGTCGGCGCGGGCTTGGCCGGCGCGACGATGGCCGAGCGGCTGGCGAGCCAGCTCGACGCCACCGTGCTCGTGGTCGACAAGCGTCCGCACCTGGCCGGCAACGCGCACGATCCGCTCGATGCGAGCGGCCTGCGCTACCACGCGTACGGCCCGCACATCTTTCACACCAACGCTCCGCACGTCGTCGACTACCTCTCGCAGTTCACGCGCTGGCGTCCGTACGAGCACCGGGTCCTGGCCCGCGTCGGCGAACACTTGCTGCCGATCCCGATCAACCGCACGACGTTGGCGCGCCTGGCAGGTCGCGAACTCGACGATGATGCCGCGGCGGCGTATCTCGCCGCCCGCGCCGAACCGCTCGAGCGGATCGTCTCCTCGCGCGACGCGATCGTCGCCCGCGTCGGACGCGAGCTGTACGAGACGTTCTTCGCCGGCTACACCCGCAAGCAGTGGGGCCTCGACGCTGCACAGCTCGACGCGTCCGTGTGCGGTCGCATCCCGACCCGCACCAACGACGACGACCGCTACTTCACCGACCGCTTTCAAGCGATGCCGGTCGACGGCTACGACGCGCTGGTGCGCGCGATGCTCGATCATCCGCGCATCGACCTCGCACTGAGCTGCGACTTCGCGGCGGTCGACGGCCGCGTGGCGTTCGACCACGTCGTCTACACCGGCCCCATCGACGAGTTCTTCGACCACCGCTTCGGCGCGTTGCCGTATCGCTCGCTGCGCTTCGAGTTCGCGACGGTGCCGGTTGCGGCCGGCCTTCCGGTCGGCTGCGTCAACGAGCCCGACGAGGCGACGCCGTACACGCGCACCACCGACTACCGCCACCTGACCGGCGCGGACGGCACGCACACGATCCTCTCGCGCGAATACGCGCAGGCCGAGGGCGAGCCGTACTATCCGATTCCGGCTCCCGAAACGCGCGAGCTCGCGCGCAAATACGCCGCGCTCGCGGCCGCGCAGCGCCACGTCACGTTCGTCGGCCGGCTGGCGGAGTATCGCTACTACAACATGGACCAAGTGGTCGCGTCGGCGCTCGCCGCCTTCGAAAAGCGGGCGCGGACGGAAGCCGTCGCCTCCTAATTTGCCACTGAGGCCACGGCAAGTCGACGAGAAGTATTCTCCTTTCGGCGCAGAAGTCTCCCGTGAACGCACAGGATTCGGCCGCATAGATCGGCATTGACGTTAAGCCGGGGACTCAATGCATCTCGTTTACATCGATGATTCGCACGACAACGCCAACTATTGCTTCTCTGCGCTTTTGTTGGATGCCGCGCAATGGTATCATCATTTCGCATACCTGAAGTCCCTCCGAAATCAGCTGAAGGCCAGCGACGGAATTTTTACCACGAGGGAGCTGCACGCGACAGACTTTGTCGGCGGCAGGGGAAATGTAGCACCCCAGGTCATCAGGCGCTCGCGACGCGTTCAGATTTTCAATTGGTATCTTGACCAGCTCGCCGCCATGCCTGGCCTTTCGATCATCCATGGGTGCATGGCTGACGAAGAGACTGTGTTCGAGCGCATTCTGAATAGAATCGATCGCACAATGCAGGCCCGCAATGACGTTGCTCTCATCATCTCGGACCAGGGTAAGAACTATGATGGGATGTTGCGCCGAATGCGCTACGTGAACACCATCCCAAGCGCGTTCGGGGTCTGGCCCAGCGGCAATACAACTCAGAACATTCCGATTCAGCGCATTATCGAGGACATTGTGTACCGAGACTCGGAGAGTTCCCTATTCATCCAGGCGGCGGATTTTTGCGCGTTCGCGCTGTTGCGATTCCTTGCGCCAACCAATGCAGCTACACGCCTGGGATTTGATCGCTCCGTTCATCGCCTCGACCCGGTTATTTTCAAGACGGCAAATAGAAAATGCCCGCACAATCTCGGGATCGTGGGGCAATAAGTAGAAAAAGAAAGCGGCCCGCGCTCCGACGTTTCATCGGTACCTGGCCGCAAATACACTTTAGCAGATTTCTCCCCAGTGTCAAGCTTGCGGCACTTCGAGGAGATGTCCCGCTTGGCGTACTAGCATTCTAACCGAGACGCCGACCGCCATCTCGGTTCGTAGGCCAGGAAAGGTAAAGCACTGACCTGAATCAAGCCCGCACAAGGCACTTCCGACCAGTTTTTGCGGGGACCGGCTAGCGGCCGCGTCATTTCAGCATCCCCCAGCTCCGATCGGGGTTGAGAGGCCTCGCGCGAGGTTACCGGATGACCTGTTGCATAGCCGCTCTTTCGCGGGACGCGATCGTCCTTGTCAGCGACAAAATGATCGGATCGTCCCTGATTCAGGGCGAGCCTCAGGGACTCCTAAAAATGGCCCGCATTCACAAGGACTGGTGGGCCCTTTTTGCCGGTCGGGTTGACCTCCCCGGTGATTTTACAGACCGCTTCCGAAAGGCGTTCCCACCCGGCGCCCTGAGCCTTAGCAACGTGGACGCATATTTATCCACGACGATGACCGAGAAGTGGCTCAGCGATACAGAGCGCCGATATTTGCTCCCAGAGGGATACGACTCCGCGAGATTTCGCGACGAGGCTCCAAAGAAAATGACCGACGCCGTCTACCAGGAAGTTCGCGACAACCGCAACGCTTATGACTTAGACGCTGCGATCGTAGTTGCCGGATTCGACGGCGAAGGCACGGGCCACATCTTGAGTTGCTATGGCTACGACGATATAGACCACAAGAAGTTCGTACCTGCCAATCATGACATGACTGGCTACTATGCGATCGGGACCGGTGCTGCGACGGCGATGTGGATGATGAGCTACAAGGACGTAGGACCACAAATGAAAACGCCCGCGGTTGCGTTCTATGCCGTCGAAGGGAAATACTACGCGGAATTAGGTCAAGGCGTTGGGGAATGCACCGATTTAATCGTGATCAGACACTGTCGGCCGGCGCTCTTATACAACACCAGGCTCGTTGACAAAGTCTTCATTCCCATCGCCAAGAAGCTTCGACCACGAAAGCTCACCCGCAAGCAGCGCAGAAAGATCAATCGCGTGAAAACGACTACGAGCGACGGGTGGTAGATCGCCTGGCTACGATGGAGAGCGGGAGGCGTGCTTGCACTAAGGCGGGCTGCGGCTCGCGATTCAGCGGATCGGGTAGGGTGTCGGTGTGCACGTAGTCCCGCCGGCCGCTGTTGTCGGTGAAGTGGCTCAGGTCGGTGATGGTGAGCGTGTTGCCGTCGTCGGAGAGGGTCAGCTGGAGTTGGCGGATGGCGAAGGTCGTGCGGACGACTGCGCTTGCCTGCGTACCGTCGGGCGAGGCGGTGAGCGGAACGGTGCCCCAGGCGCAGTCGGTCGGCGAGCACTGCCCCCAGACCGTGAGCTGCGGGCCGTTCGCGCTGCGCCGGATGTTCGCGTCGGCGATTCCGCCGGTCAGGGGGTCGTGTACCAGGCGCCGACCCAGGGGGCCGGAATGGCGGCCATGGCGGGCCGGGTGCTTGGTCGCGGATGAGAGGTCGCTTGAGTTGAGATAAAAGTCGGCTGGGCCTTTGCTGGGACGGCATTCTCGCACGAGGTCCGTCCTTGACGCCCTCACCGGGAAAGTGGTACGCTTCGCGAGCCGAAGCAGGACCTTAGGGTCCTCACCGGATGCCTGCGGGCGATCCGGTTCTTCTCCAGTAGCGGGGACCGCTTCGGCGTCTTCGCTTTTTTGTGTCCCTTCCCGGAGAGTTTGTCATAGCACGACCGCTTCGCGTCAACGAGCAGATCCGAATCCGCCAAGTCCGCGTCATCGACGATGACGGCGCTCAACTCGGGGTCATTCCGACCGAGGAAGCCCTCACCCGAGCGCGCACCAAAGGGCTCGACCTCATCGAGGTCTCACCCACGGCGGTCCCTCCGGTCTGTCGTATTGGCGATTACGGTCGGCTCAAGTACGAGCAGTCGAAAAAAGACAAAGAGGCGCGCAAGAAACAGCGCAACTACGAGTTGCGCGAAGTCAAGCTCCGCCCCAAGATCGACGTCCACGACTACGAAGTCAAAGCGAAGATGGCCGAGCGCCTTCTTCTCGACGGCGGCAAGGTCAAAGTCACGATCATGTTCCGCGGCCGTGAGATCACGTACACGGCATTCGGAAAACGTCTTCTCGACCGCATCGCGAAGGATCTCGAGAATACTGCGGTGCTCGAGCGCGAAGCCAGACTCGAAGGCAAGAACATGTTTCTCATCCTCGCTCCGAGAGCGACGCCGCTCGGGCCGCCCAAGTTCGTCCACCACAAGGACGAGCCGCCGCCCAAGGATAGCGATCTTCACGCGGATTCCGATCCGCACGACGATGACGAGCATCCCAGCGACGCGCACGAGGAAGCGACCATCGGGGGAGCCAGTGCCTAAAATCAAAACCCACCGCGGAACGGCGAAGCGGGTCAAGGTGAGCGCCAACGGCAAGGTGACGCATCGCCACCAATTCGACGGCTGCGGCCACATCCTCAGCAAGAAGTCGCGCAAGCGCAAGCGGAAGTTCCGTAAGGATCAGCCGACGTTCAAGGGCGATCTCAAGCGCTTCGCGCCGCAGATCCCGTACCTGCTGTAAGCGACGCCGGAGGACTGTAGGACATGGCTCGTATCAAGCGTGGTCTGAACAAGATCAAGCACCGCCGTAAGGTGATGAAGCTCGTCAAGGGCTTCCGTGCCGCGCGTCGCCGCAACTATCGCGTTGCGAACGAAGCGCTGCTGCACTCGCTGGCGTATGCCTTCCGCGATCGTCGCGTCCGCAAGCGCGACTTCCGCTCGCTGTGGATCGCCCGCATCAACGCGGCTGCTCGCCGCGAGGGCATCTCGTACTCCAAGCTGATGGCCGGCCTCAAGAAGTCGGGCGTCGCGGTCAACCGTAAGGCGTTGGCGGACCTCGCCGTCCACGACGCCGCGGCCTTCGGCCGCCTGACGGCGCTCGCCAAGGACGCCGTCGGCACCTCGACCGCCGCCTAACCAGCGCGCTCAGCCAAAAACAAAGGGGACGCCGACGGGCGTCCCCTTTTTTGCTGCGCTCGTCGGAACGTTAGATCGCGACGAGCGCCCCGCTCAAGTCACGTGGGAATCCGAGCCCGCGCTCACGGGCAAACGCCTTCGCTGCCGAGAGCTGCTCGGGCGAGGCGACGTCGAGCACCTCGATTCCAACGACCTGCTCGGACGCGTTGACGTCGGCCGCAACCGAACATGTCGGGGTCACGTCGAGCGTCCCGGCGACATCATCTTCGAGGTATCGCACGTATCCCGCGCCGCGGCGGACTTCGACGACGATGGGTTCGATCATCAGGTGTACCTCCGGTCTGCAATCGCGACCGTTCGAATCTCACCGGTGCCAGGATGGTAAGTCACCCGGATGCGGACTCCGTTGGCTGCAAAACCCCAGGCGTTGATGCGCCCGTAGTCGGCTGGCGCGGTCGCCACCGGAGCTCGAATCACCGCGATCACGTCTGGCGCCGTGACCCCCACGTGCGCCATCCGCGTACGCATCCGCATCCAGGCATGCTCGTGAAAGAAGTATCGCATCGGGCTCCCTCGGCGTCAACGCCACTCGCCAGAGCCTTTGTCGTGAAACCTGCACGTGACAAGACCAGTAGACGGGTTAGTCGACGCTCTGGCTGCCCGGCAAGGCATTCTTGAGGCCCGCTTAGGAAGACCAGCGTCGCATTCACGTCACGGAGAACTCCGCAATGATCGTTCGTTCATGGAAGACGTCGCTTTCGGTGTGCGCGCTGGCGCTCGCGATGGTGTTTGGCGCCGCGTCGCCCTCGTCGGCATTCCTCGACAAGACGCGCTTCGTTGCGCACCTCGGTGTTGCATACTTCGCGTTTCACCACTGGGTGCTGCTGCCGTACAAGGAAGGTCGGTTCGAAGCCGGCTCACCGCACCGCTTCTCGACGATCGTCAAGGGCGGCGTCGCGTTGCTCTTCGCCTACCACGAAGTGAAGGTCGCGCAGAAGATCGCCGCCGAGAGCAAAGACCCGCTGCTGCAGAAGCTCGATGGCGCCGTCGCAAGCATGGGCGGCACGTTCAACGCTGTCGGTCAGAAGTTCAAGTCCGGTCAGTTCAGCCCGTCCGACGTCTCGGCGCTGGCCGCGTCAAGCGGTTCACTCAAGTCACTCGCAGGCGCAGCCGGCGTCGACATCCAGGACAAAGCCGTCCCGATCCCCGGCGCCTGACGCCGCCCTCTCCTAGCGCTCGCGTTTGGTTGCGGCCAACGCGAGCGCGACGTGAGCCGCAATCCCGGTGGCCATGGCGTTTTCGTCGATGTCGAAGGCGGGGTGGTGGTTGGGGTTCGCGTGGGTGGCGTCGCCGGCGCCGAGAAAGGCGAAGCACGCGGGCACCTCGTTGGCGAAGTACGAGAAGTCTTCGCTGCCCATGATCGGCGGGATCTCGCGGACGCGCGCCGCGCCGAGCTCTTCGGCGAGCGTCGCGCGCAGGAAGGCGGTTTCGCCGGGATCGTTGGTGGTGACGGGATAGGCGGGGTGCCAGTCGAGCGTGCAGGTGGCGTTGCCGGCGGCGCAGGTGTGCTCGGCGATGCGGCGGATGCGGCCTTCCAAGCCGGCGCGTGTCGCTTCGTTGAACGTGCGGACCGTGCCCTTGAGCGCGACGCGGGGCGGAATGACGTTGTACGTCGTGCCGCCGTTGAACGCGCCGACCGTCACCACGGCCGGCTCGACGGGATCGATTTCGCGGCTCACGACGCGTTGCACGGAACCGACGAACTCGGCCGCGACCACGATCGGATCGATCGCGGTGTGCGGCATTGCGCCGTGTCCGCCGCGTCCTTCGACGACCAGATCGAATTGGTCGACCGCCGCCATCATCGGACCGGGCTTCACGCCGATGATCCCGCTCGGCAGGATGCACGAAATGTGCAAGCCGTATGCGCGTTCGATCGCGAAGCGCTCGAGCAACCCGTCGTGCAGCATCGCCCTCGCTCCACCGCCGCCCTCTTCGGCCGGCTGGAAGACGAACGCGATGCGACCGCGCAGTTCGTCGGTGCGGCCCGCGAGCACGCTCGCTGCGCCCAGCAGCATCGCGACGTGCGCGTCGTGACCGCAGGCGTGCATGACGCCGTCGTTGCGCGAGCGATAGGGGACGTCGCTCTCCTCGTGCATGGGCAGCGCGTCCATGTCGGCCCGCAGCATGATCGTCGGGCCGTCGTGCGCGCCGCGCAGCAGGCCCACCACACCGGTCTCCCCGATCTGCCCGTGCACCTCGAATCCGAGATCGCGGAGCCGCTCGGCCACGATGCCGGCCGTGCGGGCCTCGCGGAAGCCGAGCTCGGGATGCGCATGCAGGTCACGGCGAATCGCAACGGCGTCGGCGAGCAGTTCAGGAGCGACGGTCAGCCCGGCCATGGGGCCCGGTTCGCGCTGGGGTTCCGGGAGCCCGCCGCCGTGATGCGGAACGCGAACGGCATGCGGACCGACATCGATACGCTGGTCCCGGCCGGGGCGCCGAGCATCGCGCTGGCGCGGCTGATGGCCGGCAACGAGCGTTTCCGCACCGGAAAGCGGACCTTTCCGCCCTACCAGGAGCCCTTCGGCGAGCCGCAGGCCCCTTACGCCACCCTGCTGACCTGCGCGGATTCGCGGGCTGTGCCCGAGATCGTCTTCGACGAGGGGCTCGGGCAGTTGTTCGTCTGCCGCGTCGCCGGCAACAGCGCTGCCGACATCGTCACCGGCTCGCTCGAGTTCGCGGTGGCGGTCCCCAAGGTGCCGCTGCTGGCGGTCGTCGGCCACAGCGAGTGCGCCGCTTGCAGCTACACCCTGGAAGCCTACGATGCGGGCCGCCTCCCCGACGGCAGCCTGGCTGCCGTGGTCCGGGCGGTCGTCCCGGCCGTCCGGCTGCTGCCGCCCGGCCTGCCCCCGCAGGAGCGGATGCCGCGCCTGGTCGCGCTCAACGCCGAGCTGACCGCCAAGACGCTGGCGATGGACCCGGTCATCCACCGGGCCCGCGTGGCCGGCACGCTCGGCATCGTGTGGGGCGTGCACGACCTGGCCAGCGGCGAGGTCCGCTTCGCCGGACTGCCCCCGGTGGGTTGACACCGGGAACCCCCACCTGGTTCAATCAGCCCACATGTCCCGTTCGTATCTCCTTGCCTGGTATTTTGGCTGCACGGCTCTCGTGTCGGTCGAGTTCGGCAACGCGTAACGCAGGGACGAGCGACTGCACCGCGAGCCCCTCGCCGACACGGCGGGGGGCTCGCTGCTTTTCTCGAGGCACATGACGCCATCCGAACCCGCGCCGGCGGTCCGTGTTCCCGGCGACAAGTCGATCGCGCACCGCTCGCTGATGCTGGCGGCGCTCGCGCACGGCCGCTCGCGGATTCACAACCTGCCGCGCGGGCTCGACGTGCTCTCGACGCAGCGCGTGCTGCGCGGCCTGGGCGTCGCGATCACGACCGAGGGCGACGTCACCCTCGTCGACGGTCGCGGCGGCGATTTCGTCGAACCACGCGAGCCGCTCGACTGCGGCAACAGCGGCACCACCATCCGCTTGATGAGCGGGCTGCTGGCGACGCGACCGATCACCGTGACGCTCGACGGCGACGCCTCGCTGCGGCGCCGTCCGATGCGACGGGTCGCCGATCCGCTGGCGGCGTTCGGCGCGCGGCTCACCTTGACCGACGCCGGGACGGCGCCGATCACGATCGCGGGAAACGGCGAGGCGCGCGGTATGCCGCTGTTCGTCGCGGTCCCCAGCGCGCAAGTGAAGTCGGCGCTGATCCTGGCCGCGCTCGGCGCGCACGGCCACTCGCGCGTCACCGGCGAGCTGACGACGCGCGATCACACCGAGCGGCTCTTGCGAGCGTTCGGCGTCGTGTGCGCATTTGACGGCGAGGCACTGGTCGTCGACGGGCCGGCGCGCCTGCTGGCAACCGAGGTGACCGTCCCCGGCGATATGTCGAGTGCCGCGTTTCTGCTCGCTGCTGCCGCCGTCGTGCCCGGTGCGCGGGTCGCGATCGACGAGGTCGGTCTGAATCCCACCCGCATCGCCTTCCTCGACGTCCTGCGGCGCTTCGGGGCGCAGGTGGAGGTCGTCGAGACCAACCCTGGCGCCGAGCCGCGGGGCCGGGTGACCGTGCGCGGCGGCCCGCTGCGCGCGATCGCGATCGAGCCCTGGGAGGTGCCGGGCCTGATCGACGAACTGCCGATCATCGGCGTGATCGGTGCCTTCGCCGACGGGACGACGACGGTGCGCGGCGCGAGCGAATTGCGCTTCAAAGAATCGGATCGCATCGAGAGCTTCGCAGCGGCGGCGCGCGCCTTGGGCATCGAGGTGACGACGGCGCCCGACGGGTTCGCCGTGCGCGGTCCCGCGCGATGGCGCTCGGGCGCGGTGGTGACTGCCGGCGATCATCGTATCGCGATGGCGTTTCTCGTTGCCGGGCGCGCTGCCGGCGTCGCGGTCGCACTCGACGACCCCGACTGCATGGCGGTCTCGTTCCCCGGCTTCGCCGGGGCCCTGGAGGCGGTGGCGTGAAGCGGGCGGCGGTGATCGGCCACCCGATCGCGCACAGCCGCTCGCCCGAGCTGTTCGCGCGCTTTGCGGCGGCCAGCGGTGTCGCCCTCGAGTACCGCGCCGTCGACATCGCGCCGGACCAGCTCGCACCGACGTTGCGTGCGTGGCGTGCCGATCCCGATTTCGTCGGCTGCAACGTCACCTTGCCACACAAGGAACGTGCACTCGTACTCGCCGATCGCGTCGAGCCGGCGGCAAAGGCGTGCGGTGCTGCCAACGTGCTCACGCGGACCGACGGCCTGCTGGTCGCCGACAATACCGACGTCGCCGGGGTGAAGGCGGGGCTGGCCGCGCACGGCATCAGCCTGCACGGTGCGCGGGTCGCGGTGCTGGGCGCGGGCGGCGCCGCGCGCGCCGTCGCCGAGGCGGCCCGCCGCGCCGGCGCGCGCACGATCGTGATCGCCGCACGCGATGCTCACCGGGCGCAGGCCGTTGCTGCTGACTTCGGTGCAAGCGCGTGCCGGCTCGACGCCGTGCCGCTGGCCGACGTCTACGTCAACGCAACGCCGGTCGGGATGGTCGGCCAAGATCAGCGCTCGCTCTTGCCGCCCGACGCGCCGGTCGGCGCGGCGGCCTTCGACCTCGTCTACACGCCCGAGGACACGCCGTTCTTGCGCGCGGCGCGCACGCGCGGCTTGCGTGCGGTGCCGGGCACGGCGATGTTCCACGCGCAGGCCGCCGCGACGTTCGAGCGCTGGTTCGGCTTCGCCCCCAAGGAGACGTCGGTATGAGTTTGCGCTATCTCACCGCGGGCGAGTCGCACGGACCGATGCTGGTCGGCATCCTCGACGGCATGCCCAGCGGCCTGCGGCTCGACACCGCGACGCTGCTCGCGCAAGCGCAGCGGCGCAAGCTCGGCTACGGCCGCGGCAACCGGCAGAACATCGAGACCGATGAAGTACGCATCGTCGGCGGAGTACGGCGCGGCAAGACGAACGGTGGTCCGATCGCGCTGGTGCTCGAGAACCGCGATCACGTGCGCTGGGCCGAGATCATGCGCGTTGACGAACCGGACGACGACGCGCCGGCGCAGCGCGCGGTCTTCATCCCGCGTCCCGGTCACGCCGACCGCATCGGTGGGATCAAATACGATCTGGCCGACATGCGCGACGTGCTCGAGCGCGCGAGCGCGCGCGAGACGGCGATGCGGGTCGCGCTCGGCACCGTCGCGCGCACGTTCCTCGGCGCGTTGGGCGTCTCGCTGCACAGCCGCGTGGTGCGCATCGGCCGCGCCGTCGACGAGACGCCCTGGCGCGAGGTGACGCCGGAGGAGATCGACGCCTCGCCGGTGCGCGCGCTCGACGATGCGGCGGCGGCGGCAATGATCCAAGAAATCGAGACGGCGAAGGCCGCGGGCGACTCGCTCGGTGGCGTCTTCGAAGTCGTCGCGCGCGACGTTCCCGTCGCGTTGGGATCGTACGCGCAGTGGGATCGGCGGCTCGAAGGCGAGGTCGGTAAAGCGTTCCTCTCGCTCAACGCGATCAAGGGCGTCGAAGTCGGACTGGGGTTCGGGGCTGCGGCCCGGCGCGGATCGGAAGCGCACGACGCCTACGAGCCTGATCCGCGCACGCGCACCCGCTACCGCACCAACCGCGCCGGCGGCATCGAAGGCGGGATGACGACCGGCCAGCCGATCGTCGTGCGGGTCGGCATGAAGCCGATCGCAACGCTGATGAACCCGCTCGACTCGGTCGACCTGCGCACCGGCGAGGCGACGAAAGCGTACATCGAACGCAGCGACACCTGCGCGGTGCCGGCGGCGGCGGTGATCGGCGAATCGTTGCTCGCGCTCGTGCTGGCCGACGCGGTGCTGACCAAGTTCGGCGGCGACACCGTTGCCGAGATTCAGGAACGCGTGCGGGGCTGGGAGACGACGGCCCGTGCCCGCTAACGTCTGGCTCTGCGGTCCCCCCGGCGCGGGCAAGACCAGCGTTGCACCGCTGCTCGCCGCGCTGCGCGGGCTCGACGCGGTCGACATCGACCGGCTGGTCGAGAACGAAGACGGCCGGCGCATCGTCGAGATCGTCGATCAGGACGGCGAGTCGGCCTTTCGCGAGCGCGAGCGCGCCGCGATCGCGCGCGTCGCGACCCGCGGCGGAACGGTCGTGTCGCTCGGCGGGGGCGCCCTCGAAGACGAAGAGAACCGTCGCACCATCGCGTCGAGCGGGATGCTGATCTTTCTCGACGCCTCGCTGGAGACGTGCCGGCTGCGCACCTCGCGCGAGGCGGGGCAGCGGCCATTGCTGCGGGAGCAGGGTGCGCTGGCGCGGTTGCACGCCGGCCGCCGCGCGCGCTATCTCGCCGCCGACGTGCAGGTTCGCGTCGACGGCCTTTCTCCGGCCGGCGCGGCCGACGCGATCGATCGTGCGTTGCGCGAGGAAGTCGACGTGCGCGTCAATGCCGCCAAGCCCTATGACGTCGCGATCGGCCGCGACTTGATCGACCGGCTGCCACGCCGCGCGCACCCGGATCCCGGCGGGCACGTCCTCATCGTCGTCGATCGCTGCGTGCGCGATCTCGCCGACCGCGTGCGGCGCGCGTACGATGACGCCGGTGTCGCCACCAGCATCCTCGAGGTGGAAGCGGACGAGTCGCTCAAGACGCTCGACGCGGTCGCCGGCTTGTGGGACAGCTTCGCCGCGGCGAAACTCGACCGGCGCGGCATCGTGGTCGGGATCGGCGGCGGGACGATCGGCGACGCGGTCGGTTTCGCTGCCGCGACCTTCCAGCGCGGCGTCCCGTTCGTTGCGGTTCCCACGACGCTGCTCTCCGCGGTCGACGCGGCGATCGGCGGCAAGACCGCGATCAACCTGAGCGCCGGCAAGAACCTGGTCGGCACGGTGACGCAGCCGGGGCTGGTCGCGATCGTCCCGCAGGTGTTGCGTCGCCTGCCACGGCGCGACGTCGTCTCGGGCTACGGCGAGATGCTCAAGTACGGTCTCGCGCTCGACGCCGCACTGTACCGGGCGCTGCGCGAAGGCGAACAGGCGCTGCTCGACGATCCCGCCAGCGCCCTGCACGCGATCGCGCGCTGTGTCGAGCTGAAGGCCGAGATCGTCGCGCTCGACGAGGAGGATCGCGACGGCGTGCGCGCGATCCTCAATTTCGGCCACACCGTCGGCCACGCGCTCGAGAAGGTCGCCGGCTACGGCACGCTGCGCCACGGCGAAGCCGTGATCGTCGGGATGCGCGCGGCGCTCGCGCTCTCGGTCGCACGCGGGCACCTCGACGCAGCGGCTGCGACCGAGCCCGACGCGCACCTCGCCGCCCTGCCGGTCCCCGACGCCTGGCGCGACCTCGATCCGGCCGCCGTCGTCGCCGCGACCGCGAACGACAAGAAACGCCACGCGCACGGCACGCAATTCGTCCTCCTCGACGACATCGGCAGTTCGCGGCTCGACGACGGCGTGACGCCCGACGACGTACGTACCGCGCTCGCCGGGATTGGCCTGGGATGAAGATCCTCGTCGTCAACGGACCCAACCTCAACCTGCTCGGCGAACGCGAACCGGACGTCTACGGCCGCGCCACGCTCGACGATCTCGAGCGCGCGGTCGCGAAGCGCTGCAAGCGCTACGGTTGGAAGGTGAAGTTCTTCCAATCCAACCACGAGGGCGCGATCATCGACGAGCTGCACGCGCGCCGCGGCTGGGCCGACGCGATCGTGATCAACCCCGGTGCTTTCACCCACTATTCGTACGCGATCCGCGATGCGATCGCGGCGATCGGCGTGCCGACTGCCGAAGTCCACCTCTCCGACGTCGACAACCGCGAGGACTTCCGCCGCATCTCCGTCGTGCGCGACGTGTGCGTGCACCGCTTTGCCGGGCGTGGCATCGACTCGTACCTCGACGCCCTCGAGGCGTTCGCGACGACGAACGGCGCCGCGTGATCGGCCGCCGGCTCGGCGCGAGCGGCCCCGCGATCGGTGCGATCGGCCTGGGCTGCATGGGGATGTCGGAGTTCTACACGCCGGTCCCCGAGCCCGAAGCGATCGCGACGATCCATCGTGCACTCGAGCTCGGCGTCACCCTGATCGACACCTCCGACATGTACGGCATGGGCGCCAACGAACGGCTCGTCGGACGAGCGCTGCGCGACCGCCGCGACCGGGCTTTCCTCGCCACCAAGACGGGCCTGCTGCGACGCGCCGACGATCCGGCATGGCGCGGCCGAGACGGCCGTCCCGAACACATCCGCACCGCGATCGACGCGTCGCTCGCGCGCCTGGGCGTCGACGTCGTCGACCTCTACTACCTGCACCGCGTCGACCCGCAGGTGCCGATCGAAGAGACGGTCGGCGCGATGGCCGAACTGGTCCAAGCCGGCAAGGTGCGCTGGCTCGGCCTCTCCGAGACGACTGCCGAGGAACTGCAGCGGGCGGCAGCAGTTGCGCCGATCGCAGCGCTCCAGAGCGAGTACTCCCTGTTCACCCGCGACATCGAGCGCAGCGGCGTGCGCGCCGCCGCCCGCGCGCTCGGAATCACGCTCGTGGCCTACGCGCCGCTCGGGCGCGGGATGCTCACGGGTGCGATCCGCAGCACCGACGCGCTCTCCGCCGACGACCTGCGGCGCCGCGTCCCCCGCTTCGACGAGGCCAACCTCGCGCACAACCTCGCGCTGGTCGACGGCCTGACTGGGCTCGCCCACCAGCACGACTGCACGCCCGCCCAGCTCGCCCTCGCCTGGGTCCTCGCACAGGGCGACGACGTCGTCGCGCTGCCAGGCTGCGAGCGGGTCGCGCACCTGGAGGAAAACGCCCGCGCCGCCGACGTCAGGCTCGACGCCGCAACACTCGCCCGCATCGACGCGCTGATCCCTCCGCACGCCGCCGCGGGCGCCCGCATCCGCTAGGGGATCGTCCTTTGCAGGTGGGCGTCGCCGCGGACGAGCTGCGCCTGCAGCGTCGCGCTCGGCGCCTGGCCGGGCAGCACCGTCTCGAGGCGATCTTGCGGCGCGATCGTCACCGAGCCCCAGCGCGGAAACGACGACGTATGACCGGACACGGTCACGCTGAAGCCGCCGGGAATGCACGCGAACACCGCCCGGCAATTCGGCCGCCGCACCACGCGCCTTGCCCAATAGTCGCGATCTGACTATAATGACCATTATGACTTTATCGAAAAAGCTGTCCTCCCAGGGCGCCTGGACCGTGGCGGAGGCCAAAGCGAAGTTCAGCGAAGTCGTCGAGCGCGCGAAACGAGACGGCCCGCAGACCATCACGAAAAACGGACGTCTCACCGCCGTTGTCGTCTCCGTCGACGAGTGGGAACGAAAGGCACACCGCACGGGCTCGCTCGCGACGTTCTTCGCGGAGTCACCGCTCCGCGAGTCGGGTGTGGTTCTCGAGCGCGTCAAGGACGAACCGCAGCCGCCTGAACTATGAACTACTTGCTCGACACGAACATCGTCTCGGAGTGGACCAAGCCGCGCCCCAACGTCGGTATCGTTCGCTGGCTCGACGAGGTCGACGAGGACCGCATCTTCCTGAGCGTCGTGACGGTCGCGGAGGTTCGTTTCGGCATCGACGTCTTACCGGCGGGCGCGCGTCGCACGCGATTGGCTGCGTGGCTTTCGCACGATCTCATCGGACGATTCGAAGGTCGGATTCTTCCCGTCGACGCGGCCATCGCGGACCGATGCGGTCATCTCCTCGCACACGGTCGCACGATAGGTCGTCCCTTCGACGCGTTCGACGCACTTCTCGCTGCGACGGCCTCGTGCCACCATCTCACGCTCATCACACGGAATGTTCACGACTTCGAGCTGGCTGGTACGCTCCTCTACGACCCGTGGACGGACAACTGATCGGCGTTCGCTAGCCGACTTCCAACGATTCGCCGCTCTCGCCGGGGCCGCTGTCGAGCAGGGCGTGCAGGTGCGGGAGGAAGCGCGGGGCCGGGCCGCCGCGCAGTTCGGGCTCGATGACGTCGTGCGAGATGCCCGCGCCGCGCAGGTGCAGCACGCGCACGTTGGTGGCGCCGGCCTCGCGCCAGAGCGCGACGAGGCGGTCGATGGCGCCGTTGTTGACCCCCGTCTCGCCGGCGTTGCGGATGAGGTCGACGTCGCCGGCGGCCGGCGGTGCGAGGCGGGCGGCGGCGAACAGCTCGCCGGCGAGGCCCAGACCCGCGTTGAGCGCGTCGGTGGGGTAGCGCGGATAGCCGTGCGGCGGGTCGGTGCGACCGCGGTCGAACGGATTCCACCACAAGAAGCGGCGCGGGAGTCGGGTCAGCAATCGGCGCAGCGCGTCCAAACCGGCCGACGGGAACGGCCGGATGCCGAGCAGCGGCGCGATTGCGATCGCGCGCGTCACCCGCCGATCGCGCTGCGCGAGGTGCAGCGCCAGCACGCCGCCCATCGAGAAGCCGACCACGACGATCTCGTCGGCGAGGGCCGCGGCGGTGTCGACGATGCGCGTCCCCTGCGCGCGCAGCTCGTCGGCGGTCAGTCCGGCCAGCGCGTCGGTCATGCGGTCGGCGTGACCATGGCGCGGCAGGCGCGGGATCAGGACCGTCTCGCCGCGCGCATGGCGCGCGATCGCAAAATCGCGCCACGAGCGCGGGCTGGCGGTCATGCCGTGCAGCAGCACGACCACACGCGCGGTCCGGCGGCCGTGCGTGAGCAGCGTCGAACGCATCTCCTCACCGAGCAAATGCTCTTCGCCGGCGTCCAACGCGGCGAGCAGCGTCGCGGGGTCGAGTTCGGTCACGTGTTGGCCAGCGCGATGAGCGCAAACGCGCGCTGGTCGGTGCGCAGCCCTTCGGCGCGCAGCACGTCTCGCAGCGTCTTCGCCGCTGCATGGGCGAACGCCGTCGAGGCTCCCGTTCGTTCCTCGGCGATTACGTTGGCGGCGAAGATCAGGTCGTCGACGGCACGCACGATCCCCTCGTGAATCGCGCGCTCGGCATCGCGCTCGACGATGCGCGTCCCCGCCGCGCCGCGCGCCAGCATCAGCACGTAGTCGAGTGCGGCTGCGGTCGCCAGCACGCGCGGGGTGTGCGCACGAAAGCCCTCGATTTCGCCGAAGTCACGCGCGGCGTGCATGAGCGCCTCTTGCAGCGCTACGACGAAGTCCGCTCGGTCAATGCCCATAACACCGCTACCTGCGTCTTGGCGTCTTGCAGCTCGCCGGCGCGAATCTGCCGCCACAATTCGGCGAGCGGGAAGATCCCGGTCTCGATCTGCTCGTCCTCGTCGAAGTCGGTCGCGCCGACGTCGTACCCCTCGGCCACACAGAAATGCAGCAGTTCGGTACAGAAACCCGGCGCCGAGTAACCCGAGAAGAGATGCGTCATGCGACGCGCGCGATACCCCGTCTCCTCGCGCAGCTCACGCATCGCTGCCGCGACCGCGGTCTCGCCGGGATCCATCCCGCCGGCCACCGCTTCCCAGGTGTCGCGTCCCACGGGGTGCCGATACTGCTTGACGAGCAGCATCGTGTCAGGCGTCGGCTGCACGATGACGACGACCGCGCCGCTGTGCTCGACGACCTCGACGTCGTGCGTGCGGCCACCCGGCGCCGGCAACGTGTCGACCCGCAGGTTGACGACGCGACCCTCGTAGATCCGTCGGCTCTTCAGAACCTCCATGCTTCCTCTCTCGTACCCTGGCCCGATCAGCCTGGCGGCGGCAACTGCGGTCGCTCGGGCGCATCGCGCAGTGCGTCCTCGAGTGCCGCCATCACGGCCAGCACGACGTCCTCGCGCCAGTGCCGCGCGACGACCTGCACCGCGATCGGCAAACCGGCGCTGCCCGTCTCGACGGCCGCCGCCGCCCGGCCGACCAAATCGCGTCCGGCCGTACGCGGCACCGCCTCGTCGGGTCGCACCCGCGTAATCGGCACCGCACCCGCCGGCATCCCGAGCAGATTGTAGAGCATCGCATAGCTGGCGGCGCTGCTGAGATAATAGCTGCTGCCGTGGGTGAGCGCCGGCAGCGCGTGCGGCGGGCAGAGCAACGCGTCGATCCCGGCGCGGTCGAGC
>Ga0181531_10001055_pt1 | contig 17855 bp, 17 predicted proteins | sample PEATcosm2014_Bin_38_FD_119743 | JGI IMG/M metagenome (GOLD analysis project Ga0181531, IMG submission 119743) | Peatland microbial communities from MTU Mesocosm Facility, Houghton, MI, USA - PEATcosm2014_Bin11_10_metaG | ecosystem: Environmental > Terrestrial > Soil > Wetlands > Peat | place... | reverse complement strand
TTTCTGCTGGACTCGAGACTGGACTCTGAGCCATTCAATTGGACCACGCGCTGGAGGCGAGGTGACCTCACAGTGGTGATTTCGATCTGGCGATTCTGGTCCTTGGGGCCGCTCTGGGCGTGCTGCCGCAGGTAGAGAGCACGAGAGCCAGGCTCCTGAGTGGGACCACTACGGCTGCTCCCTCATCCAACCACGCTAGCGACGACCCTAAACGGATGGAATCATCCGATTAATTTGAGGAGTAGCCTTGGTCCCGTCAAGCCCTGGCATCATGGTCCTCGTGGGCAAAGTCCAAGGGACAGCAGGGGGTGATCGCCGACCGCGTAGCGATGGCGTAGCCAACCGGGAACGCCTCCTCGCCTCAGCTGCCATCGCGATCAGGCGGCAGGGTACAGGGGTGCCTATGTCCACGATCGCAGCCGCGGCCGGCGTCGGTGTTGGAACGCTGTATCGGCACTATCCATCACGCGAGGCCCTGCTCACGGCGCTCACTAACCGGTCCTTCAAAATGGTGCTCGTCGCAGTGCAACGTGCCGCAAATTCCGACCAGACCGGAATTGAGTGCATCCGTCTCTTTCTCGACAGCATGATCCAGCACGGAGCCGAACTTGTGCTCCCCATGCACGGTGGTCCTATACCCGTTGATCAGGCCAACCTGATCATCAGAGCCCAGTGCCACGACACGCTCGACGAGATCCTGAGCCGTGGCCGCCGTGACGGCACCATCCGACCCGACCTCACCGCTCTCGACATCGTCATGTTTGGAGCGATGATCGCGCAGCCACTCCCGACCGCGCCCCACTGGAAGCGGACTGCCCAGCGACAGGCAGCCATCTTCCTCGACGGCCTCGCCGCGACCACGGCGGCACCACTCCCGAACAGGAGAGGCGATTTGGGCTCGCAGCAGGACCGCTCCACTGAGGCAACCTGAAACGGAGTTCGGCGGTGGCAGGGTTGACACTCATCGCATCGAGCGGAGGCCGAAGAGCTCGCCATCTTTCGGATGGAGTTTCGGTCCTCGTCACCGCTCCGTCGAGGAGGCGAGTGCCATCCGTTCGGCGACGACGCGTGCGGCGGAGGTCATCATGTCGAGGTAGCCGGGGAGAGTTGCAGGAGCATCCTCGACTTGGAGGAAGACGCTGACCTCGTCGTACTCTCCCGGCTCGAGATCACCCGAACGGCCGGCAACAGGCTCCTCGATGCCGACAGTCCAAACCTGGACCTGCTGTTTGAGCCGGTATCCAGGGATGTAGGCGGCCACGCCCGCGACCATCGCCTCAATGGACGCCCGCACGTCACCCCTTGCCTCCTCGTCGAGGGGAGCGGTGAGGCACCGCACCGTGTCCCGCATGATCAGCTGCCGTTCTGCCGAGTTGACAACCATGATGGCCTTACCCCGTGCGGCTCCACCTACCGCTTCGATGGCCGCGCTGGCAGTCTCGGTGAGCTCCCTGATGTGGGCTTGTGCACCCGGGCCTGCAGGTTCTGAGGCGATCGTCGTGACGATCTCGCCGTAATGCACAGGCGTGACTTGACTGATTGCGGCGACAATCGGGACGGTGGATTGTCCTCCGCAGGTCACCATGCTGACGTACGGCGCGTCCAGGTGCTGTTCGAGATTGACGGCGGGGACGATGTAGGGGCCGACCGGAGTGGGAGTGAGGCCGATAAGTTGCTTGTCGTACTGCGCCAGCCTGGCGGCGTTCAGCCGGTGAGCCTCGGCGAAGGTGGCGTCGAAGACGATCTTGATCTCATCGAAGTCGGGGAGGCCAACCAACTCATCAAAGCCTGAGACGATGGGGATACCTAGCTGCGTGGCTAATGCAATCCCTTCGGAGTCTGGGGCGGTTCCGATTATTGCGGCGACCAGAAGGGATGACGACAGAAGCCGGATCTTTGTCAAGAGGTCGACGGCTGTGCTCCCCAAGCCGATAATGGCGACCTTCGTCGTGCTCAAGTTGACTGCTTCTGGCCGACACCGAGCGGGAGCGCGCTTGGTGCGCTGGGCAATCTGGACAACCGACCGAGACGGGTTGGGGTTCTCGGTGGCCAGACTCGCGGTACCGGTCCCTCGTGCTGGAAGCGCCGGATCTGCGACGACGCCGTCTGAGAGTGCCTTCCAGGCTCACCTGTCACCCCAAAGGAAGGCACAAGAGGGATCGTCGTAGTGGCCGTCCACGAAAGCCTGGACGTGTATATTTTTATCGATGGCTCCATGTTGTCGAGGCGGTTTCCTTAAACGGACGGTTTCGTCCGATTAAAAATGTACAACCATCCCAAGACCCCGTCAAGACGGGGCCTAGCCTCGTCTCCCACGCCTGGTCCGATTGAGTGGCGGAGGCCATCGACCAGGAGACCTGGCCCTGGAAGTCTGGTGGTCAGCCCACCGGGGCCCTCGGCGTAGCAGCCCACCCCGGTGTCAATCTCGTGCGTCCTCGCTTCGCTGCGGGCGCTCCACGTTGACACTGCGGCCCCGTCGCCTGCTCCAAAAGCGAATATGCACCGAGCCTCCGGTTCGCGCGGCCAAAAGAAGCCCTGCATAACCCTCTTGACAAGCCGTTCCACATCAGACCGGTCATCGATCTCTCGACACCCCCGGGCGCAGCAAGGCATCCTATGAAAACCGCTCTCAACCTGGGACTCTGAGGTAAGTGAGCTGGCCGAGATCGGTCTCCCTTTCGCTCTCACCTGGCGGCACACTCGTTAGGGCTATGGCCTGGCGGCGAGCAGGTCCCGCCATGGCGGGACGCTCAGTCCGCCTGGGGGACGATCAGTAGCGGAGTCCGGGAGTGCGCCGCTACCGCCGACGCAACGCTGCCAAGCAGATGTCCCGTGAGTCCACGACGGCGGTGGGCGCCGAGCACAATCACACTCGCGTTGTGCTCCTGGGCTGCGGCGATGATCCCCTGCCAGATGGGCGATGCCTCGATCGCGAGGCCGTGCGCGTGGAAGCCAGCCTTGTTGGCCAGGGATGCTCCGTACGCAGCGGTCTCCCCAGCTGCCTTCTTCACCTCGCTGGCCGACCTGGCATCGAAGTGACGCTTACTGATCGGGGTAAAGCCGACATCCGCTGGCTGCCATACACACAGAACGAGTGCGTCACGGCCGACGGGCCACTGACGGCTTGCTTGTTGGATTGCGAGCGCGGCGAGCGCTGACCCGTCGTAGGCAAAGAGCACCGGGCGGGTGGGCAAGGGAACTGCCTCAGTTTCGCGGTCCGTCGGCGCCATATCAGGCAGCCTTTTGGGTCTTGGGGAGTGGGGTGTCCGAACTCGGGCCGGTCGAGTTAGGGCGAGTCAGGCCAGAGCGGACTTTCGCCAGCAGCAGTGGCGAGTGCCACGCGGGGTCCTCGCCTTCTAGGTAGTGGTCGATGTCTGCCGCTTGCGGGAGGGCGCCGCCCAGTACGTAGAGCACGACAGGGATAACAGCGCCAGCGAGCGCGATTCCGAGGCCGATCCACAGAACGAAATGGATGCCAGCATCGAGGTTACCCCCCACGGTGACGGCGAGGTACCCAAAGATCGGAGCGATCATGAACGCCGCCACCGCCCGCAGCAACTCCACCAACGCGAACACGCGGCCTAGGCCCGGAGCGGGCAGCGAGAAGCCGACCCCGAACAGTGCGGGCGCGACCGTCGCCCCAAGACCGATCCCGGTCAGCCCCGCACCGATCAGCGTCGCTGCGGGACTCGAGGGCACTCTGATCAAGAAGACCGCGATCCCGGCGGCCAGGAACACCATGCCGGCCAAGGGGAGAAAATGGAGCGCACGGGTCCTGAGGACAGCTCCGAACGCAATCGCAGAGATCACCGCGCCCCCAACCTCCGGCAAATAGAGCAGACCGACATGAAGCGGAGCGTAACGAGCGGCGAGCGCCTCGCCGGTGAGCGCGGTCAGCGACACCGACGCTGCGGCCGCGCACAGGGCAAGCACGATCCCCGCGACGGGCATCGTGCTGGTCAGCATCACGCGAACGCTTAACAATGGGCGCTTCGCGCGGTACTGATAGACGATCAGGACGACGATCGCGGCGACGCCGCCCAGCAACGGTCCGAGAGTCTCGGCGGTTAGGAAGGGGTGGGTCAGGAGTTCCGAGGCGCCGAAAAACGCCGCCACGCAGCCAACGATCGCCAGCACGATCGCCGGGAGATCCTGCGGCGAGTCGGGATTCGCAGCCGGCGCATCGTCGAACGTCAGGATTGCGAAGATCAGCGCACCGCCCGCGACCGCGGCGAGAATCCAAAACAGCGTCCGCCACGCGTGAAAATGCGCCTGCAGCCCGCCGATCACCGGACCGAGGGCAACTGCTCCAAAGACGCAGACGTTGATGATGACCGCCGTCCTTGGCAGCTTGGATGCCGGAAACCCTGTCACCAGCGTCGGCACGGCAGCGATTAACAACAGGCTCGTGCAGAGGCCCTGAAGCACATGGCCGGCGATGTACATGCCCGGATCCTGGGCAGCTGCCGCTAATACCGAACCGATCACGAGAAGGGTGGCGTAGGCGATCAGCATCCTCCGCTGCGGGAGGTGCTGGGAGAACGCGACCGCCAATACCGTGCCGGCCGCGTAGGCGGCGTTCGCCATGCCTGAACTCAGGCTCATCGTCTGCAGGCTCATGTGTAGATGCGCAGCGATGATCGGCGTCAGCGGGCTCAGCGCAGAGGAAAGCGCTAGGTACGGGACTAATGCCAGCATCACCATCAGCGCCAGTGCCGGATACCGGCCGGCCAATAGTCCCTGGCGCATCAGAGATCCCTTCCATTGAAGCTGACGCGGTCAGTCGGCTCGAACTGAGCTAGCACACCGTCTCGGCTGACCAAACGCGAATGACACGTCGTCGCTGTCATCGAATCGACGCCTGTCAGCCCGCTAGGTGATCGGGTCGCCCGGAGCAACCGGACACTGGCGAACTGGAGCAACGCTCGGCCTTCTGGGTCCACTTGGTCGGCTGGAGATGAGCACCTTCTCCTCGCCCGGCAGGCGAGCACCCGCATCGCGCGGGTCTTCTCGGACGAGCCGGAGGGAAATACGGGCGTCTGCCGAGCTCATATTCGGGTATCGCCGGCTCATGCGACGCCCCAACTTCGCCGGCAGAGCGCCATGCCTCGGCGAATCGTGAACATCTCTTCAACGTCATGCCGCATCAGGAGGAAAAAAGCCACCGGGCGGTAACTGCATATCAATGATGGTGTATCGATCGACGTACGCGTCTCTTCGACGGATCGCGTATGTCTCGCCCGCCGGCTCGAGGTGATCCTGGGTTGGGTCGTCACTCCGTCGAACCGGCATAAGCTTCAGTGACGGTTGGTCCACCAGAGTCGCGGAGGTGTTTGGCAAAGGCGGGTTGATCAATTCGATCACTGTTCTGCTCCTTCTCGGACGGCTTGGGTCGTGTGTTGGGCTAGGACGTGACGCACGATCTCGTCGGGTGATTCCTCGGGCAAGAAGTGGGCACATCCCGCGACGGCGCCCCCGCCTACGGTCTCTGCGACCATCGCAACCATTTCACGGACCCGGTCGCCTTGGGCTCTTTCTCCACCGAGTGCCACGACTGGCACTTGGACTTTGTTATAGACAAGCGGAGCTGTCTGCTCCATCGTGATGAACGCTGCCCGGTAGACGCCCATGGCGCCGAGAACGCCCTGGGTTCCGGAGAACGTCCGCAGGTACTCGTTGACCGCGGCCGGCTCGATCGAGCGCACCGTGATGGGGTCTCGGTCAAAGAACCATCTCAAAAATGCCCGTTCGTTGCCGACTACAAGCCTCTCCGGCGCGTTTGGTGCGAGCGAAAGAAGCCACCACCACAGCGAGCCGGCGACTGTGGTGGCGGGGGTGTAGGAGATGACCTTGGTGAGTACCTCGGAAAGCATCACCGGTTCCTCCATATACAGGAGCCCGGCAATCTCCGCGGGGTGCTCGGCGGCCCACAGAAGGGCGGGCGGTGCGCCCATATCGTGGGCCACAAGGGTAATCGGCCTCGTGGCGCCGAAACCGATTCGACCGACGAGCGCCCTGAACTCTTCGGCCAGGGCACGTCCGTCGTAGCCCACGGTGCCTGACGGCTTGTCGGAGTCACCGTAGCCACGCATATCCGGAATCAAAACGTCCAAGCCCGCGTCGGCCAATGCCGGTGCCACTTTACGCCACGTGTAGCTCGTGCCGAGGAACCCGTGCCAGAGCAGGACCGGGGGGCCGCCGGGGGGGCCGCCTCTCCGGTAATGGATATGCACCCCGTCTATGTTCGCGATCGCTGTTGCGAACCCGGCGATCGGGGCAGTCTGAGCGAGGTCGGTCATCTCGTAGTTCTGCGGTCCATGTAGGGCCGTAGCTCTCGGCTCGCCCCCACGACTACTAGATATCGCTGCATATCTTTTCTCCTTAATGCCAAGTTGCCTTAGGTCGCTGGAAGTGGAGTAAGCGTCGCTGAACGGAACCCAGGGAGGACGCTGCGGCCCGAACTATCAGTCCGAAGGCGAGGCCACCGACTTGCAAGGTGTCGGCCGCGGCGGGGTGTGGCTCGCGGGCTGGGATCGAGGTGTGCCGACCTGCCTGTTCGGTCAAGCTGCGGCAGTCGCCGATTCCATGGTCGGATAGTCGGTGCACCCATAGGCGTCGCCGCCGTAGGAGGTGACGCGGTCGGTGGCGCTGACTGGTGCGCCACTCGATAGCAATGGGACAAGGGGGGCTCCTGGCAAAGTAGGTGCGGTGTAGTTGAGCCACACCCAGGATTATGTCAGTCAACTTATCATGGACCTGATATAATGTAAAGCGTGAGGTAGGCTGTTGAGAGGAGGATGCCGTGGACCAGGACTTCAGTGAGCGGCTGCCGTACACCATGAGGATGGTGTCCCAAGCCCTCTCCCAGCAGCTCGAGCGCACACTGCGACCGCTCGGATTGACCCACGCCCAGCTGGCCGCCCTGACGCAGCTAGGACTGGAACCATCGAGTGGTTACTCGGGGGCCGAGTTGGCGAGCCGAGCTGGGGTGACTCCGCAGTCCATGTCGACCGCCGTCGCGTCGCTCCTGGAGCGGGACCTGGTCGTCCGCACTCCACACCCGACCCACGGACGGGTGCTCGAAGTGCGCATTACCCCCGAAGGCGCCGCCCTTCTCGCCCGAGCCCAGTCCGCTGCCAAAACAGTGGAGGACCGCGCTGTCGCGCAACTCTCCGAAGCGGAATATACCCAGCTGAAGGGTCTCATCTACAAGTTGATGCAGACCCTTGACATTTACGTCATAGGACGCACCTCCCTATGATCACGGAGTCATCTAGGCGGAGTCGTGAGGCCGTCGACCACGACCGCGACGAGTCGTTGGGCGCGTTCTTCGGGCAGTGGCTCTTGCCAGAGAAAGCCAAGCAATGGCCAGAAGTCTTCAGCATCGAGATCGCCTCGTAGCTCGCCAGCTTTTACTTCGGCGTCGAGCAATGACTGCACGGCGTCGAGCACCAGGGGCCGCGATCGCTCGCTGCTTGCCTGGCGGGTAGCTGCGGCGAGCACGACTCGCGAGAGGCCGCGCTTGACGCGACCGTAGGCGGCCAACTCGACGAGCCAACGACGCATCGCTTCGCGCGGGGGGATGGGCAGAGGAGAGCTGGGCGACCGCAGCAATCAGGCGTTCGACATCGGCGTGATATGCCGCACTGTACCCGTCGGGACCGCTCGAGGGAGACGACGATGAAGATCGAAGATCAGGTCATCGCTGTCACTGGGGCGAGTGCCGGCATTGGCGAGGCCACGGCGCGGCTACTGGCCGCGAAGGGTGCGTGGGTCGGTCGGGTCGCCCGGCGCCAGGACAGGCTGGCGCGCATCGTGGCCGAGCTCCAGGTCAGCGGTCGACACGCCGCGTCGCGCACCGTTGATGTCACCCGGCCAGGGGATCTACGCCAGCTCGTCGCGCGCCGTCGATCGGTTCGGTCGCCTCGACGCTCTCGTCTCAAACGCCGGGGTCGCCACTGTCGCCCCACTCGCCGACGGGAGCCTCGCCGATTGGGACCGGATGATCGACGTGAACCTCCGTGCGGTCATGCACGGGATCGCAGCTGCTCTCCCGGTGTTCACCGTTGCAGGGTTCTGGGCACTTCGTCACCATCACCTCCACCGCGGCCACAAAATAGGTCTCCGGACAAGGGGCGTACGCCGGCCAGTAAAGCGGGCGTACGCGGCCAGTAAAGCGGGCGTCCGCGCCCTTTGTGAAGTGCTGCGTCAGGAGACGGGGCCCGAGATCCGCGCCACGATGGTCTGCCCAGAGGCGACCGCCACCGAATTCGTCAGCGACCCACAGTCGCGCGAACAGATCGCAGCCATCGCGATGGCACCCGACGCCGTCGCCGAGGCGATCGCCTACGCGCTCGAGCAACCGAAGAGCGTCAACGTCGGCGAGATCGTGGTTCGTTCAGCTGCACAACCATGACCCCCGCAATGAACTCGACTTCGATAAGTAAGGGTGCATATGGCTGTACCAGTGCTGCCCTATGCAGTAGCTCTGGGCCCGCCGTTTCGGGCACGACGCCGCAGCGATGGGCAGCGTGCGCGATGACCGTCGGCATGGGGCTTCATAGCAACGGTGAGTAGTCCCGAGAAGACCTCTAAAGGTCTTAGTCACTCTCCATAATCAGACAGAACGGGTGACCTACAGGGTCCAGGGACACTCTGAAAGTCTCCCCGGGTTGGTAATCGGCTTTTCGAGCACCGATGCTAAGGACGTGACGTTCTCCCTCGTCGAGATCATCAACTTCAAAGTCGAGATGCATCTGTTTCGGTATGGTCCCATCGGGCCAGGTGGGCGCCACATAGTTCTCGACTGTTTGAAGACTCAAAGTCGGCAAGGAATCGTGCACCAAGTCGATGTCTGACACATCTTCCAGGGCGTCACCCGGCCGAGTCTCTAACGCAATGCCAGTAGGGCCGAGTAAACTTTGCGAGCTCGAAGGGGTCGGGACAGTCGAGCAAGACAAGGTGCAGTCGCGGAAATTTCATACCGCCACGTTAAGCCGCACTTCGATTTGCCGACCAACTGCCAAGTCTCCACTCGGAGATGTGCAAGTCGGCCCACCGTTGTGAATCCGCACGCTTGATGGTGTCTCGCCCAAGCTCCTGACGTTGGCACTTCATCAAGTACCCGTTAGTCGTTTTTACTTGTTGGCAACTGTCCACTATCGGACATAGCACCGTTCTTGACGGCTTCTCAGTCACCTGATATGTTGCCTGATACAGTCACTGGTCGATTGAGTTCGAACTGACGTCCCCGCATCAGCCACCCGATGAAGGAGCAGCAGTCATGAAGGTTCTCGCCACCGGAGCCACCGGCCAGTTCGCCGGACACGTCGTTTCCGCGCTCGTCGAGCGCGGGATCGACGTCCGCGCCGTGGTGCACGACCCCAACAAAGCCGATATCGCCCGCAGTTACGGAGCGACAGAGACAATCTCGGCCGACTTCACCGACCGGGCGAGCCTCGACGCGGCCCTAGACGGCGTAGACGGGGCCTTCCTCATCACCCCAGCTTTCCACCCGCAGGCCACCCAACTCGGCCTGACCTTTGTCGAGGCGGCAATTGCCGCCCGCGATGTCGGCAAAGTTGTGTACAACGGCGTCTACCACCCGTCGCTGGCGTTGGTGAACCACGCCAGCACTCGACCGATCGAAGCCGCCCTGTACGCCTCCGAACTCGACTTTACGGTCCTGCAACCTGCCATGTATATGCAAGGCCTCGACGGCGCGTACGAACAAGCCTTGAGCGATGGCACCCTCATCTTCCCCTGGTCCAAGCACTCCAAAATGACCTACGTCGACTATCGCGACGTAGCCGAGGCCGCCGCGATCGCTTTCACCGACCCCCGGCTGTCTTACGGTACGTTTGAACTCGCCGCCGGGGGCATGATCGACCGGGTCGAGCTCGCCCGCACCATGAGCCACGCCGCCCGCACCACCGTCAATGCCCAGGACATGCCCGCACCACCCGCCCCGTCTCCGGACCAACCCGACGGCCTCGCTGCCATGCTCGGCGAGTACAACCATCACGGCTTCCACGGCGGAAACCCTCTCGCTCTGCACACCATCCTGCAACGCACCCCCCGCAGCATCACCGACTACATCGACGAGCTGGCACGCCGGCACGCACTATCCGTGGCACCATGACCTCGACAAGAATGTGTCGCTCCACGCATAGAGCCTGGGCTGTTCCCCCGACCCGGTGTCAACACTTCGACACCATCGCCCCGTGATCTACCGGCTGGATGAGAGTACCCGCCATCTTTCTAGCTGGACCTACAAAACCAAGGAGTGACTCATGAGTTTTCCTCCCACCAAGAGCAACGCGACCCCACATAATGAAGTCGGTAAGGGCTTCGTCCTCGGGCCTGATGATGGGGACGCCTACTGGTGGCTCGGATCCCTCACGCTGAACAAGGTGACCCGGACCTCGACTGACGGCAACGTGGATATCGTCGACCACCGTGTTCCACCCGGGTATGCACCGCCGCCACACATCCACCGTGACCAGGACGAGATCTTCTACGTCATCGACGGCCATTTCGCCGTCCGCTGCGGTGACGACCACTGGCAGGCTGGCCCCGGTTCACTGGTCTTTCTCCCGCGTGGGGTCCCCCACGGTTTCACGCTGTCCAACGATGCCCCAGGCCGTACCTTGCTTATCAACGCGCCCGCAGGATTCGCCGACCTGATCTCCGAGCTCGGCCAATCAACAAACGAGCTGGTGATTCCCGGCCCGGACGTGGCGATGCCATCCCCGGAACATGCCGGGGAGGTCTCTGAAAAGCACGGCATCTTCGGAGCCTGACCGCGCTCTCGAGCGCGTAGACCTTCCGTGCTAGGGCACCGCCGATTCTCAAGATGACGACGCCCACAATCCCAAATCCGTCGTGGCCTCGACGACTGAAACCACGACGTTCGGCATGAGCGTTCCACCAGATCCGCGTGCACATTAAACATTAAGGAGTCCTCAGATGGTCGATGTCAACGTTCTCCCCTTCGAGATCGAGACTTGTACCCGTCACAGCGACCTCGTCAGGGCCGACGTCTATCTTCCGAACAACGCCTCCGGCCCCCTACCAGTTGTGTTCGGCGCCTCGCCTTACCAGAAGTCTCTGCGCTACCTACCCGCACATCCGTTGTTCCCGTTCACCGAATACGGGCCGATCCAATTGTATCTCGATCACGGCTATGCGTACGTAACAATGGACGTTCCCGGTACAGGACGTTCGGAGGGCACCTGGGACCCCATCTCCAAGCGGGAGGGCGAAGCCATCCATGACATGATCGAGCACGTCGCAGTTCAAGACTGGTCGACTGGTGCTATCGGCATGATTGGCATGTCGCACTATTGCTGGAGTCAATGGAACGCGGCTCGGACCCGGCCGCCACATCTAAAGACGATCGTGGCGTACGACGGTGCGACTGATATGTATCGCGATTGGATGTATCACGGAGGTATCCCCATTCAGGGATTCCTGAGCGCCTGGCTATTCGGCTCGATCCTGATGCAACATGAGCTCGACGGCATAGATTTCCACGTCGGCAAGAAGGACCAGTTCGTGTACGACATCCTTTCTCATCCGTTTGATGACGAGTGGCAGCGAACCCGTTCGCCGTTCTGGGAGCTCGACAAAATCGACATACCGGTGTTCTCGATCGGAGCTTGGGGAAAGGCCGCGCTGCACCTGCGAGGCAATTTTACGGGATACGAGCGAGTCCGCGGCCCGAAAAAGCTGCTCATCACCCATCCGGCCTCATTTGCAGCGGCGCAAATGTACTATTTCGATGAAGAGTTCCACCGAACCGAGCTGCTCCCGTGGTACGACCATCACCTCAAGGGTGTGGAAAACAATGTCATGGACATGCCGGCGGTGCGATTCTTCGTCAACGGTGAGCAGGCCTACCACGCCAGCGACACCTGGCCGCCGGCCGACGCTACTCCGACAACCTGGTATCTCAACGGTGAGCGCAGCGGCGCAGTCACGTCGCTTAACGACGGGTCGCTGACCGAGACCCCGTGCGAGGGCGACGCCTCGACTTCCTGGTCCTACCCGGACCCCCACTGGCAAGCCGGGGTGACGATATTCGACGAGACCGGCCGGCCCGACCACGTCGCACGAGTCAACACCTTCACCACGCCGCCCATGGACCGCGACAGAGAATTCACCGGACAGGGAGTGGTAAGGATGTATGCGTCAACCGACCAAACCGACATGGACATCGTCGCGAAGCTTTCCCTAATCACGGCCGGAACCGAACACGGTCTGGCGACCAAGGTCAGTCAAGGGTGGTTGCGCGCCTCGCACCGTGCCGAGGACCCCGACCTGACAGAGGACATGCGGCCGTTCCTGCGCCATGACGCAGCCGAACCGCTCGAACCAGCCAGGATCTATGAGCTGCGGTTCGAGCTGCTCCCTATGGCCTTTCTGGCCAAGACCGGCGATCGAATTCGCCTGGAGATCAGCAACTACGACTCCCTCATCGCCGATGTACCGATGACCCACTTCTATGGTCAGAAAGTCGGCACCGACACTTATTACCACGCTGGCGAGCACTCATCTTCCATCCGCTTACACGAACGGCCTCGATGAAGAATCATCGAGTGGAATACCGTCCGGCATGATCCGAGTACGGCGACCAACTATCCGCGAGCGCCATTGCTGAGGGGCACGAACCAATGACCACAACTACACACACTGGCTGCTCCAGACGTGGACCAACTCACCGCGAATCGCGCGGCACGGAAATTCTACGATGTCAACGAAGAATCGACTGCTTCAACCCCAAGGAGAACACCATGACCAATTCAAAGCTGGCAACTGGGTGACACGTATCAACGCGCTCTTTCCCGACCTGGACTTCCAGTTCGACGTCGGCCCGATCACCGATGACACACACCTTGTAGTGCGTTGGAAGGCTGAGGGCACCTACGGCGGTGGCTTCCCCGGCTCCTCCCCCGGCGCAGTTGGCCGGCGGGTGACGTTCTACGGCACAGACACTCTTCGTGTCGAGGACGGCAAGCTCATCGAGTATTGGGCAAATGCCGACAGCCTCTGGCTTATCCAGCAGCTCGGGGTCTCACAAGTCCCTCCCCTGGACTAGGTGCGGGTCCAAGTGGGAAACACCCAGCAGCCTGTTTATGTACGATCGAGGTGCCCCGACGGTGACCCAGACTCACGAGATAGTGCCAACCGCTGGCAACAGCCAGGGGATTGCTTCTGACGCCCGCTCGCTTAGCATCCGTCAGATTGGCCGCAACCTTGGTGTGTCCAGTTCGACGGCCCCACGGGCCGTTGCCGTTTGCTGCCACACGCGGCCGTTTCGATTTTGATGCACTTTCGTTGCTGGGAACCGTGGCTGCGATGGGGTGCGTGGGGTTCTGACGGGTACTTACTTTTCCAGCGGGGACCTCGACTCGGTGCCACTCGTAGCCGCAGGGCCGCCGGACGACAGCAGGACAGCAGGACAGCAGGACATGTGCAACGAGCTCGGCCCTCCACGGACTTGGCATCCTCTCGTTCGAGAGGATGTGCCCCCTCGGCAGTGATGCGCACCTCCAGTACACATCCGTGAGTGGGGTGCGAGCGACGAGCCCTCGGTCCAGCAAAGCACCGAGAGCGGTGGACAGCGGCGTGACCGGCCCGGGTCGCCAACTGCGCTCCCGAAAGCCGAGCGTCGGATGAAGTCCCAGCTGTACGAGGGCGCTCAACTGGGCATGGGCGAGACCAGGAGGCTGGAGCGTGCGCTCGAGCTACTGGGCCCGGGACACCATCCTCATGGTGTAAGGCAAGCGTCTGACGGAAGTTCCGGGCCAGCGTGTCTGCTTTCAGGAAAATTCACCTTTACAAAGTATCAGCTATATGATAAGTTAACTGATATCAGCGGAGGGAGGCGCTCAGTGAACATCGGAATCCTCGGCACCGGGATGGGCACCCCACAAATTGGGTCAGCTGCAGATCGAGAGTGCTGTCATCTGATGGGCGCCTCGGTTATATGGCTCCAGAAGCATCGATCCCGGTGTCAACACAAGCACCGTTCCCTGAGGTCGCACCTGCCTCCCCCTGCTAACCCATCTGCATCCAAGACAATTAAAAGGAGCTGCGATGTCAAACAAACAATCTACAAACGGTGCCATCGATAACCTGGCAACCGATCACCGGTTCACTTTTCTCGACCCCGCTAATACTCTCATGCTCTTTGTTGATCACCAGGTCGGAACAATGTTGTTTGGTATACGCGACCTTGACACACTCAATTTGATGAATAACACGTTGAAGTTGGCCGAGGGATCCAAAGTATTCGGCATTCCCGCAATCTTGAGCACCAGCAACCCGACCGCCATCAACGGTCCACTGTTCAAGGAGCTGACCGACACTCTACCCAACGCTCCGATCATCGACCGCACTCGCATCAATGCCTGGGAGGACCCGAATTTCGTTGATGCGGTCAAAGCAACCGGCCGTCGGCAGCTGATCATCGCGGGCGTCACCTCAAACGTCTGTCTGGCATTCCCGGCTATAGCCGCCTCCGGCGAAGGATTTGACGTCTATGCCGTTATTGACGCCTCCGGCGCGACCAGCGACCACGCGCTACAAGCGTCCCTGTTCCGCATGAGCCAGGCCGGCGTCAAGATTGCAGACTCCGGAATGGTCCTCGCTGAACTGCTCCGCGACTGGGCCTCAGAGTTCGGGCCTGCTCTGGGCCAGCTCTTCGGCGATCGCGAGCCGAACGCGGGCCTGATCCACCAGCACATGCTCGCCCCTCACATGGTCGCCTAAACGCTTCGGAAACAGGGATCGGTCCTCGACCGAACCGTGACTGGCACCACCCGTGATCGGCCACATCTCGTTACACAAGGGATCTCATGCAAAGTCCGACCGTCATCAACCTTCGTCAGCGCTGGACCGGGCCGCCGGTCCTTGAACACCGCGCGCCGATCTGGGCCGCCCGTAACCCGGTGTCGACCTCTCGATAAGGCGTGTCCGGTCTCGCCTTCCAACAGTGGCGATCACCACGGCCAAGTCATCTACCCCACCCTCACGACAAGCCCCGACATCCGAGGCCAGACAGAACGGAAAGAGCGAACATGAAAACCAACCGAGCAGTTTTGATCACCGGGGCCGCCGGGGGCGTCGGCACCGTATTGGTCGACCGGTTCCTGGCCAACGGTGACACCGTCGTCGCCACCGATTCCCGCAAAGACGTGCTCGACGCATGGCGCGAACGCTACCCCGCCGACGCCAAGCTAGAGATCACCCCCGCCGATATTTCCTTGGATGAGGATGTAGCCGCTCTGGCCCACGCCGCACAAACTGCGGCCGGCAGGGTCGATGTGCTCATCAACTGCGCCGGCTACTTCCCGATCGTCAGTTTCGAAGAGATGACCTCGGCCCAGTGGCGCCAGGTCATCGACATCAACCTCACCGGAGTGTTCCTCGTCACCCACGCCATCCTTCCGCTCATGAACGGCGGCTGGGGCAAAATCATCAACTTCAGCTCCGCCTCAATCTTTCCCGGCGTGGCCGGGCAGGCCCATTACGTAGCGGCTAAAGCCGGTCTCATCGGCTTCACCCGGAGCCTGGCCCGAGAGGTGGGCGACCTCGGCATCACCGTCAACGCCATCACCCCCGGACTAACCGTCACCAAGGCCGTCCGCGACAGCTTCCCTGCAGCGGTCCTAGACACGCAACGGACCGCCCGGGCGCTCCATCGTGACCAAATCGCCGAAGACCTGGTCGGACCGACGTTCTTTCTGGCCTCGGAAGAATCAGACTTCGTCAGCGGTCAGATCCTCAACGTGGACGGCGGATCCAACATGCATTGAACCGACCAACCCTCAGTCGTTGCGTGGCCGCCGCCCGATGTGCAGCCAGCTACCTTCTACCTCGGTGTTGTCTATTCACATCAGGCAAATAGCGAGATCGTTACTTGTTTCCGCGTACGCGGCACCACCCCTAGCTTCCTCCTGGGGCGATGAGCGACTGGCACCGAGATGGCCCGCACCAGCTGACGAGGAGCAACAGGGCGGCTCGACTACTGCGCTAGCGGAGTGCCGCTAATTCAGAGGTTTGGTCAGATCTCAGCCGACCGGCTGATGGGTCTCCTGTTCCTCGGCGTTGGTAGAAGACGCCATGAATACGGGTCAGGTGACGGACGTCCCAGTGCTCAGTCGAGGATGAGTTTCGCGCCGGCGCTTACGGCGATCTCTGGTCCGAAGGCGGAGGCGGGGGTGTAAGCACCAGGGGGCGCATCGCCTCGGGCCAGAAGGACGGCGACCTCGGCTACGACGGCGGCGGTATAGTCGTTCGCATCGTCGGCGCGCAACCAGCCCTCTCGCGTGGTGCCATCGGGCCAGCTGATCATGGCGTGTCCCCAGGAGTGTTGTCGAGGGAGGGGGTGGGGCTTTTAGTGGACCGCGGCGAGGCGTCGTATCGCGAAGCGGCGAAGCGGCGGAATTGACACCATTGCACGGGCGAGAGGTAGAACGGCTTGGACCGCTCGCCCGGTTGGAGCATCGCTGGAGGTCGCGCTCGCCGACAGCGCGCCACTGCTGATCCACGCAGCATGCAGATCCGCATGAGCGACGTCGCCGACGCGAACGACCTCGCCATCGGTTACTGTGATGCTTCGAGGGTTGCCCCCGAGCCTCGCTCTTACGAGACTGCCTCCCTCGTAGCGTCGACCACCCGTGAAGAGACCTTCAACGATGCTTGCGGCCAGTGCCTCTCCGACCACTCCAGCCTTGATCTCCACGGACGGGAGTGAGTCGACGCGCACGATGGTTGCGTTTTGCCGACCCCGACAGAGCTCTCCGACGAGCGCCTCTGTGGCCAAAACAGCGAACCCCGCCCCAGTCATAAGCGTGCTGCCCGCTGTGACCGCCTCCTCCGCATAGCAAGTAGCGCGGACACAGCGCCAACGTCGAGCACAACATCGACATAGTGTCCGGCCGGCGGGCAAGCCCGCGCGATCGGCACTGCCGTCCTGCAGAATGGACCGATCGTGTTGACCACCACTGCCGGATGATTGCGCTTGATCTCCACCGCAGCCTCTTCCGGCGAGCGGACAACCAGTGTCGCGATCCGATCATCGATGCTTGCTGCCACCGCACTCAGGCGTACCGCGTTCCGGCCAACGAGCACCAGCGACCCGACAGTGCTCGCCAAACGGACAGCGAGGGCGCTCCCGATCCGGCCAGTGGCACCAAGAATCCAAACCAGATCATTCGGCCCACTTTGCGACGTCACGCGCTCCCGCTCCTAGGCTTGCGTCGTACTGCATGGTAATGATTGGGACCAGTTCTGGCGGCGAGAGCAAGGTGGCGGTCGTGAGGGCGCGCAGATCGCCGCCGAGGACAGTGCCAGGAACAAGGCCGAATAGCGGACATGGCCGAAACTGAACATCTGTGGAACGCCGAAGTGTTGCATCACAGAGCGTGATGGTCGACGCTAGGGTGTGATCCAAGGCCGGTCAAGAGGGGGGCCCACACCCCATCTCCCCCGCGTGGTCCGATTGAGTGGCTCGGAGTTCTGCCTGGACGATGAGCATGATCTCAAGCACATTCGGCTCCGAGACCTGAAAGTCAGGCGTTCCTCGTTTCCTGAACTGGCCGGCGCATCCGAAGCCAGCCCATACCGTTGACGCAGGCCGAGACACCTCATCAAGGACTACCAGAGCAGTGCACACACTTTGAGTTGCCAGTTCAAAGGAGACCATTTCCGCCATGGGCCCCTGGATAGGAATCGAAGATTTCTTCGATTCCCCTATAGTTTTCCTGGCGGGAGGACTAATCCGGCGATCACCGCTCCGGCCACAAAGATCAACGACGACCACAGGAACGCCGTTGTATAGCTGTGCA
>Ga0181531_10001054_pt1 | contig 17859 bp, 15 predicted proteins | sample PEATcosm2014_Bin_38_FD_119743 | JGI IMG/M metagenome (GOLD analysis project Ga0181531, IMG submission 119743) | Peatland microbial communities from MTU Mesocosm Facility, Houghton, MI, USA - PEATcosm2014_Bin11_10_metaG | ecosystem: Environmental > Terrestrial > Soil > Wetlands > Peat | place... | reverse complement strand
CACTTTTTTCGTGACCGCGGTGCCGCCCGCCGAATTGGAGGCCCCGGTGCCCGCTCCGGTCACGGTCAGCGTAAACGGCGCACTTCGGTCCCCGGCCCACTCGACCCCCGGCACGGTCAACACACCGGCGTGTTTCGGCGACAGCGTGATGATCGCTTGAATGTGCGAAACCATGCTGCCGTTGCTGATCTGGATGCTGCTGGTTCGGTTCGTCGACACAATGTCGAAATCTTGTCGTAGTGGCGACAAATCCGGCTGCTCGTTGGTCTGGGATTCCCGCTCGAGCGTCAGTTGCACGGTATCGCCGTCCGCGACCGTCGTGCTGTCCAACGAGGCGCGCAAAGCCGCATGCGCGGCCGCCGATACCAGTAGCAGACTCAAGATTGCGGCGCGCATTAGCGCACTCATTGCTGGGCCTCCCGTTGCTTCATCATGTGTTCGATGACGAACTTGCGGCGTAGTAGTCCTGCCGGATCGTCGGGTATCCACCGCAGCCACTGATCGAGCGCGAGCGCTTGTTCGGATTCCGGCTCGACGTCCGCGTCGGCGACACGCTTGCCTTGGGCGTCCGGCGTACGAGTGCCCTGCCCCGACGGTGTCGCGCGAGCGCCCGCCTTGGCCTGATCCTGCGCCGTTTGCATGGCGGCGCGCGCATCGGCCTCGGCAGCCGCGGCCGAATCTTGGGCTTGCCGGCCATTCTCGCCTTCGGGCTTGGCGGCCGAGTTCGCGTCTCGCGCATCCTTGGACCCAGGTTTCGTCTGCGCCTCGCGCTGCTCCTGGCCTTGCCCGGACTGGGCTTGCGATGCCTTGTCCTTCGAAGCCTGATCCTGCGCCGATTGTCCGCTGCCAGATTGCTGCGGCGACTGATTTCCGTCAGTGCCTTTGTTTTGCTCGCCGCGCTGATCTTGGCCCTGCTGCTGGCCCTGGTTTTGCGCGCTCTTGTTCTGATCTTGGCCGCCCTGGCCGGACTGGCTCTGCTGTTTCTGCAATTGCTTCGCGACGAGGTCGCGGTTGTGCTCTGCATCGCGATAAAGCGGCGTATCGTGCGGTGCCTTCTTCAGAGCCGCCTCATAGGCCTGCAGCGCGTCCTTCAATTCCCCGCCCCGCGCAAGCGCATTACCGCGGTTGTATTGCGCATCCGGCTCTTGTAGCGGCGCGAGCCGCTTCGCCGCGTCCGCATATTGCTGCGCCTTGATTTCCGCGTAAGCACGGCGCTGCGGATCATCGAACATCGGCGCCGCCTCGGCCGCGTGCCCGGCATCGAGCAAGGACTGCGCACGCTGATCGGGCCGCACCCACAGATCCGACCACGTGGCGGCCTGCGCGCTCGCGCCCAGCAGGCATACGGCCACGAAAAACCTACCGCGCTTCACAACCAGCCTCGACGCGCGCACAAGGCGACGAACACCAGCAAGAGCGGCAGCAACCAGATGCCCTCGTTGCGCCACGCGCCGACCTGCAGCTTGGTTGCAACCGCGTCTTGCTCGAGCGGATTCGACGCATCGTTTTTGAGCGACGCGAGCATCGCGCCGACCTCGCTCAGAGACCAATAGCTTCCGCCGCCGGCGCCCGCCAAATGGCGCAGCTCGTCGACCGGCAATTTCGACAGAACGCTCGCGCCCTGTGCGTCGTGGACGAAGGCGCCGTTGGCATCGAGCAGCGGCGCGCCCTCGGCGGTTCCGACGCCGACCACTTGTAGCGTGGCGCCTTGCTGCCGCAGTGCCTGCGCAGCGCGCATCGCGCCCGCGGGATCGGCGAATCCATCGGACAAGACGATCACCGTACCGTTGCGGCTGCCGGCTCGCTGCAGCAGCGTGGCCGCATCGTCGAGTGCCGGCTCGACGTCATCGCCCGCCTCGGGCATGATTCGAGGCGTCAGCGGCTGCAGCAGCGCGCGCACGGTCGCGACATCCGAGGTCAGGGGCACGACCGTGTGCGCTTCGCCCGCGAACACGATGAGCCCGACGCGCGCATCCTGTGCCGCGCCCAAGATATCGTTGATCGCATAACGCGCGCGCGTCGCGCGGTCCGGCGCGACATCTCCGACCGCCATCGACGGCGACAGATCGAGCACGACGACCCAATTGCCCGGCGCGCTGTATGCCGGGCTCGGCGCTTGACGCCAGGTGGGTCCGGCGAGCGCAAGCGCTGCGCAGATCCACGCGCCGCCGATCAGCGGCCACGGCGTGCCGCTGCGCTCCTCGCTCTGCAATCGCAGTGCCGGCAACAGATCGGGATCGACGACTTGCGACCAGCCGCCGGTGCGCCGCTGGCGCAAGGCGAACCAAAACGCCAAGCCCGCGAGCGGCAGGATCGCGATCAGCCAGACCGGATGCAAGAAATGAAACGCGCTGAAGCGGCTCAGGTCCACGCGCGCGCTCCGAACCAGACCGCCGGCAGGCTCAACAGCAGCGCCGCCGCCAGCGGATATGGAAACCACTCGTCCGTGGGGCGCAGCCACTGTTCGTGGCCGGCAACCGGCTCGAGCCGGTCGATTTCGCTGTAGACCGCCTGCAGCGCGCGCGCATCGGTTGCGCGAAAATATTTTCCGCCGGTCGCCTCCGCGATCGCCTTGAGCGTGCCCTCGTCGAGATCGTTGTTGCCGCTCATGCCGAAGAATCCGCCGGTCGCGGCCGCGCCGACGCCGATCGTGTAGATATGCAGCCCCGCTTGCGCCGCGAAGCGCGCGGCCTGCAAGGGCTGAATCGTGCCGGCATTGCTCTCGCCGTCGGTCAGCAAAATCAGCACGGTGCGGCCGGCGTCGGCGGCGCCGCTTTTCTCTGGAGCGGCCGCGGCCTCGGCGCGCAGCCGCTTGATCGCCATGCCGATCGCATCGCCGATCGCGGTCTCGGTGCCCGCAAATCCGACCTGCGCTTCGTTCAGGAAACGGTGCACGGTCGGCAGATCCGGCGTCAGCGGCGCCTGCACGTAGGGCTGCGTTCCAAACAAGATCAGGCCGATTTGATCGCCCTGGCGGCCATCGATGAATTCGCCTGCGACCTGTTGAACGACCTGCAGGCGGCTCGCGTTGTTGGCCATGTCGCGCGTATTCATGGATCCGGAAACATCGACCGCAAGGATGATGCGCCGACCGGTCGTCGGTGCCGGTAGTGGATCACCGAGCCATTGCGGACGCACCGCCGCGCCGATCAACAGCAGCCAGAGCAGTGCGAACAACCAGCCGCGCGCGCGCTGCGTCTTCGCGACTGGTCCCGGCGCCGCGCGCAGCGCATCGGCGAACGGCAGATAGAGCGCCATGCCGCCGGCTTGAGCCATGCGCCGCCAACGATAGTACAGCCACGGCAGCGGCGCCGCGGCGGCCATCCACGGCCAGGCGATCTGGATCATGACGCTCGCCCTCGCGCGCGGCGCACCTTCGCACGGCGCACGAAGCGCTCGGCCGCGTCGATCCAGCGATCACGATCGGCGCCGAGACCCTCGGCTGCGGGTCCGCCATACGCGGCCGAGAGCAGCGACTCGCCGACGCTGCCTCCCAATGCTTCACCGCCGCGCTCGGCAAGAAATGCGAGCCAGCGCGCGCCGCTCAGGCGAGCGACACTGTCCCGGCCGAAGCGCGCCAGCGCATAGCGGCGCAGCAGGCTTTGAATCGCCTGCGCGGTATGGGCCGCGTCGGCCTCTTGCGCGCGCACGAGCTGCAGCTCGCGCAAGCTTGCGCGCCGCAGCCGGCGTCGCGGACTGCGCCACCACAGCATCGCGACCGCGGTCAACGCGAGCAGAATCAAAGCCAAGCCCCACCAGCCCGGCGCGGGCGGCCACCAGCCTGGCGCGGCGGGCGCATGCTCCGGGGCCAAGTCGGCGAGCCAGTCGGTATTCATGCGGCGAACTGCAGCGCGAGCTCGGCGGCCGTATCGAGCTGCGTGACCTGGATCCGCAATCGATCGGCGAGCGCATTCAAGCGCGCTTCGCGCTGCTGCCAGGCATTGAGCCAGCGCGCACGTGTGGCCGCGCCGTCGATGGGCCGCAATCGTCCCGGCACGCCGCCGCGAAATTTCCCGCTCGGCAAGCCATGTTGCTCGAGCGGATCGGTGATCCAATAGAGGCGGCACTCGGCATGCGCCGCGAGGCTCGCCCAGAGGATCTCACTCGCCTCGTTGAGCTCGGCGAAATCGCTGAATGCCAGCACGAGACTGCCGGGATGCACCATGGGCACGAGCATCCCGAGCGCGGTCTGCAGCGTTTGCGGCGCCGGCATCGCCGGCGCACGCGGCTGCAGCGCGAGCAGCGCATTGAAAATTCTCAGCACGCCGGCTTCGCGTGCGCGCGGTGGCAGCCAAATGGTCTCGGCACCGTTGGCGATCACGGCGCCGACACGATCGCCGCCGAGCGCCGTGATCCAGGCAAGCAACGCCGCGGCACGCACCGCGAGCGCCGACTTGAACTGCATGCGGCTCGCGAAGAACATGCCCGGCTGCAAATCGACGAGCAGCCACACCGGCCGTTCGCGCTCCTCGCGAAACAGCTTGGTGTGCAGTCGACCGCGGCGCGCGCTGACGCGCCAGTCGATGCTGCGCGCATCGTCGCCCGCCACATAGGGCCGCACTTCTTCGAACTCCAAGCCGCGGCCGCGCTGAACGCCGCGATGTGCGCCGAGCAAGTGTGCGCGCGCAGCATGCGGGATCCGCAGGTTTGCGCCGCGCGCAGTCGCCTGCAGCTCGAGCAATTCGGCGAGATCCGGCAATTTCACGGCGCCGGCACCCGCCGCAGCAGCTCGTCGATGCAGGTTTGCGCCGTGATGCCGCGCGCCTGCGCGCCGTAGGCGAGCAGCAAGCGGTGGCGCAACGCGTCCGGTGCGATCGTCTGCACGTCCTCGGGACTGACGAAATCGCGGCCGTTCAACCACGCGATCGCGCGCGCGCCGCGCTCCATCGCGATTGCCGCGCGCGGACTCACGCCCCAACGCAACCAGTCGCGCAGTTGCGCACTGTAGGGTTCGGGGCGCCGCGTCGCCTCGACCAAGGCCGCGACGTATTCGGCGACGGGGTCGGCGAAGGTCAGGCCCAAGACCTCGCGGCGGGCCGCGAAGATGACCTCTTGGCTGAGACGCTGCGCGGGCGGCGGCAATTCGCGCTGCGTGATCGCCTCGTTGCGCGCAAGGCCCATGATCTTGAGCGTCGTCGCGCGATCCGGATAGTCAACTTCGACATGCAGCATGAAGCGGTCGATCTGCGCCTCGGGCAGCGGATAGGTGCCCTCCTGCTCGATCGGGTTTTGCGTCGCCATGACGAAGAACAGCTGCGGCAGCGGGTAGGTCGCCTGGCCGACGCTGATCTGGCGCTCCGCCATCGCCTCGAGCAGCGCGGATTGAACCTTCGCGGGCGCGCGGTTGATCTCGTCGGCGAGTATCAAATGATGAAACAGGGGACCGCGCTGAAACTTGAAATGCCCCTCCTCGGGCCGGTAGATTTCCGAACCGGTGAGGTCCGCCGGCAGCATGTCGGGCGTGAACTGAATGCGTTGAAAATCGCCCTCGACCGCATGGGCGAGCGCCTTGACCGCGCGCGTCTTGGCAAGCCCCGGCGGGCCCTCGACGAGCATGTGGCCGTCGGCCAGCAACGCGACCAGCAATCGTTCGACCAGGACCTCCTGGCCGATGATCTGGCTCATCAAATACTCGCGTAGGCGCATGAAGCCCGCGCGCGCGCTGCTCTTGAAACTGACATCGTTCATCGAGTCCTCCCGCTGACTAAGCCCTTGGCCCCCGTCGTCGACACCCGCGTGTGACTCCCGCGCCGGCGTCTGGCGAATCATGCGCCATTGGCGCGGCAACCGTTCATTTTGCCAGCGCCGCGGCGCGCGCGGAATACCATCGGGTCGGCGCTGTAGATAGCGCGCCAACGGGACGGCGATTTGGACCACGGTGGCCGCGCCGAAGTTCCGTCGCGAGCTTTTCGGTACACTGGCGCCGCTCGACATAACAATTCCCGGGGGATCGAACGTGGTAGAACAACTGGGGCGCCTTGCGGCGCTGGTTTCCGGCCTGATCTTGGTTTTTGCAACCGCGGCCGCCGCGGCCGATGCCCCGGCTCCCGGGCCCGATGTGGTGGTCGTCACGGCCGACCGCATGATCGACGTCATTGCAGGCAAGGTCGTCGAGCACCCGCAAATCACCATCACCGACGGGCGCATCAGCGTGGTCGCGACACGCGGCGCCGCGACGCCCGCCAATGCGCGGCACATCGACCTACCCGGGCTGACCTTGCTGCCGGGATTCATCGACATGCACACCCACATCACCAGCGATCCGCGCTACAACGGCTACCGCGGACTCGAATTCACCGATAATTTTTGGACCGTCGTGGGCGTCGCGAATGCGAAAAAGACGCTCGAGGCCGGATTCACGACGATCCGCAATGTCGGCTCCGCGAACTTCGACGACGTCGCGATCAAACAAGGCATCGAGGCCGGCTTCGTGCCGGGTCCGCGCATCGTGCCGGCGACCTACGCGATCGGTGCGACCGGCGGCCACTGCGACTCGACCGAGTTTCCGCCGTCGATCAGCGTGCCTTCGCCGCAGATCGCCAACGGACCCGACGAGTTGCGCGCGACCGTGCGCAAGCTGCGCAAGTACGGCGCCGAGGTCATCAAATTTTGCGGCACCGGCGGCGTATTCTCCAAGACCGACACCGTCGGCGGTCAGCAATACGATCTTGCCGAGATGAAGGCGATCGTCGATGAGGCGCACATGCTGGGTCTCAAGGTCGCCGTACACGCGCATGGCACCTCCGGCATCAAGGATGCGATCCGCGCGGGTGTCGACACGATCGAACATGCGAGCCTCGCGGACGATGAAGCGATCGCGCTCGCCAAACAGCACGGCACCTGGTTCGACATGGATATCTACGATGACGACTACATCCTCGCCGAAGGCACCAAGAACGGCACGTTCCAGGAATCGCTCGACAAGGAACGAAAAATCGGCCTGCTGCAGCGGCAAACCTTTCGCGCTGCCGTCAAGGCCGGCGTCAAGATGATCTTCGGAACCGACGCCGGCGTCTATCCCAACGGCGACAATGCGCACCAATTCGCGACGATGGTGCAGTGGGGCATGACGCCGATGCAGGCGATCCAGGCCGCGACGGTTAGCGGTGGCGAGGCGCTCGGCCGTGCGGGCGATGTCGGCGCGATCGAAGTCGGCCGATATGGCGACTTGGTCGGCGTTGCCGGAGACCCGCTGGCCGACGTCAAGATCCTGCAGTCGGTGTCCTTCGTGATGAAAGGCGGCAAGGTCTACAAGGGTTCTTAGTCGCGATCGGCGCGCTACCGCGCCGTGATCTCGCGATCGGCGAGGTAGCGCTCGAACAAGGGCCCCCAGATCACGGAGCCCCCGGGGCCGAAGAACAGGCGATGTCCGTCGTCGCCAAAGTCGCCGGGCTGCTCGAGCTCGGCCTTGCCGCCCGCCGCGGTGAACTCATGCCACAGAGCGCGCGCGATCGACGGCCCGAAGTAGCTGTCATTCCTCGTGTAGATCCATAGCATCGGTGTGCTTGCGGTCTTGCCGAATCGTCCCGCGGCGTGCGCGAGCAGATCCGGCCGGCAATTCTCGCCCGGCCGATTGTTGTGATGACCGCCCCTGCCGCCGGCCATGACGATGAACGCCGCGACCTTCGGGTGTCGCGCGGCATCGTAGGCGATCGCACCCCAACCGCCGGCGGATTGGCCGACGACGACCGCGCGGTCCGGCTTGACGAACGGCAGTTCGGTCAGAACCTCGATCGCCGCATCGATGTCCACCGCGGTCTCGAGTCCCGCATGAAAGAAATCGGGTGTGTTGCAGCCACCCGTATCCTCGGCCCACCGGCCGCCGTTGTCCCCGTAACCGCGTCGCAACACATAGGCGACGACATAGCCGCGCGTCAAGAACCAGTGCGCCGCCTCCTGGTCGCAACGGCCAAGTTGGATCTTGGGTCGCTCATAGGCATTCGGCGGTGAACCGTGATTGATGAGCACCAAGGTCGATGGTCCCGCATCCGCGGGACGGCAAACACGTGCATGCAGCTGCATGACGCGTCCGCTCGCGTCGCGCACCGGCACCGTGAGCAGCTGCTCGCGTGCCGGCGTTGCCGCGGAGTCGGATTGCGCGCGCACCAGGCCGCCGAACGGCAGCAGCACGGTGACGAGGAGACTCAACCAGGAGCGTACCCGCATTGAGCTATTGTGCACGAGCCGCGCCCGTCGCGTCGTATCGGCCGCGGTCGCGCTCGCGCCACCAGATCACCGCGATCAGCGCGAGCCAGCCCAAAAACCAGGGCCAGCGCGACATCGGTGCGCGAAGCGTCGGTGGCGTGGTCGCGCCCGGCGCGGCGGCGCTCACGGGCTCAGGCACCGCGAGGTCTGCGGTTGCGCGCGCGTCCTGCGCGAAACGCAGGCTGCGGCCATCGTCGACTGCGTGCACATACAGTGGCCAGCTCAAGCCGGCAGTCTCGAGCCGGTGCCATCCTGGCGTCTGCGGCCAGAATGCCGCGCAGCGGTCCGCATCGATGATGAGCCGCACGGACGGCGCATCATCGGGCGTGACCACCGTCGCCGCGGCGCCCAGGCCGCAGAGGACCGCGCGCTGATCGACCCAGGCGTAGCGCGGCAGCTGCGGCGGCGACGGCGGCGCCGCGCGGGCTCGCGCGAGCAGCGCGACCGTGTCGGTCCAGAGACTCGCATAGCGCGCGGGCTCGCCCTGCAGCACGAGCCGATAGCTGTCGAGCAGGCGCCAGAGTCCGATGCGCCCCCGGCCTTGACTGTGCCACCAGGCCATCGCTTGGCCGTCGTCGGCCGAGAACTGCACGGCGCCCGTGCCGGCGCCGACCGCGATCGGCGCGACGCTGAACGCCGTGCGGTCACGCAGGCCCGTGAGCCGATCGAGCGTGATGCCGCTCGGCGCCGCAGCCGCGCTGACGACGTATCCCAGATCCTTCCACTGCACGGCGGTCTGTGGATCCAGTGGCGCATCGGCACGCAATAACAAGCCGAGGCCCTGGTCGATCGCCGCCTGCAGCGCGGCCTTCTCGGCCGCGCTGAGTGCGGCCCAAGCGCGGGCGTCGATGATCATGAGATCGGCCTGCGCAAGCGCGGCCGGGTTGAGCGCGGTATCGCCGCTCTGCAGATGCACTCCGTCCGTCAATGCGGCCGAGAGGCGCAAGTCGATGCCGGCATCCTGCGCCCAGCGGCGCCAATATTTGAGCTCCGGATTGACGGCGCCGTAGCGCACGATCACGCGCAACGCGGATCCGGCCTCGACGATCAGCGGAACCGTGATCGCATCGATCGGCGCGTCGCGCTCGCCGAGCAAGCGCAACTCGAAATTGAGCGCGCCCAATCCGCGCGCGGGCGCCGACAGGCGAAAGCGGCCCGCGGCGTCGACGGCGCCGCTGTCGACGACCGCGCCCGCGGGGTCACGCAACTCGGCGCGCCGCGCCGCCGGTGCGGCGCGACCGGCGAGCCGCCACTCTGCGCCGAGCGGAGCACTCGCGGGGGCCTCGAGTTCCAGCAGTCCCCACGGCGCCGAGGCCTCGAAGCGCAGCGCAAGTCCGGCCGCAGCCGGCCGATCGCGCGCGCCGAGGCCGCCGCCGATGACCGTGAGCTCGTCCACAAACGGATGTTTGCGTAGCGCGGTCGCGAGATCGGGCGCCACCTCGACAACCGCCGGGGCCGATGCGCCGCGCAAAGCCACGACCGGCTGCCCCGCGGGCGCAGTGGTGCGCGCAGCGTGCGGCGCGCCGGACGCGAGCACGCTGAGCGCATCGCCGCGCTCGGGGATCGCCGGTGGAAACAGCGCCAAGTAGAGCAGCGCGGCCGCCGGCAACTGCAGCCAGCTCTGCGCGCGGCGTGCATCGTGGCGCCACGAGCGCCAACTCGCGAGCAACGCGGCCGAGATCAAGACCGCCATGCTCGCGAGCGGGAAATTCATGGGGACTGCGAGCCGAGCTGCGGCGCACCGAGCGCCTGCAAATACGCAGCGCCCGCGGCATCCGGCTGCGGGCGCGGCCGCAGCGCCGTCGCCGGCTGCGGCAACAGCGGCCACAGCAAGGCACGTAATTGTGCGCGGCAAACCCCGCAGTGCGGATCATGTTCGAGCCGATCGGCCGCGGCCAACAAACCGAGCGCATCCGGTAGCGTGCTCTGGTGGCGATGCACCCAATCCTCGAGCGCCTGCCACGGCGGCGCGGTATCACGGTCCAAGGCCTGCCAGATCGCGCCGAGTGGCGCATCGTCCGAAGCGACCGGCGGCACCGCTGCGTCTCGATCGCGCAAGCCCGTGCGATCGCCGCTGAGTCGCCGGCCGAGATCGACCTCGGGCAATTGGACACCGGCGCGCGCCAGATAAATTCGCTCGGCCTGCTGGACCTGCTTGATGTATTCGAGCGCCTTGTATTCGAACGGCAAAGCCAGATCGGGATTGGCCTGGCGCAGATGCAGCTCTGCCTGCCACATCTCGCCGAGCGCGGCTTTGAGCAAACGCCGCGTCTCGACATCGAGCAGCGTCGCGGCTTCGGGCTTGTCGTGCACGTGGCCGAATTGGCTCGTGACGTTGCTGCCGTCGCCGAAGCCCTGTGCTTTCGCGGCCGGCGCGTCATCGTCATGCTGCGCGCTCGCCTCGGATTCTTCGCCGAGGAACTCCCCGTAACGCAGCCGCAGTACTTTCTGCTCGACGCCCAGCTCATCGGATCGCGCCTCGAAGCGCTGCGCCGCGAGCGTGGCGCGCGTCGCCTGCAGCGCTTCGCTGTCGATGATGATCTGGCGCTCGCTCGCGAAATAGGCCGGCAAGGTCTTCTGCACGAGACCCTCCATGCCGATGCTCGCGGCGGTCGGCGCAGACGGCCAGCGCAAAATGAAGCTCGCGCTCTCGGTCTGGTTGGGTTGCTCGGGCCGGTTGTCCGAAACGGCCAGGCGCACGACCAGATCATCGCCTTCGGCAAAGCCCAGCGCGTCGAGATCGAGCGTCTTGCGATAGACGCGATGGCGCGCATCGCCGTTGCCCTCGAGCACGAGCGTTTGCTGCGTCGTCTTGATGTTTTCGCCGGAGCCCTGTGCGAGCGCGACCGACAACACCGCCGGACCGAGACCATAATCGTCGCTGGCCTCGAACCCGAGACTCCAGGTCTTCTGCCCGCGCTCGAGCACGTTCAAAGTGCGGTCCGGCGTTAGTACTTTGACCTCTGGTGGGCGATCCTTGATCACGTCGATGCGATGCAGCCCGTCCTCGCCCGCCAGCCCCGCCGGATCGAGACGCAAGCGCACGAGTGTCGCGGCCTCGATGACGCGCTCGGCGCGCCAGACCTCCTGCTCATGGCGCAACACGAGACGGCTGCCGTCGTGAAATTCCAGCGTCGCGCGATTGGGATCGGCCGCGAGCCGCAATTCGAAGCGCAGCTTGCTGCCCTCCGGCACCTTGACATCGAGCGATTGCAGCAGCTGCGTGCCGAGGCCGGTATAGGCCGGCGGCTCGACCTGCACGCGCGCCGCGAGCAGCGCCCCGGGGCGCGCAGCGTCGGGCGCATGCGCGCCGCTGAGGTGCAATGCCGACCACAATGCGGGTGCCTGCAACGCGAGCATGAACACGAGCACGGCGCCGCCCCAAACGGCAGCGAACCAGCGGCCCGGATAGGCCGGCCGCAAGTCCGGCAGCGTGGCTCGTGGCAGGCGTGCCTGCAGTCGCGCGCGTTGCAGCGCCGCCAAGCCGCCCGGACCCGCCTGCGGCACATTCGCGCCCGCGGGCTCGAACAGCAGTTCCAGGCTGTCTTCGAAAGTCGGCAGCGCGGCGTTGAGCCGGCGCGCGAGCCAGCGCGCATCGTAACGCTGCAGCGCATGCCGCGTGACGACGACGACGATCGCGAGCAACAGCACCGCGAGGGCGACGGCCACCGCGGAATTCGCGAATCGGTCGGCAATCACGATCGCGACCGCAACCGGCGGCGCGAGCAGCGCGATGCGGATCGCGGCGGCACGCCGGCGTATGCCGCGGATCCAGGGCAAAAGCGCCGGCGGCAGCACGGCGTCGGAGCGACTCATGCACGCACCTTGCGGCGCGTCGAAAAAACGCGCTCGACCAGGAACAGCACGGCGATCCAGAGCGCGACACCCGCATCGAGCCGCCACACGGGATCGGCCGGGGCCGAACCGAAGCTTCGCGGCGCGACGTCGCGCGCGGCCGCACGGTCCGGCTCGCGCGATGGCGCGGAAAGCAACGCGAACAGCGTCTGCGGAAATTCCGGCTGCAACAGTACGGCAAGCTCGGCAGGCTGCAATGGCGCCGCGAGCGAGAGCGATCGCCCGAGTCCCAACTCGCGTGCGCGCAGCACGGCAGCGCCGTTGTCATCGGTGATGACCGCCTCGCCGAGGTCCGTCACCTGGCGAGAAGCGAGCACGCGGCCGCCGCGCCGAGCCCAGTCCTCGACCGCGGGCGGCAGCGGGCCCGCGAGCCAGATCAGCCACGCGGGCGGCGCCGGCAATGTCGCGTCCTGCGGCGCGATGTCGAGTGCGAGCGGGATCCCGCGCGCAGCCCAAGCGGCCGCGAGCGCGCGCGCGACGTGGAGTTCGGCGGCTCCCGCCGCGTCGTAGCGCACGGCGAGGGGCAGCGGTGCGGCATCGGCGCTCGGCGCGGCGGGGCGCGGACTCGCGCCGCCGACGACCCGCCAGTCGACCGTGTGCGCAAGCGCCAAGCGTTCGGCATCGAGACCCCCGAGTTCCTCGGGCACGATGAGCGTCAGCGGGGTGCCCGCCGGCAATTGCGCGTCGAGCTCACGCACGAGGCTTGAAAACGCCGCGGTGTCGCTCGGTGCGTTGGCCGCGAGCGGCGGAAATCCCGGCGCGAGTCGGTGCCATTCACCGAGCGCCGCCGGCTGCGCGGCGCGCGCCGTCTCGGCCGAAACTCCGGGCGCGACGACGACCCACGGCGCCGCGGGCGCCTGCTTGTGGCGCCAGGCGGGGATCGCCAACAATACCGCGAGGCTCGCGATCAACAACAGCCGCAGCGCGAGCAACAGCGGCTCGTGCAGTCGCAACCGCTCGCGCGGATGGTGGCGCTCGCGCAGGTAGCGCGTCGCCGCGAACGGCAGCACCTGCTCGTCCGAGCGGCGCACGAGATGCACGAGCAGCGGCACGAGCAGCGCCGCGAGTGCGGCGAGTCCGAGCGGCGCGAGCAGCGCAATCATGCGCGGCGCGGCGCGGCGCGCGCGCTGCCCTGCTCCCAGCGTGAACCGCCGAGCAAGCGGCGCAGCGGCTGATCCGCCGGCTCATCGATGCAGTGATCGACATGCGGAATGCCGCTCGCCCCAAGCCGGCGCCGCAAATCGATGCGGCTCTCGGAAAATCGCGCCAGGTAGTCGGTGCGCGCCGCGGCTGCATCGACGCGGCATTCATCGCCGGTTTCAGGATCGCGAAACACATAGCCGCCGACGAACGGGAATTCGCGCTCCTCGCGGCTCACGAGACCGATCGATATCACCTGCCGGCGCGCGGCCGCGAGGCGCGCAGCGAACACCGGCAGCAGCGCATCGAATCCATCCGAAATCACGACGACCAGAGAATCCGGCTCGATGCGCTCCCACGCGGAAGTCAAGCGCGCCTCGACGGGCCAGGCGCCCGCGCTTTCGATCTGCTCGAGTTCGAGCAGCAGCCGGTCTCGATGGCGCGCGCCGCTGCCCATCGGAATGAGCCGGATGCCGCCACCCGTGATTGCGATCAAACCCACCGCGTCGCCGTGGGCGGCCGCGATCTCGACGAGGCAGGCGCAGAGCTGTTTGGCGGCCGCGAGCTTGCTCCACTTGGGGTTGCTGCGATCCGCTTGGGCCATCGAGGCCGTCGCATCGAGCAGCACCCATACGCACAAAGGGCTTTCACGCGTCGCGTCGCGCACGAAAAAGCGATCCGAGCGCGCGTAGAGCTTCCAGTCGACGCGCCGCGGCTCATCGCCGGGCTCGTAGCTGCGGTACTGCTCGAATTCGAGACCGGCGCCGCGGCTTCTGCCGAGGTGCTGGCCCAACCCTAAGCCGTTCGCGAGAAAGCGGGTGCCGAAGCGCAAGCTGCGCAGGCGCGCGCGGACTTCGGGCGGAATCTGCACGGCGGTCCCGGGGATGCGGGCGGACACCGGATCAGGCCGGGTAGGCGACCGCGTCGAGCAGCCGTTCGACGACATCGTCGGGCGAGCGGCGCTCCGCTTCGGCTGCAAACGAGAGCAGCAGCCGATGCCGCAGCGCGGGCGCCGCGAGCTGCCGCACGTCGTCGCGTGTGCAGGCGAAGCGGCCGTGCAACAGAGCACGGGCTTTGGCCGCGAGGATCAGCGCCTGCCCGGCGCGCGGACCCGCGCCCCAGCGCACCCACTCGCCGATCTGCGGAATCGTCGAGCTCTGGGGACGCGTCGCGCGAATCAGCGCCGTGATCCATTGCAGCAGATCCGCGCCGATGTGCACCTCGCGCGTGAGCGCTTGCAGCCCGAGCACTTCACTGCCCTGCATCACGGCCGTGACCGGATCGCGGCGGCGCCCCGTGGTTTCGGCGAGTATCGTGCGCTCCTCGGCTTCGCTCGGGTACTCGACCAGAATGTGCAGCAAGAAGCGATCGAGCTGCGCCTCCGGCAGCGGATAGGTGCCGGCCTGTTCGAGCGGGTTCTGGGTCGCGAGCACGAAGAACGGCTCGGGCAGCGCGTAGGTCTTGCCGCCGTAGCTGACCGTGTGCTCTTGCATCGCCTCGAGCAGCGCGGCCTGCGTTTTCGGCGGCGTGCGGTTCAACTCGTCGGCGAGCAGCAGGTGGGTAAACACCGGACCTTTTTGAAACGTGAAATAGCGCTTGCCGGTCCCATGGTCCTCTTCGAGGATCTCGGTGCCGAGAATGTCGCTCGGCATCAGGTCCGGCGTGAACTGCACGCGCCGAAAATCGAGCGCGAGCGCCTGGCCGAGCGCGCGCACGAGCAGCGTCTTGCCGAGCCCCGGCACGCCTTCGAGCAGGCAGTGGCCGCCCGCGAGCAGGCCGATCAACAGCTGCTCCACGACCTCCCGCTGGCCGACGATCAGGCGCGCGATCTCCTCGCGCACGCGCGCGAGCTTGTCGAGTTCGCGCGCGATCTTCTCTTCGGTCGGCGCTTCAGGCGGATAAGGCATAGGTCACGATATTGACCGCGAATTTGGTGATGTCTTCGGCATTGAAGCGCTTGTTGCGCCAATCGAAGTCCCACTCGCAGCCGTAATCCTTGTTGCTGTACAAGAGGCCGAGGCGCCCGCCGATGGTGATGCCCCGCAAATAATCGTGCACGAGATCATCGCCCCAGCCGTTGAGCTCCATCGAAGTCGCGGGCGGACCGTCGAACTTGAAGAAACTCGAGTACAACGGATGATCCTTCGGCAGCTTCTCGAGGCGGTCGGGTCCGAACATCGAGGCCATCTCGCGCTCGAAGGATTTCGCGAACAAGCCGTCGATATCGTGATTGCAGTCGTCGGCGAGCACGAAACCGCCGTTCTTCAGATAGGCCTCGAAGTTGCGCCGCTCGTCGGGATTGAACTCGACGAGCTTGTGGCCCGCGAGATAGCAAAACGGGGCGCTCATCATGCGCGCATCGCCGAGCGGGATCACGTGCTCCTCCGGATCGACGCGCAGCGTCGTGTACTGCAGCAGCGTGTCGGCGATGTTCGACGGCATGCGCTGGTCGACGTCCCAGTCGCCCGACTCGTACATGAGCCGCGTGAACCAGAAATCGTAGGGGCCGCCGCTACCCGGGACCTGCGACGTGCCCAACGCGCCTACACCGCATCCGACAGCGAGGTGAACGTGAATTCGCGCAGCTTCATCGGCGGAAGCATCATCACGACGCGTCCCTCCTGCGGCTGGATGCGCACCGGCTTGCCGAATTCCTCGACGTTGTTGAGCATGATCACCGGGGATTCGTTGAAGCGGAAGTTCTTGATCGGGTACTTGATTTCGCCGTTCTCGATGTAGAAGGTTCCGTCGCGCGTGAGCCCGGTGAGCAGCACCGTCTGCGGATCGACCATGCGGATGTACCAGGTGCGGGTCACGAGCACGCCCTTCTGCGTCGTGCGGACCAGGTCCATCGTCGATTTGTCGCCGCCCAGCATGATGAAGTTGCGCGGCTCACCGACCGCGGTCTTGCCTTTCAATTTCGCCCAGTAGCGTGAGTACTGCAAATAATCGACGACGCCCTTGGTCACGATCGGCGTGTGCTCGCGCGGCAGGCCGTCGTCGTCCCACGGCAGCACCGCCGAAGTCGGATCCGCCGGGTCCGCATAGATCGTCACGCGCTCGTCGAACACCTTGTCGCCGAGCTTGTTGCCGCCGCCCTTCTTGGTCATGAAGCTGCGGCCTTCGTCGGCCTCGCGTGCATCGAAGCCGCGGAACATATAGGTCAACAAATCGGCGCTCGCGGCGGGCTCGAGGATCACCGTGTACTTGCCCGGCTCGAGCGCCTTGGCGCCCGAGGAACGCTTGGCCTTGTCGATCGCGATCTGGATCTCGGCCGCGGTATCGAACTGCGAGACGTCGGCGAGATTCTTGCCGACCCAGCCGGATCCGACGCCGTCGTCGGTGCGCACCGTACAGGTGAAGTCGAGCGTCGTGCTGCGCTGATAGCCGAAATTGCCGTTACTATTGGCGAGCGCCGAGAAACTCTGGTTGTCGTTGAAAAAGCCCGCGGCGACGAGTTTGCTCGCCTTGCAGGGCTGGACGCATTCGGCGGCCACCTGGGCGCGGTATTCCGGCGTGATCGCCGCGGTCTGCTGCACGAAGGTCGGCGTCTGCTTGTAGCTCTGCTTCGCGATCGCCGGCATGAATTCCGGATTTTCGGGCGCGAGCCGTGCGAGTTCCTCGGCACGCGCGACGACGCGCTTGAGCGATGCGTCGTCGAATTGATTGATCGTCGCGATGCCGGCGCGCTTGCCGAACGCGACCTTGACGTCGAGTTCCGCATCGTTGACGACGCCGCTCGTCGAAACGTTGTTCAAGGCATAACGGACATTGCCCTCGATCGAGCCGTCGAGAGTGGCCGTGCACTCGTCCGCCTTGGAGAGCGCGACGACTTTTTCGAGAATGGCTCTTGCATCGTTTTCGGAGAACATACTCATTGGCGATCCATCCTTAACCCAAGCTGCGCGCTGTGTTGATGACGTTGATGCCGTTGAACCGCGAGGTCGACGAACCATGCGAGACGGCCGATATCTGGCCGGGCTGCCCCTTGCCGTCGAAGAACGATCCGCCGTAGCGGAAGTCGCGCTGATCGCAAACCGCGACGCAGGCATTCCAGAACTCGGGTGTTCGCATCTGATAGGCCACGTCTTCGATCATTTCGGTGACCTTGCCGTCCTTGATTTCGTAGAACAACTGGCCGCCGAATTGCGCGTTGTAGCGCTGCTGGTCGATCGAGAACGAGCCGTCGCCGATGATGTAGATACCGTTCTCGACACCTTTGATGACGTCGGCGATGCCGAGAGGCGCAGCCCCTGGCGCGAGCGAGACGTTGGCCATGCGCTGGAACTGGACGCTCGACCAGGAATCGGCGTAACAGCAGCCCTGCGAGGCCGGCAGGCCGATGATGTGCGCCTGGTCGCGGATCGCCTGGTAGTTGACGAGGATGCCGTCCTTGATCAAGTCCCAACGCCCGGTTTTCACGCCTTCGTCGTCGTAGCCGACCGCGCCGAGCGTACCCGGCTGCGTCTTATCGGCGCTGATCGTGACGTTCGGGCTGCCATACTTGAAGCTCTTCGATTGCCACTTGTCGAGTGTCGCGAAGCTCGTGCCCGCGTAGTTCGCCTCATAGCCCAGTACGCGATCGAGTTCGGTCGCGTGCCCGACCGATTCGTGGATCGTGAGCCACAGGTGCGACGGATCGAGCACCAGATCGTACTT
>Ga0181531_10001053_pt1 | contig 17866 bp, 13 predicted proteins | sample PEATcosm2014_Bin_38_FD_119743 | JGI IMG/M metagenome (GOLD analysis project Ga0181531, IMG submission 119743) | Peatland microbial communities from MTU Mesocosm Facility, Houghton, MI, USA - PEATcosm2014_Bin11_10_metaG | ecosystem: Environmental > Terrestrial > Soil > Wetlands > Peat | place... | reverse complement strand
TTCAATGGCGCCGTCATCGGCCTGTCAGGCGGCGTCGACTCGGCGCTGACGCTCGCGCTGGCGGTCGATGCCCTCGGTCCAGAGCGCGTGCACGTGGTCATGATGCCATCACGCTACACCTCCCAGATGAGCCGCGAGGATGCAGCGCAGCAGGCCAGGACACTTGGGGTGTCGCTGAGTTCGATTTCCATCGAGAACATGTTTGCCGCTACTCTCGATGCGCTCAAGGAAGAATTTGCCGGGCGCGCGCCCGATGCCACCGAAGAGAACATCCAGGCGCGCTGCCGTGGCGTGCTGCTGATGGCGATCTCGAACAAGACCGGCCGCATGCTGCTGACGACCGGCAATAAGAGCGAGATGGCGGTGGGCTACGCGACGCTGTACGGGGACATGGCCGGCGGCTTCGCGCCCATCAAGGATTGCAGCAAGCAGCTGGTATATCGCCTGGCGCGGTACCGCAATACGGTCTCGCCAGCCATACCCGAACGCGTCATCACGCGTGAACCTACCGCGGAACTGCGGCCGGACCAAAAGGACACCGACTCGTTACCGCCGTACGAGATTCTCGATCCCATCCTGGAGGCGTTCATCGAGGATGATCTGTCGGTCGAGGAGATTTGCGAGCGGGGATTCGATCGGGCTGTGGTTGCGCGCGTCCTCGACATGGTCAAACGCGCGGAATACAAACGGCGGCAGGCGCCGCCGGGCGTGCGCGTCAGCGCACGAGCCTTCGGCCGCGACTGGCGCTATCCGATCACCAACGGCTATCGGCGCTAGCCCGGTTCAGCCGGTATCGCGCCAGAAAACCCACCAGTGGTGGGTTGAGGATAACGCGCCGCGCGGGCTGCCGCTGTAGTTGGCGGCGTAAACGCGCTGCACATTGGCGGCCAGGTCCGTGAAGCCGAGTTTCTGATAGCACTCGTACAGCAGCGCCACGGCGGTGCGCTCGGCCGGGGCACCGTCGTACTGGTCGATGACGCCCTGCGCGCGCTGCGCTGCCGCCAGGTAGGCTCCGCGTTTGACGTAGTAACGCGCGACGTTTACTTCGTATTCGGCCAGGCGGTTGCGCAGGTAAACGAGGCGTTTGAACGCATCCTGCGCATAGTCGCTCTTTGGAAACTGAGTCACGACGGTGTTGAAGGCCGCGATGGATTTCAACGCCGAGGCGGGAGGCCGTCGCGCCATGTCGACGCCGAACCAGCGCTCGATCGCATAGGGGGTACGTTCGAAGTCGATCATGCCCTTCATGTACCAGGCGTAATCGATGCGCGGGTGCGTCGGATTCTCGCGCAGGAACTGATCCGCAGCGTCGGTTGCCGACTCCTTCTCGCCTTTGCGGTAGTAGACGTAGATCAGATCCAGCCGCGCCTGCCGGGCTTCATCGGTGAAGGGGAACCGGGAGGTCAGTGCCTCGTACTGCTTGATGGCATACTCGAAGTCGTTGTTGTTCATCGCCTTGTGGGCGTTGGCGTACAGCGACTGCGCCGTGGCCTTCTTGAGATTCTTGGCCTGGCGGCTGTGGCAGCCGCCCAGCAGCGCCAGAACGGCGAGCAGCAGTACCGCCCACAAACGTGCGGTGCTCAAGGGGACGGGCGCGGTGCTGGCGATGGAACTCAAGGATCGGACCCCGGTGGAAAGTGCGCGAGTATAGCTGACCCTACCTGTGGCCCCGGAGTTCCAGATCCACGAGCTAGACCTGCCCCCGGCTTCGGCCGGGATGCGCCTCGATCAGGCTTTGGCCGCCGCGCTACCCCAGTATTCCCGGGCACGCCTGCAGCGCTGGATCCGCTCGGGGGCGGTGAGCCTCGACGGCCGTCCGGTGCGGCCCCGCGACCGGGTCCGGGGCGGCGAGCGACTCCTGGTGCGGGCGGAATTTCCGATCGATACCGGCGTGACGGCCGAGGACTTGCCGCTGGACATCGTCCACGAGGACGCGGCCCTGCTGGTGCTCAACAAGCCACCCGGCCTCGTGGTTCACCCAGGCGCCGGCAACCGCGAGCACACCCTGCAGAACGCGCTGCTGGCCTACGATTCGAGCCTCGCGCGCGTGCCTCGCGCCGGGCTGGTACATCGGCTCGACAAGGACACCAGCGGCCTGCTGATGGTGGCGCGCACCCCCGAGTCGCATACGCGACTGGTGGCGGCACTGGCGGCGCGCGAGGTGGGCCGCGAGTATCTGGCGCTGTGCGCCGGGGTGCCGACCGGGGGCGGCCGGATTGAGGAGCCCATCGGCAGGCACCGTAGCGCGCGCACGCGCATGGCGGTCAGAAGCGACGGGCGCGATGCGGTAACGCATTATCGGATCGAGGAGCGGCTGGGCGCCTTCACTTTGCTGCGCGTGCAGCTGGAAACCGGGCGCACTCACCAGATCCGGGTGCACCTGGCGCACGTAGGTCTGCCGGTCATCGGTGATCCGGTTTACGGCGGCCGCATGCGGCAACCGGCCGGCGCCTCCGCGGCCGTGAGGGCTGCGCTGCAGGCATTCCGGCGGCAGGCCCTGCATGCGCAGCGCCTGCGGCTCAGGCACCCCGTGAACCGGCGGCCGTTAGGTTTCGAGGCGCCACCACCGCCCGATTTTGAGGCTTTGCTGCAGCTGCTGCGCGCGGAAAATCGATCGTGACGAGCAGCACGATCTCACCGCAGTGGCCCGCCATCACGGGCGTGCGCGCCCTCTTCACGCTGCGCAGCGGGGGTGCGAGCCGCGCCCCTTATGAATCATTCAACCTCGGGGCACACGTCGGCGACGATCCTGAGGCGGTGAGGCAGAACCGGCGACAGTTGTGCCAGGCGCACGAGCTGCCGCATGAGCCGCTGTGGCTCGAGCAGGTTCATGGAACGCAGGTTGTGGATGCCGATCGGGCGGCTCTGACGAGCCAGGCGCAGGCGCCGCCCCGGGGCGATGCGGCGGTCAGCCGGGAGTTCGGCACCGTGCTCGCGGTGCTGGTCGCCGACTGCCTGCCCGTGCTGTTCGCGGCCTGCGATGGCAGCGCCGTGGCCGTCGCCCACGCGGGCTGGCGCGGGCTCGCGGCCGGTGTACTGGAGGCGACCGTGGCATCCCTGGCCGGCCATGGCCCGCTGCAGGCCTGGCTCGGCCCTGCAATTTCCAGCCGCAACTTCGAGGTGGGCCCGGAGGTGCGCGAGGCCTTTACGGCGTTCGAACCCGCTGCGGCGGCGGCCTTTGCCGCCAATTCCCGCGGGCGCTGGCAATGCGACCTTGCGGCACTGGCGCGGGCGCGTCTGCAGGCAGTCGGCGTGAATGCGGTCTATGCCGATACCGGCTGCACCTATGCCGAGCCGCAGCGTTTCTATTCGTACCGCCGCGACGGCAGCACCGGACGCATGGCGGCCTTGATCTGGCTGCAAGCGGCGCAATGCTAGAGTCCCGGTGATGCTGGCCTGGGTTCTTTTGGCGACGTTCTTCGGCGGCGCACTGAGCGCGGCGCTGGCAAGCCTGTTCCTGCTGCTGCCGGAATCGCGGCGAACCTGGCTGCTGCCGCACCTGATCAGCTTCGCCACCGGGGCGATGCTCGCGGCAGCGCTCATCGGGCTGCTGCCGGAGGCCATCGAGAGCGTCGGTCCGCAACGCATCCAGGCGATCGGGACCGCGGTGCTGGCCGGTATAGCATTGTTCTTCGTGCTCGAGAAATTCGTGCTCTGGCGCCATTGTCACGCGGAGAGCTGCGAGACCCATTCGCCGCATGAGAGCCACCGGGATCGCGCCGCCGGCTGGATCGTTCTGTTCGGTGACGGCGTGCACAACGCCTTCGACGGCGTGCTGATTGCCGCGGCGTTTCTGACCGACACGAAACTCGGCGTGGTGACGACGCTGGCGATCACGGCACATGAGATTCCGCAGGAACTGGGCGATCTGGCCGTCTTGCTGCACGCCGGCATGAGTCCGAAACGGGCGCTATGGTTCAACGCGGCCAGCAGCCTCACCTCCATCATCGGCGGACTGCTGGGCTATTTTGCGCTGCGCAGCACGCTCGATGTGCTGCCCTATGCGATCTCAGTGGCGGCGGCATCCCTGATCTACGTGGCGGTGGCCGATCTGATCCCCAGCCTGCACCGCCGGGTGGATGCGCGCGCGGGGGTGACGCAGGCGCTCCTGATCGGCTGCGGCGTCGCGGTGATCGTGGCTGCCGAGCGCTGGCTGGCTTGAAATCGAACGCGCGGCCCCCCAACTATGATGCAAAGCACATAGTTCGATCGCAGGTGACGCCTCATGCGTATGGACAAACTGACAAGTCGTTTTCAATCGGCACTGGCCGATGCGCAGTCGCTGGCCGTAGGCCGCGACAATCAATTCATCGAGCCCGCGCATCTGCTGCTGGCGATGATTGATGCCGACGGCAGCGGGGTACGGCCGCTGCTGCTCAAGGCGGGTGTGGATGCGGGGAAGCTGCGCACCGCGCTGAGCGCGATATTGGACGGGTTGCCGAAGGTCGAGGGCACCGGGGGCGACGTGCAGGTTTCGAACGACCTGGGCCGGTTGCTGAACGTCACCGACAAGCTCGCGCAAAATCGCGGGGATCAATTCATTTCCAGCGAACTGTTCGTGCTGGCAGCCTTCGAGGACCGCGGCGCGGTGGCCAAGGCGCTCAAGGATGCGCGCGCCACGCGCGCCGCCCTCGAGAAGGCCATTGATGAGGTACGCGGCGGGGAGAAGGTTGATGACGCAGCAGCCGAAGAGAATCGGCAGGCGCTCGAAAAGTACACCGTCGACCTGACCGCGCGCGCGCGCAGCGGCAAGCTTGATCCTGTGATCGGCCGGGACGATGAGATTCGCCGCACGGTGCAGGTGCTGCAGCGGCGCACCAAGAACAATCCGGTGCTCATCGGCGAACCGGGCGTGGGCAAGACCGCCATCGTCGAGGGGCTCGCGCAGCGCATCGTCAATGGCGAAGTGCCCGAGGGTCTCAAGAACAAGCGCATCCTGGCGCTGGACATGGGTTCGCTGATCGCCGGCGCGAAGTTCCGCGGCGAGTTCGAGGAGCGCCTCAAGAGCGTGCTCAAGGATCTGGCCAAGCAGGAGGGCCAGGTGATCCTCTTCATCGATGAGCTGCACACCATGGTGGGCGCCGGGCGCGCCGAGGGCTCGATGGACGCCGGCAATATGCTCAAACCCGCCTTGGCGCGCGGCGAGCTGCATTGCGTGGGCGCCACCACGCTCGATGAGTATCGCAAGTACATCGAGAAGGATGCTGCACTCGAACGACGCTTCCAGACCGTGCTGGTGGATGAGCCATCGGTCGAGGACACGATCGCGATCCTGCGCGGCCTCAAGGAGCGCTATGAGGTGCACCACAAGGTCGAGATCACGGATCCGGCCATCGTGGCGGCCGCCACGCTCTCGCATCGCTACATCACCAATCGCCAGCTTCCCGACAAGGCCATCGATCTGATCGACGAGGCAGCCGCGCGCATCCGCATGGAGATCGACTCCAAGCCCGAAGTGCTTGACCGGCTCGAGCGACGGATCATTCAGCTCAAGATCGAGCAGGAGGCGCTGAAGAATGAAGATGATCAGGCCTCACGCGCGCGCCTGACCACGCTGCGCGAAACCCTCTCGGGGCTCGAGAAGGAATACGCCGACCTCGAGGAAGTCTGGAAGGCCGAGAAGGCATCGCTGCAGGGCGCGGCGCAGATCAAGGAAACACTCGAACGGACGCGGCTCGATCTGGAGCAGGCGCGGCGCGCGAGCGATCTGGCGCGCATGGCGGAATTGCAGTACGGCAAGATTCCCGAACTGGAAAAGCAGCTGGCACAAGCCCAGCGTGCCGAACAGACCACGCCGCAGCTGGTGCGCAACAATGTCACCGAGGAAGAGATCGCCACCGTGGTGTCGAAGTGGACCGGAATACCCGTCTCCAAGATGCTCGAGGGCGAGAAAGGCAAGCTGCTGCGCATGGAAGAGGCGCTCGAGAAGCGCGTGGTCGGGCAGGATGAGGCGGTGCGTATCGTCTCCAATGCCATCCGCCGCGCGCGCGCCGGACTGGCCGATCCGCGCCGTCCGAACGGTTCATTCCTGTTCCTCGGCCCGACAGGCGTTGGCAAGACCGAACTCTGCAAGGCTCTGGCGGAGTTTCTGTTCGACACCGAAGAGGCCATGGTCCGGATCGACATGTCCGAATTCATGGAGAAGCACTCGGTGGCCCGATTGATTGGCGCTCCTCCCGGCTATGTCGGCTACGAGGAAGGCGGCTACCTGACCGAGGCCATCCGTCGTCGCCCCTATGCGGTGCTGCTGCTCGATGAAGTCGAAAAGGCACACCAGGACGTATTCAACGTGTTGTTGCAAGTGCTCGATGACGGCCGGCTGACCGACGGCCAGGGCCGCACGGTGGACTTCCGCAATACCGTGATCATCATGACCTCGAATCTTGGTTCGCAGGCCATCCAGGAGCTCGCCGGCGAAGGCAACTATCAGCGCATGAAGAATGCGGTCATGGAGTCGGTGCAGCAGCATTTCCGGCCCGAGTTCATCAACCGCGTCGATGACATCGTCGTGTTCCATCCTCTGGGTACCGAGCAGATACGTGCGATCGTCGAGATCCAGATCGATTACCTGCGGCGCCGGCTGCTCGAACGTGACATGGAACTCGAGCTGGACGACAAGGCGCGCGATCTGATCGGCGAGGCGGGCTTCGATCCGGTGTACGGTGCACGGCCGCTCAGGCGCGCGATTCAACAGCAGATCGAGAATCCGCTGGCGCAGCGAATCCTTCGCAACGAGCTGGTGCCCGGCGATCGGGTGAGAGTCACGGTGCGTGGTTCTGAGCTGGTCTTCGACAGGAAACGGAAGATCCGCGCGGTCGGCTCCTGACCGCGCAAGCTGCGGCTGCTAACTGCGGCTGCTAAGCTGGTGGCGGGAGGTGACATGCAAGATCTCAAGCGCCACATAGTTGATGTACCTGACTTTCCGCGCGCGGGAATTCTATTCCGCGACTTCACGCCGCTGCTGCGCACCCAATTCGCCGCCACACTGGATGCACTCGACGCCTTGTTCGAGGAACCCGAGTGGAATGCGACCGATGCAATCGCCGGCATCGAGTCGCGCGGCTTTATCCTGGCAGCGGGTCTGGCGGCGCGGCGCGGCAAGGGATTCGTGGCGATCCGCAAGGCCGGGAAGCTGCCGCCTCCGGTCGAAGCGGTGGACTATGCACTCGAGTACGGCAGCGGCGTGCTGGAGCTGCAGCGGGGCACCGGCCGCCTGCTGCTGATCGATGATGTGGTTGCGACCGGGGGCACCATGGATGCCGCCGCGCGCCTGGCGCGTGCCGCGGGCTATGAAGTGGGCGGATTTGCGACGCTGATTGATCTGGGCCTCGCCGGCGAATTCAAGCGGGGCGAGATGACGCTGCGGGCCGTCATTCGCTATGACTGAGCCGCCCGCGACGCTCGTCGTGATGGCGCTTGAGGTGGAGGGGCAGGGGCTGTTCGAGCGGGCCGGCGTGCCGGTGCTCTACACCGGGCTTGGCAAGGTCAATGCCGCGCTGGCGCTGATGCGGGCACTTCGGGATCGCCGCCACCAGGGGCTGGCGATGCCCCTGGTCCTCAACTTCGGTACCGCGGGCAGCCACATCCTCAAGACCGGAAGCCTGGTGGCTTGCCGGCAGTTCGTGCAGCGGGATATGGATGTCAGCGGCATCGGCTACCCGCTGGGGGTGACTCCCTTTGAGCAGATCCCCGCCCGGATCGAATTTCCAGCCGTATTCGAGCAGCTGCCGCCGGCCTTGTGCGGCAGTGGAGACTCCTTTCAGACGGGGGTGGCCAAGTTGCATTGTGAGGTGATCGATATGGAGGCCTATGCGCTGGCGAAGGTCTGCCATCTCGAGAGCGCCGGATTCGGCTGCGCCAAGTACGTCACCGACGGGGCTGATGGCTCGGCGGCCGAGGACTGGCAACGCAACCTGCCGCATGCGGCGGCAGCTTTCTGGCAGCTATACCAGCGCCACTGCCGTCTATAATCAGCGGTTCATCCCCCAATCGCAGCAACCAGAGCCATGCCGATCTACGAATACGAGTGCAGTCAATGCCGCTACTACCTGGAGGTCATGCAGAAGATCAGCGACGCGAAACTCAGGAAATGCCCCTCCTGCGGGAAGAATGCGTTGCAGAAGCTGATCTCGGCGCCCGTGTTCCGGCTCAAGGGATCCGGCTGGTACGAGACTGACTTCAAGTCCGACCAGGAGCGCAAGCGCAATCTGGCGGGCGCTGAGAAGGATGAGGCGCCTGCGGATCCGAAGGCAGCCAAGGACGGTAAGGACGGCAAAGAGAGTAAGGACAGCAAGGACTCGGCCGATGGCAAGGGCGCCGGTGACGGCAAGGATGCCAAAGGCGGCGGTAGCGATTCTGCTGGTGACACCAAAACCTCCGCCAGCGATGCGAAGGGCGACTCCGCCGCTGCCGACAAGGGACGCAAAAAGGCCGACAAGATACCGGAGCGGGCACCCTCTCGAGGCGGCCGCAGTGCCAGGAAGGCGCCCAAACGCGCGCCGGCCAAATCCAAGGGCGGCCGCAAGCGGGGACGACGTTGACCGGCGATGTCATCAAGTTGATCCTGCGCCGCTACCTGATAGCGGGACTGCTGGTGTGGTTGCCCATCATCGCCACGGTGCTGGTGGTGCGCTTCATCCTGGACACGATGGATCAGCTGCTGCCGGCTCCGCTGCGCCCGGAAGTACTGCTCGGGGTGCACATCCCGGGGCTCGGCGCGCTGCTCGCGGTGCTGCTGCTGCTGGCGACCGGACTGCTGGTCACCAACATCATTGGACGCAGCCTGGTTCGCGCCTGGGAGGATTTCATGAACCGTATCCCGTTCGTCCGCGCGGTCTACGGCGGGGTCAAAAGCTTCTCGACCACGATCCTGTCGAACTCGGGCAACTCGTTCAAGAAGGTGCTGCTGATCGAATATCCGCGCGCGGGCGCCTGGAGCGTGGGTTTTCAGACCGCCTCCGACTTGCGCCTCTCCAGCGCCCAGGGGGATGAACCGAACGTCTGTGTGTTCATTCCGACCACCCCCAACCCCACCTCCGGTTTCATCGTGCTGGTGCCGCGTTCACAGGCGATCGAACTCGACATCAGCGTTGATGCGGCCATGAAAATGATCGTGACGCTGGGTGTGGTGGTTCCGACCACCACCGGCAGCATGCGGGCGCTCAAAGTCGACGGCGCCCCGGAACATCCGCGGGCGCCCGCACCCTGACGCCGATCCGACGACGATTTCAATCCACGAAGAAGCCATGCGAAGCCACTATTGCGGACAGGTAAACGAGAAACTGGTATCCCAGAGTGTCAGTGTTGCCGGCTGGGTACACCGGCGGCGGGATCACGGCGGGGTGATATTTGTCGATCTTCGTGACCGCGAAGGTCTGGTGCAGATCGTGTTCAATCCGAGCGCCAGCGCGGTATTCGAAGTCGCCGAGAAACTGCGGCATGAATTCGTGGTGCGAGTGCAAGGGCTGGTGCGCGAACGCCCCGATGGCACGGTCAACGCCAATCTGGCCTCGGGCCGCGTCGAGATCGTGGCATCGGAGCTCGAGCTGCTGAATCGGTCCGATCCGCTGCCGTTCCAGCTCGACGAGACCGTCAACGAGGAGGTACGGCTGCGCTACCGCTACATCGACCTGCGGCGCGAGGTGATGAGCCAGCGCTTGCGGCAGCGCCATCGCATCACGCGTTCGATGCGGGGTTTTCTGGACGCGCACGGGTTCGTCGATATCGAGACACCGATGCTGACCAAGGCGACCCCCGAGGGCGCGCGGGATTACCTGGTGCCGAGCCGGACACATCCCGGCAAGTTCTTTGCGTTGCCCCAGTCGCCGCAGATCTTCAAGCAACTGTTGATGATGGCCGGCATGGACCGCTACTACCAGATCGTGCGCTGCTTTCGCGACGAGGATCTACGGGCCGATCGCCAGCCGGAATTCACGCAGCTCGATGTCGAAACATCGTTTCTGGCACAGGACCAGATCATGCAGCTCATGGAGGATCTGGTACGGACGCTGTTTGCCGAAGTGCTCGGCGTGCAGCTGCCGTCGCCGTTTCCCCGCATGAGCTATCACGAGGCGATGCGCCGCTTCGGCTCGGACAAGCCAGACCTGCGCGTGGACCTTGAACTGATCGATGTGGCGGATCTGGTGAGCGGCTGCGATTTCAAGGTGTTCGCGGCGCCCGCGCAGGATCCCGGGGGTCGTGTGGCCGCATTGCGGGTGCCCGATGGCGGGGCGCTCACGCGCAAGGAGATCGACGAGTACGCCGCTTTCGTGGCGCGCTACGGCGCCAGGGGTCTCGCGTATATCAAAGTGAATCAACGGGCGCGCGGGCGCGACGGCCTGCAGTCCCCGATCGTCAAGTTTCTCGACGATGCCGCGGTCGAGGGCATTCTCGCCCGCTGCAACGCAGCCGATAACGATCTGATTTTCTTCGGCGCCGACAAATCCAAGGTCGTCAGCGATGCGCTGGGAGCGTTGCGACTGAAGGTGGCGCAGGACCGTGGGCTCTCCCGTCCCGGCTGGCAGCCGCTCTGGGTAGTCGATTTCCCCATGTTCGAGTGGGATGTGGATGGGAAGCGCTGGGCCGCCATGCATCACCCGTTTACTTCCCCGCGCAACGACGATCCGGAGGCACTGCGAGCGGATCCCGGTCAGGCACTGGCCCGTGCCTACGACATGGTGCTCAATGGTTCGGAGATCGGCGGCGGCTCGGTAAGAATCTTTCGCGAAGAGATGCAATCGGCGGTGTTCAGCCTGCTTGGCATCAGCGCCGAGGAGGCGCGGCTCAAGTTCGGCTTCCTGCTCGACGCACTGCGCTATGGCTGCCCGCCGCACGGCGGCATCGCCTTCGGTCTCGATCGCCTCGCGATGCTGATGGCAGGCGCCGACAGCATTCGCGAGGTCATTGCATTTCCCAAGACTCAGACCGCGGCCGATCCGCTGACCGATGCTCCGACCGAAGTCAGCGAGGCGCAGTTGCGCGAGCTGCACATCCGCGTGCGCACACCTCCGCCGAGCAGCTGATACGGCGTCGTGTCGGGCGCGGAATCTGCCGCCGTCGTCTATGTGCACGGGCTGTGGATGCCTGGCTTCGAAGGCGCGCTGCTGCGACGGCGCCTGCGCACGCAGCGCCGCTTCAGGACTTACGGCTATGGCTACCATTCGGTGCGGGATCCGATGCCTGCGCTCATCGCCGGGCTACGCCAGCTGATCGCACGGATCGATGCGCCGCAGGTGCATCTGCTGGGCCATAGCCTCGGGGGTCTGGTGGTGCTGCGCTTTCTGCAGCGCTACGCCATGGCGCAGCCGGGACGCGTGGTATTTCTTGGCACTCCCTGCGCAGGATCGAGTGTCGCGCGGCGACTGGCCCGCTGGAAAGTGGGTCAGAAGATGCTCGGCCCGGTGGCCTGCGAGGAGCTGCTGCAAGCGGGTTCCCCCCGCTGGGATCAGCCGCGGGAGCTGGGCATCATCGCCGGTACACGGCCGATTGGTCTTGGCCAATTACTGCTAACATTCCCCGACGCCAACGACGGCACCGTTGCGGTCTCAGAAACAGAATTGCCAGGCGCCAACGACCGGCTGTGCCTGCCGGTCACCCACTCGGGGATGCTGTTGTCGGCGCGTGTGGCACAGGAAGCAGGGAGTTTCCTCGAACATGGACGATTCGGAGCCTAAATCGGCGGCGCATTCGGCTACGATGCGACTGCGCTCGCACGCGCGCCTGCTCATCGTCATCGCGGTGCTGCTGCTGCTCTACACCCTGGGTGGATTTCTGCTCGTCCCGCACCTGGCGCGCAACGCCATCGTCAGCTATGCGCAGAAGGACATGGGGGGGCGGCACGCATCGATCGGGGAGCTGAAGTTCAACCCCTTCACATTCACGGTCGAGGTCCACCAGTTCGCGCTCACCGAGGCGAACGACAGTCCGATCGCGAGTTTCGAGCTGCTGCGTGTCGGCGCCTCGCTGACGGCCTCGCTGCTGCACCGGGCCTGGACACTCAGTGAAGTGCGTCTCGAGCAGCCACAAGTGCATGCGCTCATCGATCGCGCTGGCACGCTGAATCTTGCGAAACTGGCACCCGTCACTGCTGAGAAACCCGAGAAAGCCGATACCGACAAATCCCTGCCCGCGCTGCGCATCCAGTCACTGGGTGTCCACGGCGGCAGTGTGCAGTTCGAGGATCACAGCCGCGCCGAACCCTTCTCGGCGACCTTGCGGCCGATCGAGTTCGACCTGACGGACTTCCGGACCGCGCCTGATTTCGAAAACAAGTACCGTTTCAGTGCGCAGAGCGCGGCGGGCGAGCGGCTGGACTGGGCCGGGCAATTCACCCTGCAGCCGCTTGGTTCGACCGGCGAGTTCACGATCGCGCAGTTGAAAGCGCTGACCATTGCCAACTATCTGCAAAACGCGCTGCCGTTCGAACTCGTCGGCGGCAGTCTCGATATCCAGGGCAGTTATCAGTTCACTGCCACCCCGGCCACGGAGTTGTCGCTCACCTTGCCCAGCATCAAGGTGCACTCACTGGGGATTAATCCAGCCGTCCCAGCGCGAACCGTGCCGGCTGGCCCCGTGGCAGCTGGCACCGGGGCGGCACCGTGGGTCTCGTTGCCCGAGCTCGACGTGACTGACACGCGCCTGTCCCTGTCGGACCGGCGCGTGACAGTTGGCCAGATCCTGCTGCAAAGGGCGGCGATCCAGGTGTGGCGTAATGCCGATGGCAGCCTGAATCTGCAGCAATTGGCGGGCGACCCGGCGTCCGAGCCCAGGCCTGCAGCGAGCGCCGCGCCGGCAGCGGCGCCCTGGAATATCGCGCTGCAGAAGCTCGAACTGCAGGATGCGAACATCACGGTCGAGGATCGCAGCGTCCAGCCCGTTTTCAAGACCCAACTGGGTGCAATCGGGTTGACCGTCGCGAACTATTCGAGTGCTGGCACGGCTCCGCTGAACATAGACCTGCACATGCAGATTGGCCAGGGCGGTCAGCTGCAGACTCAGGGCACCGTGATGCTCTCTTCAATGAATTCGGCGCTCGACCTGACGCTCACCAGCCTGGATCTGCCGGCGCTCCAACCTTACGTGGCGCAGGCGACCGATCTGACGATCTATCGCGGCAAGCTCGGCGTGAAGGGTCACATCGTCTACGCCGGCGCACCGGCACCGGGTCAGCCCAGGTTGCAGCTGGCGCTCGGCATCAATCTGGCCGATCTGGCAACCCGCGACAATTTTCTCAACGAGGAGCTGGTCAGCTGGCACTCGCTGCAGATCGATGGCATGCGCTATCAAATGGCGCCCGATGCGCTGCGCATAGAGCACATCACCATTGGCGCCCCTTACGGCCGCGTGGTCATCGGTCCCAAGGGCGGCCTGAACGTGGCGCAGATCCTGCGTCCCGCGCGCGCGCAGGGAGGCTCGGCCGCCGCCGCATCGCCGGTCGCAAAGGGCAACGCACGCAAATCGAAGGCCGCCTCATCGCCGCCCAAGGTGGCGGCCGCTGCGCCGCCGAAGCAGCCGGGCATGCCGATAAACATAGCGCGGATCGATATCCAGGACGGCGTGGCTGATTTCACCGACCATTCCGTGGAGCCAACCTTTTCGACTGCGATTTACGGACTCAAGGGATCGATCGTCGGTCTGTCCTCGGATCCGGCCTCGCGTGCGACCGTCTCGCTGGATGGCAGTGTCGATCGCTACGCGCCGGTATCGATCAAGGGCAAGGTGAATGTGCTTTCCGCGGCCACCTTCACCGATATCGCCATGAGCTTCAGCAACATCGAGCTGCCGACGTTCAATCCCTACTCCGGAAAATTTGCGGGCTACAACATCGAGCAGGGAAAACTCACGACGACGATGGAGTATCACGTCGAGAACCGAAAGCTCGACGCCAAGCATCACATCGTGGTCGATCAGCTGGAATTCGGCGCGGCCACCGAAAGTAAGCAGGCAGTGCCGCTGCCGATCAAGCTGGCGGTATCGCTGCTCAAGGATCGAAATGGCGTTATCGATCTTGAGTTGCCGGTTGGCGGCAGCCTCGATGACCCGACGTTTCGTATCGGCCCGATCATCTGGAAGGTATTCGTCAACCTGATCGAGAAGGTCGTCACGGCGCCGTTTGCCGCCCTGGGCAAGCTGTTCGGCGGCGGCCCTGAGCTCTCATTCGTCGACTTCCCGGCCGGAGCATCCACGCTTGGCCCCGATCAGACGCAGAAACTTTCGCAACTGGCGAACGCGTTGGTGGAGCGGCCACAGCTGAAGCTCGATGTGCCGCTGCACACGCAGGCGGACGATGATGATGCGGCGCTCGAGCGTGCCGCGCTCGACAGGGCGCTGCAGGCCGCCGATACCGGGGGCGGCGCGGCCGCGCGACCGCGATCGCCTAAGACCAAGGGCGTCGCCGGGGCGGCGGCTGCCGGTTCCGGCGCCACCGCCGGCGCCAGTGGTGAAACAACCGGCGCTTCGGCTGCGACGCGACTGCCGGCTCTCGTGGCGCTGTATCGCACGCAGTTCAAGAGCGATCCGCAATATCCTCCGGATGCCGACAAGCTGGCGTGGCTGCAGCAACAGCTGCTGCCGCAGTTTGCTCCTTCGCAGGCAGATCGGGATGCGCTCGGCCTGGCGCGGGCGCAGGCGGTTCAATCGTCCGTGCTGGCCAATGCCGAATTGAAATCCGAGCGGGTCTTCCTCGTCAATCAGGTTTCGGGCGGCGGCCTGGATGGCAAGGTTCGCATGGAGCTGAAGCTCGAATAGCCGCTCAGTCGCGCGCCTGGCGATGCAGTTCGTAGAGCAGCTCGAGCGCCGTGCGCGGCGTGAGCGCGTCGGGATCGAGCGCCGCCAGGCGTTCCAGCAAATCTCGTGCGCGCGGATCGGGTGGGGGCGCCGGCGACACGGCGAAGGGCAGCTCGGCTTGCGGTGAATTTACCTGTCCCGCATGCGCGCTACGTGCCTCCAGCATCGCAAGCGTGCGACGTGCCGCCGCGATGATCTCGCGGGGCACACCGGCAAGCTGCGCGACCTGCAGGCCGTAGCTGCGGCTGGCGGGGCCTTCCCTGACGGCGTGCAGGAAGACCAGCGAGTCGCCGTGCTCGGTGGCATCCAGGTGCACGTTGGCGCAGCCTTCGATTTCATCCGCCAATGCCGTCAGCTCAAAGTAGTGGGTCGCGAACAGCGTGAGGGCGCGCACTCGCGTCGCGATGAATTCCGCGATCGTGCGGGCGAGCGATAGACCATCAAAGGTGCTGGTGCCGCGACCCATCTCGTCCATCAGGACCAGGCTTTGTGCGCTGGCGTTGTGCAGGATATTGGCGGTCTCGGTCATTTCGACCATGAAGGTCGAGCGGCCGCCGGCCAGGTCGTCGGCCGCGCCGATGCGCGTGAAGATCCGATCGATCGGCCCGATTTCCGCGCGTGCGGCCGGAACGAAGCTGCCCAGGTGCGCCAGCACGACGATCAGTGCGACCTGCCGCATGTAGGTGGATTTGCCGCCCATGTTCGGCCCCGTGATGATCAGCATGCGTCGCCCGGCGTGCAGCGAGAGATCGTTGGGTACAAAGGGTGTTTCCAGGAAGCGCTCGACGACGGGATGCCGTCCGCCCTCGATCAGCAGTCGGGTGTCATCGATCAGCCTGGGCTGGCTCCAGCCGAGAGCGCTGGCGCGATCGGCCAGGGCTGCCAGCGCGTCCACCAGCGCGATGGCGGCCGCGGTGCGTTGCAGAGCCGCCAGGGATTCGGTCAGGGTGGTGAGCAGGGCGTCATACAGTTCCTTTTCACGCGCGAGGGCTCGCTCGCGCGCACCGAGCACCTGGTCTTCGAACTGCTTGAGCTCCGGCGTAATGAAGCGCTCCGCGGATTTGACGGTCTGACGACGCAGGTAGTCGGTGGGTACGCGATCGGCCTGGGCGCGTCCGACCTCGATGAAGAAGCCCTGCACGCGGTTGTAACCGAGCTTAAGACTGGGGATGCCGCTGCGCTCGCGCTCGCGCTGCTCCAGTTCCGCCAGGAAGCCATCAGTGTTGGCTGCAATGGCACGCAGGCGATCGAGTTCCCCGTCGTGGCCTGGCGCGATAACGCCGCCGTCGCGCAGGAAATGTGCCGGTTCGGAATCGATCGCGGCTTGCAGCAGCGCGTGCTGTTCGGCGTGGTCGTCGATCTCGCTCAGCAGCCGCTGCAGCAGCGGGGAATCAAAGGGCTCGAGCGCGCGGCGCACGGCGGGCAATGCGCCGAGAGATGAGCGCAGCTGCACCAGGTCCCGCGGCCGTGCTGAGCGCAGCGCAATGCGTGCCTGGATCCGCTCGAGATCGCCGACGGAGCGCAATTCCTGTCGTACCGATTCGAAGCCGCGTGATTCGACCAGCGTCTCGACGGCGTGATATCGCTCGCGCAGTTTCGGGTGTGAGCGAAGAGGACGTGCCAGCTCGCGTCGCAGTGCGCGCGAACCCATGGCCGTCACGGTGGCATCGATCACCGCGAACAGCGTGGCATTTTCATTGCCGGTCAGGCTGGCATCGAGCTCGAGGTTGCGGCGTGTGGCCGCGTCCAGCGCCAGCGCATCTGAGCGCTCCTCGACCTGTAAGGCCCGGATATGCGGCAACGCCGATCGCTGCGTGTCGCGCACGTACTGCAGCAGTGCGCCCGCCGCACGCAGGGCCAGCGGCAGCTCGTCCACGCCGAATCCGCGAAGATCGAGCGCGCCGAGCTGATCGGTCAGCAGCCGCGATGCGGTGGCGAGTTCGAAATGCCAGGGCGCGCGCGCGCGAACGACGCTGCCGTGGCGGACCAGCGGCGCGAGTGCAAGCTCCTGCGACTCGGCGAGCAATAGCTCGGCAGGGCGTAGCCGTTCCAGTTCCGCCTGCAGAGTCTCCGCGCTGTCCAGCTCGGCCACGCTGAAACGACCTGACGCCAGATCCAGCCAGGCGAGTCCAAATTGCGTGTTCGAGTGCCTGGACGCGCCCGCTTGGGTGCCGGACTGCCATAGCGAGGCAAGCAGCGTCTCGCGGCGCTGCTCGAGCAGCGCATCATCGGTGACGGTGCCGGGCGTGACGATGCGAACAACCTGCCGTTCCATGGGACCCCGGACCTGTCCGGGCTCACCGAGCTGCTCGCAGATCGCCACGGATTCTCCGCGGCGCACCAGCCGCGCCAGGTAGTTTTCCATGCTGTGCACGGGCACTCCGGCCATTGGAGTATTTTCGCCGCCGGACTGTCCACGCGAGGTGAGTGCAATGTCAAGGATGGCAGCGGCGCGTCGCGCATCGTCGTAGAACATTTCGTAGAAATCGCCCATGCGATAGAACAGCAGCTCGCCTGGATGATCGGCCTTGATGCGCAGGTACTGCTGCATCATGGGCGTGTGAGGTGAGGGATCCGAGCTGGCCATGGATGCGAACACTATAACGATTGCAACGCGTTATCATTAGTCGATGGCATTGAAATTCCCCGAGATGTTTCGGCGCAAAGTGCCGCAGGCGGCAGAGCCTACGCCATCGGCGGAGCTGGAATCGCTGCGCGCGATGGCCGCCAGGGCACTGCAGGGCGGTGAGCCGGAGAAAGCCATCGAGCTCTACGAGGGGCTGATCGGGCGCAAACCCGATGATGCCGAGGCGCACTACAAGCGCGCCAATGCGCTGAACATGCTCGGCCGATCCGAGGCGGCACTGGCCGGCTATGACCGCGCGGTTGCCCTCAAGCCCGACTACGGCAATGCCTTTTGCAACCGCGGCACCGTGCTGGAGCGGCTGGGCCGGTGGGAGGAGGCACTGGCGAGTTATGAGCGCACACTGGAACTGAATCCTGCTGATGCCCTGGCGTATTACAACCGCGGCTCGGTGCTCAAGGAGCTCAAGCGGCTGGAGGAAGCGCTGGCCAGTTACGA
>Ga0181531_10001052_pt1 | contig 17868 bp, 10 predicted proteins | sample PEATcosm2014_Bin_38_FD_119743 | JGI IMG/M metagenome (GOLD analysis project Ga0181531, IMG submission 119743) | Peatland microbial communities from MTU Mesocosm Facility, Houghton, MI, USA - PEATcosm2014_Bin11_10_metaG | ecosystem: Environmental > Terrestrial > Soil > Wetlands > Peat | place... | reverse complement strand
GCCAACGACTTTTGCGGTGCCCATACGACCAGTTCTCTGGTTCCAATTTCGGCCTGCATTTTCTGCCTCCGAATCCGTATATTCGAAGATTTTCGCACACTACGAAAATATTGGTCATTTTTCCTGGAGGCGGTTCTTCAAAGTGACGGATCGAGATTCGGATCCGCTTAATTCTAAAAAGCTTATGCGTGGCAATATTCTTCGCTTTTCTTGCGCTTTCCGTCCGTAAGCTATTGAAAATAAATATGTTAGTGGTGGAGGCGGCGGGAGTCGAACCGGACATCGGTGTTGAAAACGCTCAACTTATTGATTCTGGGAATGCCCGAATTGGCATGATTTTCAGAATTGCCAAATCGACTGTACTGTCACTGTACAGTCTTTTCCCAGAATTACCAGAACTCCCAAAGCTCCACCTTCAGACGTCCCAGTCGCGAAAAAAGAGCATTCTGAAGTGCCTCCTTAGTATTTCACAGGTCCAGCGCAAGCTTAGATGAAATATCTTTGTTCGCCCCCGCATCCAGTTCGAGAAAGCGGAGCCCAAGGATGGCTAAAGCCTCCTCCACCCGCTCATCTCTGGTTCAATTCCTTGCGCGCGTGACCGCGTCTCGACGAGCGCCTGGTAAACCGGCCAATTGAGAAATGGAAGAGCATGTGTCCGACAAACGGACTTTACATCCACATAGAAACTGGTGGACTGTCGCGTGTATGGAAACGGCGAGCAACCGTCATTGTGTCCCTGGGGTGCCCGCGACCTCTGCCGGGCAGGGGGTTGATTCCATGCTGCCCGGAGGGAATCTGAAGCCTGAACCGCGCTGCCGGATTCTCCTCTATCAGTGAGCACTCTTGGCTGGTTGGGGTTCCCGAAGCAGGTTGACCGGTTGCATCCTGCTGCCTTGAATTTCGTAGCGGGGAAGCGCGAACATAAGCAGGCAGGGAATGAGGGCAGGTAGTGCCAGGAGCTGAATCGTGATGGCCCGATAAGTGCCCATCGTGTCGAATATGCGACCTACCAGGATAGGGCCGGCGGCGGCTCCGATGGCGTAGGTGGTCCAGGTGAGGGCGTATAGGGTGGAGAAGCGCTTGAGGCCGAAGTAGCGCCCGAGAAGGTAGGGCGTGATATCGCCCTCACTACCCATACTGAATCCGATAAGTGCGGCAGCGATCAGTCCCGCGGTCAGGCTGCTCGCAACCGACAGCATCACAATGCCGAGTACAGTGATCAGGAGCATGATCTGCGAAACGCGGGGGCCGAAAAAGCGGTCGAGAAATAGACCCGTAAGAAGGCGTCCGATCAGACCTGTTGCTCCGATGATGGAGACGGACCAAGCCGCGCCGGCGGCGGAGACTCCGCGGTCGGTTAGCAGCGCTGAGAGGTGCGCGATGGTTCCATTCACGCTGATGGCGTAGAGACAAACGGTTGCGGCGATGATCCAGAAGGCAGGGGTCGCAAGTGCCCTGGCAACAGGTTCGCCAAGTTCAGTCGAGACATCCCGGTCCTGCTGAGCGACGGGGCGTTCTCGGACGAAAGCCGCGGTGAGAGGAAAGCCAACAGTAAAGGCAAGCAGACCGAGGGTGAGATATGCCGCGCGCCATCCCAGGTGTGTGATGACAGCCTGAACGAGGACGGGAAGCAGCATGGCTCCCAAGCCAGTGCCGGCAAGCATGATTGAAAGTGCAAAACCGCGACGGCGGTTAAACCAAGTTGAAATGGCGCGGGAGTAGCCAATATACGCAGTTCCGTTCCCCACCAGGCCAATAACAAAGAACGTGAGGTAGAAATGCATCAGATGCGGCGTCAGCAATGCGAGCGAAGCATAGGCGGCGGAGAAAACAACGATGCACGGCAGGACGATGCGTCGCGGATTATAGCGGTCCAGCAGGAAGCCAAGCCCGGGCGATGCGGCGGCCAAGGTCAGCGCGGCAATGCTGAATCCCGCAGAGGTAGCTTCACGATGCCAGCCGAAACTCTCTGAGAGTGGCTTGAGGAAAAGGCCGAAGGTGTAAGGCACAATCGCCGCAAAGCTGACCATGATCCCAAAGAAGCTGGCTAGAACGACCTTCCAACCGGGGTAGGCAATTGCGGATTCGTCCGTCTGGGCTTCGGCTGTCGGCGTTGTTTGCTCAGACATAAACGGGTATAACCTCGGCTGGCGATCTTTGCAGACTGATTTCGTGTCCTTACGCAGGGTGGGGCGCCGCTGCTCCAAAGCAGTGTTCAGCGCGGCATTGTGGCAATCGCAGCCTCCGTCACTCCGGTGTAACCATGTTCAACAATCTGGGCCGCACGTGCCCGATAGATGGCGGGATCCTGAGGAGCCCAGGTATCCAGACCATCGACGTACCGGTTGCACATGCAAAATACCGCTGCAATCAATACGGCGTCGTGAATTTCTAGATCGGTCGCCCCTTCAGCGCGAGCTGCGGAAATATCTTCCGCCGTCACGTGCTTGCCGCCAAGCTGCACTTTCCCAGCAATGTTCAGCAGTGCCTTCAGCTTGGGGGAGATTGCAGCGCTCGGCCAGTCCGTCTTAACCTTGTGAACCAGTGCTTCGTCGTGTCCAAGTTGCGCCGCCGCTACGGCGCCATGAATTGTCTGGCAGAAGAAGCAGTCGTTGCGCCAGGAAACATGCGTTGCGATCATCTCCCGTTCGCCGCGCGATAGCGAACTCTCTCCGCGCAAGAGCACGTTCACCAACTCGTTGAGCGGTGCCGCGGTCTCAGGGCGAAACGTCATTGGACCGAGGATGCCAGGAAACTCTCTGCCGAGTTCTTCGGCAATTGGAAGTTGAATATGAGCCATCGATGACACTCCTTAGGGGTAATATGCCTTGAGCTCCACCCAGCGTAGGAAGCAAAACGGAGAACGTGCCTATCCTACGCGGAGGTCACAGTCGTGTGCTTCCATCGAAAGTTGGAGCAAGGGGATGGAGAGAGGTTCTTGCAGCGCTATTTCGCACTATGGTGAGGTGTTTGTCACGATTCGGAAGGTGCCTGACCAAGACGTCTAGCCATGGTCGCAAGCAGCTTGGGCCGAACACTCGGCCTTGTCCAGGGACACTCGGCGATGCAAATTCCGCACGATGCTGATTCGGCAAAAAATGGGATGCACTTATCGAAGTCCACATACCAGCGCTCAACTCCGCGAACCATTTGCTTGTGTTCATTGATCGCTGCTGGTGGACACGCGTTGGTACAGACCTGGCAGGTAGAAAAGAACTCATCGGCGCCGAAGCGGTCTGGCTTTGTAGCCACAAGCGGCATATCGGTGGTCACTCCGGCCAGTCGCAACCCCGAACCATAGTGCCTGTGAATCAGCGAGCCGTGTTTGCCCAGCTCTCCCAATCCCGAGGCAATGGCCGGTGGAATCAAAAGCAACGCGCTTGCAGAAGGCCCGGGATAAGCCTGGGCGTTATAGCCCTGAGAACGAATCCAATTGGCTAGGGCAAAGGAAACGCGCGTGCCTCGCGCATACTGCTCGCCAATCTCGGTCACGCCAATGCCGTTGGTTTCATCCGAAGGAACTTCTCTCAATCGTTCATAGTTGGGAGCGAGCGCCAGCACAATCACCCACGGCTCGTCGATCGTGTATCCCTCGAAGACGTAGAGCGGGTCCATGGGCGCAATGCCAACGCCGCCAGCCTCATGCGCGAGCGCGAAATCAGTTGCTTCAGCCGCGAACTTCTCCGCCGAGGCCTGCCGTTGCATTGCAGCCACCGGAGTCAGTTCGGGATGTGTGTACGCCGCTACAAATGCCTGTGCCGAGCCCGGACATTTCCGCGAGCTGGTGCGTGCCACCGTTTGCAATTCGCCATAGGGATGCTTGTCTGGAGGATGCCAAAAGAAGGGCGACGGCCTGCGGGGAGCGGTTTCTCCGAGCCCATTAATCGGGTTTCCAGAAACCTTGAGGAGGGCAAGCGTCTCCGCCCTGGGCTTGTAGCTGCCCCGCCGGGGACGCCTGGTATTTCCAGACTCAGACTTCGCTTCGTCGTGCAACGACGGTTCTCCATTCGACATCGCCGCCCTCCTAAAAACTCAGCTTTGCGGAAATCTGAAACTGTCGCGCAGCTCCAGCAAATGTTGGAGTGCCAAAGGTCGGATTGACCGGGCTGGTGACACCGTCCCCATACGACTTGGGGACCGCACCTGCGAACTCCCCTGCGCCATAGACCTGATCCACATCCTGCACATTGACACGATTCAGGAGGTTCAACGCTTCCACACTCAGGTTCAACTTAAGTCGTTCATTCAGGTTCAATCGCTTTTGAAGGCGAAGGTCCGTGTCATAGTACGACGCGCCGCGATAGGAATTGCGGCCAATGTTGCCGACCCGATCGTTGAACGGGAAGCCGTCGCCATTTACGTCTGACCCCGCAAGGATGCTGTAGTACTGAGGGCTTTGCAAGGTGTTGATCATCGACACTGAAAAGTTGCGCAAGGGCGCAATCCAGGTGTTTGGTGAGTCTCCCAAGAGGGTCAGAACCAGCCGATGCCGGACGTCGTTGTCGCTGACTGCGCGATCGAGTTGCGGCGCCAGATAGTCTTGTGGCTCATCCTGTAGCTGGTTTTCCGTGGCGATGTCGATTGATTTCCCGTAGACATAGTTAGCGAGCACGCTGAAGCTCTGCCCAAACTCCTTGCGCAGGCCCACGTTTCCGGCGTTGTAGATCGACCAGCCTGAAGCCGTTGCCTCTAGCGCGAATCCGAAGTTGGGATCGGCCGGCGCGAACTTCTGTCTGCCATCGGAGAGAAAGCCGTTCGGCACGGCATTGATGCTGTTTGAACTCTCCAGATGAAGTGCATGGAGATAGTGATATCCAACCGTGAGATACCACTTGTTCCCCAGCTCGTTTTCAATTTCCAGGTTCGCTTGCTCGGAGTAGTTCGAAGGATAATTCCGCTTTACAAAACCCAGTGGAAACTGCTTAAGGATCGCGGGGTTTGGGTAAGTACCCGTGTGGGTAAAGTTAGCGAACGCGGTGCCCGCAAGCACTGGCCCGGCGGTCCCCACCATGCCTGCCGGCCCAAATCCCGTAAGGTCATTTGCCGGATTGGCGAATTCAGACAGAAGGGGCTGATTCATGTGCGTAAAAGGGGACGCACCGTGCCATCCATTGATCAGACTGCTGTATTCGAGCGATCCAGTGTATAGGCCAAAGGTGGAGCGCACTACGCCGTTCCCGTTACGAAAAGCATAAGCAATCCCCACCCGCGGCTGGAAATTCCCAAAGTTCATGGGATTCATCTTGCCCAGGATGCGAAGATCGCTTGCCGACGGAAGAAAATCAAGGTCGTAGCGCACACCGAAGGAAAGTGCGAGGTTGGGCCGCGCTCTCCACTGATCTTGCACATAGAACCCGGCAAGTTTATGCCAGAAAGCTACAGCATCGGCAGCCTTGTGCGCCGGCCCGTCCGGGCCGTCGTAAAATCCATTCTCCCAGGGCAAACCACGCTGCGGCACTTGGTTTCCAAAATCGGCCCGGGTCTGCTGGAAGAGAAATTCGACAGCAGTTCCAGGACCGAAGTGGCTGAAAGGCCCAGCACCAAAAAAACTCTGTGGGCTGAAAATCCCTACGCCCGGCGTGAAGTAGGGCGTTTCCGCAGAGAACCAGATTGGCTCAAACTCTACGCCGACCTTGATGGCGTTGGAATCGTGCGTATAAGTCAGCGTCTCTCTGGATTGGAAATGGTGTTCGCTGTAGTAATCGACTCCGCCAAGAAATCCGCCGCTGTAGAGCGTATCGGCGACATTGATCGCTGGCTCAAAGCCTGCGCCCACTGGATCCATGTAGAAGATTCGTCGGCCAAACGCAACCGAACTCTCCGAAGTCAAGCGGCTGTTAAAGAGATGAAAGAAATTTCCGTAAGCCGTCTGATCGTGAATGCGATTGTCGCGATAGCTCGATGGCAATCCCTGTCCTGGCGACGTGGCGGCAGTATTGCCATTCCTAACAGCGGTAAATAAGTAACCGGCAGACAAAGTGCTTTTGTCACTGAATACATTGGTGACTTTTCCAAATGCATTGTTATAGTCGCCAATTTGCAAGATCGATCCGAGTCTTTCGGGAGAAAGGCCCAGGTCGTTCTTGACTTCATTGATGCTGGGAGTGCCTGGCCCAAGGCAGCCCTCGGTGTCGATGCAACTCAGGATGAAACGCGAATAAATGGGCGATTGCGCCCGCCGCTGACCTTCGTAGCCAAAGAAGTAGAACGCTTTGTCCTTACGCAATGGGCCACCCACTGTCGCTCCAAACTGGTTGAATCGCAGGGCATTGAACCCCGGCGCGGAGAGTAAATTGCTCGCATTCACAGCGCTGTTGCGGGCATAGTCGTAAAGTGTTCCGTGCAAGTCGTTGGTCCCCGATTTGGTAATGGTGTTTACTGCCGCGCCGAGATTCAAGCCACCGCCGGCTGCGTCCGGACCGTCGACGACGCGAAATTCCTGCACCCAGTCCAGCGATGGGCTTACTCGCTGAACTCCCGAGACCGTCGTCGTATAGTTGACGCCGTCGAGGCCATAGAACACGCTGTGCGTCTCGCGCAAACCCTCGAAGCTGATCTCCAGCTCCGATTCCTGAAATGCGGACTGGGCCCCTGAACTCGAATTTCGACCAACTGTGGCCGTCGGAGTTAACAGCACAAAGTCAATGAAATCCCGATCTGAAATGGGCAGTTCGGCAATTTGTTCTGGAGCGATAACTTCACTGCCTTCCGTTCGTTCTTTGTCTACGCCCGTCGTTGTATCGCGAACTTCGACTTGCTCTGTGGCAGCGCGGACCCGCAAAGTGATTTGCAGGGAGGCCTGCTGACCCAGCATCAGGGTGAGTGGCGCCTGATACACGCCAAAGCCCTCCGCTTCCGCAGTGAATTTGTATTGTCCGGCCGGAAGTCCTGAAATCACTGCCAACCCGAGCTTGTCCGAAACTCCGGTCCGGACCACTCCCGTATCGACGTTACGAACGGACACGTTTGCCCTTGCGATAAGCTTGCCAGCTGGATCGGCCACAGTCAGGTTTACCGTGGCGAACTGCTGGCTGAACATGGTCGAGGATCCTGCCGTCGCGAGTAGAAACAGCAGGATGAATTGATGCAAGGAGCGGTGAAGAGCGCGAACACACAGTTGCAAGGCACGGCGTGCGTCCCTCTGGGGGAAGAGAGCGAGCAAGTCATTCATTTGGAGTTCCTCGACAGAACGTGATTTGGGGAAGTGCGAAACGGGAAGCCGCAATTCAGAGCGAATTATTGAAGATTCTCAACAAGACTCGCAACGACCACAAGGACGAGATTCTCCTCCTCCTCAAGATGGAGAGAGGCCGTACCGAGCAACGGGAAACGCTTGAGTACCTGCCCCTAGTCCGTCGATCGCTCAATGTAAAAAAGAGCGCAAATGACTGCGCCTAGCCGTCAGACGGCTCAATGGGTCACCTCACCAAGAGTCACCACGATTCGGCGTGCATGAGTTTCAACCATCTGGTAGAGGCAGAACAACCGACATCAGGCTAATATTCGTCTTTGTGCATCCACTTTCATGGTCGCCGCTGTGAATGTGTCGACCTTCGATTCCGCGTTTTGAACTGAATCTGCTCACCCCATCTTTGCTTTAGTGCAATTCTCGAGGTCAAATTATGAACCGACGAAGTTTCTTGCGAGCAAATGGCTCAATTTGCGCTGGTTGGGCTCTCACCCAAGCGTTTCCTGCTCTGGCGGATAGCCCCTCTGCGAACGGATGGCGAACGTTCGAGGTCGTCACCAAAGTTGAACTGCTGAAGCCTGACGGTGCCAGTCTCATTTGGCTGCCAGTGCCACTCATTCGCGACACCCCTTATCAGAAGACGGTTTCGACCCAGATCAAGGCAGAGGGCGGGACGGCGAGGCTGAGCAAGGACAAGCAGAACGCCCTCGGGATCGTGTCCGCGATGTACTCCGCAAACGCCAACCCGGTACTGACGACGACCAGCCGCGTCTCGTTGAAGAACTACGCGGTCGATTTGTCCTCTAGGGGAACGGCATCGCCAGTTTCACGCGCTGAACTGGACTACTTCCTTCAGCCCAGCCGATATGTTCCTACAGACGGCATAGTCAAGCAGACCGGGCTGAAGGCGACCACTGGCGCGACCACAGACATGGACAAGGCGCGGGCCATTTACGAGTGGGTCGTGGAAATTACGTTTCGTGATCCTAAAATCCGCGGCTGTGGTCGTGGCGACATTCGATTCATGCTGGAATCCGGCGATATGGGCGGCAAATGCGCGGACTTGAACGCTCTATATGTTGGGTTGGCGCGATCGGTGGGCCTGCCGGCGCGGCACGTCTATGGTCTGCGCATGGCCAAATCAGAACTGGGATACAAGAGCCTTGGACTGGCCACCGATGAAGCAACCAGGGGACAGCACTGTCGCGTGGAAGTCTACCTGCGAGAACATGGATGGGTGCCCGTGGACCCGGCCGACGTGCGCAAAGTGGCTTTGGAAGAACCACCCGGGAATCGTCCATTGGACGATCGAATCGTGTCGCGGGCCCGCGATTATTTGTTCGGTTCGTGGGAGATGAATTGGATGGCATACAACTCCGCTCATGACGTGGAACTACCCGGATCCGCCAGCAAACCGCTGGTCTACTTCATGTATCCGCAGGCTGAAACCTCGAAAGGACGAGTCGATCCATTCGATCCCGACAACTTCAAATATGAAATCACGGTCAGGGAAGTGAGCTAGCTCCGGCAGCCTGCAAGATTCGAAGTCCACCCTTGGCACCTCAGAAAGGATAATGAAGCGAGAATTGCTCCATACGTGGCGTGATCCGAGCGGCGCTATAGACCCCTAGCAAACCTCTGGTTAGGTTGTTTCCGGGGGAGGTTGTGTTCGTATCGAAACGCACGCACGGAGTTAGTTACGTTGAAAACCTCCCTTGCGCGATCCCGGATCGCCTGAATGCGTTGGAACTCAACCGAATGATTGAGCGAGCCATCCATCGACTGATGCAGGACAATGCATCGGCCCAGCAGCTACTATTCGCCCGTAAACTCCGCCGCACGTTTTCTTCCTCCAAGCGGGTGGCGGAGTACTGCTACTGGTGTCCCCGCCAGATTTTCTAACTCACGGAGCCTTTGATGCGACAGGTTCTTTGGCCCGTGTATCACGGTGAGCGGCGCTCCACGGAGTTTCAATCGACCCGTCGGTGTCGCTCCGGCTTTTTGTTCCAAGTCTTTTGGGAGAGTCGAAAACAATATGATCCTCGTTAGGAATGTGCTGATTTTTACAGTGCTCGCTTGCCTCCGTTTGTCTGCGCAACAGATCACGGGAAACATTCGCGGTACAGTTACAGACCCAACCGGTGCTGTGATTCGGGACGCCACGGTTACTGCCCGGCAGGCGGAAACGGGCCTGTCGCGCGCAACGGTCACTGATCGCGACGGTAACTACGTCCTTCTGGAACTCCCGGTCGGACATTACCGCCTGCAAGTCTCGGCGAGAGGATTCCAGGAACATGTGCAGAATGGCATCACGCTCAACGTGAACGAGACGGCTTCGGTCTCGGCACATCTCTCGGTTGGATCAGAGAAAGAGCAGATATTGGTGAGCGCCGATGCCGAGCTAATTGAGCCAACCGTCACCAGTATGGGCAAGGTAGTGCAACAGCAGGAGTTGGAGGATCTGCCGCTGAACGGCCGCAACTTCTGGCAACTTGGTCTGTTGCAGCCTGGAGTCGTCCCCTTGACGCCCGGGATTGCCGAAGCAGGCGGATCGCTGCGCGACGGCCAGGCTTATGCGGTCAATGGCCAGCGTCCCGAATCAAACAACTTTCTCATCGACGGAGCGAACAACTACAACGGAGTTGACGGCGGATTCATCCTCAAGCCGCCGGTAGACGCCATCAGCGAATTTCGCATCATCACGCACAGCGCAAATGCCGAGTTTGGTGGCGCTCTGGGATCAACGACGAACATCATCACGCGGTCGGGCACAAATCATGTCCACGGGACGTTGTGGGAATTCCTCCGCAACGACGCAGTCGACGCCAACAATTATTTCGCCCAGACGAAGGAACCGCTGAAGCAAAACCAGTTTGGCGCCGCGGCCGGTGGGCCGGTCAAAAGGGATAAAACGTTCATCTTTGGCTTCTATGAAGGCTTCCGCAATCGTCAGGGCGAGACAGAGCTAACCACAGTGCCGTCGCTTAAGCAGCGTACCGGCGACTTCTCCGAACTCTCTTACCAGCTTTTCAACGTCTTCGCCAATGCACCGTACCAGAATAACCAGGTGCCGCAGGGCCAGTTCAACTCGGTATCAAAAAACCTGCTGAGCTTCTTCCCGCTTCCGAATGCCGGCACAAATCTGTTCTCCACAACGCAGACTATAAGCAACAATACCGATCAGTTCGGCATCAAGGTCGACCATTACCTCGATTCGCACGACACGCTGAGCTTCCGTTACATGTTCAACCAGCTCTCCCAACTTGATCCGCTATCGCCGGGCGGCGCCAGCGTGCCGGGCTTCCCGGTAGGAGAAGACCAGCGCGCACAGAATTTTGTCGCGGACGAAACGCACACTTTTTCGCCCGCCGTCATCGGTGTGGCGCGATTCTCGTTCCTTCGCAACAAGTTCCTCTTCGGCGAGCACGAGGACCATCAGTCGCCGTCAAGCCTCGGATTCCAATACAAGCCCAGTCTCGGTATCGCTACTGGCCCGCCATTCATCCAGGTGAATGGCTATTCCACTGTTGGTGATCCGATCACCGGCCCGCGCAACACCTACGAAGACGTCTTCGATTTCTCTGGATCGCTAAGCTGGGTGCGCGGCAAGCATGATCTGAAATTCGGCGGCGGATACCAACATCAGCAGATCAATGTGCTGCAGGGGATCGCGACCAACGGCTTCTTTGTATTCGTGCCATTCCCGGTAACAGACGCTTTCGCCAGCTTTCTCATCGGGCAGCCGATCGTCTTCCTGCAAGGTATCGGCGATTTCTCGCGCGGGATTCGCGGCAACAATGCGAACTGGTATGTGCAGGATACGTACAAGGTCACATCGCGATTCACAATCAATGCGGGACTGCGTTACGAGTTGCCCGAACCATACACCGAAATTCACAACCGGCAGTCGTTGTTTGAGCCGGAGAAGAAGTCCCAGGTCCTACCGAATGCGCCCGTGGGACTCCTGTATCCGGGTGATCCAAGTGTGCCCGCAGGCCTGATCCCTACCGATTTGAAGGCATTTGCGCCGCGCCTTGGCATCGCGTGGGACCCGAACGGGCATGGCAAATTGCTGTTAACTTCAGCGTACGGCATCTTCTATGAGCCTTATTACACCGGACAGGGTGGGCCTTTGCAGGCACCGATAAGTGCACCTCCCTACCTCGGGACGCCGCAGGTGAGTCTGCCGGACTTCGCTGATCCGTTCAACGGAAGTCCTCCTGCCCCAGGGACGTTCTCCACCCCGCTCACAAACTTGACTCTGTCGCCGGCCCTGACTCTCCCTTATGCTCAGGATTGGGACTTGAACCTGCAGCAGTCGTTCGGGTCCGATTGGCTTTTCGAGGTAGGATATGTCGGCACCAAGGGCACGCGCCTGCCGCGCTTCATTGAAGCGAACCCGGCGGTGTTCGTTCCCGGAACCGTGAAAGGTCAGCCAATTTCGAATTCCAGCAATGCCGATCAACGGCGGCTATATTCCGGCTGCACGCTCGCCGATTCGCCGAGCAGCTGCCAGTTTTCATCCACCGGCGAGATCGCGGGTATCGCCAACTCATCGTACAACGCGCTGGAAGCGTCGCTGCGCAAGCGGTTCGGCCACGGGCTGTCATTCCTCGCGTCGTACACGTGGTCAAAGGCCATCGACGATGTTTCGTCGTTCAACATAACTGGATCGGCGTCCAAGCCCGTCGCAGGCGAAAACGATCTCGCCCAAGATCCGTTCAATCTCGCAGCAGAACGCGGCCTTTCGGCGTTCGACGCGCGCAATCGATTCGTTGCGAGCTATGATTGGGCGCTCCCTTTCTGGACCCAGGGGCAGAACTGGTATCAGAAGGCGCTCGGCGGATGGCAATTGGATGGAATAGCCACGCTGATGAGCGGCACTCCGTTCACGGTCTTCGACTCGAACGACGTTTCGGCTCAAGGCAGCGCGCCCGAGATCACCGGATTCTCTGCGCAGCGCCCCAACCTCGTCGGCAACCCCAATAACGGGCCGCGGACGGTGAAAGCCTGGCTCAACACAGGCGCTTTCCAACGACTTGATCTCAAAGCAAATGCGGGGCAGTTTGGCACGGAAGGCCGCAACGTAAATATCGGTCCGGCTTTTGCCGACTGGGACTTCGCCACCCTTAAGAATTTCAAAGTGGCCGAATCGAAACAGCTCCAGTTCCGTGCAGAGTTGTTTAACGTCCTAAATCGCGCGAACTTCCATTTGCCCGACAGCGACATCAGTTCGCCCACATTCAACCATGTCCTTGAGGCGGGGGCACCGCGCCAGGTGCAGTTTGCTCTGAAGTTCATCTATTGAAGGGTTCGAACGAACCGATGCGGAAGTGTGGGCAGAAAACCGAGCGATGAGTTCTACGATTTACGCGAGGGTGATCAATTCAATGCGAGGGAAGCATTGATTGCCTGCGGGAGATATTGTGGATGAAATCCGAAGGGGCCGGGTTTGCTCTTATACAAAATCCGGCCGCCTTGTCCGATCAGATAGAGGCGATCGGGCCAACCCGTGTAAGTCGACTCGACTTGATTATCGAAGCCATCGATCAACGCCGGGAATTTGATGCCCAGCCTGCGTACGCATGCGCCTGCCACGAAAGCGCGCTCTGACTCGTCTTTCGGGCTTCTGAAGAGTACGCCATCGCGCACGTTTGACTGCATCTGCCACACGTCTGTGGGATGCGCCTCAAGGATGTAAACGGCGTAGAAACCGATCTTGTCGCGATATTGCTCGGCCAGTTTATTGAGGGCGGGAAAGTCCAGTGAGTTGCTTGAAGCGGCCGACATCCATCATGGTGCCACGCAAAGGGGCTATTTGCGCAGTGAGCCGGGCGAGCGCTGTGCTGTGAATGAACAAGTTTTCGTTTCCCTGCTTCTTCGCCCGATATTGACCGAAAATCCCGCTGGCAAACCAGATAGATGTGACGTAGCTTACACTTCTATCTCATACTTACAGTGGACCCAATTCTCAATCATTGTCCCGATGCGCTCGCCTGAATCGCAGCATAAACTCCAGACATTACCCAGACTAATTGCCGCAGAGCATGCGTGCTTGACTCATTTTGCAGTACGCTCTCTCGCAGATTCTTCGCTGGTCTTTGCGATCAGCGAAGTCTGGGTGCAGATTTGTTTTGCCTTGATCCATGGCAAAACTTCCGATTATTCAGAAGAACCGAGCCGAGGAACGTTGAGACTATACGACCTGTTTTTCCGCCCAACACTTCGCATGGGTTCATTAGATATTCAGGGAGCCACTCTGAATGCTTCGCCGTTCTGACTCCATCAATGGGATGGTGCGGTAGTCAATCAAATTGTCGAAGACGTTGGAGCGATCGGTTCGTACACTACTTGGTAATCCAATCGCAAGACGGAGCCGTGCTTCTGCTGCATCATAAGTGCGCAGAACCGGAACAAGAGGCCCGGCCTGGCGCACAGTGTATGCGCCCTCCAAGGATCCCAGCCTTCATCCGCGGGCCTTTTCTTAACATGCAGTGCTTCATTGAAGGAGAGCCATGATTCGTAAAAAGGAGAGCCATGATTCGTAAAATCGTGTTCGTTGTTCTTTGTCTGTTGATAATCCCAATCACAATCCACGCTCAAAGCGCAACAGCCTCTTTGAGAGGCGTGGTTACGGATGGAACCAAGGCAGTTGTAGCGGGCGCTGACGTCATGCTCACGTCGGTCGGCACAGCTCAACAGCATGCAGAGCGAACTGACGGCAATGGTGAGTTCTCGTTCCAAGAACTGTTCGTCGGCGACTACCGCGTGGAAGTGCGATCCCCAGGCTTTGCAACCTGGGTCAACTCGCGGATACACCTCGACGTTGGAAACCAGTCACAGATTGCCGTGCAGCTTGTTCCCGCGACTGACCAGCAGACCGTCGAGGTAAGCGATGAGGCCGCTGGACTGCAAACCAATGAGATCGCGCAAGGCGCAGTGGTGAGCGAAACCGAGATTGCAAATCTACCGCTCAACGGGCGTAACTTCTCCCAGTTGGGCATTCTGCAGCCTGGAGTACGTCCAACCTCCGCGGGTTTGACGGTGATGGGTAACTTCCGGAGAATTGGACAAAATTATGAAGTCAACGGCATGCGTCCGGAGTCCAATACCTTCCTCGTGGATGGCATGCGTAACATCAACCGCATGGACGGAGGGTACGCATACCGGCCGCCAGCCGACTCGATGGCTGAATTCCGCATTCTAACTACGACCGCGCCGGCTGAGTTCGGCGGAACCAGCGGTGGCATTACCACCATTGTCACCCGGTCCGGCGGGAACAAGGTGCATGGAACGCTGTATGAGTTCCTGCGCAACGACGCGCTCGACGCCAACAACTACTTCGCGCCGCGGAAGGAAGAGCTCAAGCAGAACCAGTACGGCGGCACGATCGGCGGCCCCATTGTGCACAACCACGCCTACTTTTTTGCGTATTACGAAGGTCTGCGCGAAAATCAAGACATCACGCATGGGGTGGTGGTGCCGACGAAGGCGGAACGCACGGGCGACTTCTCGGCCGATGCGCCCATTCTTTTGAATTCCACACGAGCGCCCCTGAGCAACGATTTTACCGGTCAGGTCAACTCGATCACCGCGAAATATTTCCAGTACTTTCCCGTTCCCAACTCGCCTGAAAATCCGCACCTGGCCCAAACCACAAACCTGAGCCAGCTAGGCAGTGACCAGGGCGGCGCCAAAGCCGACTGGTTGCTGCGGAGCGTGGATGTTTTGAGCGCGCGCTACAGCTACTCGACGATGGGACTCCGCAGCCCGTATTCGGAACTCGGCGCCGATGTTCCAGGGTTCCCCGTTGGCTACTACGCCAACACACACCTGGGCGGACTCACCGAAACGCACACCTTTTCTCCGCATACGGTGCTGACTGCAAATGTCAGCTTCTTCCGCAACCACGTCATTCTGGATAAGCGATTCTCCGGCTTCTCACCTGAGTCATTCGGCTTCGGATATTCCTCCACATGGGCTTCGGCCACGGGCGCTCCGCTGATCATGACCCAGGGCTATTCCAACGTGGGCGACCCGGTTATCAACCCGCGCGACAGCACACAGAACGATTACGCTTTCAGCGCCAACCTGGTACATACACAGGGCAAGCACGTTACCAGTTTCGGCTCTCAATTCCGCCGGACCCAGATCAACGGGTACCAGGCAAACTTTGCCTCGGGCACCTTTTCCTTTACCGTTCAGGGTTACACCAACAACTCGTTGGCTAACTTCCTGCTGGGTAAGCCGGATATATTTACTCAGGCCGGGGGTGACTTCACGCGTGATCTGCGCGGCTGGGAGTTGGGCTCCTACGCACAGGATGAGTACCGCATCAGCTCGACGCTTACGTTGAACTACGGCGTGCGTTACGAGATCACGACGCCGTTCCGAGACATCCACAATCGCATGATGGAGTTTGCGCCGGGCCACCAATCCACCATTTACCCTAACGCTCCAAGCGGCCTTCTGTTTCCGGGCGACTCCGGTGTACCCGACACCATTGCGCCCATCTTCAAGCGAGACTTCGCCCCTCGTGTCGGCTTCGCATGGAACCCGCTGGGCAACAGCCGCACGGTGATCCGTTCAGCCTATGGCATCTTTTACGACGAACTACTGAACGGCGTGGGCATGCCGTTCCGCGCCACCAGCAGCGCACTGGGGCAAACAGTAGTACGCACTCTAACCGGGTACACGAAGATCAACTATGCCAACCCGCTCGGTACCGTAACCAACGCGTTTACTCCCGGTCAGTTTGCTCTTCCAGCGTCCACCTTCACCGTCGATCGCAATCTGTTGCCGCCCTATGCGCAGGACTGGAATCTTACAATCGACCAGAGCCTTGGTAAACAGAACCTGTCCATCGGATACATCGGTTCAAAGGGAACCCGCTTGCCGCGATTGGTGGAAGCGAATCCCGCAATCTATGAACCCGGTGCGACCTTTGCTAACTCGCCTCGGCGTCGGCTCTACTCAGGCTGTACACTGACGACCGGCACCTGCACGTTGGGCACCGCCGGCCTGGTTGAAGGCAATGCCAACTCAACCTTCCACTCGGCACAGGTCTCTCTGACTCGGCGTGGTACATCAGACCTGAACTACACGCTGGCATACACCTACTCCAAGGATCTGGACTACTCATCAAGCCTTCATATGTCCGGTCCGGCTCCATGGATGGTCCTTGGGGAGCTTGACATTCCCCAGAACAACCAGAATCTCGCCGCTGAACATGGACGCTCGCTCTTCGATTCGCGCCATCGTTTCGCAGGCAGCATGACCTACGTTGTTCCGTTCGCGCGCAACTTCACAGGCATGAGCCGTACTCTCCTGGATGGCTGGCAATTCAGTGCCCTGTTGGCCGTGAATTCCAGCACTCCCTTCACTGTCTATGACTCAGCAAACGTATCGTTGCAGGCACCGCACCCCGGAGTTTCCGGTATGTTTGGAGACCGGCCCAACGTCGTCGGTAACCCGAATAAGGGGGCACCTCACAAGGTATCGCAATGGGTATCTCCTTTAGCATTTCAGCGGCTCGATCCGGTTGCGAACGCCGGGCAGTTCGGCAACGAGGGGCGAAACAGCGTCGATGGCCCCGCCTATGGGAGTCTCGACGCCTCACTCGACAAGAGCTTCACCATCAGTGACAAGACTAAAATTCAGTTCCGGACGGAGGCCTTCAACGTGACAAACCATGTCAACCTGATCCCGCCCGTTTTCGACATCAACTCGCCTGCCTTCGGGCAAATCACTGAGGCACAGGCCCCTCGTGTCTTGCAGTTCGCTCTGAAACTGCAATTCTGACGCGGCCCTTACACCAACCTGGGAACCCCCAACCGCTTTCTGAACTCATCCGGCTTCGGGAGCATTACGAGGTCGCTACGCTGGGACGGGAGATTCAGCTCAGCGCAAGGGTCAGCTTCTAATGCCCCTTTCAGCAAGTGCCGAAGAGATGCTCTCGGAGTAATTGATGAAGGAGTTTCTTTGCGGCACGAATCTGAACTGAAGGGTCACCTGTGCGTGACCCTTCGGTTCTCTCCGAAGGTCGGAATCTGGAAGGCGCGTAATGCATCTGCGATGGGAATTGCTCTTGTTCGATGAAGACACGGACACTCTGCCTGAGCGAACCATCAATAGAAGTAGGCAGCGTGTTCTTTCAAACGGCACGAAACTTGGCTCTTTTCGATGAACGATGCCCTTCCGACTAATCGACTGTCATTCCGGGTCCATTTCATCCGTATTATTGGGCCTGAGCCCGATCCAACGGTCCGAGTTCTTCTAGTCGAGACCAGCAAAGCGCAGACGATATATGAGGGATTCGGAACCTGGTCGCAATGCCGCTCGGCAGAGGCCTTGAATGGATCGATCGGCGAGTCCGGGCAGGATGGCGGCCAAGAATTCACGGATGTGTAGCACTACCTTACGGCTGTGCGACGATCGTGAGTATCGCTGCCACGTTGCGTTGATTACTCGAGCAGACTCATTTGATAGATCCTGAGCTATCAAGCACTCGCGAGGGTTCGATCCTCTTTCAGGCGTAGCGGTTCGGCAACCGCTGTGCGCACATGAGTGCTCAACTTTCTGAGCTTTCGCGATTGTGTTGGGAGGGGTATCGTAGCGCAGTTCTCAGCGAAGAAGCTGCGAAGCGAGGCTGCAACTTCGTTCGGCTTGTCGAGAGGGAT
>Ga0181531_10001044_pt1 | contig 17939 bp, 12 predicted proteins | sample PEATcosm2014_Bin_38_FD_119743 | JGI IMG/M metagenome (GOLD analysis project Ga0181531, IMG submission 119743) | Peatland microbial communities from MTU Mesocosm Facility, Houghton, MI, USA - PEATcosm2014_Bin11_10_metaG | ecosystem: Environmental > Terrestrial > Soil > Wetlands > Peat | place... | reverse complement strand
TGGCCCGCTGTGTAGGGGTCCCGCATCTCCATCGCCGTGACCATGGCGGCTACCGACGCAGACAATGCACTCGTCAAGTGTCTCTGGGTCTGTTCCAGGTGGGCGCGCTCGGCTTCCAAAAGCTGCTTCTGTTCGAGCGCGCCAATCCCGTGGACCAACTGTTCGGCGAGACGTTGAAATACCTCCACGGGTGCAGGTTCAAATGCGTTGGGCCGCGCGGAATAAACCATCAACGCCCCGTTCCAACTGCCCTCGACACGAAGCGGTATGGACACCGAAGATCGTATCCCGAACTGCCTCGCTCGTTCGCGCCACGGACCGAAGATCGGAGACGTCTCGGAATCCTCCACAATCTGTAGCTCATTCGTGCGAATGGAGACGCCCGTCGGGCCTCTCCCCCCCTCTTCATCCGCTGCCCAACTTATGCGCAGTCCATCCAGGTAGCTCTCGCCACTCCCTGCCGAGGCGGCCACTCGAACCACTTTCTCCGGGCCATGATCCGCGATACCGATCCAGGCCAGCACATAGACGGATTGCAGCGTGATGGCGTCACAGATGGACTGCAACAAGCCATCGGCGGTTTGAGCGCGCCCCAGCGCCAATGCCGCTATCGAGAAGGCCGACAATGCCCAATTCTGCGCTGCAAGACGATGCTCCGCCTCGATCTCTTCACGAATATCGCGAAACTCGGCAATAACAAGCGTTCGATCCGCCAACCTTAACGGATCCGACGACCAGATCGCGACTGGAGTCAAACTGCCGTCCTTTCGCTGGACGTGAAACCCGCGGTGGGGCGAAGCATGATGCGCTGCTCTCAGGAATTCAACCTTCACCCGCTCGCGCTCGGCCTCCGGGTGCAGCATGGTGATATGCGCCCCGATAAGTTGTCCGCGAGTGTTGCCCATCAGAGCCTCTGCCGCCGGGTTCACATCCACAATCATCCCGGTAACAGCGTCCACAGCGAATTTACCGTCCTGCGCATAAGTCCAACTGAACTCGTGCAGTGACAACGGGCCTTCCGTCTTGGGCTCGCGGGTCATCTACTGCGACCTCCCCAATCCATCTGTCTTCGGCGTGGCGTCTCAAAGGGCTCACAGGGAAAACTGCGCCATCTCGATTGATACCCTCAAAACAGCCCGTGTCAACCGAATTCAGAGGCACGCGCGTCGCCGGAATCACCCCACCCGGCTGCACTCCTCCACTGGAATCGCGACCTGTTCCACGATCTCCAGGCCGAAGCCTTCGAGCGCTGGAATGTGCATGGGGGTATTCGACAACAGCCGGATGCGCTGGATGCCCAGGTCGGAAAGGATCTGGCCGCCCAGGCCGATGGCGCGCAGAATCCGCCCCGTGCGAGCCTGGCTTCCCTCGCGAGAGCGAAGTTCCTCGTGCAGTATCAGCCGCCCGGTATTCGTCCCATCCGCTTTGCAAGGTACCGCCGCGCCGCCGGGATCGAAAACTCCGGCCAGAGCCGGGGCATGGTCGATCTCAAAGCCGCGCGAGGTGTTGTGCAGGTAGAGCACCACGCCGCAACCCTCCTCCGCAATCATCCGCATGGACTGATCCAGAGTCTCGCGGCAGTGGCAGTCGGCGGCAAAAACGTCCCCCGCCGTGCAGCGGGTGTGAACCCGTACCAGCACGGCGCGGGCGCAGGCAGGCCGCGGCTCAACCAGGGTCTCCGGAGCCGCGCCCGGCTCCCCCGGCAATCCTCCGTTTGCGTTGCCGCCAACCGCCGGCCCGCTGTGAAATGCGGGACAGTCCTCGCAAAGGTCCCCGCGCACCAGCGCAATATGGCTCTCACCGCCATTCACTTCGCTTTCGTAGGCGATCATGCGGAACTCGCCATAGCGGGTCTGGATGCGGCTCTCTCCGGCGCGGACAATGTAGCGCTCGTTGCGCAGCCGGTAGCGGATCAACTCGGCCACTGTGAGGATCAGCAACCCGTGTTCCCTGCAAAAAGGAATCAGGTCCGGGATGCGCGCCATCTCTCCGTCGTCGCGCATGATCTCGCAGATGACGCCCGACGGATTGAGGCCGGCCAGACGCGCCAGATCGACAGATGCCTCTGTCTGTCCGGCGCGCACCAGCACGCCTCCTTTGCGCGCGCGCAGCGGAAAGACGTGCCCGGGACGCGCCAGGTCGGAGTAGGTGGTGTCTGCGCCGATCGCGGTGCGAATCGTGTGCGCGCGATCTGCGGCCGAAATGCCTGTGGTCACCCCTTCGCGTGCCTCGATCGTCTCGGTAAACGCCGTGCCAAACCGTGAGGAGTTCTGCTGCGACATGGGAAAAAGCCGCAGATAATCGGCACGCTCTTCTGTAAGGGTCAGGCAGATGAGGCCCCTCCCATAGCGGGCCATGAAGTTGATGGCCTCCGGTGTTACGTGATCGGCGGCCAGGGTCAGGTCGCCTTCGTTCTCACGGTCCTCGTCGTCGACCACAACCACCATGCGCCCGGCGCGGATCTCGGCCACCGCGCCTGGAACGTCGGTGAAAGGCGGCTCGATAATGCGCGCAGTCTGGGGCATGGCTACCCTCTCATTCTCGCCCATGGCAGGTGCAAACAGCAAAAGCGCCGCCCGAAGGCGGCGCTTTCTTCAAACAAGACTGGAACAGACCCGGCTTACAACGTCGATTCAATCTCAAATCCCCAGGCCTCGAGAAGCGCCTCGGGGATGTATTTGGAATTCTTGTTCCGCCTCGCCCACTCCCGCAGACGGGTGGACCGGATGTACTGGTCCGGGCTGAGCTTGAACTCCTTGACGATCTGCTCGAAGGAGGTCACTGTGGGCACTACCGGGCCAATGGGCTCCGGCTTGCCCCAATTCGGATTTCCACGACGCTTTGCCATCGATTTTGTGTCCTTATGGGAGGGTGACTTACATTCACTTCCTCGGTAACGGGCTGGAGGGAGCCTGTCTGTCCAGAGGAATCTCTAGGCTCTTATTCTACGGATATTTTCTTCAAAAATCAATAGAAAAATGCGAAGAGTTCCTCTCAGGCACCCGGCTCGGATCAGGCCATTGTGATCGCCGTATGTGCCTGTTCCGGGAAGGATTAGCCGGGGGGACTCCAGCCCCCCGCAACCTCCAGCGCCCTCTTTGCATTGGCAAAACTGGCAAGATCGCAGCCATTGCTGTCAGGATCCTCTTATGACAATACCGGGGAGAATGCTGGCAAGCGTCCTGCTGCTCCTGGTCGCCGGAACGGCGCAGGCGGGCGCAGTGGAGTTGAGGGTGAGCCGGGAAGCACTTGAGAGGACTCTGAAACAGCAGCTCTTCAGCGGAATCAACGGACGCTATTACCTGAAAGGTAACGCTCAATCCGCTTGCTTCATCTATGCCGAGAACCCGCAACTAACCTTTGTTGAGAACCGCATCGTGGTGCGCGTCAAGACACACGCTCGGCTGGGCAAAGCCGTGGGCGGCGCCTGCCTGGGTATCGCGCTCTCGCTTCCTGCCGAAGTTTCTCTGGCGCCTAACGCCGAAGGCGAGACGATCGGCTTCCGTGACGCCCGCGTGGATAGAGTGAGCGACCAGAAGGAACTGAACTTCGTGCTTTCTCCCTTTCTCAGTCACCAGATTCCCTCCGGAATGAAAGTGAATGCCGCCGATTTGCTGCGCAAAGCTCTTGAAGGATCCACAGCCTCGTCCGGGTACAAGGTCACTCTGGACAGGCTCAAGGTTCACTCCATTCAGACCGAAGGCGACACCATGGTCGTCGATGCGGACGGCGACCTCAGCGTCAAATGACGTTGGGGTTGAAGAATGTCGCCCTAACCGGAGTAAACTCTCGATGTCTAATCTTCGAGGGCCGGCTTGGCCGGGAACCCTCCCTTTGCGGCTCACGGCCTTCACTTGACTGGCCGATCCGGGCAGGGAGATCGCATGATGCGGAAACTTGCTTTTCTACTCTTGCTGGTGGGGATTGCCCTGCCCGCTTTCGCCGTCAAACCGGTCACAGTTGAACAATTGGAGCGGATGCTCGCCTCTGCCCAGAGCAAGCCCGATGCGGAGGTTGCGCGTCTACTCTCCGATCTGGAGCTCACCGAACGCCTGAACTCGGCCCGGCTTAAGCAATTGCAGACCAACTTGCCCGGCGAAAGGTCCCAACTGGCCTTGATCGCCCTGGCCGACACTTCGGCCTTCCTCGACCTCCCTTCAACCGACATTCCCGCCACTGCCACGCCAGATCTCGCTACGCAGCGCCGCATGATGTCCATGACGGTCGATTACCTCGGCAAAACCCTCCCCCTGCTCCCCAACCTCTTCGCCGCCCGCGATACCCTGCGCTTTGAAACCCGTCCTTCGCAGTTTCAAGACGCCGGCGACGACACTCTCCACGCTGCCGGCAAATCCAGAGTGACCGTCCTTTATCGGGATGGCCGTGAGTTCGTCGATGCCGGCGCAGACAAAGACAAGAAGGCCCAGGCCCCGGACAAGGGACTCACCACCTGGGGAGAGTTTGGCCCCATCATGGGTACTGTCGTCATGGATGCCGCGCGCAGCCGCATGGTGTGGAGGCGCTGGGAACTCGGCGCAGGAGGCCCGCAGGCCGTCTTCCACTACTCGGTTCCCAAAGAAAAATCTCATTACGATGTTCGCCTCTGCTGCATTGCCGAGTCCTACGGCTTCGAGATCAATGTTCTTTCCCAGCGGGTCGGCTATCACGGCGAAATCACCGTCGACCCCGACAGCGGGACTATCCTCCGGCTCACCTTGCTGGCGGATGTCGAGCCGGGAAATCCCATCGGTGAAGCCGCCATCGCAGTCGAATACGGCCCCGTCGAAATTGGCGGCAAGACCTACTTCTGCCCCGTTCGCGGCATCGCGCTCGCCCAATCCCCCGATCTCAAAGCCCTGCGCAGCGCCCTTCCTCCGCCTTCCATCCCGGGAAGCTCAGCAACGCTCCCCACGCTCAAGAACGCGAGTCTCTCCGTTCTTGCGCAGAGCCCCCGGCAGACTCTGCTGAACGACGTCGCCTTCCGCGAGTTTCATCTCTTCCGTTCCGACTCGAGGGTGATCACCGGGAACGAGCCGGAAGCCGCATCGCACCCTTCCGCTCCGCCGCTTACCGTCTCAACCACCCCTGAAACCACCCCTTCCGCCGCCCCTCCCAAGCTCGCCGAAGAAACCGCGGTCGATAGCAGTACCATCTTTTCGAAACCGTCGGGAGCGACAGCCACCGCCATGGCCGCGCCTTCCGCTGGAATGGTCGCTGATCTTCCGTCCGAGCCGGTGATTCCGGAAATCACGGTCACCAACGCCACCGGCTTGCCCAGCGCTCCAGCGCTGCCCGAATCCGGAGCCGACTCTGCTGTCACCCTGCGCCTCACAGCCCGCCTTGTCGACGTGCCCCTCGTTGCCCTCGACAAAAAAGGGCGTCCGATTACCAATCTCAAGCCGGAAGATCTGGAGATCTACGATGAGGGCCGCAAAGTCGACATTCGTTCCTTCGTCCAGGCCGGTGGCGGCCAGGTATCCCCGCCCGCGCCAGGCGCATCCTCGGCGCCGGATGTCCCCCACGCCTACTCCAATCACACTGTCGCCCCGGTCAAAACCGCCAGCCACGACCAGCAAGGCAACTCCATCATTCTGCTCATCGACAACAACCTCTCTTTCGACGATCTCAGCAACGTCCGCGAGCAGATGATCCGCTTCCTCAATGGTCTCCATCAAAACGAGAACGTCGCGCTCTATATCATGCGCACCGGCGGCGTCCAGATCCTTCGGGACGCCACCACCGATCATGATCTGATCGCGAAAACCCTCGCCAACTGGACCCCAAATGCACAGAACATATCGCTCGGCCAGGAACAGGAGGCACGCAATCGCCAAACAATGGAATATGTCGGCGGCGTCGAGGATCTGTTGAGCGTCAACGGTCACTCCGAATCCGATAGTGAGTTGAACCTGATGCCTCTCGGTGCGCAACTCAGGGAGTTGGGAGACAACCCCGGTCGCGACGCGCTCTTCACCCTCGCCTTGCTCGCCCGCCAACTTGCCTCAATCCCCGGCCACAAGAGCCTGGTGTGGATCGCAAGCGATAACGTTCTCGCTGACTGGAACAATGCTTCGCCTAACATCGACAAAGGCGCTCGCATAACTGATAGCTCGGTTCTTCGCGCCCAGGAGGCCATGAACGATGCTCATGTCAGCGTTTACCCCCTCGATGCCTCCCGCCTGGAGGCCGGCGGCGTTGACGCCAGCATCGGAAACCGCAACGTCGAACTCAACCCCGTCGTCCCCACAGATCCCCGCATCATCGCAAGTCAAACAGGCCCTGAGTTGCGGGCCGGGGCGGACGTAAATATCGATCAGGGCCACGACCTGCACCCCGGCCGCGCATTCGCGCAAATGCTGCAGGACCTGCATCCCATCCAGGGCGCCTACCGCGAGCTCGCCGACGCCACAGGCGGCCGTGTCTTCCGCCGCGCCAGCGACATCGTCTCCGAGTTCAACAGCGTTGCTGCCGACGGCCGCGCCACTTATCTGCTCAGCTTCACCCCCAGCCAGGCCGCTGACGGCAAATACCACCTCATCAAAATCACGGTCGCCGGCCGCAAAGACGTCAACCTCCGCTATCGCAGCGGCTTCTTTTACCGGGAGGAGGCCACCACCATCAAAGACCGCTTCCGCGACGCTATCTTTCAGCCGGAAGACGCCACGGAAATCGCCTTGACCGCCGATCCGCTGCCGGAGTCCAACGGCCGCACATTCAAGCTCGGCATCGCCGCCACAGATCTGGAGATCGCCCAGAAGGATACATTCTGGACAGACAAGCTGGACATCTACCTTGTCCAACGGGAAGTCACCGGAACCAAGGCCAACGTAACAGGTCAGACCTTGGGCCTCCGTTTGAAGCCCGCAACCTACCAGCAGTACCTGCGCGATGGAATCCCCTTCAACCAAGTTGTAGAACCGGCTCGAGGCGTCGGCTCCGTCCGCATTGTTGTCGTGGACGAGAACTCCGGGCGCATGGGTTCGGTCACAGTGCCGGCGGCGGCCTTGCCCGCGAATCACTGAGGAAACCAGACTCATTCCAAGCGCCGCGCATGCGCGGCCCCGCTCGCAAGCGCAAAGCGAAGTTGGCCTAACCGGGATAGGATTCCCGGTGTCCAATGAACGTGCATCCCAACGATTGTTGTGGTTGCTTGGCAAGAGGCTACTTCATGCGAAGATGTGGGCTACTTCTATTTCTGGCAGCATTGTCCCTTCAAGCCCTAGCAGCAAAACGAGTCACCGTGGATCAGTTGGAACAAGTCCTGGCCAGTGCCCAGGGAAAACCGGACGCGGAGGTTGTCCGCCAACTCTCCGATCTGGAACTGACCGAACGGCTCAACTCAGGCAAGCTTTCCCATTGGAAGGCCGTCCTGCCCGGCGAATTGACCCAGCAACAGTTGGTCGCATTGGCCGATGCATCGGCATTCCTCGCCCCGCCGCCAGCGGAGATTCCCGCCGCGCCCGTCCCGGATTTTGCAGCCCAACGCCAGATCATGGGTCTCGTCGTGCGCTATGTGAGCAAAACCATCCCGGATTTGCCCAACTTCTTCGCCACCCGCGAGACCGTCCGGTTTGAGGACACTCCGCAATTGCAAAAGGACGAATACTTCATCCCCTATCAGCCGCTGCACCGCGTGGGTGTCTCCAGCGCCACGGTGCTTTATCGCGACGGCCGGGAAGTGGTCGATTCAGGGACAGGCAAGAAGCCGCAGCCGATGACCGAAGGGCTTACCACCGTAGGCGCGTTTGGGCCCATCCTATCCACGGTCTTGCTGGATGCAGCCCAGAGCAAACTGACTTGGAGCCACTGGGAGCAGGGACCAGCCGGTCAGCAAGCGGTCTTCAGCTACGCGGTTCCCCGGGAAAAGTCGCACTACGAGGTGAATTACTGCTGCGTCGCCGAGCAGGCGGCGACAAGCGTCGCCAACCTTTATCCCTACCGCCGGATCGCCGGCTATCACGGGGAGATGGCCGTCGATCCAGCAACCGGAACCATCCTGCGCCTGAACGTGGAGGCGGACCTGAAGCCGGCGGATCCCGTTTCCAAAGCCGCCATCCTGGTCGAATACGGACCCGTCGAGATCGGCGGAAAAACCTATTTCTGCCCGGTAAGAAGCGTCTCCATTTCGCGCGCACAGATGGTCCAATATGTCGGTCGCTACTTGACCCCTGTGGCGAACCAAATCCAACCGCTGAAAAACCGCCTGAACGACGTCGCCTTTGAGCAATATCACGTTTTCCGTGCTGAAGCTCGGGTCGTTTCCGGGGAAACCGCGGGTGGGGCCCCCAACCTGCCACCTCTTGCCGGCGACTCAACCGTCTCTGGAACATCAAATGCGCCTTTCCTTCCCGCCAATCCGGTGGAGACCCCCGGCGCGCAAGCCCCATCGGCACCGCCGTCAGTGACCGTTGCCTCAGCCGCTCCGGAGTCCCCAGGAACACCCTCCTCTCCATCCGTGGCTCCCGATTCGGAGCCGGCCAACCCCGAAATCATTGTGGCCGGGGCAACCGGCGTGCCGGACGCTCCCGCCAATCAGCCCACTTCAGTGTCCGGAGCGGGCTTCACCCTGCACACCACCGCTCGCCTCGTAGACGTTGGCGTGGTGGCCTTTGACAAGAAGGGTCACCCCATCACTAACCTCAAGCCGGAAGACTTCGAAGTCTACGACAACGGCCGCAAGCAGCAGGTTCGATTCTTTTCGCAGGCAGGCCGCGGGGCCCCTGCGGAGCCGGCCTCAACGCAGGACCAATCCGCTGCCGCACCGGACCAGCTCACCTATTCAAATCGCCGTGCTCCCGCCCCAGACGGGAAAGTTGCGGCCGGAACCTCGGAAGGCAATGTAACCATCCTGCTGATCGATGCTAGCAATCTAGCTTGGGGAGATCTGACCTACGCCCGCACAGAGATGCTGAAGTTTCTCGGGACGCTCTCCGCCAACGAGCGCGTGGGGCTTTACGTGATGAAGTCTTACGGCTTCCAGATTCTCGTCGAGGAAACTACCGGCCACGCCTTGCTTGCGGCAAAACTGGCCCACTGGATGCCTAGCGCGCAGGACCTGGCACGCGCGCAGGAGGAAGAGAAGCGCAACCGGCAGCAGATCGATTTCGTGCACAGCGTGGGCGATCTGGCACACGTCAATGGCAATGCAGTCGATGCGCCCGATACCGCCAATCCCTCTGACCCTTCCTCGGCACGGGCATCCGACGTGCAACTGCGGGAGAATGGCAGCAACCCTGGGCGAGACGCACTGCCAACCCTCGTCGGCGTGGCCCGCCATCTGGCCGCGCTGCCCGGCCACAAGAGTCTGGTCTGGGTCAGCAGCGACAATTTACTGGCCGACTGGAGCGACCAGGCGGTAAGCATCGATAAGGGCAGCAAGTTCATTGAGCCTTCGGCCCTGCGTACGCAGGAGGCGATGAACGAAGCCCACGTGGCAGTCTACCCGCTCGACGCCTCGCAGCTCGAAGGCGGTGGGACTACTGCTGATATCGGTACCCTGAACGTGCTTGCCGTTGGGCGCTCGGATCGCGACAACGCTTATGCTGGCCTGGGCGATGCCGCGCCCAACACGAAACCGGGCCGCGTTACCGCACAGATGAAGGAAGACCTCCATCCCATTCAAGGCACTTATCTTCAATTGGCCGCTGCCACCGGCGGCCGCGTCTTCAGGCGCTCCGGCAGCATCGCTAATGAACTCGGCAGCGTAGTCGATGACGGCCGTGCAGCCTATCTCCTGAGCTTCACCCCCGACCAGCCGCCAGACGACAGATACCACTTGCTCACGGTCAAGCTTGCCGGGCGGCGCGACGTCACGCTGCGCTACCGCACCGGTTATGAATACTCCAGGGAGCCGGCCACGCTTAAGGATCGTTTCCGCCAGGCCATCTGGCAGCCGGCGGACGTCACCGAGATCGCCCTCACCGCCAATCCTGTGGCGGCAGCCAAAGGTTCCACATTGAAGCTCAACATAGCGGCCACCGATCTTGAACTGGCGCAGCAAGGCGAACGTTGGTCCGGCAAGCTCGATATCTTCCTGGTCGAGCGCGACGACGCCGGCCTTCATGCCCAGGTCACCGGCCAAGCAATGGGCCTCCGCTTGACGCCTGCGACATACGAAAAGCTGATGCGCGACGGGATTCCCCTCGAACAGCCGGTAGAAATCACACCGGAAACAGGATCGGTGCGTGTTGTGGTCGTGGACGAAAACTCGGGCCGGATGGGATCCGTGACGGTTCCAGCCGCGGCCCTTGAAAAGGTGCGCTAGGTCTCTGACCGCTTGATGTTGTACCAGCGGTGGGTGCTCCATGTCCCGGTTTTGGGACCTGGGAATGCAGGAACTCATCAAAGGAAATCACGCGGTCAGAGACCAAATCTCTTATGGCAAGCCCTAACTCAGTCGAGTTACTCGCACCACGCATCGAAGGCCCCACCTCGCACAGCCGCTGCCAGCGCATCGATATTCGGCGCCAGAATCCTGTCCTGTTCGAGCCGCGGAACCACCGCTCGCACCGCTGCGTGAGCGCGCTCGACTTCCCGGCTGGCCTTCAGCGGCCGGCGAAACTCCAGCCCCTGCGCCGCGCACATCAATTCGATGCCCACCACGCGCTCGGCATTTTCTACAATTTGGCGCAGCTTCACGGCTCCGGTCATCCCCATCGAGACGTGATCCTCCTTGCCCCCATCGGTGGGAATGCTGCCCGTGGAGGCGGGGTGCGAAAGCACCTGGCATTCGTTGATCAGTGCCGCAGCCACAATCTGCGCGATCATGAAGCCCGACGAAAGCCCCGGATCGGGCGAGAGAAACGCCGGCAGTCCCTCGTTGATGTCGGGGTTGAGCAGCCGGTCGATCCGCCGCTCCGTAATGCTGGTCAGATCGGTCAGCGCAATGGCCGCGTAGTCAAAGGCATACGCCAGCGGCGCGCCATGAAAATTCCCACCGGAAAGCACCGCTCCGCGTTTTGGCAAATCCAGCGAGACCTCGGAAAAGACAAGCGGATTGTCCGTAGCCGATCCCGCCTCGATCTCCAGCACTCCAGCCACATGCGCCATCACATCGCGCACCGCGCCGTGCACCTGGGGCATGCAGCGCAGGCAATAGGCATCCTGCACCCGCGAATCCCGATCGCGATGCGATTCCCGAATCTCTGAGTCCTCCATAAGCCGCACCAGGTGCGCCGCAGCAGCGGTTTGCCCGGCATGCGGCCGGGCCTCATGAATCCGGGGATCGAAGGCGGAAGGCGTACCCATCAGCGCTTCGAGCGACATGGCGCCCGCCAAATCGGCTACCTTAGACAAGCGCTGACCTCGCGCCACCGCCAGTGCCCCAACCGCGGTCATCGCCTGGGTACCGTTCAGCAGCGCCAGCCCTTCTTTGGCGGCCAGTTCCAGCGGCTCCAGCCCGGCCCGCCGCAGCGCTTCGCCGCCGGCCATTCGCGCGCCCTTGTAAAATGCTTCGCCCTCGCCGATCGCCACCAGGGCAAGGTGAGCCAGGGGCGCTAGGTCGCCGCTCGCCCCCACCGAGCCCTTTTCGGGAATCACCGGATGCACCCCGGCGTTGAGCAGCGCAACCAGCAGCTCCACGAGCGCCGGCCGGATGCCGCTGAATCCTTTGGCGAGCACATTGGCCCGCAGCAGCAGCATAGCCCGAGACTCTCCCTCGGAAAGCGGCTGGCCCACCCCACCGGCGTGGCTGCGCACAAGGTTGGTCTGTAACTGCGCCAGGCTGCCGGGCGCAATGCGCACATCCGCCAGCTTCCCAAAACCCGTGTTGACCCCGTAGACCGTCTGCCCTTCCGCCAGGATCCCTTCAATCAGCTCCCGGCTCGCTGCCACCCGTGCCAAGGCGGCAGGGGCGATCGCCACCCGGCAGCCGCTCAGCGCAACTGCCTCAATCTCGGCCAGCGTCAGCGGCTGGCCGTCAAGCATCACAGAATCCATAGGCCTGATGGTAGGCTGCCACTCCCGGTGGAGACAAATCTTCCCCCAGGGGCGCAAAGCTGCGTACAATCAAGGTCGTCAAAAGAGAGAGTCGCTCCCATGATCCTGAACCGAAGAGACTTCGCCAAACTCGGCGCGCTGGGCCTCGCCGCCCGCTTCGCGCCGTCCCTCAACGCCCAGCCCGCCGCGAAAAAGACCGGCTATGCCGTCATTGGCCTGGGCCGCATCGCCGGCCACTTCATGCCCGGCTCGCGCAACACCACCAACTCGCAAATCACCGCCCTGGTCAGCGGCCATCGCGACAAGGCAGACAAGATCGCGGCCGAGTACGGCATCCCATCAACCTCCATTTACAACTACGAAAACTTCGATGAGATCGCGCATAACCCGGCCGTCGACGCCGTTTATGTGGCACTCCCCAACTCGATGCACGCTGAGTACACCATCCGCGCCGCCAAAGCCGGCAAGCACGTGCTCTGCGAAAAGCCTATGTCGACCAACGTTGCCGAGGCTGAGTCCATGATCGCGGCCTGCAAGGCGGCCAACGTCAAGCTGATGATTGCCTACCGCTGCCACTACGAGCCCACCAACCTCCGCGCGATCAAGCTCATCCGCGACGGCGCTCTGGGCCAGGTGCAGGCCATCGAAAGTTCCTTCGGCTTCGAGATGGGTCCCAACGAGTGGCGCACCAACAAGAAACTCGCCGGCGGTGGCCCGCTTTACGACGTCGGCATTTACTCGCTCAACGCTTGCCGCTACTTGACCGGCGAGGAGCCGGAGCACATCGCCGCCTACGCCTCCACCATTGACCACGACGCCCGCTTTGCCGAAGTCGAAGAGAACGTCTCCTGGACCATGAAATTCCCTTCCGGCATCCTCGCCACCTGCAACACCACCTACGGCGCAAACATGCCCGGCTACTACCACGTTTATGGCTCCAAAGGCTGGCTCCAGGTCGACCAGGCCTTCGTCTACGAAGGACTCCATCTCCGCGGCTTCGCCAACGGCTCCGACATCGACGAACCCAACCCCGCCCGCGACCCCTCCCACTTCCAGGCCGAGGCCGAGCACTTCTCTCTTTGCGTCCAGAACGGACTCGAGCCCAAGTCTCCCGGCGAAGAAGGCCTCCGCGATATGCGCTACATCACAGAAATCTACCGCTCCGCCGGAATCGCAATCTAAGAATCGCGAGCCTGCGTAGGCACAAAGGCTCCCGGCTTTGGGGAATCCCCGCCTTGGTTCGATATTGCAGAGAGGCCTGCCCCTGAACCTCTTGCTTCTTGATGGGGTCAACCGGGTCTGCTCATCTAATGCAATCGTGCGCGTCAAACTCGCGACAGTTCAAGGCAAGCATTCAAAGGCCCAAGCAACATAAATCGAGCCGAGAGTGGCTATCTCAGACGGAGGTACATTGTGGCTGCTAAGACAATGACATTGAGAACCGAGCGTCTGCAGAAAACTGTTCTTGGCGCCATTCTGTTCGTGGCGCCTTGGCCTTGCCTGGCGCAGAGCGAAGCGGCGACGCTTCCTGATGCTCCTGAAATTGCGCGGTCCGGTTCCCCTGACAGCGCCGACTTGCCTTCCGCTCCCGAGCCGAGCGAACAACTGGCACAGGCAGCGGAGTCGGGCCAAAATGCAGGCGCGAACCAGAATCAACAGACCCCGCCAAACCCGCAGAATAAACCCAATGAACCGGACCAGACCAAGCCGGCCAATGCGCCGTCGTTGGGAGATTTGGGCTTCACTCCGCAACAGACGCAGGCAAACGCGCAGTTGCAGGCGATCCTCGACAAACGCACACACATGCTCAAGGTCCATCAGCGGATCGGACTCTTCACGTTGATTCCCATGGCGGCTACGGTGATCACCGGGCCCCTGGCAAAGGCGAAGGGCAAAAACGGGCAGACGATTAAGGAGCCGAGCACGGCGAATCTTGATTTTCATGCCGCGCTCGGAGGGCTGACCGCAGCCATGTATTTCACCAGCGCCTACGAAGCGATGTTTGCGCCCAAGGTCCCGGGAACCAGGCGTCGCGGCGCCATTCGCATGCACGAGGCCCTGGCCTTCATTCATTTACCGGGGATGATAGCGACCCCGGTCCTGGGAATCATGGCCTACAAACAGGAGAACGCCGGAGAAAAGGTGCATGGAATTGCGTCGGCGCACGGCGCCGTAGCCTGGACCACGATTTCAGCGTATGGAGCCTCGATCGTTGCCGTCTCCTGGCCGATCAAATTCAAATTCTAGGGAGTAGCCCGTGACCCGGAAGTTCCTGATAGCGTTCTTGTTTTCCGCGCTCCCCGCTCTGTCCCAAACCGGCAGCCAATGGATCCTCGCCGAGTCGACACTCACCTATCACATGTCGCACCCCATGCATCAGGTCGACGGTGTCACCCACGAGGCGAAGGGCAAGGGCACATGCGGTTCGGGGCAGTGCGACTTTCTTATTGCGGCGCCGGTCAAGACATTCGATTCCGGGGACAGCAATCGCGATCTTCACATGCTTCAGGTCACACGCGGTGCTGAGTTTCCCATGGTTGTGGTGCGCACCAGGCTTCCGGAACCAATACCGGCCTCCGGGACAATCTACGCCGATCTGGTGGTGCAGTTTGCCGGGCAAACCGTCGCATACAAGCATGTGGCCTTCGAAAAGACAACCAGGGGCAATGAAGTCGAGATCAAGGGAACCATTCCGGCCACCTGCGCGGACTTCAAGATCGACCCGCCGTCGTTCCTGACGGTTCCGATCAAGAACGAGATCCCTGTCCGTGTGGATATGACCTGGCAGCCGATGTAAGCGGCGGATATCGTTTCCACCTTTCAAGAAAATGCGGAATGGGTAAGTTGCCCAGAAACTTCCATTCCCATCAGCGATTCTTTTGACTTACTCCAGTCCAAGAATCCTGCGATTCTTCTCCTTGTCCGCCCCGCCCCCCGCGAAATCGTCAAACGCCCGCTCCGTCACCCGGATCATCCGCTCGCGAATGAACTTCGCACCTTCCGCAGCGCCGTCCTCGGGATGCTTCAGGCAGCATTCCCACTCCAGCACCGCCCAACCCGGATAGTTGTACTGCGCCATCTTGCTGAAAATCGAGTGAAAGTCGATTTGCCCATCCCCCAGCGAGCGGAACCGCCCCGGCCGGTCGATCCAATCCTGGTAGCCGCCATAGACGCCCGACCGTCCGCTCGGCCGGTACTCCGCATCCTTCACATGGAAGGCACGCACCCTGTCGTGATAGATGTCCAGGAAGGCCAGGTAGTCCATCTGTTGCAGAATCATGTGGCTCGGGTCGTAGAGTATGTTTGCCCGCGGATGCTCCGCCACAGCCCCAAGAAAGCGCTCGAAGGTCGCGCCGTCGTGCAGATCCTCGCCGGGGTGCAACTCGTAGCAAACGTCCACGCCCGCCTCGTCGAAGGCTTGAAGAATCGGCAGCCAGCGCCGCCCCAGTTCTTCGAATGCCTCGTCGATCAGTCCCGCCGGCCGCTGCGGCCAGGGATAAAAGAACGGCCACGCCAGCGCACCTGAAAACGTGGCATGCGCGTCCAACCCCAGGTTGCGGCTGGCCTTGGCCGCCCATCCCAGCTGCTCCACCGCCCACGCCTGCCGCCCCTTCAAGTCCCCCGCCAGCTCCACCGGGGCAAATCCCTCCAGCAGTACGTCGAAGGCGGGATTGCTGGCCACTAACTGCCCCTGAAGGTGCGTCGAGAGTTCGGTCACCGCAAGCCCCGCCTGGCCCACCACGCCCAGAACCTCCGCGCAGTACGTCTGGCTCTCGGCCGCCAGCTTTAAATCAAACAGGCGCTTGTCCCAGGTCGGAATCTGCACCCCGGTAAACCCCAGTCCCGCCGCCCAATGCGCCATCCCTTCCAGCGTGTTGAAAGGCGCGTCATCTCCCGCAAACTGCGCCAGAAAGATCCCCGGTCCCTTGATCGTCTTCATCATTCCTCTCCTGAAATGCCCAAGCCCCTTCTAGAACTCGACCCAGCTCTCCCGCCGGTTGCTCTCGATGGCGCGTTCGATGAACCGCATGCCGCGCACCGCCGCCACAATCCCCGGCAGCGTCGCCGGCGGCGGATCAACCACGCCTTGCCCCCAGGCGATCAGTCCATCGGCAAACTCGCGATAAAGCACGGCGAAGGCCTCAATAAAGCCCTCCGGATGTCCCCCCGGCAGCCGCGTCACGGACCGCGCATCCTCGCTCAAATAGCTCCCTGCCGCATGCCGAATCTCCTCCAGTCCATCCGCCCGTTTCACCCGCAGCCGGTTGGGATCTTCCTGTCGCCAGTCGATCGACCCCTTCTCGGCGTAGACACGCAGCCGCAGCCCATTCCCTTCCCCCACCGCCACCTGCGAAGCCATCAGCGTCCCGCTTGCCCCATTCTCCAGTCGCAGCAGCGCGTTGCAATCGTCGTCCAACACTCGCCCCGGCACCACCGTTCGCAGCGCCGCATTCAGCCCCGTCACGTGCAGCCCTGTCACATACTCCACCAGGTGAAATGCATGAGTTCCAATGTCGCCAATGCACCCTCCCGGCCCGTTCAGCGCGGGGTCGGAGCGCCACGCGGCCTGCTTCTGCCCCGTCTTCTCCAACGGCCCGCTCAGCCATCCCTGCAAATACTCCACCGCAACCTTGCGAATCGCCCCCAATTCCCCGCTGGTGCAGATCGCCCGCGCCTCCCGCACCAGCGAGTAACCGGCATAGGTATGCGTCAATCCATAGGGCAGCCCTGCCATGGCAACCACCGCCTCCAGGGCCAACGCCTCCTCGTAGGTTGCCGTGGCCGGCTTGTCGCTCATCACGGCAAACCCCGCTTCCAGCGCGGCCACTGCCACCGGCAGGTGAAGATGATTCGGGGTCGCGATCACCACAAAATCGATTCCATCCGCCCTGGCCGCCTCTGCCTTGAGCATCTCCCGGTAGCCCGCATAGGCTCGATCCGCATCGATCCCGAAGCCCGCGCCGGCCGCCCGCGAACGCTCCGCCGATTGCGAAAAGGCGCCCGCCACCAGCTCGATCCTGCCATCTAACTCGGCGGCCATGCGATGCACCGGACCGATAAATGCCCCCGGCCCACCCCCCACCATTCCCATCCGAAGCTTGCGCGTTCCTGCCATAACTCCTCCCTTCGGCGGCCCTCTTCACACCTACCAGAGAAACGGCGCCAATCGATATCTCACTGTAGCTTGATACTCTGCATATCCTGAAAGGTTTCTTGCAAGAAACTTCTCCTCATCGAGGAGTCTCCAGATGAGAATGATTGTCATCGGAATGATCGTAAGCAATCCCCACCAGGAACCAAGGGCAGGAGGCACGCCGATAAGAAGAACAAGAGCCCCAAGATACATCGGATGACGGATGAGTGCATAAGGCCCTGTCGAGATGACCTTCTGGTCAGCGGACACCTCGATGATTCCCGAGGTGAATGTGTTCTCTTTGAACACCAGAAATACAGCAACGAATCCAAGCACGACCAGAAGATCTCCGGCGAGGACCGCATACAACGGGACAACCGATAACCCAAACCGGTGATCCAGCACTGGAAGAACAATCGTCGCGATAAATGCCAAGGCCGCGAATCCTTGTATGATCTTTTGCTTTCCTTCCTTCTCCGCGGCCGACCCTCCGTGAACCCGACGTTCCAGAAGTTTGGGATCGCTCTTCATCAAATACAACGTGATCGCCAGCGACGGCGCAGAGAATGCACCCAGAAACACCCATCCCTGCCAATATCGAAAGGTCCACGCAGGCAAGAACACCGCCGCCGCCATGATGACAAATAGGTTCAGCAGACCGGCGAACGCTTTCATGTTCAGATTGCTCATCTTCCTACCCCGGGCGCGCTACCAATCCGTCAAAGTGCCGTCGAGCTTTCGATTGACCGGCAGATACGCCCGCTGATAAGGATACTTTGCCGCCAGTGTCTCATCCAACTCCACGCCCAGACCCGGAGCATCACCCGGAAACATCAGTCCATCCTTGAAGCTATAACCATGTGGAAAC
>Ga0181531_10001043_pt1 | contig 17951 bp, 9 predicted proteins | sample PEATcosm2014_Bin_38_FD_119743 | JGI IMG/M metagenome (GOLD analysis project Ga0181531, IMG submission 119743) | Peatland microbial communities from MTU Mesocosm Facility, Houghton, MI, USA - PEATcosm2014_Bin11_10_metaG | ecosystem: Environmental > Terrestrial > Soil > Wetlands > Peat | place... | reverse complement strand
TCGTCGAAGCGCTGCTGCATCTGATCCGGACTCATCCCATTGAACGAATTCGTGGTGTTGCCCGCCACGGCCACTGATTCGGTTGCACCGTTGGCGGCAATCCCAGGAATCGGCATGCCCGATGGGACAACATCACTCATGCCTCCCGTGCCAGACTCCTGACCCGCTTCGGCCTGGAATACTGACAGGCTCTGGAAGCCTCTTCCGTTCGCACTCGCTCTACGCTGCTGGTCTCCGGCGCTCGCGGGTCGAACTTCACGAAGACGCGACTGCAGAACGAGGTCGAAATTTTGCTGTACGCTGGAGTGTGCCGCGTCCAATACGGCCTCCTGCGAGCTCGCGGCGAACGCCGCCATTTCTACGCGCACGTTGTAGCGCCCGTCAGATGGAACTCGCAAAAAGTAATTGCCTTCGACGTCGGACCAGGTGGTGACCTGCGCCTTCGTGACCGTATTGACAGCCGTGATATTGGCGCCGGGGATAGGCATGTTGCCAGACTTCACTACGCCGTGAATCGTTCGGCTATCCACGACGGGCGCGACCACCTGCGCCTCTGAACCCGGACGCAACACAAGGACTAGCACCAGAAGAACGAAGGAAATCGCGAGCTTGGGGTATAGGGCGACCTCCGCCGCCCCTGTAATCCGGCTGGAAATCCTCATAGCGACGCGCCGACGTTCATCACTGCTTTGACCGGATGATATCGTCCTAACGATGCGATAACTGTAGAGTTTTGTGACTTTCGCAAGCACTTTGACGTCAGTTTTAGCCTGCACCATTACGCTGCGTTCCACATATGCACGCCCCGCCCTACGCTCAGCGATATTGCAGGTAACCGATCCCGACCCGCATGTGGTGCAGCAGACTATCGGGAACGATCACGGCAATGGTGAGTCCGAGGATGGCATGCATTACCGCGAGCGGATAAAGACTGCGGTAACGACGGAACATTTCGCAAAAGAAAAGAGCTCCGCAGAGGGTGGCCGTGGTAAGAAATGGATTGGGCAAGTGGACCGCCGCGAAAAGCGTCGAGGCCATCCAGACGGCCGCCGAGCTCCCGTACAGCCGTTCGAACCGCCTGAAAAAGAGTGCTTGCAGAATGAATTCCTGGGTAAACGCCCAAATCAGATAGCCGAGGATCGTGATCGTATTGGGCCATATTCGATTGGCCGGAATCGCGCCTCCGGCCCAGCCCGTGACCGTCAGCAGTGCAACGATGGTTACCAGGGCAGTGCCGAGCATCACGCCCAGTCCCCCTGCGGACGGTAAGCGAAATCCCAGTTGCCCGAACGATGGCCGATCGGAGAGAAGCGCGGCGGCGATCATGATTGCTGCGATTACAGCCCAGTAATCCCGGATCTCGCGACTTGGAGCCCACAACGCCAGCTCAAGAAGTACAAACACTGCAATGATCTGCGCCCATGCGATCGCTGTGCGATAAACCGGACTCAGCACGGTGTCGACACCGACACGATCTGGATCATCCGATTGTGGGCGGTCCGTTGACTCGGGATTAAGTGCGTTCGATTCGGCCGTCATGAATCGTCGCTGTCAACAACTTGGATGCCTTTTGTGCAGTCGCCGCGGCTAGAACCAGAACGACCATATAGCATCGACGCTGGCGTGGGTTATGGCCGAAGCGGGCACGCGCCGTTGCTCCCGCCAAGCTCGACCGTAGAAAATGCCCGCGAGGGTCGCTAGCAGAACATAGCGCCAGTTAAAATGCGCCGATCTTTTATTGAAATGCGAAAGTCCAAACAGCGCGGATGTAACGATCAACGCAATGCGCCGCCCGACGCGGCGTTCCAGCAAATTTTGAACCCACGCGCGAAAGAAGAGTTCTTCGGGTACGGCGATGAAGATAAATATATAAATCCAGGTCGGAATCATCGTCAGACCGGGCGTTCGGGCGTGGGGATGGAGAAAGCCCAGAACCATTCCCAAGGCCAGCACGAGAGGGGAGAGGAATAGCAATTCGCGAAATCCGGTCGTCCAGTCACTCCGTCGAAAATGAAAATCGAAGCCCATTCCGCTCAGCTGACGAACTGCGACAAATCCATAAAGACCGGCGTCTACCAGTAGTAATTTTCCCCAACCGGCGAGGCCGTTTGGCCAAGCAGGCTCAAGCCAGCGCAGATCGACAATGATTCCAAGGAAAACAAGGATGATCGCGTCCCGCCAATTGCCACGTTGTTCGGCATCGACTCTCGCGGCCTGCTGCAGAAGCCATGCAATCGCGACGGGCAGCGTCGCGTAGAGAATGCACCACCACCATGCAAACATTTGATGGGTGGCGGAAATCAAAACATACGGCAAAACCAAGACAGCCGGCGCTGCTACGCGGACTGTCGATGGCCAACCCTCACACCAGCGGGCAATGCGGTTGCCGCTGAAAGCAAGAGCGGCCGCAGGTACCAGTTCCAAAGCGAGCACTGCGATCGCCGCCGGCGTGGCGTTTTGCATGAATCTTATCTTATATACCGATGATACGATCCCGGCTGGCGGAGACAAATCTTGACAATATGACAGTTCAAAAACTGCCACAGTAGGGTGCTCCTTCTATTGAACTCGGGCGCGATTTCTGCTAATACAGTGTTGATTACCTCACGCAGTTCCAACGGGTCTGGGGAAAACAAAGCAACTGGGTAGTGAACTGTCCGCATCTGACGGGACATTTGCAAATACGGCGCCCACGGAGCTCCCTTGCCGCAGTTCCGCCGGTGTAAGACTTCGAACCTCCTAGCCGCACAGTTCGTGGAGTTCGGATGTTGTTTCCAGAGAAAGCCCGAAGTGACAGAGTAGATTTTCCGTCTTCTCGCCCCCTGCGCGCTGCCTTCTGTAGCCGTCTCTCCGCCGGTGCCCCGGCGTCTTCGCAGCACGCTAACACCAACAGAACAATTGAAAATATTTCGTACACCGCCGGAGGAAATCATGGCGACGAATCTCATTCAGATTGAAAACGATGTGGAGATTAAGAAACGTTTGGAAGCAGAACGGATCCGGCTGCGCAGGATTGCCGGACTAGATGCGCCAGAGCATTTTCATCGCCCGATTGAACGCGCGTTCACTGCGGAAGAACGAAATCGCGTCACCATTCTTTTTGGCGGCTTTACCTGGAAACACGAGGATCTCATCCGCGCGGTCTTTCAAGGCTGTGGATACCGTTGTGAGAAGCTACCCGTACCGAACGTAGCCGCCTTTCAAACCGGCAAGGAATTCGGAAACAATGGGCAATGCAATCCTACCTACTTTACGGTCGGCAATCTCGTCCAATATCTGCAGTTTCTCGAGAAAGAAGGCTTGCCGCGCCAAAGGATACTCGACAACTACGTGTTCTTTACCGCGGGCTCGTGCGGCCCTTGCCGATTCGGAATGTATGAAGCGGAATATCGCTTTGCCCTAAAGAATGCCGGCTTTGACGGGTTCCGCGTGCTGCTGTTCAAAGACAGCGACGGAATCAAGGCAGCCTCGGGAGAGCCCGGCCTCAAGTTCACCATCGACTTCGGCTTCGGAATGCTCAATGCCATGCATCTCGGCGATGTAATCAACGATTTGATTTATCAAGTCCGTCCCTTCGAAGTGAATAAAGGCGAAACAGATCGTGTATTTCGCGAGGCGGTCGATGGATTGTGCGAAGACCTGAAGAGCCGGAAGTCGTTCGAAATCGAGGAACGGGCACCCGAATGGGCGAAGCCGAAATTCAAGAACAACAAGGTTCTCCGCAACACCTTTAATGTTTTCGGCAAGTGGCACGAGAACATGTGGGGGGAAGATTATCTCGACGCTCTGCATGCCGCCCGCGAAAAAATGAATTCCATCGAAGTCGACCGTACCCGAGTCAAGCCCCTGGTGAAAATCACCGGCGAGTTTTGGGCGCAACTTACGGAGGGCGATGGCAACTTCCATATGTTTGACTTCCTCGAGCGCGAAGGAGCACAGGTGCTGGTCGAGCCCATTGCGACTTGGGTCGCCTATCTGATGTACCAGGCGAAGGCGCATGCTATTGCGAAGTGGCCGGTGAATCGTCCACACCGCAACCCGGAGTGGTACGACGCCAAGAAGCAATTTGCCAACTACATCGGGTTGCGCAAAAAGTTGTGGGGCATTGGCGCTGGTGAACGGATGTGGAACTACTTCTATCACCGGACAATCAAGCATCTGGGCGGGATCACGCATCATCTTGCGCCGCAAACGGAATTAGCGGAACTCGCGCACCCCTTCTACAATCAGTTCGCCCGAGGCGGCGAAGGGCATCTGGAAGTGGGCAAGAACGTCTACTACACGGTCCACAAACTCTGTCACATGGTGCTGGCGCTGAAGCCCTTTGGCTGCATGCCGTCTTCGCAGTCCGACGGAGTGCAATCGGCGGTGATCAACAAATTCAAAGACATGATCTTCCTGCCAATCGAAACCTCGGGTGAAGGCGAAGTCAACGCCCACAGTCGCGTGCAAATGGCTCTTGGCGAGGCCAAGGTAAAGGCCAAGACAGAATTCGAACAATGCCTCAAGGCCACCGGCAAGAGTATGAACGAGATTCGTGAATACATCGATGAGCATCCCGAGTTGAAGCGGCCGTTCTACCACGTGCCTCATCGCGAGGGCGTGGCTGGAACGGCGGCGCAATTCGTGCTGCACGTGAGCGATCGCATTGACAAGCACACGGTGTTCACGAAACGTCGGCGCGTCGCAGTCGCGGTGCCGGCGACCGCGAGTGGCGACTGAATCTGGCGAATGCGCCATCTTGCGTTTCGTCCGGTTTTCACGACAGCAGCGGGGGCACGTTGAAAGAGCGCGCCCTCCGCAACCCGAGAGGAATCTATGCACGACCATAAAGGTTCGCCGCTGGTTCAGATCGCTCCACTCGAGCTACCTGTGCCGAAACCTGCCCCCAAACCGCATGACCACCACACTAAGTTCCTGGTGGGTCTCGACGTGGGCTCAACCACGGTCAAGGCCGTAATTGTCGATGCGGCCAGTGACCAGGTGATCTGGCAGGACTACCAGCGTCACGAAACCAAGCAACCGGAGAAGACCCTCGAATTTCTGAGGAGGATGGAAAGCGAAGCGGGGATTAATTCGCGGAACACCCGCATCTTCATGACTGGTTCCGGCGGCGGCACGATTGGCGATCAGATCGGTGCGAAGTTTGTGCAAGAAGTAACCGCAGTCTCTTTGGCGGTTGAGAAATTGCATCCCGAGGTGTATTCGGTTATCGAACTCGGAGGACAGGACGCCAAGATCATCGTCTTTAAAGATGACGAAGAAACCGGGCGCAAGAAGAAAATTCCGTCTATGAACGACAAATGCGCCGGCGGCACGGGGGCAGTGATCGACAAGATCAACGCGAAGCTGAAAATCCCGGCCGCCGAGCTTGCCGAACAGAGATATCACGGCATCAAGTTGCACAAAGTCGCGGGCAAGTGTGGCGTATTCGCCGAAACCGATATCAATGGCCTCCAGAAAGTCGGCACCCCACCGGACGAGTTGATGGCGTCTCTGTTCGAAGCCATCGTGCTTCAGAATTTGAGCGTTTTGACACGCGGGCACACGCTGAAACCGCACGTATTACTCCTTGGCGGCCCGAACAGCTTCATTCGCGGAATGCGCGAGGCTTGGCAAGCCAATATTCCGCGCATGTGGCAGGAGCGCAAGGTTACAGTTCCGGAAGGCGCGAAGCCGGAGGATCTGATCAAAGTTCCGCAAAACGCTCAGTACTTTGCTGCGCTCGGTGCAATCGAGTTTGGCCGCAGTGAGGACGACTGCGTCGGCTGCTATCGCGGCTGCGACAGTCTCGTTCGTTATATCGACTTTGGGCGGCAGGAAGAAAAAGCCAAGTCCGGCGGCAAGGGACTGATTGATAACCGGGACGAATTTGATCTCTTCAAAGAAGCTTACCGTCCGCGGCCTTTCACCCCAGCGGTGTTTCAGAAGGGCAGCACAGTGGGCGGCTTCATTGGAATCGACGGTGGTTCAACCTCGACGAAAGCCGTCCTATTGGACGAAAACGGGAACATCCTCTGCAAGTCGTACCAGCTCTCGAACGGCAATCCGATACAAGACACGATGGAAATGTTCGAGAACTTGCGAAGTCAGGTAGAGGCACAGAACGCCAAGCTCGAAGTTCTTGGCGTCGCCACCACCGGTTACGCGAAAGATATTTTGAAAGACGTCCTCAATGCCGATGTGGCACTCGTCGAGACAGTAGCTCACACCGAATCGGCTCTAAAGTTTTACGAAGATCCGCATGTGATCGTCGACGTCGGCGGTCAGGATATCAAGATCATCATTCTGCATAACGGCCGCGTGAAGGATTTCAAGCTCAACACGCAATGTTCGGCTGGAAATGGCTACTTCCTGCAATCTACTGCCGAGGGCTTCGGGCTCAACGTGAAGCAATATGCGGACTTGGCTTTTTCCGCACAGTCCATGCCGGTGTTCGGGTATGGCTGCGCAGTCTTTATGCAGTCCGACATCGTGAACTTCCAACGCCAAGGGTGGCGAGCGGAAGAAATTCTCGCAGGTCTCGCAGCCGTTCTTCCAAAAAACGTCTTCCTTTATGTCGCGAGTATCCCGAATCTGGCTGCCTTGGGGTCGCGCTTTGTCTTACAAGGGGGAACGCAAAACAACCTGGCAGTCGTTAAGGCCGAAGTCGATTTCATTCGCAACAGTTTTCGGGCGACCGGCAAGCAGCCGGAAATCATCGTGCACGAGCATTGCGGAGAGTCGGGCGCGATTGGCGCGGCGCAGGAGTCGCTGCGCTTATGGCGAAAAGGACAGCAAACAAGTTTCGTTGGACTCGATGCCGTCCGAAAAATCGAGTATCGCACGACGCGCAACGAAGCGACTCGCTGCTACTTCTGCAAGAATAACTGTCTGCGAACCTTCATTGACATCCGCACCGAGCCAGCCAAGGAACTGATCCCGATCGAGAAGGTCACCAAGGTTCCGCTGATGCGGGGCGAGCAACGCCTGATTATCGCCACATGTGAAAAAGGCACCGTGGAAGATGTCAACGATATGAAGGACATCAAGGCCGGACTCGACCAAATCCGCGACAAGCATCCAAACTTTGTAGATATGGCGTCGAAGGAGGTTTTCCGCCCCACCAATGTCAAAGTCGTCTCGGATCCAATTCCGGCGCGCGCATGGACCAGAGCATCAAAAGAACGTGCGGCGCTCATGAGCAAGCGACGTGAGCTGCGTATCGGTATTCCGCGTGTTTTGAACATTTACTCGTACGCGCCGCTTTTCAACGCATACTTTGAAAGTCTGGGTGTGCAGCCGGAAAACATTATTTACTCCGATTACACGAGTTCTGAGCTGTATCGAGCCGGAGCCAGTCGTGGTGCGATCGACCCATGCTTCCCGGCTAAGATCGGCATTTCGCATGTTTACAACCTGATTCAAGAGAAGCATCGCAAGAAACCGCTAGATGCGATTTTCTTCCCGATGTACGACGTTCTCACATCCCCTCTGGTGAAACTGCAGGGTTCGAATGCATGTCCGACGGTGACCGCTACGCCGGAGACCGTGAAGGCTGCCTTCACCAAGGAAAATGATGTGTTTGCGGAACACAATGTGAAATATATCGACCCCGTGCTCAACTTCGCCGATCGCAAGCTCTTCGCTCACCAGATGCTGCAAGTCTGGCAACCGGTGATGGGACTTTCTCAGGAGGAAAACGATCGGGCGGTCGAGTCTGGATTTGCGGCTCTTCAGGAGTACGAAACCAGCATTCGCCGCAGGGCCCGGCAGGTACTTGATCAACTCGAACGAGAAGACAGGATTGGTATCGTCATGTTGGCGCGGCCTTACCACCACGATCCCGGCCTGAACCACGAGATTCTCGACGAATTCCAAAAGCTTGGTTATCCAATCTTTTCGCAGAACACGCTTCCACTCGACGAGGACCTCCTGGAGCGCTTGTTCGGCGAAGAAGTGCGCGCCGGCGTCATCAGCAGCCCGCTCGACATCAGCGACGCGTGGAAGAATTCCTATTCGTGCAGCACAAATCACAAGGTTTGGGCTGCGAAGTACACCGCGCGACACCCGAACCTGGTAGCGCTCGAAATCTCAAGCTTCAAATGCGGACACGACGCGCCCATCTACGGTGTTGTTGAGGGCATCATTGAGAAATCTGGAACGCCGTATTTTTGCTTCAAAGATCTCGACGAGAACAAGCCCTCGGGCTCGATCAAGATCAGGATCGAAACCATTGATTACTTCCTCCGCCGATATCGCGATGAAGTGATCCGCAAACGCAAAGCCGCCCAGGATATCGACGCGCAGCTTGCGGCGCTCGAAGCGCAGCTGCGTCGTGAAATCAGTGGAAGCGAACTCGTAAATATCGATCAGCAGAGCTGGGAGCAGGAAGCACAGAGCATGACAGCCGACTAGCACCGGCTTGGAGGGAGCCTCATCGACGCGCATCTAGTTCGATCGATTCACTGGAGAAAGTGGCCGGTGGTGCTGCGGGTTTGAAGATTGCGCCTTGACTTGTCCGGGTTTTCATTACCACGCGAACCGGGTTCAAGAAACGGAGGTGCCGAACGCAGCCATCCTCATGAAGCGCAACCTGTTCGCTTAGCCACGCCCAATCGACTGACCCTTCACCCGCGTCCGGATTCACCGTGAAATAGCCGACTTGGAATGCGGTGAGATTCTGAAAAAAATGGCTCCCCTGGGATGGCGTGACGCGGAAATCCCGGAATCCCGCTTCGACAATCGCGCGCGCCCCTGAAATTTCATCCCATTCTACGGGAATACCGAGCCACGGCTCGGTCGATCCCCATCGTCCCACACCGATCAGCAAGTAGGGGCGCCCTTCCGAATTGAGGAGCCGGTTGAAGCTAGCCACCGATTCTGCGACCTTCTGGCTGTGAGCGCGCTCAAAGCGATGCGAATCGACCACGACGAGATCATAAATATCGTCAATCCGGCCATTGCCCAACACCTTGCAGCTCGTGCAGATCAACTGCTCTGGCTGTACATCATCAAGCGACAGATCGACTGTGTCACGCGCCAGGGTCAACGGACGAATCTGCAGAAAACCAAAATCTGCAGCTTGGTCAGCCTGCAGAGGCAACCGAACAGCGAACTCGATCTCGACTGGATTGCCTAGCGCATCCTCACCCGCATGTATCAGATCGTCGAGAATCTCTCCCAACGGAAAGGTGCCGTGCTTCAGCATCGGGGCAAAGGTGACGATGCGAGCACCGGGGCGGCTGACTCCGTCATAGACTGCGTGATTATCGCGCGAGTACGTCGATGCCACTGCCGACAACGTCTCGTCGCTCTCGGCCGACTCAAGCCCGAAACGCTTCTCATGCCAATGTCCAGGACGATCTCCGGCAGTTCCCCCTAGGTCAAGCGCCCAAAATTCCGATTGCGAGTTGTTCAGTATGTCTTCAACAGAAGAAAACTGGACTAAATTTTGTGGATACCGGGGGCAGAAAGTCAGACACTTTCCTCCATCCACCACCGCCCTGCCCAACCCGAGGGCCACCGCAGCGATGCCGTCTTCGAACGTCATCGGAAGCACCGGATAGAAATTTCGTGAGCGAACTACTCCAGAAAAGTCCGGATAGAAGCGTTGCCCGTGGCGAGTACCAACCACTTGCTGCAGGATGACAGCCATTTTTTCTTCTTCCAGACGATAGGGCGTCGCTCGTACGTAGGCCTTGGCGTGATGGCTGAATGTCGAGGCATAGACTCGCCGAATCGCTTCACTTAAGGTGCGTAGCCGTTCCTCGATATCCGATTGCTGATTGCCGAGCATGAACGTCTCATAGACGCCGGTGAACGGCTGATATTGCGAGTCTTCGAGCAGGCTTGAGGAGCGCACGGCCAACGGGTGCTTGACCTCGGACAAAAAGGCTCTGAGGTCCTGGCAAAGTGAGGGCGAAAGAGGCGCCGCAAGAAACCTGCGCTCGATCTCAGCGTCGTCTTCGCACTGCAACGCAAAGTCGAGCAGGTTATTTTCTGCGACGAACTGATCAAACACTCCAGTTGCGAGTACGACCGCGGGCGGCACTGAAATACGAACACCGGAAAAGCGCCTCGTCATGCGATTCTTGCGCAGAAGGTGCCGGACGAACGCGAGGCCGCGGGCCTTCCCGCCAAGCGAACCCGATCCTATTCTCAGGAAACTCGAGGCTGAGGGCTTAAACGTATCGGCTTTGAAATCGCCGATCAACACTTCATTTTGTTCGCGGCGGTACTCATTGATCGACTCAATCAGGTCGCGCCGCATGTGCTCGGGTCCGTGGAAATCGGACACCTTGCGAGGACGGAGTTTAGCGGCGAGCGCAAATTCGGTGCGCGCCATCAGCCAGTGTGAGAAGTGATTACTCTGGGCGTGATACATCAGACTTTCGCCCGGAACCGTCTCCAACTGTTCTTCGAGCTCGTTCAAATCCTTCGCCCGTCCCACTTCGGTTGAGTCCGGAAGACGAAATACAAAATCGCCGAATCCGCACTCGTCGGTCAGGATGCGCCGCAGATCTTTTAAAAGGGTGGGCGAGCGTTTGCGCAAGAACGAATAGCCCTCCGCATGCGCCCTTGGACGAAATTCAGCGCGGCTGGTTTGCAAAACTACCGGCACATCGGGCACCAGGCTCTTCACTAACCGCGCGAGGTCAAAGCCTGCCTCCGGGCTTAATTTGCCATCTTGCGGGAATTCCACATCCGAAATCAGCCCGAAGAGATAGTCGCGATACTCCTGGACAAGCGCGGCCGCGTCCTCAAAATTAGAACTCAGCAGAATACGCGGACGCGCCTGCGTCCTCACCAATTTGTGGGCGACGTTGATGCCTTCCTGGATCACGCGCCGCGACTGTTTGATCAGTTCGGTATAAATTACCGGCAGGAATGACGAATAGTAGCGGATGTTATCTTCTACGACAAGCAGCACGGGAACTCCAATCGCCCGGGTGTCGTGCAAGACGTTGCGCTTGTCTTCGACGTACTTAACAATTGCAATTAAGATACGGGCGTTGCCTTGCCAAAGAAAGATTCGCTCAATTTCGGTCACGGGATTACGGGCGACGAAATCTTTGATCTCACGATAGTCATATGCCAGCACGACTACCGGTACATCGAGCCCGGCGCGGTGCACCTCGTTTGCGAGTTGCGCAGCATCCATATCCCCAACCGTCAGATTGGTCACGATCAAGTTAAATTGCGGATTCGTCTTAGCCAGGCGAAGCGCTTCATCGCAGCTCGAAACCTGGGTGATTCCAGGAATTTGCCGCAAGTGAAGTTCGAGCGACTCATCGATGAGAAGCTCGTTCAGCCGCCCATCCTCGCGAAGAATGAAAGAGTCGTAAAGGCTGGAGACGAGAAGAATGTTCTGGACTTTGAAGGGCATCAGGTTTTCGAAGCCTTCAAAGCGCTCTTCGGCGTCCAAGACGGGCTCGGCGATGCGGCGGCCGCTCATGGAGGGTATTCTAGTCCGTGCTGGTTCGCGATTTCACACGTTGCGCCATGCAACCAGAGGCCATAGCCGCAACCTGTCGTCTTGATCAGTTCGGGCCTTTCATAACTATCGTGAATTACAATACATCCATTAGGCCCGGGGCGCACTCATAGAAAACAGGAGGACGAAGAGTCGGGCTGCCTGGAGTTCGGATGGATCCGGCAATCCTTCTGGTTTTGTCGCATCATGGATCGGTAATTTTGCCCGCTATCCCTATGCTCTGCCAGTACGCTTCGCCGCTCCGTCGGCTGATTGCCGTCGGATTGGCGCTTTTCTCTATCGTCGGAAGCGGCCACAGTCAAACTCAAACTCGCATCACCCTGGACCAGGCAATTGACCTCGCCCTCGCCCATAACCATGCCTTGCTGGCCACGCGCACCCAGATTTTGCAAAATCAGGCGCAGGAAATCACGGCGAACCTGCGTCCCAATCCAACGCTTGGCATGGACACCCAATTTGTGCCCTTTTTCAGTCCGCAGGACTTTTCGGGCGAGAATCTCAACGAAACTCAGCAATTCGATATCGGCCTTTCTTATCTTTTCGAACGCGGGCACAAACGTCAGCGGCGTCTCCAGGCAGCACGCGATCAGACCGCGGTAACCCGAGCGCAGGTCGCGGACGCGGAACGCACCTTGGCGTTCAACGTTGGACAACAATTCGTCAGCGTCCTGCTCGCGGAATCGACTCTCGACTTCGCGCTCCAGGACTTGCAGGACTTTCAGCAGACCGTCGACATCAGCGAGGCGCAGCTTAAAGCGGGATACATCGGAGAAGGGGATTACCTCAAGATAAAACTGCAGCTCTTGCAATTTCAGACGGACGTCTCCTCTGCTCGACTTGCCAAAGTGCAGGCGCTGGTGGGTTTGCGCGAGTACTTGGGCTACAACGCCGTTCCGGCCGACTACGATGTTATCGGCGAACTTGCATACCAGCCTCTTAAAGGAAACCTGGAAGACTTGCAGGCGCGAGCGCTCCGCGAACGGCCGGATTTCCATGCCGCCGAACTAGGAGTCACGGCAGCGCAGAGCCAGATTCTGCTGGCGAAAGCCAATGCCAAAGTCGACGTCAACGGGACATACGACTTTACTCACGTGTCGGGCGAGAATACGGCCTCGATTTTTGCAAATTTTGCTTTGCCAATTTTTGATCGCAACCAGGGAGAAATCGCGCGCACGGGCTACGCACTGACCCAGGCGCAGGAGCAGCAACTGGCCGCGAGTGACACGGTCCTCTCCGATGTGTCCAACGCCTACGAATCGGTTCGTAGCAACGATGAGGTGGTGCAACTCTACACTTCGGGCTATCTCAAACAGGCTCAAGATTCGCGGGATATCAGTGAGTACGCTTACAAGCGCGGCGCCGCAAGCCTGCTCGATTATCTTGACGCTGAGCGCAGCTACCGTTCGGTGCAACTGGCGTACCGACAGGCACTAGCGGCCTACATGACGGCCCTCGAGCAATTGAAACAAGCGGAAGGAACCAGAAGCTTGCCATGAGGTACGCACGATGACAATTGGTGCACGTAACGCTGGAACACAGGCTGTCTTCATTGTTGTTCTCATAGCGACGAGTCTTGCCGGCTGCGGCGATTCCGGATCGAACGCGGCTGCGAACTCAAAAGGCAACGTGAGCTCAGACAATGCCGACCTCTTCAGCATTCCGCAAGATCAGATGTCGCACGTTCAAGTTGTTACCGTTCAGCCTACAACCCTGACTCGTACACTGCGGCTCACAGGCGCAGTGGCTTATAACAGCTTTCGGACAACACCGGTCATCACGCAGGTCAGCGGGCCGGTGAGCCGGATCGTCGTCGTTCCTGGCCAAAAGGTGCGTCAGGGTGAACCCATGCTGTACGTAGCAAGTCCCGATTATTCGCAGCTCCGAACCAACTATCTGAAGGCGAAAGATGCGTACGCCCTAGCCCAAAAAGCGTACGCTCGCGCCCGTGATTTGTACGAGCATAAGGCCATCGCCGAACAAAATCTCGAGCAGGCCGAATCGGCAGAGGTCCAAGCCGGCGGCGATTTGGCGGCTGCGCAGGCTGCGTTGAAGGTGATGGGAATTACCGATCCCGACGCGCTCGTTAAGGCTCCCCCTTCTTTTGAGGTTCCGGTGAGGGCTCCGATCAGTGGTGAGGTTGTCGAACAGGATGTGTCCGCGGGACAGCTTATTCAACCTGGAACAACACAGTGCTTCATGATTTCCGATACGAGCAGTGTGTGGGTCCTGGTCAATGTGTATCAGAAGGATTTACCGTACGTTCGCGTTGGGGACACGGTTTCGATTCAGACGGATACCTATCCCGAGGCTTTTCACGGGCGAATCTCCTACGTCGCCGCTTCACTCGATCCCAGCACGCGAACTTTGCAAGCCCGCATAGAGACCGGCAACCCTGGCGAAAAATTGAAGAAGGACATGTACGTATCGGTCTCCGTCAATGCCGGCGCGATTCCGAATGCCATCGCGCTGCCTGATGCTGCTGTTTTGCGGGACAGCGAGAACCTCCCGTTCGTCTATGCCGCGACTTCGACCAACCAGTTCGGGCGGCGTGCGGTGACCTTGGGAGAGAGCCTTAATGGTCAGACGCAAATTACCAGCGGTTTGCGAGCCGGCGATCAGGTGATTGCGAATGGCAGCTTGTTCCTGCAGTTTGCCAATGAACTGCAGCGCTGAGATTTTGATCGTATTGACGCCGGAAAAATGAGGAAGGCGAAAAAGGGGTCGACCCCAACCGAATGATCCACCGAATTGTTCAGGCGGCTTTGCGTCAGAGGTTTCTCGTATTGATGCTGACCGCCTTCATTACCGTCGGCGGTATCTTGTCATTCCAGCGAATGCCGGTCGACGCATATCCTGACCTCTCGCCACCACAGGTTGAAATCATCACCCAATGGCCCGACCACGCAGCTGAGGAGGTCGAGCGTCTGGTCACTCTTCCTCTTGAACTTGAAATGAACGGCGTCCCCCACATGGTGGTGATGCGCTCGATTTCGCTGTACGGTCTTTCGGACATCATCCTGACTTTTGAGGACAGCACCGACGACTACTTCGCACGACAAATCGTATTTGAACGCCTCGCGCAGGCAACTCTCCCCACCGGAGTTGCTCCGACGCTCGCGCCGCTGTTCAGTCCCAGTGGCCTGGTCTATCGTTACGTTCTGGTAAGCCCCGACCGGTCGCCGCAGGAGTTAAAGACCTTCGAAGATTGGGTTGTCGAACGTGCCTATCGCTCAGTGCACGGTGTGGCGGATGACTCCGGTTTCGGTGGGACCGTCATGCAGTACCAGGTGCTGCTGGATCCAGCGAGAATCTACGGATATCACCTGACCATTCCGCAAGTCGTCGCCGCGCTTTCTGCCAACAACGCCAATGCTGGGGGTGGATTCTATTCGCAGGGTGGACAGTTTTACTACGTTCGCGGCATTGGACTGGTCCGTAACACGGACGACATCGGCAACATCGTTGTCGGGGCCAACAAAGGCGTTCCCATTCGCGTACGTGATATAGGCGACGTAACCATCGGGCACGCGCCACGCCTCGGCGAATTCGGCTATCAGAAGAATGATGACGCGGTGGAAGGCGTTATTCTCATGCTCCGTGGAGAACAGACGCAAAATGTTCTGCGAGGAGTTGAGGCAAAGACTGAAGAACTCAACCGTCAAATCCTACCCCCCGATGTGAAGATTCACCCTTATTACGATCGTAGCGAACTTGTCGCTCTGACCACGGATACAGTCGAAGCTAACCTGATGCGCGGCATGATCCTGGTTCTGATCGTGCTGATTTTCTTTCTCGTGAGTTTGCGGGCAGCCGTTATTGTCGCTCTCACCATACCTCTATCTCTGCTCTTCGCATTCATCGTGCTTCATGCGCACGACGTAGCAGCCAACCTGCTCTCGATCGGAGCCATCGATTTCGGAATCGTCATCGACGGCACAGTCGTGATGATCGAAAACATCTACCGCGAACTCGCGTTACGCGAGGGACAACAATACAACTTAAACGAGGTTATTCTCGCGGCTGCAAAAGATGTAGACCGACCGATTTTTTATTCCGTGGCGGTAATCCTTGCGGGGTATCTGCCCATCTACGCCCTGAGCGGACCTTCCGGCAAATTGTTCCACCCCATGGCAGAGACCATGTCGTTCGCGCTTGTGGGCGCGTTGATTCTCACTCTTACCCTGGTTCCGGTGCTGGCATCGTACTGGTTCAAGAAAGGAGTTAAGGAACGACCGAATCGCGCCTTTGAGTGGATGAAGCGAAAATACGCAGGCCAACTCGATTGGTCGCTCAATCATCCGAAAACCACGATGTTGATCGCTACTTCGATCTTTCTTGCGACCCTCATTCTGGTACCGTTCATCGGTGGCGAATTTATGCCTCACCTCGATGAAGGCGCTCTTTGGGTGCGGGCAACAATGCCCTACACCATATCGTTCGAAGAAGCGAGCAAGATCGCGCCGCAAATCCGGGATATTTTGATGTCCTACCCTCAAGTTACCGTTGTAGGCTCGGAACTAGGGCGCCCCGATGACGGCACCGATCCAACCGGATTCTTCAACTGCGAGTTTTATGTCGGCCTGAAGGCGTACAAAGACAAGTCCTGGACCGGCGAGGTCAGTGATAAGAAGGCACTAGTGGAATCGATCAACAAGAAGCTGAGCGCCTTTCCCGGAATCATCTTCAATTTCACTCAGCCTGCCGAAGATGCCGTGGATGAGGCGCTAACCGGTCTCAAGAGTTCACTCGCGGTGAAGATCTACGGCGAGGACCTCAACGTTCTGCAGGATAAAGCGATCCAAATCAAGAACACCCTGGCGAAGGTTCCTGGCTTTACCGAACTGACGGTTGTCCGCGAACTCGGTCAACCGAGCTTGCTGGTGGACGTCGATCGCGACAAGATCGCCCGCTACGGCATCAACGTCGCCGACGTCGAAGCTGTGATTTCCGCGGCCGTTGGCGGACAGGCCGTAACTCAAGTGATTCAAGGGGAAAAGCTGTTCGATCTGGTGGTTCGGATGCAGCCACAATTCCGAAGCAGCGCTCATGAGATCGGCAATCTATTGGTCGGGACTCCAGATGGGCAACAGATTCCGTTAAGCCAATTGGCAATCATCACGCAGGGTAACGGCGCTTCGTTCATCTACCGCGAAAATAACTCGCGTTACATCGGCGTGCAATACAGTATCGAAGGCAGAGACTTGGAACGGGCGGTGCGCGATGGCCAACGGGCCGTAAAGAAAGCTGTCAGCCTGCCCCAGGGTTACACCATGGCATGGGGAGGCGAGTATAGCCAGTTTCTTGAGGCGCGATCCCAAATGTACTTTATTGGGCCCCTGGCGGTCGTGCTCATCTTCATGATCCTGTTCGCGCTTTACGGGAACTTCAAATTCCCTGTAACCATCGCGCTCGGGGTCATTATGACCGAACCTGTCGGTGCTTTAGTTGCCCTGAAAATCACACACACGCCGTTCAGTGTTTCGTCCGTACTTGGTCTTCTGGCCTTGCTCGGAGTCTCGGTGGAAACAGCAGTCATTCTGGTCTCATACATCAACAAACTGCGTCAGGAAGGAATGGGAATTCGCGAAGCGACTCGCGAAGCTTCCCTGCTTCGGCTGCGCCCCATTATGATGACGGCGCTCGTTGCCTGCCTCGGATTGCTTCCCGCCGCGCTTTCGACGGGAATCGGATCGGACACGCAGAGACCCTTTGCGATCGTCATTGTCGCCGGACTGATTTCACGGCTCTTTATCGGGTTCTTCGTGAATCCAGTGCTGTACGAGATGGTGGCAAGAGAGGGAGACGTGTTGCAGGTGTAGCGGAGCCGATTTCACCCCGCCACACGCTGGTTTTCCAAGGCGCCGCCAAATCTACTTTCCAGTCTGCGGTTCTTCGAGGCCGCGATACTTCAGCATCGCCTTCGTGTTGGGCGGGGCTCCGCGCCATGTCTCGTACATTTTGGCGAGGTCTTCGGTATTGCCGCGGGAGAGCACCATCTGGCGAAATCGATCCCCGTTTGCGCGCGTCAGCTCGCCGTGCTCGACGAACCATTGATAAGCATCGTCGGCCAGCATTTCTGTCCATAGATACGCATAATATCCCGCGCTGTATCCGCTGCCCCAGATGTGGCTGAAATAACTGGACCGGTATCGCGGCGGCACGTAGCTGATGTTCAGATGAGTTTTATCCAGTGCCTGCTTTTCGAAGTCGTCCGGATTCTGCAGTGGGGCGGTGGCTGGCAGCGCATGCCATTGCATATCCAACTCCGCTGCTGCGAGAAGCTCGGTCATTCCATAGCCTTTGTTGAAGGTCGCAGCTTTTTGAATGCGAGCAGCGAGCGCCTCCGGCATCAGCGCACCCGTCTTGTAGTGTTTTGCATAGTGCGAAAAAACGGCCGGGTACATAGCCCAATGCTCATTGAACTGCGATGGGAATTCCACGAAGTCGCGAGCGGTCGACGTGCCGGCTAGAGTCG
>Ga0181531_10001042_pt1 | contig 17951 bp, 17 predicted proteins | sample PEATcosm2014_Bin_38_FD_119743 | JGI IMG/M metagenome (GOLD analysis project Ga0181531, IMG submission 119743) | Peatland microbial communities from MTU Mesocosm Facility, Houghton, MI, USA - PEATcosm2014_Bin11_10_metaG | ecosystem: Environmental > Terrestrial > Soil > Wetlands > Peat | place... | reverse complement strand
TGACCTGCATCAACGCCGCCAAGCTGTTCCAGTGAGCTGACGCGCGTCCGGCGAGGAGGCGCTCTCCCCCCGGCATGGCAAAGATGTGCGCATGCTGGACCGGGGGACGTTCCTCGCCGGACTCGTTGCAGTGATCCTGCCATAGCCGCCGGCGCCGCTCAAACTCGACCTCGAGCGCCCGGTCAACATCAAGATCAGGGTGCTCGACGGACCGGACTTCCAGCTCGACCATCACCTCGGGTCGGTCGTGGTCATGACGTTCTTCGCGACGTGGTGCCCGGCGTGTCAGGTGGAACAGCCCGACTTCGTCGCGTTTGCCGCCGCGCACCCGGACGACACCGTCGTCGTCGCGGTCGATTCGGCGGAGAGCGACGACACGGTCCGCGCATGGCGTAAGAAATACACGATCCCGTACACGATCGCCATGGACGAGTACGGCCACTACCAAGAAGCGCTCGCATCGCGGCGAGTCTTGCCGACCACGATCGTCTTCGATCCCCATGGCTACGTGAGCGAGTGGTGGTACGATTGCGCCGACCGCGACCAACTCGAAGCTGCCCGGACGAAGGCGTTGGCCGCCCTCGCCCCGGCCGCGTCTCCCTCACCCTCACCCGCGCCGGCCTAGGCCGACGGAACCCCGGTGCTCTCGAGCGAGGCGCGCACCGCCCCGTAGAGATCCTTCATCAGGAACGGCTTACTGAGAAACGCCGCCCAGCCGCTGCGCTCGGCCGGCGCGCGCAAGCCGATCCACACCAGCGGCACGCCGGCGCCGGCGCGGCGCGCGAATGCCGATGGTTGCGCCAACTGGTCGCCGTCGACGAGCGCAGCGTCGTAGCGGCCCTCCGCGAGCACGCGCATCAGGTCGTCTTCGTTCGTGGCGACGGTCACGGTCACGCCGTCGTGGCGCAGCGCGTGCGCGATGTACGAGCGCGCGTCGCCGTCCGGATCGAGCAGCGCCAGCCGCCGGGCGGGAAGCGCGCGCGGTGCGGCGCGGCTCGGGATGACGACGCGGAAGGTCGCACCGTGGCCCTGGACCGACTCGACCTCGACGGTGCCACCGTGCAGCTCGACGATCGTCTTGCTCAGGTACAGGCCGAAGCCGGTGCCCGCGATCCCCAGCGCGCGCGCGTTGCTGGCGCGCGCGAAGCGACCGAACAGCTTGGCACGCTCGTTTTCGGGGATCCCGATCCCGCGGTCGCGCACGGTCAGCTCGACCTGCTTGCCGCGCGGACGCACGGTCACTTCGACCGGCTCGCCGCCCGGTGAGTACTTGATCGCGTTGCCGATCAGGTTCTCGATGACCTGACGCAGCCGGCTCGGATCACCGATGACGATGTGCTCGCCGTAGACGCGCAGCTCGATCGGCCGCGTCACGCCCAGCACGCGCACGACTTCGCGCACGAGCCCACCGAAATCGACCTCGTCGAGCGCCAGCGCAAGCTCGTTCTGCTCGAGCCGCGAGAGCGCCAGCGTGTCGGTGGCGAGCGCGGCGAGGCGCATCGCGCTCGACGAGATCATCCCCAGATATTGGCGCGACTCGCCGTCGAAGCGTTCGTCGTCCGCCAGGACGTCGGCGAAGCCGACGATCGTCGTCAGCGGCCCCTTGAAATCGTGGGCGAGCATTGCGATCAGATCGTTCTTGACCTGGTTGAGCTCGACGACCGCGTCCCGCCGCCCCGCCAGTTCCTGGTAGAGCTCGACGTTGCGCGCCGCAACGCCGAAGTATTGGCCGAGCAGGCCGAGCGCAAAGACGTCGGCGGTGGTGAACTGCGCACGGCGCTGCACCGCCAGGACGTACGCCGTCCCGCCGCCGGAGCCGGCGATCCGTACCGCGACCCGCTCTTCCGCCTCGTCGAGTACGGCGACGTCGGTGCGCGAGGCCAGCGCGATGAACGCATCGCCCGGCGGCGCGTCCTCGGCTGCGGTGAGATCCGAGGTTGCCACGAAGCCCCCGCGCGCCCGCGGGACGTACAAGGTCGCGGTGCCGTCGACCAGCTGCCGCACCCCGCCGAGCAGCGCTTCGACCAGCAGCGTCGGCTCGAGCGAAGCGAACAGCGTGCGCGCGATGGAGGTGATCGCCGTCAACCGTTCGTTCTGCATCGCCAATTGCACACCGCGCAGCACCTGTTCGGTGATGTCGCGCAGCACCATCACGAAGTAGCCGGTGCGTCCCTGGTCGTCGGCCAACGGCCGCACGCTGGCCTCGGCGTGCCAGGTCGTCCCGTCGGCGCGGTACGAGAGGAACTCGATCCGAACCGCGTGTCCCGAGATCAGCTCATGGCGAGCGGCGTCGATCCGCGCGAGATCGGTGCGCGGTCCGAAGAACGCATCGACGCGCCGTCCCAGCACTTCTTCGGCGGGGTGTCCCATCTGGCGCAGGAACGACTCGTTGGCGTACACGATGGTCGAGCTCTGCATCGGGTCGAGCGACGGTTTGGTGATCAGGATCGGGTCGTGCGCGGCCTCGATCGCGGTCGAGAGCAGGCTGATGCGCTCCTGGGCCTGCTCGCGCTCGGTGAGGTCGGTCGCGACCGCCATCGCGAACTCGTGACCGCGCGCCCGCATCAGCTCCAAGCGCAGCTCGATCGGGTAGGTGCTGCCGTCCTTGCGCCGGGCGGAGGTGCGCATCGTCACGCGGCGATCGGCGCGCAGTTCGGCGATGCGTTGCTCGAGCAGCCCCGGCGCGCCGAGCGCCGGCAAGAGCGTCGCCAGCGGGAGTGCGTGCAGCTCGCCGAGCGCATAGCCGAGGTTACGGCGGGCGGCGTCGCTGGCAAACACGACGTGCTTGCTGGCGAGGTCGACGTGGTACAGCTCGGTGTGCGAGGAATCGAACAGTCGCAGCAGCGTCCGGCGCGCCTCGAACTCCTCGACGATCGCAGCCGCGATCGCTTCGAGCGCCGTCCGTTGGTTCGGTGCGAGCGCGCGCGGTGCGAAATCGACGACGCACACCGTGCCGATCGCGTGGCCGTCGCTCGTGCGCAGCGGAACGCCGGCGTAGAAGCGCACGTGCGGCGGCCCGGCCACGTGCGGGTTGTTGGCGAAACGGTCGTCTTCGCGCGCGTCCGGGACCTCGAAGAACCCTTCGCCGGCGATCGTATAGGCGCAGAACGAGAGCTCGCGCGGGATCTCGCACAGGTCGGTCCCGATCATCGCCTTCGACCACTGCCGGCTGCGGTCGACCAGGTTGATGAGCGCGACCGGTGCCTCGCAGGTCTCTTGCGCAACCCGCGCGAGCGCATCGAACACTTCCTCGGGTGCGCTGTCGAGGAGCTCGTACTCGTAGAGCGCGGCCAATCGCCGCTCTTCGTCGGCGGGGACCGGCGGTTGTTTCGCCATCAGCCTGGACGCGGGCGTTTCGCGCTCACGAAGGCCAGCACTTCCTCGAGCGGACGAGCGTTGAGCACCTCGGACGTGCCGATCCAGGCCCGGCGTGCCTGGCCGACCGCGTAGGCGACGTTGGCCAGGTCGGCGACGCCGTGCGCGTCCGAGTCGCAGGTGAAGGTCACGCCGAACTCGCGGGCGCGGCGCGCCAGCGGGCTCGGCAAGTCCAGGCGCCTGGGTTGACCGTCGATTTCGAGTGCCGTCCCGGTGCGCGACGCCGCCGCGAACACGGCATCGTGATCGAAGTCATAACCGGGGAACGTCTCGACGTTGCGCCCGGTCGGATGACCGATGACGGTCACGTACGGGTTCTCGCAGGCGCGGATCAAGCGCGCGGTCATGGCCTCGCGCGAGAGTTGCATCGCCGAGTGCACCGAGGCGACCACCAGGTCGAGTTCGGCCAGCACCGTGTCGTCGAAGTCGAGGCTGCCGTCGGCGCGGATGTCGACCTCGGCCGCGCACAACGTGCGCAGGTGATACCGCTCGCCGAGTTCGCGCACCAACGCGCGCTGCTCGCGCAGCCGATCGGGGCTCAAGCCGATCGCGCCACGCCCCCACGAGTGGTCGCTGATCGCGTGATACGCGTAACCGCGCGCAGCGGCGCCGGCGATCATCGCGTCGAGCGCGTTGCGACCGTCCGACCACGTCGAGTGCATGTGGAAATCGCCGCGCAGATCCTGCAGCTCGACGAGCGCGGGCAGCGTACCGGTGCGCGCCGCCTCGATCTCACCGACACCCAAGCGCAATTCGGGCGGGATATACGGCAGGCCGACGGCGGCGTAGACGTCCTCTTCGTGGCGGCAGGTGATGGTGCGGCCATCGGTCAGGTCGACGATACCGTTCTCGCTCACCCGCAGGTTCTTGCGCACCGCCAGCTCGCGGAACTGGATGTTGTGCTCGCGCGAGCCGGTGAAGTGCTGCAAGAGATTGCCGTAGAGATGCGCCGGCAGCACGCGCAAGTCGATCTGCAGGCCACCTTCGAGCCAGATGCTGGCCTTGGTCGGGCCTTCGGCCAGCACCGATTCCGCCCGCTCCCAAGCGGTGAACGCAGCGATGACGACCTCGGCGTTGGCCGACGTACAGATGATGTCGATGTCGCCGACGGTCGGTTCTTGACGGCGCACGCTGCCCGCCGGCGTGAGGTCGGCGGCATCGGTCATGCGCCGCAAGAAGGTGATGATCTCGTGCGCGAGCGGGAGCGCAACACCGAGCGGCGTACGCCGCGCACGGCCCTTGGCCGCCAGCACGCCGCGGCGGATGTTCTCGATCGACTTCTGACCCAAGCGCGGGATCGTGCTCAAGGCACCCTCGCGCAGCGCGTTCTCGAGATCGACCAGCGAGGCCACGCCGAGCCGCTCGAAGAGCTGCTGCGCCGTCTTCATGCCGATCCCCGGCACGGTCAGCACCTCGAGCAGCGTCGCGGGGTAGCGGGCGCGCAACTCGTCCAGATACGGCTCGGTTCCGGTGGCGGCCAGCGCGGCGATGCGGCCGCCGATCGTCTTGCCGATCCCGGGGAGCGCGGTGAGCGCGTCGAGGTCGACCGGGGTCCCCAGCGGCGGCGCGTTCTCCAGCGTCTCGGCGGCCCGCTCGTAGGCCATGAACTTGAAGAAGGGCTCGCCGGCGAACTCCATCAGGGTGCGAATCTCGCGCAGCAGCCGCGCGATGGCGGCGTTCGTCGGCGTGGCCATAGCCGAGGTCGACGTTCCACGCTGGCGAGCCGGCCCCCTGAAAGCGCGGGCGGGGTCGCAAGACGGAATTTCACTCCGTCCCTGGGTTGGTATACCAGAGGAAATCTTTACCGAAGCGTGTAGATCGTCAATGGGAGCTAGCTTCCCCCAGCCTTCTCTGTGGGGACTCTCAATGAAGAAATTCCTTGCCTCCGTCGTCCTGTGCATTTTCTGGACGACCGGGTTGGCCCGTGCCGCCGACCCCGACACCGATACCAAAGCGGCGATCGCCGCCTTGCAGGCCCAGCTGGACGCCGTCAAGGCGCAGTTGGACGCACTGCAGGCTCGGCAACGCGCCCGTGACGCGGCGGCAGCCGCCGAAGGTCCGGCCCCAGCCCCCTCGCCCGGCTCGTACGTCGGTCTTGGGACCAACAAGGCCGGCAACGTGATCCTCTCGTTCGGAAAAGAGAAGATCCAGCTCTACGGCAACCTCGACGTCTCGTTCGACGAGACCAGCAAAGGCCTGGCGAAGTACTACGCCTTCTCGGGGGACTCGCCGCTCGGCAACATCGGATACATGTCGGCGATCTCGACGAACCTCTCGTACTTCGGCTTGCGCGGCGATCACGCCATCGGGCCCAGCAGCGGGATCGTCTATCAACTCGAAGGCGGTTTCCAGATCTCCTCGACACCCGGCACCGTCGAAACCAACAACAACAGCTCCGATCAGGTGAACGGCGCGCTCTTCTCGCGCAATAGCTACGTCGGCGTTCGCACCCCGAGCGGCACCTTCAAGATCGGCAAGACCGACGCGCCCTACAAGAACTCGACCGCGCGCTTCAATCCGTTCTCGGGCGAGATCGGCGACTACTCGGTGATCATGGGCAACACCGGTGGCGACAACCGGGTCGAATTCGGCGGTCGCCTGGATCACGCGCTCTGGTACGAGTCACCCGACATGCACGGCCTGAACTTCGCCGCGCTCGTGGCACCGGGGCAGAACCGTTCCGGCGACGACAGCAATCTCGCCGCGGGCGAGTCGGACTGCACCGGCGGCAACGTTCCCGGCAGCGGCGCGCTGCCGCCGTTCTGCAACGACGGCTCGTTCGGTACCGCCTACAGCACCTCGCTCACCGATCAGCTCGGCAAGGCGTACTTGGCAGCGGCCTACGAGCTGCACATGAACGTCAACCGGGTCAGCGACTTGCCCGACCTCGATCCCAACGACGTCGGCAACGAGTCCGCCGTCAAAGGTGGCCTGCAGTGGGCGTTCTCGCCGTACAGCAGCATCGGCGGCATCTACGAGTACATGCACCGCACGATACCGCAGTATCTCGAGTATCAGAACGAGCGTACGCGGAGCGGCTTCTGGTTCGATTATCAGCAGGCCCTCGACCGTAAGAACTCGCTCGCGTTCGGCTGGGGCCGTGCGAACCCGACGCCCGGCGATCCCGGGCAACACAACACGCCGACCGGCCTCAATCCCGACAACATGGCGAATCTCTACACGACGATGTTCCGCCACGCCATCGACAAGAACGTGAGCTGGTACACCGACTGGGCAATGACGCTCAACCACGCCGCGGCCCACTACGACTTGGGGGCCGGCGGGCGCGCGTTGACGACCGATTGTCACGACGCGAGCATTCTGGCGGCCTACGATCCGACCGCCAACGGCGGAGCCGGCGGCCTGACCGGGGACGGCCCGCACTGCTATGCCGGCGGCCATCTCGAAGGCTTCTCGACCGGCATCGACGTCAAGTTCTGACCATCCCGGCGCCCTACGCGGACGAGGACTTCGGTCCGCCCCCGCGTAGGGCGTCTGCATGTCCGGCACGGAGCGCCCTCGACTCGACGCGTCGATCTTCAACCTTCCGGTCGAGAAGATGCGCGAGGGCTACTACTCCGACGTCTACTTCAACCGGGCCCGCGAGATCCTCGAGCGCGACGGGTACCACCCGCGCGTGCGCATGCAGGTCTTCCAGCGCAACGACTCGGTGCTGAGCGGGATCGACGAGGCCCTCGCGATCCTGCGCCTGTGCAGTGGCAGCCGCGATGCCGACGGCGCCTGGGCCGAGGGTTGGAGCGCACTGGCGGTGCGCGCGCTCCACGACGGCGACGCGCTCGAGCCGTACGAGACGGTGATGACGATCGAGGGCGACTACGCGCTCTTCGCGCACCTGGAGACCGAATATCTGGGCGTGCTGGCGCGCCGCACGCGCATCGCGACCAACACCCGCGCGATCGTCGCCGCCGCCGGCGGCAAGGACGTGCTGTTCTTCCCCGCGCGCTTCGACCATCACTTGGTGCAGACGGGCGACGGCTACGCTGCGTACATCTCGGGCGCGCTGGGCGTCTCGACCGACGCCAACGCCGAGTGGTGGGGCTCGCGCGGGATGGGGACGGTGCCGCACGCGCTGATCGCCGCCTACGGCGGCGACACGGTGCTGGCGACGCAGAAGTTCGCGCAGTACATCGACCCGGCCGTCAACGTGATCTCGCTGGTCGACTTCGAGAACGATTGCGTGGGCACGTCGTTGGCGGTCGCGCGCGCGCTCGGCACGCGCCTGTGGGGCGTGCGACTCGACACCTCGGGCACGCTGGTCGATACCAGCGTGATCCCGCAGATGGGGACGTTCAACCCGACCGGCGTCAACGCACAACTCGTCCACAACGTGCGCGCGGCGCTGGACGCCGAAGGCTTCGCGCACGTGCGGATCGTCGTGAGCGGCGGTTTCGACGCCGCGCGCATCCGCGCGTTCGAGGCTCGCCGTGTGCCGGTCGACGCCTACGCGGTCGGCAGCGCGTTCTTCAAAGGCCAGGGCGACTTCGACTTCACCGCCGACATCGTCGCCATCGATACCGGCGAGGGCTGGCGCGAGTGCCACAAAGTGGGCCGCCCGGAGCGGCCCACTTTGCGACTCGAGCGCGTCGTCTGAGCGGCTTATTCCTGGTTGAGATTCTTGCTGTCGGTCGAATAGATGAGCGTCTGTGCGCCGGCCTGGCGATACGTCAGGAGAAATCGAATACTGGTGAGCTGGGAGTCGACGCCTTGAAGGATGAAGTCGACGTCGGAGCCTCGGCCGGGATAGTGGTAGTCACCGCCGCCGAAGTAATGGTCCCGGTTGAGGTCGACTCGGTAATTGACGTCGAGCATTTTCACTTGCAGGATCATGTCCTGGTATTCGTTCCACCCCTTGCCGTCGTACGCAGACTTCAACGTCGTGGCGAAGGAGAGGGGCTGATCCGTGACGAGGGTCTGGGAGTTGATTGAGAACGTAGCCACCGTAACATCCGCACCCGTCACGTTCGTGAGATAGACTTGTCCCATTGTTTTCTCCCAAGAAATTGATTCGCTTCTGCTGACAAGCAAAAAAGCGTCACTCGTTATAGCACGCCGAGAGACCCAACGGGAACCATGACACTCGTACCACCGATGGCGCGGTAGTTCGCCGCGACGTCGACCGTCGCGGCGAACCGTGGCCTAAACGGGCTGGTTCTGCGCGACGAGCTTTTCGAGGATCGCGCGGTTGAACAGGATCAGGTCGCCCGGATTGCGCGAGGTGACCCAGTTGCCGTCGAGCACGACCGGCTGATCGCGGTACAAGCCGCCGGCGTTGCGGATGTCGTCGGCGATCGACGCGAAGCCGGTCAGGGTGCGCCCGCGCACGAGCTGGGCCGAAATCAGCACCTGCGGTCCGTGGCAGATGACGAACATCGGCTTCTTGGCCTGGTCGAACTCGCGCACGAAGCGCTGCACGTCTTTGTTGGTGCGGATGTGGTCGGGCGACTGACCACCCGGGATCAGGATCGCATCGAAGTCATCCGCGGTCACGTCCGCGACCAGCTCTTCCGCCTTGACGCTCTGTCCCTCGTCGAGTCCGCGCTTGCCGCGGATCTTTTGCAACGACTTCTCGTCGACGCCGACGATGGTGACCACTGCGCCGGCCTCTTCGAGCGCGCGGCGCGGCTCGACGAGCTCCGATTCCTCGAACCCGTCGCCCACCAGGGCGGCGATTCGCTTTCCTTCGATGTCCATGGGGACGGGGCGTTCTCACCCCGCCCCGGGGCCGCCTCTCGGGGCGAGCGGCCTAGAGCGTCCCACCGGTCTGCTGAATCGCTGCTCGAAGCAAGTACGCCAGCTCGACTTCGAGCTTCCCCAACGCATCGACCACGGTGTCCTCGGCCAATTTCGCCAGGACCGGGTTGCGCTTGGTCATGTCGTACTCGGGCACCGCATGGCGCGGGTTGATCTCGCGCATGTAGATGCGGGCGTCGTACCGGATCTGGCCGTCGGGGAGGAAGTAGAGCGGATCGAGGCCGCCGGCGTAGGTTCCCAGGCCCAGCAGGTCGGTCTGCTGGAGGAACGCGATCGGACGCAGCCGCAGCGCGCGGGCCAGCCGCGCGAGCGCCGGGACCGCCAGCCGCGCCTGGCCGGCGACGACCGCGGCGACCAGCCCCGAGTCCAGCTCGGCGGCGGCGGCCAGGCCCGGGACGTCGAGGTCGTTGGCGGTCGCCAGCGCGCCGAGCGCGGCGCCGAAGGCGGGGCCGCCGGCGGTGCCCAGGGTGCCGTCGTAGGCGGGGGTCGGAGGGGCATCCATCGGGGAGGTGATCGCCACCCGCGACGCGGAGGCCTGTGCGGGAATGGCCGAATCGACGGAAGCCCGGAAGACGCGCCACCTCGACGTCTGCCTGCACGAGGACGTGGCCTCCCGGCTCGACGCCGGGTGGGACGGCGTCCGGCTGCGGCACGAGGCGCTGCCGGAGATGGCGCTCGCCGACGTCGAGATCGCCACGACGTTCCTCGGGTTACCGGTCCGGGCCCCACTCCTGATCTCCTCGATGACCGGCGGGACGGCGCGGGCGGCCGAGATCAACCGCCGCTTGGCGCTGGCGGCCGAAGCCGCGGGGATCCCGCTCGGCCTTGGGAGTGGCCGCGCGATGCTCGAGGACGACCGGCTGCGGGCGACCTTCGACGTCCGCTCCATCGCCCCGCGGGCGATCGTCTTCGCCAACCTGGGCGCGGTGCAATTCAACTACGGCGTGCAGGTCGACGACGCGCGCCGGCTGGTCGAGCAGCTCGGCGCCAACGGCCTCTACCTGCACCTCAACCCGCTGCAAGAGGCGATCCAGCCCGGCGGCGACACGAACTTTCGCGGCCTCGAGCCGGCGATCGCGAACCTGTGCGCGCAGCTCGAGGTCCCGGTGATCGCCAAGAGCGTGGGCTCGGGGATCGCGCCCTCGACGGCGGCGCGGCTGGTGAATTGCGGCGTCGCCGCGATCGACGTCGCCGGAGCCGGCGGCACCTCGTGGGCGCTCGTCGAGGGCCGGCGGGCCGACGATCCGGTGCGCGAACGCATCGCCGAAGCGTTCGGCGATTGGGGCTATCCGACGCCGGCCGCGACCGCTGCGCTCCGGGCGGCACTGCCGAACGTCCCGCTCGTGGCGAGCGGCGGCGTGCGCAACGGTGTCCACATCGCCAAGGCCATCGCACTGGGCGCCGACCTCGTCGGCGTCGCGCTGCCGTTCTTACGCGCGGCCGAGAGCTCGGACGCAGCAGTCGTCGGGTTGATCGACGAGCTGCTCACCGCGCTGCGCATCGCGCTCTTTGCGAGCGGATCGCGGACGCTGCGGGACCTGCGCGAAGCGTTGGCGTAGGCTAGCAGCCACCCGCCGGGTGGAGGAGCGCCATGTTTACTGCTGCCGCGTTTCTAGCGATGGTCGTCCTCGCGGCTGCGCCGACGCCGACACCGACCGCCAGCCCCGCTCCGATCGGCACCGTCACCGTCGTCACCGGCAGCCCGCAGTCGCTGCACAAAGCGCCGCAGGCGGCATCGGTCCTGAGCGCGCAGGCGCTGCAGGAATCGACGGCGAGCTCGCTCGACGCGGCGCTGCGCGATCTGCCGGGCTTCGATCGCAGCCGCGGCGATGCGCCCTTCACCAACTACGGACAACTGCGGCTCTCGTTCGCCGGGGCCGGCCAGGATCGCGGCGCGCTGCTGGTCGACGGCGTCCCCGCCCAAGACGGCTTCGGCGGTCAAGTCGATTGGAATCTCTATTCGCCGCTGGCGATCGCACGCGCCGAGCTGCTGCGCGGCCCGGGCTCCGCGCTCTACGGCTCGGGCGCGATCGGCGGCGTGCTCTCGCTGTTCACCACCCGACCCTCGCTGCAATCCGGCGGCCTGATCGAAGGCAGCTTCGGCGGCGAAGATCACGGCGGGAGCGTCGTCACGACGACCGGCGCGATCGGCAGCTGGGCCAGCGCGGTGACGCTTTCGACCGATCGGCTCGCGTTCGACGACGTTCCGCACGCCTATGCGCTACCGGTCGATCGCACCGCGATCTCGACCGCCGACGTCGCGCACGTGCGGCTCGAGCACGGCAGCGCGAGCAACGAGATCACCCTCGACGCGCTGGTCGGCACCGATGCGCAACAGGACGGTCAGCCCAACGACGGTTTCTCGCGTGCACTCGATCAGCTCGCCGCGAGCTGGACGACCGGAACGGTGCAAACGCTCGCGCTGAGCGCCTTCACGCGCGAAACCAAGCTGACGGACCTGGCCGACAACACGACGACGCACCCCGGCGCGCTGCTCTACACGCAAGAGGTGCCGACCTCCGACGCCGGCGTGCGCGCGCGCTGGGACGATCCGGTGGCCGGCGGCGACTACACGCTGATCGCCGAGCGGCGCATCGTCACCGGCTGGAACGATCAGATCTCCGCCGCCAACGTCGTCCAGAGCAACATCGCCGGCACCCAAGGGCTCGACGGCATCGCCGCGCAGCGCACGTGGGACGGCCGCTTCGGCGCGGTGCTCGGCGCGCGCTACGACGCCGTCCACACCGACGCGCTCGGCCCGCGCTACGCCGCCGCGGTTTCGCCGCGGCTGGACACCAAATACGATCTCTCCTCGGCGATGACGCTGCGCGCCGGATTCGGGACGGGTTTGCGCGCACCGTTCCTCAACGAATTGATCCGCAGCTATCGCATCGGATCGACCACCTACGAGAACAACCCCGACCTCGCGCCCGAGCGCAGCCGTTCGGCGCAGGTCGGCTTCGACGTCGTCTCACCGAACTCGCGCCTGGCGGTCGACTACACCGGCACGATCGTCCACGATGCGCTCGGCTTCAGCACCATCACCCCGACGCTACAGAGGCGCTCCAACTTCGGCGAGACGGAGACCAACGCGCTCACCGGCGAGTACACCCGCGGCGGACCGTGTGAAGACGTGCGGTTGTTCGGCATCGCGCAACACGATCGCGTCACCGAAGGGACGCCGGCCCAGGTCGGCAAGCGGCTCGCGTACATCCCCGACGAAGCCGCCGCCGTCGACCTCGAACGCCACTTCGGTCCGATGATCGGCGCGCTCGAGTTTTCGTACAGCGGGCCGACGTTCGCCGACAGCCTGCAGCAGCAGCCGATCGGCACCGCCTTCCTGGTGGGCGCGCGGGTGACGTGGCAGACGCCCAGCGGGACGTCGGTCGCACTCGGTCTGGACAACCTGACCGATCGCGTCTACTTGACGACGATCGACCGGCTCGGACCACCGTCCTCGCTCACGCTGCGCGTCACGCAGCCGATCGGCGCGCGGGTCAAGGCCGCTCGGGCCGCGACCGCGGCGTGCAACTGACCAAGACCTCGCCGTCCTCGACCTTGACCGCGAACGCGTCGACGCGGGCGTAGTCGCCCAGCGTCATCCCGCCGTCGGTCATGCGGAACGTCCAGGCGTGCCAGGGACAGGTCACGTTCTCGCCCTCGATCCAGCCCTCGGCGAGTGGACCGCCCTGGTGCGGACAGGTGTTATCGAGGGCATAAAAACAGCCGCCGACGTTGAACAGCGCGACCTCGCGCGACCCGACCACCACCGCTTTTCCGGTCCCCGGCTCGACGTCGGTCACACGGGCCACGGCCACGAACTCGTCACTCACGACCGGTCCCGTTCCGCGCCTCCTGGAGGACGTCTTGCTGAAAGACTACCGCGCCTGGCTCGACTCGGAACTCAAATTGGCGGGCAACGCCAGCCACCACGGCTACGCCTTCGGCCAGGCGAACATGGCCAAGCGCGCCCTCGAACGGCTCGACGACGAGCTGGCGCTCACGCTCTACATCCCACTCGACCGCGCCGCCGCCCGGCGCGCGATCACCGCCCTGGAGGCCTTGGCTCAGCAAGGGACCGCCCTGCCGCCGGACCTCGAGCCGCTCCGCCAGGCGATCATGGTCGCGATGGAAGAGGTTGGCGAAAGTTCCGCGATTTGATATGATCCGTCGGTCGCCGTCGCGGGCCCACGGAGCCTGCAGACGCGCGAGTCGAAAGGAGCCTCGTTTCCCGTGCCCGTTTCCAAAGAACTCAAGGCCGAGCTGGCCACCAAGTATGGCCGCGGTGCCAACGACACCGGATCGGCCGACGTCCAGATCGCGATTCTGACGACGTCGATCAACCAGCTGACCGAGCACCTCAAGGTCCACAAGAAGGACCACCACAGCCGCCGCGGCCTGCTCATGCAGGTCGGCCAGCGCCGTCGCCTGCTCGCGTACCTGCAGCACAAGGACCTCGAGCGCTACCGGAAGCTGATCGCCGACCTCGGCCTGCGCCGCTAGTCGGTCCTTCGGTTCGCCCCTCCCCGCCGGCGTGTCCCTCGGACGCGCCGGCGGTTCTGTTTTCGTGCCGCCCCGCCCCGTAGCGGAGGCCGGTTTCGCGAAAACGGCGAAACCGAGCACGTTTACATCAGAAAAGTAAGCAGCAAAAAAGCAAAAGAAGACAATCTAGGAGTTCCTGTGCCAGAATCCGTCTCGCTCGAGATCGGAGGCCGCAGCCTGGTCATTGAGACCGGCGAGCTTGCCAAGCAAGCAAACGGTTCCGCCCTCGTCCGCTACGGCGAGCAAATCGTCGTCCTCTGCGCCGCGACGGCGTCAGAGAAGCCCCGGGAAGGAATCGACTTCTTCCCTCTCACCTGCGATTACGAAGAGAAGATGTACGCCGCCGGCAAGATCCCGGGCGGCTACATCAAGCGCGAAGGCCGCCCCTCGGAGCACGCCGTGCTCAGCGCGCGCCAGATCGATCGCCCGATCCGTCCGCTGTTCCCCGACGGGTTCCGCAACGACGTCCAGATCATCGCGACCGTCCTCTCGACCGACCCGGGCCTCGACAGCGACACGATCGCCGTCATCGCCGCCGGAGCCGCGCTCGCGGTCAGCGACATCCCGTTCCAGAAGAACATCGCCTGCGTGCGCGTCGGCCGTGACGAGAACGGCACGTTCATCACCAACCCGACGCTCGAACAGTACGAGACCGGCGGGATGGAAGTGGTCGTCGCCGGCACCGCCAACGACATCATGATGGTCGAGGGCGGCGCGAAGGAGATCAGCGAAGAAGATCTTCTCGGCGCGGTCGAGTTCGCCCACGCCGAGATCAAGAAGATCGTCAAAGCGATCGACGAGCTGGCGAAGAAAGCCGGCAAGAAGAAGCGCGAGTACCCGCTGCTCCAAACCGACGAGCGGCTCGACAAGTGGATGCGCAAGAACTTCCAGAAGGAAGTTTCGAAGGCCATGCGCGTCGTCGACAAGCTCGAGCGCAACGCCGCGATGGCCGATCTCTCGCGCGACGCCGCCCTGGCGAAGCTCGACAAGAAGCCTGACGTCACCATCCGTCCGCTGATCGAAGACTCGAAGAACAAAGACTTCGACAAGATCATCAAGGCGATGGAAGAGGACGAGCTGCGCACGATGGTGGTGGACGAGAAGATCCGCCCCGACGGCCGCAAGCCCGACGAGATCCGTCCGATCTGGTCGAAGGTCCACTACGTGCCGCGCGTGCACGGTTCGGGCGTCTTCACCCGCGGTCAGACGCAGGTCTTCACCGCCGCGACGCTCGGCTCGATCAGCGACGAGCAGCGCCTGGACGGGATCCTCGCGATCCCCAACAAGCGCTACATGCACTACTACAACTTCCCGCCGTACTCGGTCGGCGAGACGCGTCCGATGCGTTCGCCCGGTCGTCGCGAGATCGGCCACGGCATGCTGGCCGAGCGCGCACTGCAGCCGGTGCTGCCGCCGGAAGACGAGTTCCCCTACACGCTGCGCCTGATCAGCGAAGTGCTCGAGTCCAACGGCTCCTCGTCGATGGCCTCGGTCTGCGGTTCGACCCTCGCGCTGCTCGACGCCGGCGTCCCGATCAAGGGACACGTCGCGGGCGTCGCGATGGGCCTGATCATGAAGGGCAAGGACTACGCGATCCTGACCGACATCCAGGGCCTCGAAGACGCGCTGGGTGAGATGGACTTCAAGGTCGCCGGCACGACCGACGGGATCACCGCGATCCAGATGGACATCAAGGTCGCCGGGATCACCACCGAGATCATGCGCAAGGCCCTCGCGGAAGCGAAGAAGTCGCGCCTGTTCATCATCGGCAAGTTGAAAGAGACGATCGCGCAGCCGCGCACCGAACTCTCCGAGTTCGCCCCGCGCATGATCGTGGTCAACATCAACCCCGTCAAGATCAAGGACGTGATCGGCCCCGGCGGCAAGGTCATCAACAAGATCGTCGCCGACACCGGCGTGAAGATCGACATCGAGAACGATGGTCGCGTCTTCATCGCCGGCGCCAACGCGGCGGGCGCCGAGAAGGCCAAGCAGATGGTCGAAGCGCTCACCCGTGAAGTCAAAGCGGGCGAGACCTACCTGGGCACCGTCACGCGCCTGATGAACTTCGGTGCGTTCGTGGCGATTCTGCCGGGCAAGGAAGGCCTCGTGCACATCTCGCAGCTCGCGCCGCAACGCGTCGAGCGGGTCGAGGATGTGGTCAAGATCGGCGATCAGATCATGGTCAAGGTGATCGAGATCGACTCGCAAGGCCGCATCAACCTGAGCCGCAAGGCCCTGCTCGGCGGCGGCGAGGGCGACTCCTCGAACGGCGCACCGGCGCCGGCGCGCGATCGCGAGCCGGTCGGCGGCGGTCGCAACGGCGCTCCGCGCGGCGATGCTCCGCGCGCTGACGCTCCGCGTGGTGACGCTCCGCGCGCCGACCGCGAGAGCGGCGGTCACGCCGACGCGCAAGGCCGGCGGCGCCGGCCGCGTCCCCGTCCCTCGACGGACGACTGAGACCCCGCACAGGGGAATCCGAGGAGAGCTCGTCGCAGGACGGGCTCTCTTCATGTTCCGCCGTCTCCTCGCGTGCGCGCTGGGTCTGACGCTGCTCGGCGCCCATCGCCCCCTCACCATCTTCGATTTGGCCGACGCCGTCGGCAAGCCGGCGCCCCCGGTGACGCTCGCGCTCGACGGGGGCAGCTCGCTCACGATCGCGGCCCTGCGCGGCAAACCGACGTACGTGTTCCTGTTCGCGTCGTGGTGCGAGCCGTGCACGCTCGCCATGCCGTTCGTGCGCGCCGACTACGCGCAGTTCGGTGATCGCGTGCGCTTCGTCGGCGTCGACGTCATGGACGAACCCGACGCCGCGCACGCCGCGATCGCGAAGGATGCGCTCCCGTTCCCGGTCGCGATCTATCCGATCGACACGCTCGACGCGACGATCGCGCCGATCGCGCAGTTGCAGGCCGGCGCCAAGTACCAGATCCCGACCGAGTTCTTGCTCGACGCCGACGGCGTCGTGCGTTTTGCTTGGCACGGACTCGCGGTCGACGCGAACGGCACGCCGAAGGACGTCCTACCGGGCTACCTCGCGCAGCTCGGCATCCAATGACCAAGAGCGCCGCGCAGGTGCGGCCCAAGGGTGAGCGCGACGTCGACGCCGTCGTCGCGCTGCAAGCCGAGGTCGCGCGCGAAGGGCGCTGGATCGCCACCGAGTGGCCGTTCGACATCGCCGCCCGCGCGCGCACGCAGCGCGACGCGTTGCTGACCCGCCGTTCCGTCGGCTGGATCGCCGAAGACGGCGCGCTGTGCGTCGGCGACCTGACCATCTTCGGGATCGACGCCGACGAGCCGGAGCTCGGCATGGTCGTCGCCGCCGGGCATCGCGGTCGCGGCATCGGCCGCGCGCTGATGGAACACGCGATCGCGTGGGCGCAAGCCAACGGCAAAGCCGCGCTGCGGCTGGGCGTCTTCCCCGACAACGCCGCCGCCATCGCCCTCTATCGCGCGGTCGGTTTCGAAACGATCGGCGAACAGCCCGCCGCGATCGTCCGCCGCGACGGCACCGCCCGCGACGTCTTGCTGATGCGGCGAGCGCTCTAATCCGCCGCGGCGATGCGCTGCAAGAGGTCGGCCAGGGTGCGGCGTTCGTCCGCTGAGAGGTCGCCGGCGAAGAGTTCTTCGCTGGCCAGGACCTTCGGCGTTGCGGCGGTGAGGGCAGCGCGGCCGGCGTCGGTGAGGGTGGGGACGACGGTGCGGCGGTCGTCAGGCCGTGATTCGCGGCGGACCAGGCTACGGCGCTCGAGCTGATCGACCAGTCGGACCATCGTCGAGCGATCGGCGCCGAGCACGTCGGCGATCTCGCCCTGGCCGATCCCCGGCTGCGCCTCGATGGTGGCCAGGACGCCGAACAGCATCGGCGTCAGCCCGTCGACCTCGCGGGCGAAGGCGGCGAAGGCGCGCAACTGCGCGCGCCGCAGGTGGTAGCCCAAGAGTCCGTCCAGCCGCGAGTCGGCCGGGGGGCGTTGCGTCACCGATCCGCCCTTCGCGCGGGGTGCTCCGGCCGCCTCGGCGGAAATATCGGCTGTGGACCGCAGCGACTACCTCCTCGTGCCGGCCGGTGACCACGCCGCGCTGCGCGGCCTGTGCGCGCGCGCCGCGCTCGCCGCAACGCTTGCCGCCGCGCCCCACGGCCTGGCCTACGTCGACGGCCCGTTGCGCGTGACGTGGCGCGAGGCGGCCGACCGCATCGCGGCGTTGGCCGACGCGTTCGCCCTCGCCGGGATCGGCGCCGGCGACGTCGTCGGCGTGCACCT
>Ga0181531_10001041_pt1 | contig 17967 bp, 13 predicted proteins | sample PEATcosm2014_Bin_38_FD_119743 | JGI IMG/M metagenome (GOLD analysis project Ga0181531, IMG submission 119743) | Peatland microbial communities from MTU Mesocosm Facility, Houghton, MI, USA - PEATcosm2014_Bin11_10_metaG | ecosystem: Environmental > Terrestrial > Soil > Wetlands > Peat | place... | reverse complement strand
TGTGAATCCTCCTTGAGCACGTCAGGTCGAGCCGTGAAGCAATCGACGGCGTGGACACATCGCGCGGAGCGGAATTGGCGCTGAGCTGGATTTCCCGTTCACAGGCCAGTCACTTTAACCAGTATTTCAATGCTATTGCGGAGGTTTGACCATGCACTTTCAAGTATCGAGGTTTGCGGGGCGGTTGCTCGCCCTCTCATTTGCGGCATTGATTCCCATTGCCTTGACGGCCCAAACAGCGCCATCGGCAAGTGGCCCCAGAGATGATAACGCTTCAAAGTGGGACATCTTTCTTGGTTACAGCTTCCTGGCTCCCAAGGGAACCGTGTTCAACCCTAACACCGGGCTAAACTTCACAACTAACTCCGTTAACTATTCCGCGATGGAGAGCGTTACCCGCTACTTCAACCATCACGTGGGCCTGACACTTGAGGGCGACGAGCATATTCTGCTTCCTGAAAGCGGGTACAACTCCTTTTCCCAGCCGAACAACGATTTCAGCGGCGGGTCGGTCGGCGTTGTTTACCGCTGGCCTTCGCGCAATCTGACTCCGTTTGTGCATGCACTGGTGGGCGCGGAGTCAGTTGGCACGTATTTTGAAGATAACAAGTGGGGCCCGGTGATCACGGCAGGCGGCGGGCTGGACGTGAAGGTGACGCACCATGTCGCGATCCGGTTGTTTCAGGCCGACTACCAGTGGACGCGCGCAAGCTTTCCCGCGCCGTCCGGCAGCTCCGAATTCAACATGGCGCGCCTGAGCGCGGGTCTCGTGTTCAATTTAGGATCGTTTGCGCCGCCCGTGCCGGTGCAACTATCCTGCACGCCGAGCCCGGTGACGATTTTCCCTGGAGATCCGGAGACGATTACGGCGACTGCCGGCAACCTGGACCCCAAGCTGAATGCGATTTATTCGTGGTCGGGAACGGGCGTTTCGGGCACAGGGACTTCCGTGACCGTATCCACTGGGTCATTGGCGCCGGGCAGCTACACAGTGACGGGCACAGTGAAGCAGGGCAAGCCTGGCCACGAGGGTCTGAGGCCATGGGAAACGGCGGCCTGCCAGGCCGTATTTACGGTGAGGGCATATGAGCCGCCGACGATCAGCTGCTCGGCCAACCCAAGCACCATCAACCCCAGCGACAAGAGCACCATCACGGCTCAAGGGGTGAGCCCGCAGAATCGTCCGTTGACGTATAGTTATTCGGCTTCGACCGGCACCATCAACGGGAGCGGCAACTCGGCCACCTTCGATTCTACCGGCGCTCCAACCGGTCCTGTGAGCATCACGTGCAATGTGGCGGATGATAAGGGCCAGACCGCAACCGCCAACACCAGCGTGACGATTGCAGCGCCTTATGTGGCTCCGGTCCCGCACAGTTCGGCACTCTGCTCGATTACCTTCCAGCAGAAGAATCAGCCGCCGGCCCGGGTGGACAATGAAGCGAAGGCCTGCCTGGATCAGGTTGCCGTCAATCTGCAGAACCAGGCGGATGCGAAAGTCCTGATTGTAGGCGAATCCACTTCTGACGAACGGGCTCCGAAGAAGGGCCGTCATCACGAGATGGAAGAAAACCTTGCTGCGCAACGCGCCGTGAACACCAAGGAGTACCTGGTGACGGATAAGGGAATTGATCCGTCCCGCGTGATTGTGGTAACGGGCAGCACGGATGGGCAGACGGTGGAAGACTACCTGGTGCCCTCGGGTGCTACCTACACCAGCGACGTGCAAGGCATCACGCCGGTGGATGAGACCGCGGTGAAAGCGCAGAAGCGCGAGCCTCTCGGCGTTCATCACCACCACAGCCATCCAGCAGCTCAGTAAGACCTGGGTGCTGGAAACGAAGCGGCTCGCCGGGCGTTCTGAATAAGGGAACGACCGACGAACCGAGAGATCCCTCCCCTGGGACTGTACAAGAAGGCCGACTGGGAAACCAGCCGGCCTTGTTGTTATTGGTTTCTCTTCTCAGCTTTTTTGGGTGTTCAGCGCCCGATCTGCGCCGGCAACGCGGTAAGAGGTGAAGAATGTGCGCACGATGCGCAGTCCATCACTGGCCGGAAGAGGCAGGAGATTGACGGCAAACAGCTCAAGGTTGGCAAGCACAAGTTGATAGCGGATGCCATGGGAGGGAAGAAACATGCTCGGCGCCACGAGCAGCAGACTCATCAAGGGGCCGGATAAGGCGATGAGAATCTCTTTCCAACGGCTGCCGCTTCGAGCCCGCCGGGTGTACGCACCAAAAGCACAAATGCCGAATTCGCGGACACGGACCCCAAGAGCAGTTGCAGCCATAATGTGCCCGATCTCATGAACGACCAGGCTGACGACAAGCAGAGATCCAGTGATCATGCCGGTCCATAATCCCAGATTCGCGATCTGAAAAAGCACACACAATGCGACCACGAGCCAACCTGTGGAGTACATGCGGAATGGAACGAAGAACCTGTGCATGGCCTACGCGGCTTTCCGGGGGAAACGTGTGCTGGAGGACTTGCCTGGCAGTTCTGACGACCGATTCACATTTTACCCTGCAAGAAGCTAATCGGCGGCTAAGGCTGAAATCTGTATTGTCCCGGACACACATGGGCTGGGATGGCCGGCCTGGTTTGATTCCGGGAGAAGCATGACTTCAAGGTGAGCGGCGCTATTTTGCAGGCGGGTTGGGCGACGCGCTGGCTGGCTGTACCGGTGGGGACTGCTGGGCGGGTGCGGGCTTTGGAGCGGCGGAGTCCGGAGCCTTCTGGGGGGAGGCGTCAGCGGGCTTGGGCGAGGGTTCCGAAGGCTTTCCAGGGGGCGCAGTGGCTGCGGCTTTCTGGCGGCGATCTGCCGCTTCCTGCAGTTCTTTGTCGTGCTTGGCTTTGTCGGCAGCGGCTTCGGCTTCGGTGACGTAGCGGAACATCTGTACGCGACCGGGGTACTGCTCGGTGGTGAAAACCCGGTTTTGCTTGTCGATGGCGACGCCTACGAGCGCTTTGAACTGGCCGGGCAACTCGCCGTGCCCTAGGCCGATATAGGTGAGCAGCTGTCCCTCGCGATTGAAGACCTGGAGCCGGTCCTGCATCTCGTCGGCAACCCAGATGTGGCCATCGGCGTCGACTGCGATGCCTTTGGGGCGGGTGAAGGTTCCGGGGCCGTCGCCGGCCTTGCCGAAAGTGCTGATGAAGGCTCCGTCGGCGTCGAAGAGTTCCACGCGGTCGTTGAGGGTGTCAGTGACGTAGATATTTCCGTCGGCATCCACAGCCACGCCTTGCGGCGCGCCAAAGTCGCCCGGTGTGGTGAGGAAGTGGTTTTTGCCGCCGGTTCCGATGCGCCGCAGCAGCTTGAGCGTGTCGGCATCGTAGACAATCACCTGGTCCTGCTGGGTATCCACGACGTAGAGAAAACGATTCGTGGTATCGAGGGCAAGTCCGACCGGGTCCACCAAACCTTCTGTAATCTGGCCTTCCACTTCGTGTTTTGGATTGAAGATGAGGACGCGGCGCATTTTGCCGTCGGAAACAAAGAGCCGGTCGTCGTCGTCGATGGCGAGGCCGTTAATCCAGCCGAAGTGAGCCTCGTAGCCATTACGAATCATCTGCGTGTCGTGAGTTTCCGTGTTGAAGATAAAGACGGCTCCGACCTTTTGATCGGCGACATAGAGCAGGCCCTTGGAATCGACGGCGACGCCATACGGTCCGATGAGCTGGAATGGAAACGTCTTGGGATTGAATTTTTCATCCTGGGATTGTCCGCCGGCGAGACGGTCCATCCAGGTTGCTTTGGGCTTGGCGGTTGCCGCGGGAGAGTAATCGATTTTGGAGCCGGCAAAATAATCGAGCCAGTGAACGCGCGCGGCGTTGGGCGGGCTGGGCCAGACCAGCTTTTTGGGGTCGAAGGGAAACTTTTTGGGGCCGACTTCCGGGGTGGCTGCGGGCGCGTCTTTTTTCTTCTTTTTGTCCGCGTGGGCTGAGAGCGGCAAAGCGAGGCCCAGCGCGAAAAGGAGCAGCATGGCTGCCGCTTTGCGGGTACTTGTCGATTTGAAGAGGAGGCGATGCATTTCAATCTCCAGTGGGACAATTGGATCAATTTCCATTGGGCCCTACTTCCCCGGGGAAACAGTTTCTTTCATGTTGACTCTGTTCTTGTGGCAGTTATCGCAGAAAGCCATGTTGTTGGCCTGGTCCTTGACCAACAGATCGGGCTGAAGCGAGGCGTGCGGCTGGTGGCAGCTAAGGCAAGTGAGCGGCGTTTTGACTTTGCTCTGGTTGGTGGGGTCCATCACGTCGGCAACGGGATGCCCATCGACCGGGTGCCCCAGGCCGTAGCGCAGAGGCAGGACGGGAACTTTGTTCTTACTGTAGTAGTCTTCGGGCAGCTTGACGGTCCCTTTGAAAAGGGTAAGAAGATGCTGGTCCGCCAGCAGCTGTGGAGCGGCGTCAGGGCCGTGGCACTCAAGGCAGAGCGCATTGCCTTTTGCACGCAACAAATGTTCGAGGTCGCCACCGTGGGGGGTGTGGCAGATGCCGCAGGCCTGCCCAAAAGCAGGCTGGTGATGGAACGGCTTTTTGCGGCTGTCGTCCAGATCGCTGTGGCACCCCAGGCAGATGGTCACACCGTCAGACTTGGGCAAGCCGGGCTCATTGCTGGCATGGGGGCTGTGGCAATCGGTGCAATCGCCGGCTGCGCCGGGATGCGGAAACTTGGCTGAGTCAATGAGCTTGGGCTTGTCGTCGTGGCAGGTTACGCAAAGCGACTTGGCGTCAGGTTGCGTGAGGACGACTTTTCCGTCTTTTGCGGGGGCGTGGCACATTTCGCAGGTCCTCGACTCAAACGGCGGATGCTGGAACTTCGCCATGAGTTTGGGAGATGCGGACTGGTGCGGATCGTGGCACTCCAGGCAGTTGGCGGTGGCGAAAGGCTGGTTCTGATGAGCTTTTTGAAGGTCCGCGTCTTTCGGATCGTGGCAATCGAGGCAGAGCGCCGGAGCCGCCTTGGTCAGATGAAAGCGATTTTCCGGTGTGGGTTCCGCGCCGGTTTTGTGCGTAACGTGGCAGGCGTCGCAGCCCATATCGAGTGCGGCGTGACGGCTACCCTTCTCGGGGACATTCATTCCTGTCTTATGGCAACTGAGGCAGAGATTCTCTTTTTCCCCGCCCGAGGCCGGCTTCACGAGTTGATTGGCGTTGTCGCTGGAGTGCGGATCGTGGCAGGTGAGGCAATCGCGCACAGCGGGAGGATGTATGGCGCCCTTGATATCGGCGGCCTTTTTATCGGCATGGCAGGTGAGGCAGAGCGAAACCGGCGTGGCTGTGATGAGCTTGACGCGCGTGATGTCTTTGCTGACTCGGACCTCGTGGCAACTGGTGCAGCCCGCGGCCATGGCGGAATGCACGTGTTTGCCCTTCCCTTTGTCGTCGTGGCACTCAAGGCACTTGGCGGAATCGGTCTTTGGGTCGAGCGGGACTGGATGGACCGCGGCGGAGGCAGGGACGGCGAGCAATGCGAACAGTGGAATGAAAATCCACGAAGATCGGACGGGGCTGGGGCTGGGGCTGGGGCCGCGGCCGCACAAATGAACTGCCGTTTTATAACACGAGTCGCGATCCTGGAAGAGTCTCATACGGCCTTCATTGAAAAATGCAAAGTGCGGGAACTTCGCCGTGCCGCGAGCGCGCGAATGCAAATCACAACGCGCTAAGCGGACGAACAAGCGGACGGGCGAGAACAAGCTCTCAGGGCTTATTAAATAGCGCGGCAGAGGCTGTGACGGTGATTCATATCACAGCATGGGCTTTGGCAAGGAAGCGCCTGGCGAAGCGGATCACATCTTGTGAGAATTGCTGGAAGGCGTTCTGGTTCAGGCAGATAGGCCGGGGGTTCCAAGTGGTCTGGCACGTGTCACCGGTCAATGTGACGAATGAAGGAAAGTCCGCGCCTCTGACGCTATCTTATTGTTACGCTGCATTCGAGTTCCTGGCCAATGGTCACCTTGCTCGCAGTCGTAGTGGCGGAACCGGCAGATCGACTAAGCATCGGCTGAACATTATTAACAGGGATCCTGTTTGACATGGATCATGCGGTGCGAATAGCCTCGAAGCCGGGTGCTTCCCCGCCCATTGAAACCTTCATGCCTGTCAGCTAACTTTTGCAAGCTGACGAATCCCCTTTTTGACAATTCACCTGGCGCAGGCGCCGGGCATAAGTTGTGCTCGTCCGCCATCGAGAAAATATCGCCGGTATCGATGAGGCTGCGTTTGCCTGGGCGGTTATGGGGCAGAGTGTGCCAACGCGGTTCATTGCGCACAAGGCGCCCGTTACCTTTGTGGATTGCCGCCGCGCGTTGGACCCTCTAGGTGAGCGGGATCTTTGCCGAAAAACGAGGTAGGTGCAAGGAGGTTTTCCCCATTGAAGAGGATCTGTTCAATTGCCCTGATGTTGCTGGTTGGCGCCGGATCCGCGGCAGCTCAGAGGATGGCGGCGTCGAGTGACATTCTGGGGGCCCATCTGATCTCCGGACGTGGTTGCACCGCCTGCCACACACCGCACAGCGGCAGCCAGGGCAACGGCAGCAGCAAACCTTCCGCCTCAACCGGGAACAGTTCCATGCTCTGGGGTCAGGATGCCACCGGCTTGTATGGCAAGACCATAACGACAGGGGGAGGCAAGTTTGTGGAAGTGCTGCCGACGAGCATGTCGGCGACGACGCCCGACGTGCAGGGCATGCTTACGTGCCTGACCTGCCATGACGGCAACTACGCGTCGGCTTCGATGATGAAAAACAGGGTGTATGAGACACTGCCCGCAACGTATGGGAGCAACAAGAACATCCCGACACTGTTGGGAAGCGACGGCAGCGGCGCAGGAAATTATCTGAACGACCACCCGGTGGGATTGAGCGCGAAGGTAGGTTGCGGCGGCCCGTCGAGCTGGGATTGCACCATTGGTTCCGGCGGAGCAATCCAGATGAGCGGAACGCACTCCAGCCAGTTCGTGAAGAACTATGGCTACTTTGTGGCGCCGGGTACTTACAGCAATTCTCCGGTGGTGGTGTGCACTACTTGCCACGAACCGCACTCGATGAATTCAGTTGTGGTAAGCGGCACAAATTCTGGGCTTCCGGCGGGCACCTACGCCACCATGTTTTTCCTGCGCGCTCCGTACAATCCGAACGACTCAAATCCATTGTCGAATCAGGCGGCGCAGTTTTGCCGGCAGTGCCATGCCGACAAGTCAAACGAGATGAACGGGAGTTCGGCTGGGACGGTGTTCTAGGTAACAGAGTTGGAAGTTCAACAAAGCTGCGGGTGACATCGGCGATCCCACCCTAGCCGCAAAAATCCGCCGCGGCGGACGGCGAGGGTGGGGCACCCAGTTTCATCTCCCGCACGCCGGGCTTACTTCTTGCCGGGCTTACTTCTTTACGATGGGGCCCCGGCGGATGCTGGCTTGTGACACTGTACCGTCGGCGTTGTGTGCGACCTGGTGGCATGTCAGGGTGCATGTGTTCGAAGAGCGATTGTAGGAGATGGGAAGGCCGCCGTTCGAGCCCACCACATTCACATCGAAATTGACCAGGCGCTCGCCGGTGATTGTTCCGCTGGTGGCTCCCATGCCGTGGGCGGTGTGGCAGACCGAACAGGAAAAGCCATCGGTGATGTGGTTGTAGTGTCGAGTCCAACTGCCATTCTGCAGTGTGCTGTTCTCCACTGTTGTTAAGTTATGGCACTTTCCGCACAGGGCATAGGGGCCATTCACGCTGAGGTCGGGGCTGGGAAAGAGATTGGAAACGAGCGAACCGGGTGTGATGGCCTGGCTGAACTGATAATTCCGCTCCAGGATATGCATAAACTTGGACCCGTGCGGTCCGTTGGGCCCCGTACCGCCGAATTCGCGGTTGTCGTCGCTGTTGTGGCAATCGGTGCAAAGGATCTGGGTGCCCATGGAGCGGGCCTGGGTGACGCCGTCCAGGTTGAGCATGTTCGACAGCAAGCTGGGCTGCGGGAGGGCGCTGTTATTGGAATGCGTGACAGGATGGCTGGAGGTTGAAGAGATGGCAAACTGCGGGATCAGGTTAAGGGGATCGCCGGCTGAAACCGCGCGCACCGGGAAATATCCATACATGGGCTGCACTTGCTTGCCGGCGCTGGTTCCATGGCAGCGGAGGCAATTGTCATATTGATTGACGGCGGGCGTGAGCACGGTGACTCCGTCAGTGGCGCTGACGCCGGCGACGTCCTTCTGCGAGACGCGAATCAGTGGGGGATTCGGAAAGACATTGACGGGTTCCGATCCATGCGCGTTGTGGCAGTCGACGCATGTGGCGTGCCGGTTGTTGTTGAGCAGCGTGCTCTCGGCGGCGTCGTGCGGATTGGTGGAACTGGGAAACGGATGGCCGATTTTGGGCGTGGCGTACTCAGAGAAGACGTTGGCCCAGGTTGCCATGGGAGAGACGTTGGCGCCGTTGTGGCAAGAGATGCAATCCTGTTCGTTCATGCCGCGGAGCAACCGGGGCGGCGCGCCGGCGTTATGCGGCGCGTGGCAGGAGATGCAGGCGTCCTGCGCCACTGTGGAGTAGCTTCCCAGCGATGCTGAAGGCGAAATGATGCTGGCCGACAGAGCATGCGCGCTGGTGGACCAATCGGCCAGCGGGTTGACCTGGCCGCTCATTGTCCGGGTGGGGTCGTGGCAGGCAAGGCACAACTGGCCATTGATACTGTTGATCGCGAGGAAATTCAATGAGACCGGGTCTTTGGCCTGTACGTGCGGATTGTGGCACGAGGTACACTCGACATTTCCACCAATCAGTTTCACCGCGCCGGTTGTGTCGGCGGTTTTGTGGCTGGCGACGAGGGATGCGGCCAGATCCACGTTATCTTTCAACGGCAGCGAAAAGCTGAAGGGATGCGAGGGCTGCATGTTGCTGCCGAAGACGTCCTGCGAGTACATGGATCCATGCGTGGTGACCTGGCCAAACACCACGGTATCGCCGATGGCCACGGTGCCGTCATGGCAACTGAGGCAATGATTACTATCGTTGCCGAGCTTTGGCTGACGCCCTTTGTTGGATTCGGTGTCGCTGGTGTAAGTGGTGTAGGTCTGGGTGGTAAGTTTCTGGTTCCAGAGGGCGCGGTTGAGTCCGGAGTGGGGCGCGTGACAATAGGAGCAGGCATCGGGACGCGCGCCAGTGATGGGGGATTTGCTGCCCGATCCCAGGCTATGCATGCCCAGTACATCGCGGCCGACTTGCGCGGGCAAGGCGGTGCCGGCAAAGAGGAGGGCGAACAGGATTGCCGACAGGGCGAGAATGAATTGGCGGCTCACTCGACTGGGACTCGCACTATTGGGGCGCACTTTATTGAGGCTCACTTGACTGCCTCCACGGGCGGCAGCTTCAAGCCCACGTATTGAAAAACCTGGACGCGGCGATTGAACGAATCCACGACAAACACGCGGTCATCATGGTCAATGAACAGGCCCGCGGGCAACTGGAATTCTCCGGCATGCGTGCCTCTGGCGCCGAAGTAATAGAGCAATTCGCCTTTGGGGTTGAAGACCTGCACCATGCCCCACAAAGCGTCGACCACGTATAGATCGCCTTCCGAGTCGACAGCGACTCCCTTTGGCCTGAACACGGAGCCGGGGCTATCTCCTATTTTTCCGACAGCGTACTTGAAGGTTCCGGAGCGGTCAAAGACCTGGACGCGGAAGTTCATGGCGTCAACGACCAACAGATTTGGCCCTTCGAGCCTGAGTTCGGTGGGAAGATTGAACTCGCCTTCTCCGTCACCCGTCTTGCCGATGGTTTTGAGAATGTTGCCTTGCATGTCGAGTACAAATACCTCGTCGCGCAGCGTGTCGGTTACATAAATCCGCTGCGCCGCGGAATCGACGGCAATTCCAGTGGGGCGCTTGAAATAACCCTCGCCGCCCTTGAGGCTGCCGATGGCATGCACGAATTTTCCGTCCGGCTCGAAGACAAAGATCATGCCGGATTCCGAGTCGGTTACATAAATATTGTCCTGCGCATCGACGGCGACGCATTGCGGCGCCCGCATGGCTTCCTTTTCTTTTGCGAGGCGCTGAATGAATTTGTATTTGTGCTGGGCAAAGTCGAAGATGTGCACGCCCGCCGCGCCGGGATCAGTGACCAGAATGCGGCCATGCGAATCGGTGGCGATGCTGTAAGGGCGAACCAGGGAGCGGTAGTTAGGCGCGCCGGCGACTGCATCAATCAGCTTGTTCCAGAAACCGCGATTCGGCTTGACTTCAAATTCAGAGGTGAAACTCCGCTCCCATGAGAGCTTACGCCCGCCCTCGAGCGACAATTCCCATGCCTCGGGAGCGGCATGAGGCTTGGAAGTCTGAGATGCCCAGAGAGGATTCGACAGCATCGCGGCGCCAGCCAGGATCAAGGCTGCGCAGCAATACCTTCGCCTCTTTCCTGCTAGAAGAAGTTGAACCAACGCGATACTCCCATGTAGTACGAAGATACAACCTGTGGCGGAGAACCTGAGGCGCTGAAACCCTGTTCAAGCCTTGAGAACCCGCTGGTAAAGTTCAGCTTTCGGAACTGATACAGGACGAGAGAATTGAACTCTTCACTCTGATTTGTGGACGCCACCCCGGAGCTGGACGTATTGCTGTTTGCCCTGGCAAAGCTGGTGGAAAGTGTCAGCCCCCTGGCGGGAGAACTGGAGAGCGAAAAAGAATAGCCATCCCCTCCGTAAAGCGTGATCAGATTCGAAGGCAGAGCGGGCGACGGGACCGGCACGGAGACCAGACCGGCGCCGGTTAACAGCGCCTGGCCGTTCGATTTGGAATAGCCTCCGTTGGCTGTGAACATGGAGCCATATCCCACGCTGGTGTTATAACTCTGAGTGCTGCTTACGGAGCCAGGATCATTCGTGAGCCCAGTGCGGGAAGCGCCGGCGCCCGCGTTGACGTTAAGCTTTCCCCATCTCCGCCTGACGTTGCCCGAGTAGTGGAACAGGGAGTTCATGTAGGTAACCAGCAAAGTTTCGACATTTTGCGAATAGCCGAAGGAAGCGGTCACTTCACATCCCAGAACCTTACTGTTGTAATTCTCGTTCGTCGAGAAACCCAGGGTATCCTGGCCGTTAGCGTCCGCGAGGTTGCCAGACGCGTTCATATTGGCATTGAAATTCCCATTGAGAAGCTTGCGCGAGTAGGTGGCGCTTCCGCCGTAAGAGGTCTCACCGTAGCTCTCGCCAAGGAATAACTGAGTTCGGCGCTCGACATAGGCAGTGGTTTGCATATTGGCCATGGGCGAATAGCCCACGGTTCCCAAGAGGTCAAGCGAGTCGGACGACTCATTCGTGTTTAGTCCGGAAATCGCGGCACCGGACTGCAATATGGATTGAAAGAGCTGTCCGGACAGATTGTCAGAGTAGTTTGCACTTCCGGTGACAGAGAATTTGTTGAAGGGCCGAACCGATGCAAAGGCGTTGAGAATGTCAATGGAGCCAGTGGATGTGTACCCCTCGTAATTCGTATTCCAGGTTGATCGGTTGACGCCGGCGGAGATCGAGCCGTTCATGGGTAACTGGTGCGCGACATTGAAACCCTCACCGCTGTTCTGATTCTGTGTTTCCGTGTCGTCTCCTCCTGAAAGGACAGCGGGAATGAGGGAGTGGCCGCCTCCGGTGGAGTAATAGCCTCCCATGTTGAAGCCGGCAACGTTGTAGGCGGAATGGAGGTTGAGCGAGTGAAACGAGTTCGTCCCCTGATCGTTGGTTCCGTATACCGAATAATTGCTGTTGCCCAGTTGGAAAGCGGCAGACGCACTGGGCATATGGGGGAGATTTTCGCTCCAATTGATGCCAAAGGTACTGCTATCGCCATGAGTCACGTAATCGGCGAGGCCCGGAACGGCATAGTTTCCGTCGCTGTTATAGGACTTCGAATAGCTGACCGAGCCGGGAAATGAGCTGCCCCCGAAGATTGAGCTGGATAAGTTGATTCCACTGGCTTCGGAGATGGACTGGTAGTCAGAGTTTGCCCGTGACTGATTCAGGTAGAAGCCAGCGTTATAAGAGAGGAAGTTTGGGTTATAGAAGTAGCCGGAGACGTTGGCAACACCGCCGACCGTCCAGCTGTGGTCGGAACTGGTCTGATTTCCAAAATCCGCAGTATACCCTGTTGAAACCGTGCCGTTCAGGCTCGTGCTCAATTCACCGGTCTTGATTTGCGCGGCAAGAGGCCACGCCAGCAGGAGGAACACTGCCTGCGCAACCGACGCGACTCGCAAGGATTTCCGCACTGAATGACCGCCTTAACTTTTCCGAGCTCAACATGCGGGGCTCTTTCTGAAATTCCTCAAAGCTGTTCGATCTTCGCGTTCTGCCGCAACCGCTTGTCGAGAGCGGATCGAGCCTGATTCGTTTTGTTCTGTTGCAGTTCCTTCTGCAACTGCGCCTTTACGTCTTCGAACTTCGCTTTGCCCGCGGGGGCATGAACTTGAAGGCGCACAATGGTGTAAGCCTGATCCATAGCAATCAGGTCGCTGACTTCTCCAGGTTTCAAGGCATTGAGCACTTTCAGAACCTGAGGCGCCAGTTCATCGAGAGACACGGGTTTATGCTGGCCCATCATCACGTGATAGTCGTCATCGGAGATTTTCTCCGCGAGCAGACCGAACTCTTCTGTATTCCTGGTCGCCTTTGCCTGGCGCAGCGCGTCGTCGGCCCGCTTGCGCCCTTCCTTCAACTGGTCGGCGGTCGCGTGGTCTGGAGGGAGAACGGAGATTGTCTGAAAGGTAAACGACTCGGGTTTCAGAAAGCGGACGGGGTTGCGATCGTAAAAAGCCTTAACCTCTGCGGGAGAAGCGGTACTTTTGTCCTCCACTTCGGTCTTCAGGAGGGCTTCAATCAACAGCGAGCGCCGGATCTTCTCGCGCAGCAACTGTTGCGAGCCATGAAAATCGCCTTGCAGCATCACATTGAATTCGTCCGGCGTGGCAAACTGCTTGCGGAACTCCGCCTCGGCCTGCTGCATTTTCGCGGCTGCGATGATCATCTTGCGGTGTAGAGCTTCCTGGTAGACCAGCTCTTCAAAGACCATCATTTTCAGGGCACCCTCGCGAATCTGGGGCGCCAGATCTTTGGGCAGCCCGTTGTGCTGACGGGCATAGGGGAAAATTGCGTATTCCTCGCGGGTAAGGTCGGCCTCGGTGAGCACCGAACCGTTCACACGGACTACCGGTACGGTTGTTGCCGGCGACGTCGCGGTTGCTGCTGCGGGCGGCTGCGTAAAAACCGTCGGTTTGTGGGAAGCCACCTGGGCGCCGGCCACGGAAAAGGCCAGCAGGGAAAGCGCGCAGATTGCGAGTTTGAAGTTCATGATTGCCATCCGGTTGCGAAAGAATGAGGTTTCGAAAAAATGGGGAGGGAAAAATGCTGCTCCCTCCCCCTTCATGCACGCGAGTTAGAAAGTGGTCGGAATGACGTAAGAGCCGTTTGACTCGTTCGCTTCGCCACCGTGGCACTGACGGCAGAATTGCGCCGTCTGGTTGCTGCCTGAGGTGCTCGAGGCCGGGTTGTAGGGAGCGCGAACGAAGAACATGGTCGCGTAGTATCCGCTGGGCAGGCCTGAGCCGGAACCGGCGGTGAGCGTTGCCTGAGAGGCCTGTGATACCTTAACCACGTTCATCAAGTGCTGGTTGTGGCAGGTGGTGCACAGGACTACTGGCTGGTTGTTGTAAGCGCCGGGGCTAACGAAAAAGCCATAGTTAGCGAGGAACGCGCTGGAGTTCGGACCGTTCATCAAAACCTTGCCCGTGGAGCTGATGCTGCAATCCCAGTTGTATTGACCGGTGCAGCCCATGACGGCATTGAGTCCCACCGGGTGATCGTTGAGGTAGTTGCCGACAGAGGTACCGTCGTCGCCTAGCAGTGTCGGGGGCTTGGTGCCGCCGTAGGTTGTGGGCAGGGTCTCATAGACCTTGTTCTTCATCATGGCGCCCGTTGCATAGTTGCCGTCATGGCAGCTGAGGCAAAGAAGCAAACCGGCAACGTCAGGCGTGGAGGCGGTGACGCTGGAGGGCAGGACTTCTACGTAGCTGCCTCCGCCGGTGGTGATGGTCTGGCCAAGCAAATTGCTGACATCCTGGCCCCAGAGAGCGACCACACCCGTATTGGGAACGTCGTTGATTGTGACTGCGGTCGACCCGGTACCGATGGTGGTTGATTTCGGCGTGTAGCCGTTTCCGAATGCGCCGCTGTGTGGTGCGTGACAGGCCGCGCAACCGCGGCCGTAGTTAAGGTGAGCGCCGAGAACGTCAGACGTCGGCGCCTGGATCTGGGCCGCCGCGAAGCCCGCGGTCACCAAGAAGGATAAGGCGATTAAGAAATTGCGCTTCATTTGATGGAGCCTCCTAGTGCTCACTCCTGTTGCTTGGCCGAACCGCGAAGTTGACCTTTCCGGCGCTACTTGCGTTTCAGTCTTGATACCGGACATATGCATGACCAATTTCGTTGCCGCGGGACGAGGCGAGCCTGTTGCCACATCGCGCAAGTTGTCGTTTTCGGAGGAGGAGACAGACCCTCCGAAGGAAGGGGCGGTGGTGCTTGTGGCAAATTGCCACACAATGGCGTGCGTTCCGGCAGAGTGACGCTTGTATAAGGGCCGATGGGATTCCGATCTTGTATTCATCGTCTTCATTCGTGAGAACCGTCACGTTCCAGAACACCCATAACTGATGACAACATGCTTGCACGTGAGAACAATCACGTTATGTGACGTCAATCACCGTCTGTGAACAACGGTGGACAGTGACTTACGTCACTTCATCGGATGACGCACGGTGGTCCACTAAGTCTGGCATCACCTTGACGGCAAAGCTCCAAGCGGTGTGCCGGCCGCCCGTTCATCGGCCGCCGCGGCGACAGATGAACGGGGTACAAGTGTTCCGGGTCGGTGAGGAGTAACGGGCGAATGAGCGGATCGAGCCCGGATGTTGAGGAGGAAACGAGTCAGACTTATGCGCAGTCCTGACTTGGGGAGACGATGGCATGACGAACGAATCAATCGCGGCAGAGGGAGCAAGCGAGGCAACCGCGAGGAACAGGCTGGGAGCGGCGAAGGTGTACGGAATGGCCGGCGTGTGCTTAGCGGCGGGCCTGGCGATGGGGTATCTGCTGCAGGGTCGGCAATCGACGGCGTCCCTGGCGGAGCCCGCGGCGGCAGTGGTTACCACCTCCTCGCCCCCGAGCGCGGCGGCGGGACGCGTACAGACGCCCAAACCTTTATGGATGCCTCCGGCTTCCGGAGAGCTAACGCAGCCGGCGGGCGGCGGCACTGGGACCGGCAACGCCCAGACAGTCAATACTCAGACATCCACTACCGGGCGCGGAATAGGGCACGGACACCTGGTCAAGGTGGAACAGTTGAAGCAGTTGGCCGACAAGCAGGCAGCGGCAACGCTGGAGGAACTGAAGAGCGACCAGAACAACACAACTTTGCTGATGAAGGCGGGCGCCATCTACTACTCCATGCGCCAATACAGGGAAGCGGACACTTACTATGGCAAAGCGGTGCAAGCCGATGAGAAGAACGTTGCTTTTCGCGTGAAGCTGGCGGCCAGTATTTACAGCAGCGGCGATGCGGATGGGGCGATTGCTGAACTGAACAGAGCGCTGAGTTACGACCCCAAGGATGCCGATGCGCTGTTCGATCTTGGCCTGATCCGGCTACAGGGAAAGCAGGACGGCAAGGGGGCCCTGGCCGCGTGGCAGCAATTGTTGAAGTCGAATCCTCAATTGAGCGCGGACCACAAGGCCACGGTGGAAAAGCTGATGGCCAATGTGCTGACAACACTGGGCGATCAACATGGAGTGGAAGGAGGCCGCGGCAATGATACTCGCAAATCAAGCCAAAACTAAGCAGTGGACCGTGACGCAGGCTATGATCCTGGCTGCCGTCTGTCTGGTGGCTGGAGCGGCCGGCGGCTGGGAGATTCATGCATCGCAAAGGCCGGATATTAGGGTGTCCTCGAAAGCCGCAATGACTGCGGCGAACGCGGCCAACCAGGCAGGTCAGGCGCCCGGGGCCGCTCAATTGAAAGAGATGGCTGACGCGCAGGCAGCACCGCAGATGGATAAGCTCAAGTCCGATCCTAAGAATCCGGATCTGCTGACGAGCGTGGGGAACATTTATTACGACGCGCAGCAGTATTCGAGCGCCGTTGACTACTACACGCGGGCGCTCGCGGCCAGGCCATCCGACGCATCCGTGCGAACCGATATGGCAACTGCTTACTGGTACATGGGAAATGCCGATACGGCGATTGCGGAATTCAATAAGGCGCTGACCTACGCGCCTAATAACCCGAATACGCTGTTCAACCGCGGCCTGGTCAAATGGCAGGGGAAGAGAGATGGCGCTGGAGCCCTGGCCGACTGGGAGAAGCTGCTGGCGGTTGACCCGAGTTACGAAGCGAAGGCTAAAGTGGAACAGATGATGGGAGAGGTAAAGAAAGAGGCTGGGGCGAGCCCGGCGATGAAGACGAAATTGGACAGGAGAAACTGAAAGCTAACGGAACGCAACAAAACAAGAGATCTGTGCTGACGAACACGCCTAAAAATGACGTAATATGTAGCCACAGGTACGAAGCCCATGCACAGCGCAACGAAGAAGCGCTTCAGTCGAGGTGAAGTTCTCATCCGCGAGGGCGAACGCGGGGAGTGCGCCTACATTATCGAAAGCGGCAATGTCGAAATCCTGCTGCAACGCGAGGACACTGTGGTGCAGATAGGAACGCGCGGCGCCGGATCGCTGATTGGTGAAATGGCGATGATCGACGACAGGCCGCGCACGGCGACGGTAAGGGCGCTGGATGACCTCACCGTGATGGAAATCACGCGCGACGACTTTGCGCACCGGGTAGAGAGCGCAGATCCAGTGGTCAAGATGGTGATGCGGACGATGGTCGCGCGCTACAGGGATATGATCGGCCGGACCGATGCGTTCCGCTTTGTGTCCTCATCCTCATCCACGGCCACCGCGGAAGCTGCGGAGAAAAACGACGCCAGCCACGAGACGGCGCTCTCCGCGATCCGGCTGCACGGGGAGTTGAGCCGCGCGGTGGATCAGGGAGAGCTGCTGCTGTTTTACCAGCCGATTATCGATATTCAGAACATGAAAATCGCAGGGTTTGAGGCCCTGATGCGCTGGATACATCCGGTCAACGGCATGATTTCTCCGGGTGTCTTTATTCCTGTCGCGGAAGAGAGCGGATTAATCACAGAGCTCTCGCAGCTTGCTCTGGAGCTGGCGTGCGATGCGGCGATCAAGCTGCAAGCAGCGGCTTCAGCGGACCTCGTCGGTCCCGCCCCGCTCTTTGTTGGAGTGAACTTCTCGGTAAAGGATTTTGCGGGGGCTAATCTCTTCGAACATGTAAGGGCAACAATTGAAGAGAAGAAGATCGATCCGCAGCAAATCCACCTTGAAATTACGGAGTCATTGCTGATGGAAGCGCCGGAAGCTGCGCGGAAGGAACTTGAAAAATGTCGCGCGATCGGGCTCAATGTCTCCATCGACGACTTTGGTTCCGGCTACTCCTCGCTGAGCTACCTGCACTATTTTCCGATCGACACGCTGAAGATCGACCAGAGCTTTATTCGCTCGTTGTCGACACACCCAGACAGCATCGTACTGGTTAGATCCATCATTGGCCTGGCGCAGAATCTTGGCATGAGCGTGATTGCAGAAGGCGTGGAAACCGCCGACAACGCGGAGAAGCTGCGGGCACTTGGGTGCGAGTATATTCAGGGCTACTTCTTTTCAAAACCTCTGCCCTTCAAGTTGGCTATGGAGTTTGTGCAGACCTGGAAGGCGCCGCAGCTGGAAGCCGCGATTCAGGGGTAGGATCCCGGCCCTTGACCGGAATCGGAAATGCTGTACCCAGCGATGGTGGACTCCCGCCCTTGCGACAGAAAAAAGTCGCAAGAACGGGGCACGGGATTTTGGGGTAC
>Ga0181531_10001040_pt1 | contig 17971 bp, 10 predicted proteins | sample PEATcosm2014_Bin_38_FD_119743 | JGI IMG/M metagenome (GOLD analysis project Ga0181531, IMG submission 119743) | Peatland microbial communities from MTU Mesocosm Facility, Houghton, MI, USA - PEATcosm2014_Bin11_10_metaG | ecosystem: Environmental > Terrestrial > Soil > Wetlands > Peat | place... | reverse complement strand
GTGCGAGGCCAACTCGAATCGAGGCGCTACCAAAGAAGATAGCGGCCGGCGTGCGCATCCTCTCGGCATACATCTCGAAGGGCCGTTCATCAGCCACGCGCGTCGCGGAGTGCATCCTCCCGCGAACCTCCTGCCTCCCAAGCTTTCTTCGTTCGATCAATTCTGGCAGGTGGCTCGTGGACGGATTCGCATGATGACGATCGCCCCGGAACTCGATGGCGCGCCCGAAGTCATCGCCGAAGCGACTCGACGCGGAGTTTGCGTCAGCCTGGGGCATTCCGATGCCGACTTTGACGCCGCCGAACGCGGCATTGCCGCTGGTGCGAGCCACGCCACGCACACGTTTAATGCGATGCGGCCGCTCGATCATCGCAGTCCTGGGATTTTAGGTGCTGTGCTTACCGATGATCGCGTTAGTGCCGACATCATTGCCGATGGCGTGCACCTTGCCCCCTCCATCGTCAAACTCGTCGCTGAGGCCAAGGGCCACGAGCGCACAGTGTTGATTACCGATGCGATTTCCGCGACGGGAATGCCCGATGGCCGCTATCATCTCGGCTCGTTTGAAGTCGAGGTTCGCGATGGCAAGTGCACGGTGGGGGATGGGACGCTCGCGGGGAGCGTGCTGACCATGGATCGTGCCGTGCGCAACCTGGTCCGTTTCGCGGAATGGGACTTGCCGCACGCGGTTGCCGCCGCCAGCCGGAATCCCGCGCGGGTTGCGAAAATCACGGGCAAGGGCGCTCTGACCGAAGGAGCCGACGCCGATTTCGTCGTGTTGAACGCCTCCGGTGAAGTACTCAGGACCTTTGTGGGCGGAATCGAATGCCGCCAGTAAGTCCAAGGGATCATTATCAAACGAGTGGGGAGTGGAATGGCTGAGACGCGCAAATTTCCGCATCATCTGATTCGAGAGATCTTTGAACAACCCGAGGCCCTGCGGCGCACCATCGAACCTCGAGTGTCGCTGCCCGAAGGAGCAGTCCGGCTCGAAGACATACGTATTTCGCACGAGGAGCTGCGCGCTCTGCGCCGCATCAACATTGTGGCCTCCGGAACCAGCCGCCATGCTGGAATGACCGGCCAGTACATGATGCAGGAACTCGCCAATGTTCCGGTCGATGTCGACTACGCCAGCGAATTTGAGTATCGCAATCCCATGATCGGGCGCGGCGAACTGAGCATTTTTATAACCCAGTCCGGAGAAACTGCCGATACGACCGCTTCGCAACGCGAGGCGCGGCAAAAAGGATCGCGGACGATCGCGATCTCGAACGTTGAAGGCTCAACCATCGCCCGTGAGGCCGACGGATTCATCTACACCCACGCCGGCCCTGAGATCAGCATCGCTTCGACCAAGGCGTTCACGGCGCAGATGGCCTGCTTGTTCCTGTTCGCGCTCTATCTCGGCAAAATTAAAGAGACAGTCTCCATCGAGCTGGCGCAACGCTACATTGCCAATCTGCTCGATCTTCCGCAACAGACTGAACAGGTTCTCGCCGCCGCCGATCAGGTCGAGAGGCTCGCGGAACTCTATTACCGCGTCGACGATTTCATGTTCCTCGGCCGTGCCATCCACTATCCCATCGCCATGGATGGTGCGCTTAAGTTGAAAGAGGTGTCGTACATTCACGCTGAAGGCTACCCCACCGGCGAAGCCAAGCACGGACCGAATGCGCTCATTGATTTCCGCCTGCCGCTCGTCATGATCGCAACCTGTGACCACGACGACGAAGGATCCCGCCTGCGCTACGAAAAGAACGTGAGCAATATGGAAGGTTTCAAGAAACAAGGCGGGACCGTGATTGCGCTGGCGACAGAAGGTGACACTGCCGTACCTAAACTGGCAAATCACACTTTATTTATTCCCGCCGCTCCCGAACTGCTCTCGCCGATTCTGGAAATCGTTCCTCTACAGCTGTTCGCCTATTATGTCGCCGCCAAGCGCGGGCTGGATGTCGATCGTCCGCGAAATTTGGTGAAAGCAGTCACGCTGGAATAGGGCGCGAAATTGCGTAGGCTTCGTCCCGGGGCATCCCAGGGGAAATCTGCGGCAGCGGCGCGCATTCGTCGCTTCATCTTCAAGCGGCGCCCCCGGTTGGGCCAGCAAAATTCTGCCTGATTGCTTATGATAAAGAATTGCACTAATTCGTGAGGTCATAGTGGCTGAGACGCAGCAAACGAACGGAATCGAAGTCCTTGAGACGCGGGAATGGCTCGACTCGCTGGACTATGTGTTATCGCACGGCGGACCTGAGCGGGCGGGACGCCTGCTGCAACAGCTCGCCCTCCACGCCCGGCGCGCCGCCGGCATCAATCTGCCCTTCACAGCAACAACTCCATACCAGAATACGATTCCGTCGCGGCACCAGGCGCCATTTCCCGGCAGCCAGGAAATGGAACGCCGCATCAAGAGCCTCGTGCGCTGGAATGCGATGGCCATGGTCGTGCGCGCCAACAAGATTCAGGAAGGCATCGGCGGCCACATTTCCACCTTCGCCTCTGCCGCCACACTCTACGAAGTCGCTTTCAATCATTGTTTCCGCGCGGCCACCGAATCCGGCGACCGCGACATCGTCTATTTTCAGGGTCACGCTGCCCCCGGCATTTACGCCCGCGCTTATCTCGAAGGACGCATTCCCAAGGCGAAGCTGGAAAATTTTCGCCGTGAATTAAAACCCGGCGGCGGCTTGTCGTCATATCCACACCCTTGGCTCATGCCCGATTTCTGGGAGTTCCCCACCGTCTCGATGGGCCTTGGACCGATTCAGGCGATCTATCACGCCCGTTTCATCAAGTACCTCGAGAATCGCGGGCTGAAAACTTCCACTGGCGGAAAAGTCTGGGCCTTCCTCGGCGACGGCGAAATGGACGAGCCGGAATCGCTTGGCTCGATCACGCTGGCCTCGCGCGAGCGCCTCGACAACCTGATTTTCGTCGTCAACTGCAACCTGCAACGCCTCGACGGCCCGGTCCGCGGAAACGGCAAGATTATTCAAGAGCTGGAAGCGATCTTCCGCGGCGCCGGATGGAACGTGATCAAAGTGATCTGGGGCGGCGATTGGGACCCGCTCATTCAGGCCGACCGCGACGGCTTGCTCGTGCGTCGCATGGGCGAGATCACCGACGGACAGTATCAGAAGTATTTCGTCGAAAGCGGCGCCTATTTCCGGCAGAACTTCTTCGGCACCGACCCCCGTCTTCTGAAGATGGTCGAGCATCTTTCGGATGAGCAACTCGCGCGCATGCGCCTCGGCGGCCACGATCCCATCAAAGTCCACGCCGCTTACAAGGCTGCCGTCGAACACACCGGATCTCCCACCATCATTCTGGCCAAGACTATCAAGGGCTATGGCCTCGGCGAAGCGGGCGAAGGCAAGAACATCACCCACCAGCAGAAGAAACTCAATGACGAAGAGCTGCAGATCTTCCGCTCGCGTTTCGGCATTCCCATTCCCGACGGCGAGCTGAACAAGGCTCCGTTCTATCGGCCGCCCGACGATAGCGCCGAAATCAAGTACATGCGGGAGCGCCGCCAGCAATTGGGCGGTTACATGCCGGTTCGCAAAGTGCGTGCGAATCCTCTGAAGCCGGTTCCCGAATCGCTGTTCGAAGAATTTTATAAAGGCACTGAGGGCCGCGACGCTTCCACCACCATGGTTTTCGTGCGCATGCTCTCGAAGCTGCTGCGCGATCCGGATGTTGGCAAATTCATCGTGCCCGTCGTTCCCGACGAAGCCCGCACCTTTGGCATGGAAGCCCTCTTCCGCCAGGTCGGAATCTATTCGAGCGTCGGCCAGCTCTACGAACCGGTCGATATGGATACCCTCCTTTATTACAAGGAGGCGAAGAACGGCCAGATTCTCGAAGAAGGCATCACCGAGGCCGGATCGATGTGCTCCTTTATCGCCGCCGGCACCGCCTACGCCAATCACGGCATCAACACGATTCCCTTCTTTATTTATTACTCGATGTTCGGACTACAGCGTATCGGCGACCTGATCTGGGCCGCGGCCGACATGCGTTGCCGTGGGTTTCTCATCGGAGGCACTGCGGGACGAACCACCCTCGCCGGCGAAGGACTGCAACATCAGGATGGTCATAGCCATGTGCTTGCTCTCAGTGTGCCCAACCTGCTGGCCTACGATCCCGCGTTCGCCTACGAGATCGCCGTCATTATTCAGGATGGCATCAAGCGCATGTACATCGACGGCGAATCCGTCTTTTATTATTTGACCGTCACCAACGAGCCGCTGCCCATGCCCGAGATGCCTGATCAGCCGGGCATTCGCGAAGGCATTCTCAAGGGCCTGTATCGCTACAAATCCTCAGCGAAAAAAGACGCCAAACTCCGCGCTCAACTCTTCGGGAGCGGCACCATTATGTTTGAGGTGCTCAAGGCGCAGGAAATCCTTGAAAAGGATTACGGCGTTGCCGTCGATGTGTGGAGCGTGACTAGTTACAAGGAACTCTATCGCGAAGCCAATGACTGCGCCCGCTGGAACATGCTACATCCGACGCAGGCACCCAAAATTCCATTCGTGACTCAGACCCTGACCGGCGCATCCGGTCCCTTCATCGCGGCATCGGATTATATGAAAGTGCTGCCGGAAAGTATTGCCCAATGGGTGCCTGGCAAGCTCGTTTCACTTGGCACCGACGGCTTCGGACGCAGCGAGAATCGCGCTTCGCTGCGGGACTTTTTTGAAGTCGACGCCAAGCATATCGTGCTGGCCACGCTGCACGCCCTGGGGGTCGAGTCGAAACTCATGGAGCAGGCGATCCACGATCTGCACATCGATCCGGAAAAACGCAACCCGGCCATCAGCTAGCCGAACAAATAAGTGGAGCGACGGGCGCCGTAGCCCGTCCACACGAGCAAGATCAAGAGGTCGAGGACCAGGAAAGAATGTCGACGGAATTCAAGCTGCCCGAACTGGGCGAGAATATCGAAAGCGGAGATCTGGTCCGCTTGATGATCAAGCCCGGTGCGAACATCGCCGAGGGCGAACCGGTGATGGAGCTCGAAACCGACAAGGCAGTCGTCGAAGTTCCTTCGTCGGTAACGGGAACGGTCGAAGAAATCCGCGTCAAAGAAGGCGATAAGCTGCGGGTCGGGCAGGTGATTTTCACCGTCGCCAATGGCGGCGGAGCCGTATCCGCTGCGAAAGCGCCTGCGCAACCCGCCATCGTTCCTGCGGCTGCCTCGACTCCTGTATCCGCTCCTCCCCCACCGCCGAAATCCGCTCCGGTCGCCGCTTCTGAGCCGGCGCGTCCGGCAGCATCTGCTGCCACAGTCGCCACGGCTTCGGAATTTAAACTGCCGGAACTTGGAGAAAACATCGATTCCGGCGATTTAGTTCGGCTGATGATCGCCCCCGGCGAAGCTGTTTCCGAAGGGCAGCCCGTCATGGAACTCGAAACCGACAAGGCTGTCGTCGAGGTTCCATCATCGGTCGCCGGGGTGGTTCGCGAGATCAAGGTTAAAGAAGGACAGAAGGTCAAAGTTGGAACCGTCATCTTCACGTTGGAGCACGGCGTCGCTGCCGACCCCGAGCCGCCCCGCCGCCACGAACCGGTTGAACATATGTCGGGCCAGCAGGCAGCTCGTCTCGCCTTCCAGTTGGCGATGCGGGCTGAGGGTAAAACCGAAGAACAGGTTCTACCGCGCGACCTGCCGCAACCGTCCGCGGAACCCTTTACCATGCCGGTTCAGCTCGGAAAGGTCGCAGGCACCGATCAGGATCCGATTCCGGCGGCGCCGCACGTGCGCCGTCTGGCGCGCGAAATTGGCGTGAATATTCGCACCGTCGCGGGCAGCGGCCCGGGCGGGCGCATCAGCGAGACCGACGTCAAAGCGTTTGCAAAGCAGGCTCTGCTCGCCGCTTCTGCGGCAGCGCAGGCTCCGCGCGGAGCGTTCGTCGAGCCCGATCTGCCCGACTTCGCCAAGTGGGGAAAGACTGAGCGTGTTTCAATGCGCGGCATTCGCCGCAAAACCGCCGAACATTTGCGTCAGGCCTGGAACACGATCCCCCACGTAACCCAGCAGGATCGCGCCGACATCACTGACCTTGAACACTTGCGCTCGCGCTTTGCGCCTCGCGCTGAAGAAGCGGGCGGCAAGATGACCGTGACCGCGATTGCATTGAAGGTTTGCGCCTCGGCGCTCAAAGTTTTTCCCCAGTTCAACGCCTCGATTGACATGGCGAAGGAAGAGATTATTTACAAGCAGTACATCAATATTGGAGTTGCGGTCGACACCGATCGCGGACTGCTTGTGCCCGTCATTCGCGAGGTCGATAAGAAGAACATTGTAGAGCTGGCCGTGGAAATGACCCAGCTTTCGAAGAAAGCGCGTGAGCGCAAGTTGACTCCGGAAGAGATGGAAGGCGGTACCTTCACCATTACCAATCTGGGTGGCATCGGCGGCACCGGCTTTTCTCCGATTGTGAATCATCCCGAGGTTGCGATTCTCGGCCTCTCGCGTTCGCGCATGGAGCCCGAGTGGGTCAACAATAAGTTTGAGCCGCGCTTGATTCTTCCACTCTCGCTCTCGTACGATCACCGGTTGATCGATGGCGCCGACGCAGCCCGCTTCTTGCGCTGGATCGCCGAAGCGTTTGAGCAGCCGTTCTTGCTTTCGGTTCAGGGATAAGAGTTTTTCACCGCCGAGACGCGGAGGCCGCAGAGAATTTCTTGTGTGTAACAAGATGAATGGATAAGAGTGAAAACAGAATACCCGTTAAAGGTGTCGTTTCTCTGGACCAGATGGTCGGAGGAGACGATGAGGACACAAAACTGTTGCGAGTAATGGCGTCCGGCGCCGAGAAGTATGTTCGTTCTTTTCCTTGGTGCAAAGGCATTCGAGAAGTCTACTTCGGCGATGGCTATGGCGGGGTTGTTGCTGTGTTCCTCTTCCACATTGATCCCGCGCGGGTGAATGTGGACGAGTGGTTATGGGTTATCTCTTGCGATGTGTCCCCGGCGTACCTAGTGACGGACTCGTGCAAGACTCCGTCGCAGGCGTTGGAGGGGTATATAGAGGAAGTATTGAAGTGGATACAATTGGCAAAGCAAGGACGCTCATCCAGGGAGATGATTCCTGTGTATATGCCACCAACACCCGAAAACGCTGCCGACGTTGAGAAAAGGATCAAGCTGCTTCGCGAGGTCATCGTGCCAGCCTTTCGCGAAGCAGAAACCATACGAGCCTGAGTTTGTCTCCGCGTCCTCGGCGTCTCTGCGGGTAAAGCTCTTTGAATGGGCTGGCAATTTTGCATGTTTAAGGATAGATAAACGAAATGTCGAACTCATCGAATCTTCGTGTGGCCGTTATCGGCGGTGGACCCGGCGGCTATGCCGCCGCATTTCTTGCCGCCGATCTTGGCATGAAAGTGACGCTCATCGATCCGGAAGTCAATCCCGGCGGCGTCTGCCTCTATCGCGGCTGCATCCCGTCCAAGTCCCTGCTCCACGTTGCCAAACTGCTTGAAGAAGCCGAGCAGGCCAAGAACTGGGGCATCGAATTTGCGGAGCCCAAGGTCGATCTCAACAAATTACGCAGCTGGAAAGAAGGGGTCGTCAAGAAACTGACCGGCGGACTCGGGCAACTGTCTAAACAACGCTCGGTACAGTTTATTCAGGGCAAAGCCAGCTTCGTGAATTCGACCACGTTAAAGGTGACTAAGACTGCGGCGGGTGGCGAAGAGAATCTCACGTTCGACCGCATCGTCATTGCGACGGGTTCGCGCCCAACGGTCGTCCCAAGCCTCAAGCTCGATAGCCCGCGGCTCATGGATTCGACTGGCGCTCTCGACCTCCCCGACATTCCGAAAACGCTGCTCGTAATCGGTGGCGGCTACATCGGCCTCGAGCTTGGCTCCGTTTACGCCACCCTTGGCACCAAGGTGACCTGCGTCGAAATGATGTCGGGATTGCTGCCCGGCGCCGACCGCGACCTCGTGCTCCCGCTGCATAAGCGTCTCGAAAAACTTTTTTCTTCGATTCTGCTGAACACCACCGTCAAATCGCTCAAGGACGAAAAGAACGGAATCCGTGTCACCCTCGAAGGCCCCAACGTCAAAGAAAAAGAGCAGGTCTTCGATCGCGTCCTTATGTCCGTCGGTCGCCGTCCCAACTCTGAAATCCCCGGCCTCGACAAAACGCAAGTCAAAGTCAATGCCAAGGGATTCATCGAAATCAACGAGCAACGCCGCACAGCCGATCCCGCCATCTACGCCATCGGCGACGTTGCCGGCGAGCCGATGCTGGCGCATAAAGCCATGCACGAGGGACGAACAGCGGTTGAAGCTATCGCAGGCCATAAAGTTGCGTTCGAGCCAAACGCGATTCCTGCCGTTGTCTTCACCGACCCTGAAATCGCGTGGGCCGGACTCACCGAGACCCAGGCCAAAGAACAAGGACGCGAAATCACCGTCGCCAAATTTCCCTGGGCCGCTTCCGGGCGCGCCATCACCATCGATCGCCCCGAGGGTTTGACGAAGTTGCTCATCGATCCGAAAACCGAGCGCGTGCTGGGCGTCGGCATTGTGGGCGCGGGCGCGGGCGAACTCATCGCCGAAGGCGTGCTCGCCATTGAGATGTGTGCGCTGGCAGCCGATGTTGGCATGACCATCCATCCGCACCCGACGTTATCGGAGACGATGATGGAGGCAGCGGAAGTATTCTATGGACAGGCCACGGATATCTATCGTCCCAAGAGATCGTGACCATTCGCCGGGCTCAGTGATTCTAAAAGACTGATCTGGTATCGGCATTTCGATGAAGAAACTGGCGCTCCTGATTCTCGCTGCTTGTCTTTCCCTGCCCGGGTTGATGGCCCAGTCAGTGAGCAGCATTCTCAAAGCCCAGACAGCGCCCCAGGAGACGGCCCCTGTTTCTTCCGATCCGCTGGGGCGCGATACCCCCTCCGGCACTGTGCTCGGATTCTTGAAAGCAGCTCAGGACGGAAACTATAAAGCCGCAGCCGACTATCTGCAGATGACAGCGGCGCATCGCCAGTCGCAAGGCTCCGATTTGGCCGACAAGCTGAAGCAGTTGATGGATCGCGGCTTCGAAGGCAGTATTCAGCGGCTCAGCCGGCGTCCCGAGGGCAGCCCGGAATTCGGCCCTCCAGATCAACAGAACATCGGCATTTTTTCAGTCGGCGACAGCGATATTCCGGTGGTGCTGGTTCGGGTTTCCGATCCGAGTTCGGGAAAAGTCTGGCTCTTCTCCACCGACACTCTCAGTAAGGTTCCCGAGTTAGCTGACAATCTCGAAGCCCATCAGCTGGAAAACAAACTGCCGCAAATCCTCGTGCGCAACGGCTTTCTCGGAATGCCGCTCTGGCAGTGGCTGGCATTGATTGCCGCCGTTCCTGTCTCGATGGCCATTGGCTGGCTTCTGGTGGTGATGCTGGCCATTCCGCGCCGCCTCTGGCTCAAAATCCGCCATCGCCCCAATCTGCACGCGTATCGCGAAATGGCCACGCCGCTGCTCCTGTCGTTCAGCGCTTTCGCGCATCGCGTGATCGCCGGCTATCTCGGCCTTCCGCTGCTGACTCGTCTCTATTACCACCGCATCGTCGGCGTTCTGGTCACCATCGGATTTTTCTGGTTCCTGCTGCGCGTCACGACGCTGGTCATGCAGCGCTTGCGCATCCACGCCGTAAGCGCCGGACGCACCGGAACTGGGACATTGATGGTGCTCGGCGAGCGCCTGGTCAAGGCACTCGTGGTGATCGCTGCGCTCCTGGCTGCGCTCGCGATTCTCGGCTTCAACCTCACTACGGTTCTGGCCGGTCTCGGCATCGGCGGTATCGCCATCGCCTTTGCCGCACAAAAGACCTTGGAAAATCTGTTCGGCGGAATCTCAGTCCTGGCTGACGAAGTCATTCGCGTAGGCGACAACTGTCGCTTTGGCGATCGTGTCGGCACCGTTGAAGACATCAGCTTGCGTTCGACCCGCATTCGGACCGTCGAGCGCACCGAACTCTCCATCCCCAACGGCGCGCTGGCGACCATGAACATCGAAAACCTCACCCGGCGTGACAAGATCCTGTTCAACCCGACGCTCGGGATGCGATGCGAAACAACCGCCGACCAGCTCCGTTACGTCTTGGCAGAAATTCGCCGCCTCTTATATGAACACCCCAAAGTTGAGAGTGAGACCGCGCGCATCCGCTTCTCCAGTTTCGACGCCAGCGCCCTCAGCCTGGAAGTCTTCAGCTACGTGCTGACCCGCGAGATGCCGGAATTCACGGCGATTCGCGAAGACCTGTTGCTACGCATTATGGATATCGTTGACAAGTCAGGCACAGGTTTCGCCTTCCCCTCACAGACGCTTTATTTGTCCCGCGATTCCGGCTTGAACAAGGAAAAAACCGAAGCCGCTGAACAACAGGTGCAGCAATGGCGCGAGCAGAATGACCTTCCCTTCCCGGACTTTGCGCCCTCCGACAAGGCTGCTCTGCGGGGAACCATTGTTTATCCCGAACCGGACTCCGCCGTCGCCCAGAACCGGCGTCTGTCTTGAAACTATAGGGAGCCGCCCCGCTTACCCCCGTAACTTGCGGCTAGGGACGTGGGTTTTTAGCATGGGAGAGCCATGCCCCATGCTCTGCTTTTGTCTCCGGATGACCAGGCCGTTACCGCGATCACTGGCGTCTTAGAAGAAATGTCAGTGACCTGCGAGCGTCCTCTGGACGGAGTCACCGCGGCGCAAAAACTCAATTCCTCAAATTTTGATCTCGTGCTGGTCGATTGTGAAAATCTGCCGGCCGCGAAACTGATTTTTGATGTCTGCCGGCGCGGCAAGAACGGCGTCAATCCCGTTCCCATCGCCATCGTCGACGGGCGCGCCGGTCTGCCCACGGCGTTTCGCCTCGGCGCGGAACTGATCCTGACCAAGCCGGTCGCGAAAGATCAGGCTCGCAGCACCATCCGCACCGCAGTCAGCCGCGTGCGGAAAGATGCGCCTGCCAATGAAATCGCCGGTCTGCCACCACTCGTGCCCGCCGTCAGCGCAGCAGCCTCGGACGCGCGTCCGCATGCGCCTGCACCCTCATCACAGCTGGCGAGCTTTGCAGAGGCCGCTACAAGTTTCTCGGCGAGAACCGCATCCACTCCAGCATCGGCTGTCCCGGCAGCAAGGCTTGCGACGCCCCCGACTGCTGTGAAACTGCAGTCCGCTGTCGATGAGTTGGAAGCAATGCCGAAAATTGCGGATCTCCATTCCGATAGAACTGCGTCTTCATCGGCCTCAGCCGTGTCATCTTCGCTGCCCTCCGAGGAGCTTTCTGAAGATCCGGTCATGGTCGAGCTTGAACGCAAGGAACTGGAAGAAGCCCTCTCTGCATCGCAGCCACCTGAATTGCCGAGCAAGAGTGCGTCGGCAGTCAAGATCGCAGACGAAGCCACCTCCGCGACCGACAGCCCCGTGTTTTCGTCCTACCCGGCCAATCAGCGCAAGACGTCGCGTCCCTTAGTCGCGCTGCTGATTCTTGCCATTCTTGGCGCCGGCTTTTATGGAGCATGGACCTATCAGCCCGGGTTCCGTGAGATGGCGCAGCCCCAGATCGATCGCGTATTAGCGATGGCCGGATTGGCAACGCCCAAGGCTCCCGCGCCAACTCCGACAAGATCAGCAACTCCCGCTCCGGTCGCGGTCCAGACGTCGGCCGCGGTACCAGGTGACGCAGCTTCATCGGCGACAGCGGTTCCCGATTCCACAAACCCCGCAACGAATTCGACGCCGGGTGCAACACCAGGTCCCGCTTCGAATCCGTCCGCCGCACCCGCGACCGCCTCAACGCCATCGATTACTGTTCCCGTGACCGCGCCCGCGTCCGCCGCACCCAGCGCATCAACGAGCTCGAAGACAGCCAGCAGCAAGACTCCTGATGCCAGCGCAGGCGACAACGTTCCGCTGCCCGGGGAAAGCTCCGCTGTCATTCTTTCCTCGAAAGGCGCTGAGAAGAGACTTTCGCACACGGTTACCCCGAAATATCCGGCGGACGCCAGTGCCGATGGTACGGTCGTCCTTAAGGAAGTGGTGGATGAAACCGGAAAAGTTGCTGGTGTCCGGCTCGTCGAAGGTGACGCCGCATTGGCAAACGCTGCCATCCTGGCTGTGAAGCAATGGCGATATCGTCCTTACCTTCGCGACGGAAAACCGCAATCTTTTCAAACTGTCGTGATCGTCGATTTCCAGAAGCCGTAAGCGCCGCTCAGCACGCTGAACCATCAGCAATTCCGTTACCCACGTAACTTGATGGTACCCAGCGCATTACCTACGATGACCTCATTATGGGTTACCAAGCTCTTCTCTTTTGTCCCGATGAAAAACTGGCACGTGTAGTCAGTCAGGTCTTCAGCGAACTTGACTTCACGCTCGAACAGGCGAACGAGCCGTTTGCGGCCGTCAAGAAACTGATGTCCCAACGCTACGACGCCGTTGTCGTCGACACGGAGAATGAGCAGAACGCTTCGCTGCTTTTCAAGAGCGCGAGAAACTCCAGTACCAATCAGAGCTCGCTGGCCATCGCCCTGGTGGAAGGGCAGGCCGGGGTTGCCAAGGCCTATCGCATCGGGGCCAACCTGGTCCTGACCAAGCCCATTAATGTTGAGCAAGCCAAGGGGACGCTACGCGTCGCCCGTGGACTATTAAGGAAAAATGCCGATGCTGCCGGAGCTGCGGCAGGCGCAGCGCCATCGGTTTCACCGGCAAGAACGGCATCTCCTGTCGCACCACCGAAGCCTCCCGCGCGAGTGGCGCCCGTTGCACCGCCGGTGGCCGTGACGCCGAGCATTCCAAGGATCGAAAGTCCGGCGCCCATGCCCGCTCCGGTTCCGATTCCTTCCATTTCCGCCTCCGCGAGACCAGAAGAAAAACCGGCTCCACCGGTACCCGCCGCCCCGGCACCTGCAACGCCCGTTCCGTCGGCCTACGTCGCGCCGCAATCCAGCGCCGCGCCCGTCATGACCGTCCCGGCATCGCAGCCCCAGTCCTACGCTCCGGTCGAGACTGCCAGCAACTCCAACGATTCCGCCGAGGGATACCTTCTCGACGAACTCGATGACGATGTCGCCCGCGACGAGATGGCGCGTGATCTCATGTCGGCCGCGCCTGCTGCAACGGGCTCCGTCGTCGTTTCTCCCAGTGGTTCAGCCGCAGCCCCCGCTCCAGCTAAAGAGGTCGCCGTTCCGGCCGCCATCGAGTCGCAGACCGCGCCGAAACCAGTTGAGTCCCACGTCGCGGTTGCGCCGCAACCGACGTTCGAAAGCACGCCCGGCCCGGCCTTTGGTAGCTACGCAGGCAGCACTCCTTCATTTGGTGGCCTGAGCGAGCAAGATTCTGAGGAAGCACGCGGCGGCGGCAAGAAGTACATGATCGCGGCCGTGGCAGTCTTGGCCGTCGCAGCCCTGGGCTATTTTGGCTATGGGATGCTCGGCAAATCGAAAACCGCCGCACCGGTTCCGCAAGCCGTAACCGCGCCTATGGTATCCGAACAGCCCACTGCCGAGCCGGCGCCGGCGTCGGTCTCGTCGGCCACGGTCACACCCGCTCCGGCAGCGTCGCCCGCGACCTCCAGGATTCAATCATCCATCGACAAAGCGGCGAACCCCGGTTCGACCGTTGCCCTTCGCATCGGTGACGACGACCAGGGCGAAGCCAAGAAGCCGGAGGCGGTTCCGATCCACGTGAAGTCGAATCCGCCGGCCGTTAAAGCGCAGCCTGCTTCAACCGACGACTCTGCGCCTGCGCTGCCGAGCACCGTCGCCTCGAACGACAATCTGAGCAGTCTGATTTCGACGACGCCGAACGTTGCCAAACCGTCTCTTGCGACCGTAAAGATCTCGCAGGGCGTGTCGCAGGGACTCCTGATCAAGAGGGTTCAGCCCAAGTACCCGCCCGCCGCGCTCGCCGTGCATGCCGAAGGCGCGGTGCAGATCGAAGCCACCATTAACAAAGAAGGGAATGTGTCGAACCTGAAGGTACTCAAAGGAGATCAGGTACTGGCGCACGCCGCGCTCGAAGCAGTTCGTCAGTGGCGTTATAAGCCCTACTATCTTGATGGCGAGCCGGTCGAAATCCAGACGGAGATCACGGTTAACTTCAAGGCCAACTAAGCTTCGTTGACCGGGCAACGGTGCACTCCGAAGACCGAGGCTGAAGAGCACTCTAGCCTGGCCCCGGCCCGGAGGCTCAGCCTGTAGCAACTTTCAGTTCAATTGTTCATTCAGGGATCGGTGTCGTGGACGCCCTGGATGCGCGCTGATGCTTCGAAACTTGTGATAGAGGGCGTGCAGGTCGTCGCTCAGTAACCGCACCACTTGCATGCAGAAATCAACGTGTCCGCGCAGGAACTCCAGAAACTCGGCCCTGGGAATGAAACTGGCCTCGGTCTCCTCGACCGCCTCCGCCGTGATGGGGTAGGTCTCGCCACTCATCGTTTCACTTAGGCCGAGAATGGTTCCGGCGCCAACCACCTCCAGCAATTGCCGCTGATTGTGCACCGTGGGGAGCAGTACCCGCACCTCGCCGCTTTCGATCAGATACACGCCAGTCGCCGGCGATCCTTGTGCAAACAGCGCTGAACCTTGTTGGAACAATCGTGCGCACTTGAGGGGTTCGAGCGCCTGCAGCAACTCAGGATCTAATTTGCGCGGCGGAGGCTCAAATGGCACGAATGTCGCTCCTCTACGTTTAACCTATCGTGCGCGTAACCGGGAAAGTCGGGCTGTATTCGATATCACTATTCGCGGTGACCCGCGTTCGCCCGAGCCATGCACCGCATCCTACGCCATGCCAGTGGCTCGTGGCCACCCACTCAGTTCTATTTCAAAGGTTAGTGGTAGCGCGCAATGTGGACAAACCGGTGCTTGATGAAGTGAGGAATAACCAGTTCTGGATGTGCGGGTGAAGAGCCGAACCAAAACGTGTCTAAGATCAGACAGTTATGTTCTTAGGAACTCTCGCTGCGCCGGGGAGTGCGCCTTCTTATTGACGTTCGAGAATCTCGTCGATGGCCGCTTTCCCGCCCTTTTCGACGGTCACAATCTTATGGATCGGTTTGAAGCCGGTCAGCGTGATATCCACGACGTAGTTACCCGGTCCGAGCATGATATCCACTGGGGAGAGTCTGTCGAGGATGTGCTGGTTGATGGCAATCTGCGCGCCCTTCGGCTGGGTGTGAATGCTCATCGTGCCCATGCCCGCTGTGCTCTCCGAGCCGCGTCCAAAGAGCTTGTTGAACTTGCCGACCGTGCGAATGTCTTCCGCGTTGCCCAGCGCGCGCAGCGCCGGAGCATATTGGAAATTCTGTCCCGGTCCCAGATCGGCCGTCACCGTCTCGTCCAGATAGCCCTGCTTGCGCAGTAGAACGGAGTGACTTCCTTTCTCGACCGCGAATTGCGCCGGCGTCACACGCCCCGTGGGCTTGCCGTCGATGGTCACCTCCGCGCCTGCCGGCGAACTGTTGACGACGAGCAGTGCATTGATCGCCGCAAGATGGAAGAGCACTGAAGACTTGCTGCCGGCAGTGACGTCAACCGAACGAACCTCCGACGAATAGCCGGACTTGTTTACCGATACGAGGTGCTTGCCGGGCGGTAGCGTAGCCAGAGTAAATGGCGTCACCCACGAGGGGTCGGCTTTGCCGTCGATTTGGAACGGCGCGCCCTGCGGTGTGGAATCGACCAGGACCTGTCCCGGCACCACGACCGGCACTGGGGCCGGAGCCGGCGCCCGGCGATTGTTCTTCGCATTCCGGCGCTCGATCTGGCGGACCGTCAGGTTTGGTTTCGGTTCCACAATCGGCGCAACCGGTTCCGGTTCGACCGCTTGCGGTGCCGCTGCCACCGGTGCCGGCGCAGCCGCCTGCGGTGCCGGACTCGGAGTCGCTGTCGGTGCCGCGGTCTTGACCGGATGCGGCGCCACCGTCGCATCGTCATCTTCCGAGCGAACGTGAAAATAAACGACGGCCGCAATCACCATAATGATCGCAACCGCGCCCATGATTGCAAACAACATCAGACGCGGCGGAATCGTCGAGATTTCTTTGAGTGCCTTGTCGGCCACTTCCCGCGGCTGAATCCTGGGTTTTTCTTCCGTGCGCGGATTGAGCTTCGTAATCGGCTCTGGCAGGTCGAGCGGCTCGGGAACTGACGGCGTAAACGCTTGTTCCTTCAGCGGAGGCATCTCGGCGAGATCCGAGAAACTTGTTCCCGTGCTGCCCGCGCCCGCTTCTGCCATCATCGGGTCGACTGCAACTCGCGGAGCAGATTCTTCCGCTTCTTCTGGTTCGACCACTGCGGCCGACGTGTACGCATTGTGCGTCTCCGCTTCCGGAGTATCCACGGCAAAATCGCTGACCAGTTGCGACTCCGCCTCGGCTCCTGAGAACGAGCTCGAAGCCGCTGCCGCACGAGCGTTCGTGCTCGGGGTCGCTTCAGACTGCACCTCAAATTCTTCCGCCGCCGAATCCGTGTCGGCGTTTCCGTGAGCTGGCGCTGGGCTCGAGAATGCGCCCGCCGCAGCCGCCACCGTTCGGGTTTCTGTTGCCGGAGGATCGATGCGCGCCGGCGCCGGTGCTTCGGCTCTCGGCGTTGGCGCAACCGGTCTCGGAGCAACCGGCCGAGCCGTGGGCGCAGGCTTGGCGGCACTGGCTCCCGCCGAGACGAACTTGCTGGCGGCCGCAGCCCGGGCCGCCGGATCCACCGCGATTTTCGCCGCCGGCGCAGGCCGCTTGGTTTCCGCGCCCGCCTTCTTGCCGTTCTCTTTGCATTTCTCCAGATCTTCCAGCAACTCACGCGCGCTCTGGTAGCGCGCGGCCGGGTCTTTTGCCAGCGCCTTCATGATCAGCGCGCTCACCGCCGGCTGAATCCTCGGATTCACCGAAGCAGGCGCAGCCGGCATATCGTTTTCGATCCTGCTGACCAGCGTGACCGGGTCCGCCGCTTCAAATGCCAGCCGTCCTACCACCATTTCGTAAAGAATTGCGCCGACGGTAAACAGGTTCGAGCGCAGATCGATCGCCTCTCCCCGAATCTGCTCCGGAGAGCAATATGGCATCAGCCGACCCAGACCGTTTCCTGCTTCGGCTTCGATCAAACCCATGTTCGAGATGCCATATCCCAGAATCTTGACCAGCCCGTCCCACTGCACCATGATCTTGGCGGGCTCGAGTGAACAGTGCGCCACACCTTTTGAAGCAGCATGCTCAAGCCCGGCGCAAACCTGGCGCGTGATGTCGAGTAGATCCCAGATCGAGAAGCCTTCTTTGCGCGCCAGCATCGTGGCCACGCTGTTTCCCTGGATGTACTCCATCGCCGCGCAGAACTGGCCCTCGATTTCGCCAGCTCCATACAAAAGCACGATGTTCTGGCTGACGAGATCGCGTGTGCTTTCGCCTTCGGCGATCAGCGTCTCCACAAATTTTTCAGCGCGTTCGCCGAGCGGCTCCAGACTCTGCGTCTTGAGCGCCACCACCTGATTGGTTTCCGTGTCGAGAGCCTTGTAGATCAAGGCAGTATCGGACTTGGAAAGCTCACTCTGAATTTCGAACCGGCCAAACATCGTTGCCATTACCGTCTTCCTCGCGGCGATGCCGCACTCGACCCTTGGGTTAAATCGACCAATAACGAGGGGAGAATCGAACTTAGAATAACGCTACTGCTGGCACATCTGAGAGTTACGAAAGTACTGAAAAATCAGGGCCAAAGTGTGGTTTCCCGAGAAAACGACATGGGGCGTTTCACAGCTCTTCATCACTGGATTTCGCGTCGGACAATAACAAACGGGCGCTGTTTCGGATCAACGAATTTCGATACGCTGCGAAAAAAGTGGGCTCCCGAGGTTGTCCTTACCCGACCGCTCCTTTATCCTTTGCCTAAAGGGTGCATTGGGGCCAACTCTTCTTCCCAGGGAAATTTCTCTTCTATCGAAGGCCCTCCGGAGTCGCCATGAC